>Ga0209554_1000004_pt1 | contig 167003 bp, 139 predicted proteins | sample MarorgKNORR_S2LV_5_FD_188221 | JGI IMG/M metagenome (GOLD analysis project Ga0209554, IMG submission 188221) | Marine microbial communities from the Southern Atlantic Ocean, analyzing organic carbon cycling - Bottom_A/KNORR_S2/LV (SPAdes) (version 2) | ecosystem: Environmental > Aquatic >...
GAAATGCCAGGAGCAAGACGTTGAGTAGCATGCAGTAATCATAACCCCCGCGCCGCGCGGGCGGGGTGGGTGGGGCGCTGAAGGGCGTTTCGGGTGTGGACAACCCCGAAACCCTAGAGGCGCCGCCCGGATTCGAACCGGGGATAAAGGATTTGCAGTCCTCTGCCTTACCACTTGGCCACGGCGCCATACACGACGGGGAGCGGACAGCCTTGGCTGCCGCCCCCCGATGCCAGAGCGGGAAACCGGACTCGAACCGGCGACCCCAACCTTGGCAAGGTTGTGCTCTACCAACTGAGCTATTCCCGCCTAATTACGGTACCGAACCTAGAAGAAACATTTGGGGTGGTCAATGGCTCTGAGCGGAGGGAACCAAGTTCCTCGATAGGCCGTAAACCCTTATGTTACGCGGCCATTCGGCCTCATGGGTCTTGGACTGGACCCGCTCTCATAACCCGATCTACATGCGCCGCACGCTGGCCTTCACCCTCGTGATCCTGGCTCTCTCAACGGGCCAGGCAATCGCCCAGGTCTCCGACGACACGCTGGTACCCCAGGGTCGTTTGAGACTCCAGTTCAACCCCTCGTTCACGGCCTGGGACAGCCGCTTCGGCGAACGCGCCGAGGGCGGCGCTCTCATATCGGGGAAGGAGGCGCTGGCTTCGGATCTCACCGACGACTCTGGAGCCTCTCTCTTCCCTGCAGTCGCTGATCTGGAGAGCCACTTGCGGGCGCTCTCGGACAATGCCACGTACTCCGGCGTACTGGGCGCGACGAGCGGTCGGGTGAGCCAGGACGTGACGCGCATCGACCTCGGTGTACATGTGGGCGTTTTCGATTGGCTTACGGTCGGCGTCGTGGTCCCATTGATGAAGACTCATACCTCGGTGGACCTGGCGGTGCGGCAGAACGGCGTGGGCAGCGATCTCGGCATCAGCCCGATGGTCGCCGAGGCGGACGGGGTGCAGCGCTTCCTCGACGCGCTCTCCAGCGCGCACACGTCATCGTTAGCTCAGGCCACGACGTTGTGCTCGGCAGACCCGACGAGCGGTGCCTGTTCCATGGCGCAGTCCCTCGCGAGTCGGGTGGGCTCGTTCTCTGTCTCCTCTGCGGGAGCCTACTCCGCGTCTGCGTTCTTCCCGATCGCAGGCAGCCCGATCGCTCAGTCATTGACCGACGTGGTGGCGACCCTGGACGCCGACCTGGCCGGCGCGGGGCTGAGTGGAATTGGTGCCCCGATCGTGTTCGCGACCGAGCTGCTCAGCCAGCAGTCGCTCGTGGACGCCCCCGCGGTGGGCGCATTCGGTATCAACGGCTCCCCGCTTCAGGGGTTCAACAAGCTGTGGGGGCTCGGAGATGTGGAGCTGTCCGCGCTCGCTCGGGTCCTGGAAGGACAAATGGGCGACTCTACCTCGTCCGCTCCGCGCCTGAGCTACTCGGTCGCCGCGGGCATGCTCGTCCGGCTGGGCACTGGCGCGGTCGATGAGCCCGACGTCTTCCTCGATCTCGGAACCGGCGATGGCCAGATGGACATCGAAGCGCGCGTGCTCGGCTTTCTCGGTTTCGGTGGCCGCATGGGGGTGCACCTGGGGGTCCGCTATGGCGTGCAACAGGCGTACAGCCTGCTGAAACGCGTGGCTCCCAGGGACCTCGTCATGACGCAGGCCAGCTCACTCCGGGCGGTGCGTTGGTCGCCGGCTTCCTACATCGGCATCGATCTCGAGCCGTTTTGGCGCTTGTCCCCCGAGCTCTCTGCTTTGGCGAGCTATCGGCTCTACTCGAAGGGCACGGACTCCTATTCGATCATCGGCGAGGACCAGGCAGGGAGCGTCCCGGTCGACATCGCCGACCTCGAAAGGGAAAGTGGTATCACGGTCCACCGTGCGGGGCTCGGCCTCCGCTACTCGACGCTCCAGCCCTGGAGGGCGGGCCTAGCGTCGCGACCCATGGAGCTTCACGTCCGTGTCATTTCATCGATCGCCGGCAGCGGTGGGCACACTCCCGTGGCAACGACCGTCGAGTTCGGCGTGCGACTCTTCCGGGGAATCTGGAGCGGCTAACGGCGCCCTCAGCCTCCCTGCTCTGCCGTCCAACTCCCGTTCACGTATCGCACCAACGCCTCGACCTCGCGCCCATCCAACTCAAGCTGCGGCATAACCATCGAACCCGCCGCTGTACTCCGCCCCTCAGCCGGATTCTTGATCTTCGTGGTCAGGTAGTCCACGGAGAACGTGCGGCCCACGAGCGACGGCCCGAAATCCGTGAACCGAAGCTCAACATTTTGGTCGTCTTGCAACTTCGCGTGACAGGTTGAGCAGCCTTTGGCCACAAATAGCTGACGACCGCGCTCGGCGTCTGAAAGCCCTACGGGCACACTCTCTCCGGAGCGATCACTCGAAACGGCAGCAGGGCGACTTTCAAGTCGAACAAGTCCATGTCGATGGTAATCGCGAGCTCTCCCGCGGTCCTGGGAGTGATCGTAGGCTCATATACTCCCCACTCCTCACTCTTCTGAGCCTACACTCGGTTCCCCTTGATGAGGCGATCGAACCAGCCGTCAGCCGGTAGGATCAGCGAGGGCTCGCGGTCCCACATCACGGTCTTGCCATGCTGGCGGATCGTGAACGAAAGGGTCGTGGGCGTACCGACCTGCAAATACTCCGGCACCTCCAGCAGCGTGACCGTGGCCCAACCTCCGTACGACTCGGGTGTGGCAGCAATCAACAGCCCACCCAAGGCCCAAACCCCTACCAAACGCTTCATGTCCCCTCCTCGGCTCACGCCCAACTCATTGGGTTCATGGGGACCAACCTGCCCTTCCAGCCCCGGAGGCGCGTCTCCGAAGAGAAGGACCCGTTTCCGCCGCCGCAGCTCGTCCATGCAGGCATTCACCGTGATCCGGTGCAGCCAGGTGGAGAGGCGAGCGTCCTGGCGAAACGTCTTTGCAGCGCGGAACACCTTCACGAGCACCTCCTGCGTCACGTCCTCAGCGGCCGCGTGGTTGCCCTTCAGAAAACCCAGGGCGACCGAGAAGACACGGCCCTTGTATCGCTCGAACACGCGACGCTGCGCTTCGGGGTCGCGGTTTCGGCAACCCTCTAGGATGTCTGCGCCTGAGTCAGTCGGCGCCACGAGTCGGATTCCCATTTGAGGCTTGGACGTTGACGGACCTTCATTTCTTCCATTTGGAGGCCTACGGCTCCGAAAGACAACAGCCGCTAGATCCCCAGCAGCTCCCGGGCGTGCTCGCGCGAGGTCGCTGACTCCGGGTCCCCACCCAGCATGCGCGCGATCTCGTGCACCCGCGCCTCCCCTTCCAGAAGGGTCACTGCGGCGGTCGTGCCGAGTAGGTCCTGCGCCTTTTCCACCAGCAGGTGCCCGCGAGCCCGGGACGCCACCTGCGCGAGGTGCGTGACCACGAATACCTGATGGCGCTCGGCGATGTTGGCCAGCTTCTTGGCCACGGCCGATGCCACCACACCCCCGATGCCCGCGTCGATCTCGTCGAAGACGAGTACCGGCACCCGATCCACCTCGGCCAGAATCGACTTCAAGGCGAGCATCACCCTGGAGAGCTCGCCACCGCTGGCGATGCGCGCGAGCGGCATGGCGTCGAAGCCCACATTCATGGAAACCAAGAATTCGACGCTCTCGGCGCCACCGCTACCCATCTCCCCATGTGCCCGTAGCGCGACCTCGAAGGTGGCGGATACGAGCCCGAGCTCGGGCAGGGTCTCACATACCAAGGCCGCGAGCTGCGTCGCGCCCTTCTGCCTCAGCGCACTCAAGCGGGCCGCTTCTTGCGCGAGCTCCTTTTCGGTGGCCTCGATGCGCTGGCGCAGCAGCTCGAGATCGTGATCGGAGTCACCCAACTCCGCCAATTCGGTCCTCACCCCGTGAGCCGTCGCCAGCACGTCCGCCAGCTCAGGGCCGTACTTCCGCTTCAGCCGAAAGATCACATCGAGCCGCGCCCTCACCTCCGCGAGCCGGCGCGGGTCGTGATCGATGCCCTGCGCGTAGTCGCCCACGTGTCGCCCGACGTCGGATACTGCGTGCGCGGCATCCTGCAGCTCAGACACTTGGGCTTGCAAGCCAGGATCAAAGCTCGCGAGCTGCTCCAGCAGCTTGAGCATGGCAGCGATGCGGTCGGCAACCGAATCATCCGCGGCGTACAACGTCTCGTAGATCGAGCCGGCGCCTCGGGCCAGATCTTCAGCATGCTCGTGGCGTCCAGCCTCCCCTTCGAGCTCGCTATCCTCGCCCGGTTGCAGCGAGGGCTCGTCGATCTCCGCGAGCTGGAAACGCAAGAAGTCCGAGCGCGTCTCGATCTCGCGCAGACGTTCCTCGCGGTCGTCGAGCTCACGCGTCAGCGCCTGTCGGGTGCCGTAGAGCGCGCTGACCTTAGCGGCGGAGTCTTCTGCACCGGCGAATGCGTCGAGCAGCGCGCGCTGATCGCGCGGCCGCAGCAGCGTCTGGTGTTCATGTTGACCGTGCAGATCGACGAGCGCGGAACCTAGGCTGCCCACGACCCCAGCGGTCGCCGGCGAGCCATTCACCCAGGCGCGGTTGCGCCCTTCGGCCGCGACTTCGCGCCGCAGAATCATCAGGCCGTCTTCGAGCCGGAATCCACTCTCCACGAGCTCAGCCTCGATCTCCGGTCGATCGCTGACGTCGAACACAGCTTCTACAGTGGCACGATCCGCTCCTTTCCGTACGACGCCGGAAGAGGCGCGCTCACCGAGCAGCAGCGACAAGGCACCCACGATGATCGACTTGCCCGCACCGGTCTCGCCCGTGAGGGCGTTCAGGCCGTCTGAGAGCTCAAGCTTGAGATCCTCTACGACCGCATAGTCACGAATGCGCAGCTCTACCAACATGGGCAGGAAGGTACAGCGGAGTCGCGGGCCAACTCAATGCGTGATTGAGACATTCTGACCGCCACCGTTGGACGCTAGGCGCGCTCCGGCGGACGTGCGGCCCAGTTCAGCTTCGCCCGCATGGTGCGGAAGAAAGTCTGACCGGGTAGGCGAACGAGCGAGACGGTGTGCGGCCCACGCCGCACCGCGACCGATTCGTCCACACCGACGGCGCGCTCCACCTGCCCGTCCACCGTGAGCTGAAGCTCGTGGGAATGGTCGATCGCCTGGACGGTGATTTCCTCATGCGCGGGAACCACCAGAGGACGTACTGCCAACGAGTGTGGACAGATCGCGGTGATTACGATGCACTCGACTTCGGGCACGATGATGGGTCCACCCGCAGAAAGGGAGTACGCGGTCGATCCCGTAGGGGTGGTCAGGATCACACCGTCCGCTGAAATGCTGCCGATTTCCTCCCGGCCTTCCGTACGACCCACCGACAGCTTCAACGGTGTCACGCGAGCCGCACCCAACGTGTGGATCACGATGTCATTGAGCGCGTGGAACGGCCCTGCCTCGTCACCGTCAGGACCCAAGACGGTGGCCTGGAGCGTGAAGCGACGATCGAGCACCGCCGACCCATCCATGACCTCGGCCAGATGCTTTTCCAGATGCTCTTCGGGCGCCGCAGTCAAAAAACCAAGCCGTCCGAGGTTGACACCAAAGACGGGGACGTCGGAGCCCATCGCGCGACGTGCCGCGCGCAGCAGCGTGCCGTCTCCGCCTAGTGCCACCAGGAGGTCGACCGACGTGTCGGCGTGCAGCAGCTCCGCGCCTTCCGGCGCGTACGGGTTGCCCTCGTCGAATACCAGCTCGACGCCGCGTTCTTCACAGAACGTTCGGAGGCGCTCGACGACTCCGGGGGCCTCCAGACTTCGACGCCGAAGCACGACGCCGATACGGCCAATGGGTCCGGTCAGCGCCTGCCCTCCTGAGCCCGTCACGCGCCCACAGTGCTGCGGGAGTCCACGGGGCTATGCGAGGCAACGAGCCTCTTCACTTTGGTGGCGATGCCATCGGAATCCAGACCGATCGCGGCGAGCAGCGCATCGCGCGCACCGTGTTCGATGAACTCGTCCGGCATGCCCATCGACGCTACGCGCGGTGTCGCAGCCAACTCCAGATCGTGGATCTCACGAGTCATGAATGCGCCAAAACCGTTGGAGACCTGCGCTTCCTCGACCGTCAACACGGCCGGATGTCCACGCACCATCTGCTCGAAGACCGTTCTGTCGTACGGCTTCAAGAAGCGGCAATTCACGACGGTGCAGCGAATGCCCTGCACGTCCAGCGCCTCCGCGGCGGCCACCGACGGCAGGACCATCGTGCCGGTCGCGAGGATCACGCAGTCTGCTCCGCTACGGAGGACCTCCCAGGTGTAGGGCTCGATGCGCTCGATGTCATCCAAGCTTGGCACCTCCTCCGGCACCGCTTCGCGGGGCCAGCGCACACTCCAGGGGCCGTCGTTCTGTTCCGTAGCTAGACGAAGCAGTGCGAGCATCTCGCTGCCGTCTTTCGGGGCCGTAACGGTCATGCCGGGGATGCACAGCATGTACGCGATGTCGAGCCCTCCGTGGTGCGTGGGGCCGTCCTCGCCGGCGATGCCGGCCCGGTCCATGCCGAAGACCACGGGTAGCCCCTGCAGCGCTACGTCGTGCACGATGCTGTCGAACGCGCGCTGGAGAAACGTGGAGTAGATGGCCACGATGGGCTTCACACCCTGCGTCGCCAGGCCCGCGGCGAACGTCACTCCATGACCCTCGGCGATGCCCACGTCGAAGTAGCGGTCCGGATGCGCTTCGGAAAACATGTCGGTCGACGTGCCGTCGGGCATCGCCGCTGTGATCGCCACGACCTTCGGGTCGCGATCGGCCAGTTCGATGAGCCCTTTGCCGAACACTTTCTGGTATCGCGGCAGGCCCCTGCCCTTCTTGGTGCCCTGGCCGGTGGCCGGATCGAACGGAGCCGCGGCGTGCCACGTCCATGGATCGTCTTCGGCCCTTGTGTAGCCTTTCCCCTTCCTGGTGATGACATGCACGAGGATGGTACGCTGCATGTCCTTCACGCGGGAGAAGGTGTCGACCAGCGCGTTCACGTCGTGACCGTCGATGGGCCCCACGTAGCGGAAGCCGAGCTGCTCGAAGAGCGACCCGGGGGTCAGCAAGTGCTTGGCGCTCTCCTCCAGACGAACGACCATCTCCTCCATGGCCTGCGGCGTCCTGTGCAGGACGTCCCTTACGAGGTTGCGCACCTTGTTGTAAGCCGGGTTCGTGATCATCCCGGTTAGGTATTTGTTCATGGCGCCTACCGCGGGCCCGATCGACATGTCGTTGTCGTTGAGTACGACCACGAAGTCACGCTCGGTGTGGCCCGCGTTGTTGAGCGCCTCGTACGCGAGCCCACACGTCATCGCTCCGTCGCCGATCACCGCGAGCACGTTGAAGTCCTCACCCGTGAGATCACGTCCAACCGCCATGCCCCATGCCGCCGAGATCGAGGTCGCGGCGTGACCGGCCCCGAATGCGTCGTACTCCGACTCGTCGCGTCGCAGAAACGGCGCGAGACCACCCTGCGTGCGGATGGTCGGCAACTCTTCGTTGCGACCGGTCAGCATCTTGTGGATGTACGCCTGATGTCCGGTGTCCCAGACGATCTGATCGCGCGGAGTATCGTAGACGTAGTGCAACGCCACGGTGAGCTCCGCGACACCCAAACTGGCCCCGAAATGCCCCCCCTTCTGCGACACCACGTCGATGTGTCGCGCGCGCACCTCGTCGACGAGTTGGTTGAGCTCGTCACGCCCTAGGCCCCGGATATCTTCCGGATATTTGACACGATCCAACAGCGGCACAGACCCGCTCCTTCTCAGATGTTCGCTGCGACGCCAAAAGATACCTGCACGGACCGTGCCGGACAGGCTAGCGCAGCAACTAGTTGTCCCGTTCCACGACAAAAAGCGCCAGCGCCTTCAGAGCAGGCGCATCGATGCCCGCGGAGCTGAGCGAAGCCAACGCGTCATCCACGTGCGCCCGGGCCCGGTCCCTCGCTTCTTTCAGCCCGTAGAGCCCTACGTACGTCGACTTGGCGAGCTCGGCGTCGCTCGGCCGCTTGCCCAGCGTCTCCACCGATTGCGTGGCGTCGAGCAGGTCGTCGGCGATCTGGAACGCGAGCCCGATCGAACCTCCGTAACGCCTCAGCGCTTCCACCACGTCGTCCGTCGCTCCCGCGCCCATACCCCCGACCACGAGAGCCGCCATGAGCACCGCGCCGGTCTTGCGCTCATACAGTCCGTTCAGCCCATCCAGTCCCAGCGCCTCACCCTCGCCCTTCAGGTCGAGCCACTGACCACCGACCATCCCGCCAGCTCCGGCGGCCTCCATGAGCTCCCGCGCGATGTCGACGCCTCCCTCCGGCCCGCACTCCAACTCCGCGGCGGACGAAAGCGCTTGAAGTGCCGCTGCGGGAATCAGCGCGGCACCGGCCCTGGCGGTCACGTCTTCACCGTGATCTACGTGCGTCGTGGGGCGTCCTCGCCTGAGTTCGGCGTCGTCCATGCACGGCAGGTCGTCGTGCATCAGCGAGTAGGCGTGGATCAGCTCCAGGGAGACAGCCAAGGGATATATCAACCCGTCCGCCGTTCCTCCGCTGGCCCGATATGCCGTAGCGCACAGGATGGGGCGAAGTCGTTTGCCCCCGCCCATGACGCCGTGCCGGACGGCCGCACCGATGTCCGCTTCCAGCTCGGCCTCCAACTGCGAAACGACGCGCTCCAATGCCGGCTCCACCCTCAGCCTCTCCGCGGCGAGGTAGGCGGGTAAATAGGCGGAGGGATCGCTCGAGGGAACGACGTCGCTCACGGCTCGTCTACATCCAGTTCCTTCTTCTTGCCACCGGCCAGCAACTCTTCCACCCGCAGCTGAGTCTCCGAGAGCACTCTCTCGGCTGCACGCACATGCCCGATGCCCTCCTCGAAGAGTTCGAGCGCCTGCTCGAGCGCGACCTCGTCGGACTCGAGCCGCGTCAGGATCTCTTCCAGCCGAGCGATCCGCTCTTCCAGCGACACCGATTCAGTGCTTCCGGCTTCACGTGCAGTTTCGTCGCTCACGATGGACCCGCCTCCCTGGTTTCCAGCGCCTCGCAGGACACCTCACCGTCGCGGACGCGCAGCTCGAACGGTTGGCCCGGCGCGAAATCCTGCACGGAACGAAGCACCGCCCCCGTCCGGGAACGTGCGACCGAATAACCTCGCTGTAGCGTCGCGAGCGGCGACAGCGCGTCGAGCTTCCCTGCGGCGGTTGCGACCCGGAGCCGCCGCAGTTCCAGAGCGGACCGCATTGCACGTTCCATGCGGCCCGTAGCTCGGTCGATGGTCTGCTGCACCGGCATGATCCTGCGGTCCACCCGCATTCGCAAGCCCGCCAAAACCTCGCGCAAGCCGGATCGACGTCTTTGTATAGTCCCCCGGAGCCCCTGAGCGAGGCGCGAAGGCATCTCCCGCAATCCTTCCATGACCACCACAGCATCGGGGACCACAGCCTCCGCCGCCGCCGACGGTGTGGGTGCTCTGAGGTCCGCTACCAGGTCCGCGATAGTCACGTCGACTTCGTGGCCTACGCCGGAGACCACGGGGATGGGGCACGCCGCGATCGCCCGTGCCACCGGCTCCTCGTTGAACGCCCACAGATCCTCCACTGCGCCGCCACCGCGGCTCACGATCATCACGTCGGGCTCGCCCGTGGCGGCGAGCGCCTCGAGCGCGCGCGCGATCTCGACCGAGGCGCCTTCCCCCTGGACGCGCGTGGCGCCGAGCAATACGCGCACCCAGGGCGCTCGTCGACGCAGCACCGACACGATGTCGCGCAGTGCCGCACCCGTCGATGACGTGACGACCCCGACCACGGCCGGATAGCGCGGCAGCGCTTTCTTTCGCTCAGGGTCGAGCAGCCCCTCGGCGGTGAGGGTGGCGCGCAACTTCTGGAAGGCGAGCCTCCACAAGCCTTCCGCGCCCTCGGCCTCGATGCGGGAAGCCACCAGCTGGTACTCGCCGCGAGCTTCATACAGGGTCAGCGCTCCGAGCACGCGGACCTTCATGCCCCCTTCGGGATCCGTCGGTAGCTGTTGGGCGTCCCGGTTGAACATCACGCAGCGCATCTGCGCACGATCGTCCTTGAGCGTGAAGTAGCAGTGCCCCGGGCGCGACCGCGTCCAGGTCCCGACCTCGCCGCCGATCCACAGGGGGTCGACGCTGTCCTCGAGCAACGAGCGGACCGCACGATTGACCTGTGAGACGGACCAGACTTTCGGCTCGCCCACAGTTTCCTTCTCGGCTTGGTCCACGGAAGCCTCGACCTCGACGTGCTCCGGCTCGGGCTCTGGAAAGAGATCGAGGCTCAGGTCGTCCGACACGGCTCCATTCCTAGCCGGCTGCGAGCCGGGCCGACTTCACGGTGTTGCTGAGCAGCATGGTGATCGTCATGGGCCCGACACCTCCCGGCACGGGGGATATGGCGGCTGCGACCTCCGAGACTTCGTCGAACAGGACGTCGCCGCACACGCGGTAGCCCTTTTCGCGTGTCTCGTCATCAACTCGGTTGGTGCCAACATCGATTACGACGGCACCTGATGCGACCATGTCCGCCGTGATCGTCTCCGGTCGGCCCATCGCGACGACCAGGATGTCCGCGGTACGCGTCATGGCACCGAGATCCGGCGTGCGCGAGTGGCACACCGTCACGGTCGCATTCCCGCCAGGTGCCTTGCGCATCAGCAAGGACGAGAGCGGGCGCCCCACCAGATTTGAGCGCCCCACGACCACCACGTGCTTCCCTGCGGGATCGTGCCCGTTGCGGGTGAGCATCTCGATGACGCCCGCCGGCGTGCACGGAGCGAAGAAGTCGTCGGAGTCAGTGGCGATGCGGCCCACGTTGAGCGGGTGCAACCCGTCCACGTCCTTCGACGGATCGATCGCCTCGACGATACGGCCCTCATTGATGTGATCCGGTAACGGCGACTGCACCAAGATGCCGTGGATATCGGCGTCGGCGTTCAGCCCCGCCACCACGCCCAGAAGCTCATCCTCGGGCGTGTCGGCGGGCAGCGTGATCTGTCGCGAGTGGATCCCCATCGCGGCGGCGGCTTTGTTCTTCATGCCGACGTACATCTGGGAGGCGGGGTCGTCCCCGACGAGCACCGTGGCCAGCCCGGGAGTCACGCCCGCCTCGTCTTTCAAGCGCGCAACCTCGGTCGTGAGCTCCGCTCGGATCTCGTTGGCGATGTCCTTCCCGGAAATGATCTGTGCGCTCATGCAGCCTTGGCGTGGTTGGTGTCTTCGCGGTCGGCGGAAGGCAGAAAAGTAACACGTTGAGAAGCCCCTCGGACGCCCTACCTAGATAGGGAACCCCACGTAGCTCCCGGACTTCGATAGAAGGCCGGAGGGGGCGAAGGGGCGGCGATTCTCGAGAGCGGACAAGCGATAGCTACCTAGCGAAGTCGATCGCTCTCGTTTCGCGCACGACCACGACCTTGATCTGCCCAGGGTACTGCAACTCATTCTCGATCTTCCTGGCAACCGCCTCCGAGATCTGCGCCATGTCCCCATCGGTGACGCGAGAGGGTTCGACCATGACACGCAACTCGCGACCCGCCTGGATCGCGAAGCAGCGCTCCACTCCCGGATGCTCCATCGCGAGCTCTTCGAGTTTCTCCAGCCGCTTCACGTATCCCTCGACCATCTCCCGGCGAGCCCCGGGACGCGACCCACTGATGGCGTCAGCCGCGGAGACCAGGAATGTCTCCGCGAAGTAGTGGGGCTCCTCGTCGTGGTGCGCCTTGATGGCGTTCAAAACGATGGCGCTCTCTTCATGCTTCTTGCACAGCCGGTAGCCCAGTTCAACGTGGGTGCCCTCGTGCTCGTGCGTCATGCCCTTCCCCACGTCGTGCAAGATGCCAGCGCGCTTGGTCTCTGCGACGTCGAGCCCCATTTCCGCCGCCATGTTGCCCGCGAGCAGCGCGACCTCCTTGGCATGCTGGAGCTGATTCTGACCGTATGACGTGCGAAAGCGAAGTCGCCCGAGCGTTTTCACGATTTCCGAGTGAACGTTGTGGATGCCGAGCTCGTAGAGGACCTCCTCCGCGGCCTCGAACATCGTGCGCTCGACCTCCTTCCCCGCCTTCTCCACGGTCTCCTCGATACGACCAGGGTGAATGCGGCCGTCCTCGACCAGTTCCGCGAGGGCCATGCGCGCGATTTCCCGCCGCACGGGGTCGAATGCCGACAACACGACCGCCTCAGGCGTATCGTCGATGACCACGTCGACGCCCGTCGCTTGCTCGAAAGCGCGGATGTTGCGTCCTTCGCGACCGATGATGCGCCCCTTCATTTCATCCGAGGGCAGCTGCACGACGGAGACCGTGGTCTGTGCGGTCAGGTCGGCCGCCATCCGTTGGATCGAAAGCGCCACGATCTTGCGAGCCTCGCGCTCGGCCTCCCGCTGGGCCTGCTCCTTGACCTCACGCAGCGTGTTGGCCGCGTCTGCGCGCGCCTCGTCCTCGAGCGACTCGATGAGCTCCTTCTTGGCCTCTTCAGCGCTCAAGCCGGCGAGTTGTTCCAGCCGCACCCGAGCCGAGCGCCCCGCCTCTTTCACAGCGGCGTCTCTGCGCGTGACCTCCGCATGGCGGTCGTCGAGACTCGCCAAGCGCTCGCCCAACTCCAACTCGCGGGCCTTGAGCTGATCGACCTGACGGTCCAGGCCTACCGAGCGCTCCTCATTGCGGCGCTCCGCACGCTCCAGGTCCTCACGGCGGCGAGTCTCTTCCTTCTCCCACGCTTCACGGACGCGAAACCCCTCCTCTCGACCGGCGAGTTCGCCGGCTCGGAGCGCGGTGTCCGCTTCGTCACTTGCCCGCTTCAGGATGCGGGAGGCCTCGTCCCTGGCCTCGGATTTTTCCAACTCCCGGCGGACTCGTTCGCGTCTCCGTAGCATGAAGAACGTGACGATACCACCCAGGACGAGCCCGACCGCCGCCGCCAGCAGTAGCTGCGCGGAGAGCATGTATTTACTCCAAATCGGCGATGTAAAGCGCCGAAGGTGAGCGATATGTGATGCTAAAGGCTCCTATCGGGAACCGTTAGGATCCGAAAGGCAACGGGGAATAGGAGGCGGCGGACTCTCTCACGCAAGCGAAACGGTCATCGCCCACGGAGGACTTCAGCCGGTTTCGCCGCTTCCGGGCACCTCCTCCTTAATCCGACGGGTCAGGTTCGTCGCTCGGGAGGCCACTTCCTTGCGGACCTGCTCCAATTCGTCGATGGCCTGGAAGCACTGGTCGGCGATCGAGAGCGCCGCCAGGATCGCAGCCTTGTGTCCTTCTATGAGTCCCGCCTGCATGCGGATCTCGTGGATGCGATCGTCAACCAATTTGGCGCAGCGCTTGGTGTACTCGGGCTCGGCATTGGCGCGAATGGTGTGTTCCTCACCCGCGATGCGAACCGTTACCGAAGCTTTCTCGGGGCTCATCGCTGCTCCTCCAAGAATTTTATCTTGGCCAGCACCTTGTCCACTCCGTCCCTGCCTGTCTCCAATCGACTCCGGAGGTCCTGGTTTTCCTCTTCCAGCCCCTTGAGGCGGCTCAACATGCGGCCCGCTTCGGCTCCGTCACCCGTAAAGCGCTTGACGAGCTCTCCCAGCTCCTCGCTCTTGCCCTCAGCGTCTTCGGCGCGAGCGCTGACAGCGGCGAGCCGATCGAGCAGCCCGCTTACCGCGCCCTCGAGCTCGGTCAACGCCGTGCGGTCGGACCGTTCATCGTTACCCTCTTTGTTCGACACTCAGCTCCTCCTTGAGCCGTGCCAGTATAACGCCTACCGCCTTGTCCACCTGCTTGTCCTTCAGGGTCCGGTCCGGAGAGCGGAAACGCAAGCGATACGCCAATGACCGCGTCCCTTGCGTAACGCCTTCGCCTCGATAGAGGTCGAATAGCTCGACGCCTTCGAGAAGAGGTCCACCCCGTATGCGGATCAACGCGTCCACATCGTACGCCGAAACGTTGTCAGGCACGAGCAGCGCGAGATCCCGCTCTACCGCCGGGAACTGCGGGAGCGGGTGAAACGTGACCACCTCGGGCGCGCCTGGATTCGAAGGCAGCGTCACTTCGAGGCCCCAGATCTCACCAGCCCAAGCAGGAGGGTCGACCACCTCCCCCTTCAGCAGCCCTCCGCGGCCCACGACGGACCCGTCGGCGAGCTGCACATCGAAGGCCGCACCCGCCACGAAGGTGTCGTCTTCCTGGGAACCCGGCACGACTACTGCGGCTCCGCCGTAGGCAGTGGCGGCTACGCGCTCGAGCAGTGCCTTGAGGTCCCACACCGCGAGCGCCGCGCCGTCGCTCGACCAGTGCGGCGGCTCGCGCCGACCGTGCAGGATCGCAGCCAGGTGCGCCTCCTCGTGCGGCGGCTCGCCGGAGCCCGCCGACCGGAACGAAGTCCCGATCTCGAAAAGGCGCACGTCTTGGTTTCCGTGCGCGAAGTTGTGCTCGAGTCTGCGGATCAGCGACGGGAGAATCGCTCGACGAATGAACGGCTCGGTGGTGGCGAGCGGATTGGCAACGCGTACATCGCCCTCGCCCTCGGGCACGAACGCCGGGGTCTGGGCTTCCAAGAGCCCCCGTGCCGCCAGGGACTGCCGCAGTTCGTCCTCGAGCGCGAACATCGGGTGGTCTGCGACCGTACCCGGCCGATACGGACCGAGATCGGACGGGAAGTTGTCGTAGCCGTGTGCCCGCGCGACTTCCTCGATGAGATCGACCTCGCGTCTCACGTCATAGCTGCGGAAGCCTGGCACCCGCACCTGGAGGGTCCCATCGGACTCGCCCACGACGTCGAATCCCAGCGGCGTCAGCAGCTCGCGCACAAGATCCGCCTCGAAGGCGACGCCCAAGAGATGCTCGATGCGCGAGAGCCTGAGGTCTACCGTGGCTGCCTCGAAAGCAACGGGGCAACAGTCCAGGACCGGCCCGTCGACCTCTCCACCCGCGGTCGCCACAATCAGCGCCACTGCACGAGACATCGCTAGTTCCATGCCCTCGGGGTCGACGCCGCGCTCGAAGCGGTACGACGCGTCGGTGGACATCACCAGCGCCTTGCGCGTCGAGCGAATCGACTTGGGGTCGAAGAGCGCGCATTCCAGCAGGATGTCCACCGTGTCGTCTTCGACCTCGGAGTCCAGGCCACCCATGACGCCGCCGATGGCAACGGGACGCTCCGCGTCGCAAATCATGAGCATGTCGGAGGTGAGCTTCCGCTTCTCGCCGTCGAGCGTTGTGAAACTCCTCTCGTCCTCACGTACGCGCCGTACGACGATCGACGTGCCCGCGAGCCCGTTCAGGTCGAACGCGTGCAGTGGCTGACCCAGCTCGAGCATGACGAAGTTGGTCGCATCGACGACGTTGTTGATCGGGCGAGCACCCGCGCCGCGCAGCCGCTGCTCTAGCCAGGCGGGGGATGGTCCGATCTTCACGCTCCGAATGACCGCGCCCAGATAGCGCAAGCACAGATCCGCGTCATCGATCCGGACGCCCACCGGCCCGCGCCGAGCCTCCTGAGCATCACGCTCGAACGACAGTTCGATGCCGGGATCTCCCTCGATTTCTGAAAGCTCGACCCGCCCCTCACCCTCCGAGGCGACCTCCCGCGCAACCCCCGCGTGAGAGAGTAGATCGCCGCGGTTGGCCGTGATCTCGACATCCATGGTCGCGTCGTCCAGGCCGATGGCCTCGACGAACGATTCGCCCGCCGTGAACTCCCCTTGGATCTCCAGGATACCGTCGTGCTCCGTGCCCAGCCCTAACTCCTTGGAGGAACACAACATACCCTCGGACACCTCACCTCGTATCTTGGACTTCTTGATCTTGAAGTTTCCGGGTAGTACTGCGCCGACGGGCGCGAACGGATACCACGCCCCCGCCTTCACGTTGGGGGCACCGCAAACGACCTTCACCTCCCCGTGGCCACCATCGACGGTGCACAGCGAGAGGCGATCTGCATTGGGGTGCTGCGTCGAGTCGAGAACAACCCCCATCACGATGTCGCCCAGCTCCGCTCCCGCGGAGCTTATGTCTTCAACCGGCGCGCCTCGCAGCGCGAGGTGCTCCGCCAGCTTTTCCGGACTCAAGTCGAGCCCGGGCACCATGTCCCTCAGCCACCGGTAGGAAACGTTCATCACACGAACTGGGCGAGGAAGCGCACATCGTTCTCGAAGAAGGTGCGCAGGTCGTCCACACCATGCTTCAGCATTGCGATGCGCGCGGGCCCCATGCCGAAGGCGAACCCCGTGTAGCGCTCGGCGTGGTAGCCCGCGTTCTCGAGCACCGCCGGATCGACCATGCCCGCGCCCATGATCTCGAGCCAGTCGGTCTCTTCCTTGCTCCCGTCCGGGCGCGTGATCACGCGCTTCACGTCGACTTCGGCGCTCGGTTCAGTGAAGGGGAAAAACGACGGCCTGAATCGCGTCTGAGTATCAGGGCCCCAATAGCGCCGCGCGAATTCAGCCAAGGTGGCCTTGAAGTCGACGAACGTGACGCCCTCGTCGATCACGAGGCCTTCGACTTGCATGAAAGCAGGTGTGTGCGTCGCGTCGTAGGTGTCGCGGCGATACACCCACCCAGGCGCGATAATGCGAATGGGCGGCTCGTGCGTCTCCATGGTGCGCATCTGTACCGGAGACGTGTGGCTGCGAAGCAGCACCGAGTCCACTAGATAGAGCGTGTCCTGCTCGTCTGCCGCGGGGTGGTCGAGCGGGGTGTTGAGTGCCTCGAAGTTGTACCACTCGGTATCCGCCTCAGGCCCCCGCGCCCTGGTGAAGCCCAAGTCCCGGAAGATGTGCCAGATCTCGTCTACCGCCTGCGTCACCGGGTGGAGACCGCCTTTCCACGGCCCACGACCCGGCAGAGTGAGGTCCTCAATACCGCTCGAGGCTGGACCCGCGAGCGAGCGCTCTCGGTTCTGCAGCGCGTCAGCCACGACCTCCTTGACCCGATTGGCCTCCTGGCCCACCGCGGGCCGCCGTTCCGGGGACATACTGCCCAGGCCGCGCAGAATCGCCGAAATGCGCCCGTCTTTGCGCCCGAGGTAGTCGATCCTAACCGCCTCGAGTGCCTCAGGATCCTGGGCACGGTCGATCGCATCGAGCGCTTCGACCTCCAACGCCCGCAGCGCGTCCTTCGAGTCTTGTTCAGTCATGCTCTACAGCTTCCTCGAAAAAAGGGGGGCCCCACGGTCACGCCGCGGAGCCCCCTTTCCTAGCGAATGACGTGCTCAGCCAGCTTTCGCGGCGAGGCCCTCTTTGGCCCGGTCCACGATCACGGCAAACGCGTCGGGGCTATGAACAGCCAGATCCGCGAGCGCCTTTCGGTCCAACTCGACCCCGGCCTCCTTCAGTCCGTTGATGAAGCGGGAATAGGTGAGGTCGTGTTGGCGCACCGCAGCATTGATGCGTGCGATCCAAAGCTGCCGGAAAGTGCGCTTCTTCTTCTTGCGATCCCGGTACGCGTGCTCCCAGCCCTTCTCGACCGCGTCTTTCGCAGTGCGGTAGAGGTTCTTACGTCCGCCGAAGTACCCTTTGGCGGCCTTGAATATCTTCTTCTTGCGCTTGTTCCGCGGTACGGCGGAGGTTGCTCTAGGCATGGATCTTCCTCCTCAGGAGCCGTAAGGGAGCATGCGATTGACGCGCTTTTTATCGGCGGCCGACACTAGTGTCGCGCTCCGCAGGCGACGCTTCCGCTTCCGATCCTTCTTTGTAAGGATGTGGCTCTTGAAAGCGCGCATGCGCTTGAGCTTTCCTGTGCTACTCCTCTTAATCCGCTTGGCCGCACCTCGGTGCGTCTTCATTTTCGGCATCGATCTATCTCCGTTCTTCCCTGGGGTCCAGGCCCAGGGCCCGGTCTTTTCTTACTTGGTATTCACCGGGGCCACGACCATCGACATGACCCGACCTTCCATATTCGGTTGTGACTCCACCTTGCCGAGTTCTCCTAGATCCTCCATCACCCGCGACAGTACCTGTAGGCCAATCTCGGGGTGGGTAACCTGCCGTCCCCGGAACATCATGGTCAGTTTGACCTTGTTCCCTTCCTCGAGGAAGCGGCGGGCATGCCCGACCTTGAACTCGTAATCATGATCTTCGATCCCGGGGCGAAACTTCACCTCCTTGACCTTGATCGTGTGCTGCTTTTTCCGCGCTTCGCGGTCGGCTCGAGCCTTTTCGTACTTGTACTTTCCGTAGTCCATCATCTTGACCACGGGCGGCCGGGCCTCCGCAGCAACTTCTACCAGATCCATCCCACGATCGCCGGCCCGCTCCCGAGCCTCGTCGATGGAGACGATGCCGATCTGCTCGCCATCGTCCTGAATGAGCCGCACAGGGCTGATCCGAATCTGATCGTTAACGCGGACGCGGTCTCTGCTGATCTGTACTTACCTCCGATGGAGTCGTGACAAAAAAAGGCCCGAGAACAGGTCTCGGGCCGCGACCAGGGAGGACGCCAGGAGCAGCCCGAAGCATCGACCCTCGCGACCCTCATGTCGGCCTGTAGAAGCCCTGAGGGTGGGACCGGCGGTCAGCACGGCCCACTTCTCAATTGTGACCCGCCATAAAGACGGACGCACAATTTGTCTGAACTCAACTGACAGGTCAACGGTCTTCTTTCCAAGAAAAACAGATGGCGCCCAATAGCAGGGTTTTCGGAAACAAAAGCCGCCGCACCGTCGCCAGTGGCAGCGCGCAGGACGACTGCCTCACCCCTTCCAACCGGTCAACCTAGCGCTTTCGTCTCCACCTGCTCGACCACCGCGGCGATGAACTGCTCGCGGCCCATGACCTCCTGTTTCTTTCCCGCGCCCCTTCGACGAACGGCAACCGTGCCGTCCGCCGCCTCGCGCTCCCCGACCACGCCCATATATGGGATCTTGAGCGACTCGGCCTCCCGTATTCGGTAGCCGAGAGTCTCCCTTCCCTCCACCGAAGCGCGAATGCCGGCCGCCTTCAAGTCGGCCGCTAGAGCGCTCGCCGTCTCGTGCCACTGCTCGCCCACCGGGAGCACGCGCACCTGTTCAGGCGACATCCAGGTCGGAAATGCACCGCCATAGTGTTCGATAAGACCGCCCACGAAGCGCTCCATCGAGCCGAGCAACGTGCGATGGATGACGACCGCCTTGTGCGGGGTGTTGTCGGACCCGATGTATACCAGGCCAAAGCGTTCCGGCATCTCGAAGTCGAGTTGGAACGTGCCTCCTTGCCACTCGCGCCCGATCGCATCCACGACGTTGACGTCGATTTTGGGGCCATAGAACGCGCCGCCGCCCTCGTCGACCTCATATTCCACACCGCGCCGATCGAGCACGCCGCGAAGCGTCTCGGTGGCCCCGTCGTATACCGCGGGATCTCCGAGGGCCTTCTCCGGGCGGGTCGCAAGCGCCAAGTGATACTCGTAGCCGAAGACAGTCAGTAGATAGTCCGCCAGGTCCAGCAAGCGGTCGTACTCATCCGCGATCTGGTCTGGTCGCACGAAGATGTGCGCATCGTCCTGAGTGAAGCAGCGCACACGAAGCATGCCGTGCAACGTGCCGGAGCGTTCATAGCGGTAGCAGGTGCCCAGCTCAGCGAAGCGGATCGGCAGGTCGCGGTACGAACGGGTCTGAGTCTTGTAGATCATGAAGTGATGCGGACAATTCATCGGCTTCATGCGGAAGCGCGTGCCATTATCGTCCATGGCGGGGAACATGTCCTCTTCGAAGACCTCGAGGTGCCCGCTGATCTTGTACAACTCTTCGCTCGCGATCTGCGGCGAGTACACGAGGTCGTACTCGTGCTCCAGAAGCGTCGCTTTGAGGAATTCCTCAATGGTGTGGCGGATGATCGCGCCCTTGGGGTGCCAAAGCACGAAGCCCTGCCCCACCTCCTCCTGTATCGAGTACAGATCGAGCTCTTTACCAAGCACGCGGTGATCCCGCTTCTTCGCCTCTTCCAGACGGTTCAAGTGCTCGTCGAGAGCGGACTTCTTGTGGAATGCGGTTCCGTAGATGCGCTGTAGCATCTGGCGCTTCTCGTCGCCTCGCCAATACGCACCCGCGCCCGAAAGCAGCTTGAAATGCACCAGCTTCCCGGTGCTGGGCACGTGCGGGCCCTTGCACAGGTCGAGGAATCCACCGTTCTCGTAGACCGTGATCACCTCGTCAGCGTCGAACTCCTCGAGGCGCTCGAGCTTGAGCGGGTCGTCACTGAACAGCTCGCGTGCCTCGTCTTTGGAGACGCGTCGACGCGTGAAGGGCTGATCCGCCGCGGCGACCTCTGCCATCTTTTTCTCGAATTCCTCGAGATCTTCGGGCGTAAAGGGCTTGTCGACCTCGAAGTCGTAGTAGAAACCGTCGTCGATCGCCGGGCCGAACCCGATGCCGGCTCCAGGACGCAGCTCGCGCACGGCGGTGGCGAGAATGTGCGCCGCCGAGTGCCTCAGAACTGCCAAGGACTCAGGGTTCTTCTCGGTGAGGATCGAGATCGCGGCGTCGGCCTCGATGGGCTCCGCGAGGCCGACGGTCTCGCCGTTGACCACGGCCGCCACCGCGGCCTTGGCGAGACCCGGGCCGATAGCCGCCGCCACGTCACCCGCCGTGGAGCCACCATCCATTTCGAGGACGTCGCCATTGGGAAGAGTGATTCGGATCTGTTCGATGGACATGGTTCTGTCTTTGGTTGTGGTTCCGAGTTACGAATCTCGGGCGCCACCAAGAAAGAAAAAAGCGCGGCGCCCGTTGGTCGGGGCCGCGCTCTGCGTCTGGATTCGACTCAGGTCAATCGACGCACGCCGCCCCGAGGCCGGTAGTCCGGCCCGTAGTGGTGGTGGTCGTGGTCGTGATGAGGGCGCTCATCGCGCAGCTCTCCTGTCGAATCGATGTTGGGGACACGATGGCGCAGCGGGGCGCGAAGGTCAATGGCGGAAGCGGACCTAAGGAGCTCGGCCCGCCCCGCGCCTATTCCTAACGAACGGTCGAGTTCTTACCTCTATGATCCAGATCTCGACCGCTGTCGGGTAAACCATAGATCAGGTGTGCGGTGAATCATGAAGACGTTTCGAGGGCTGTCTTTGGTCTTTGTGGGAGTGGCCTTTGTGGTGGCATGCGGATCTTCCGAAAGTGACCCGGTCGGCGTCTCGGACGACGTACCGACCGTCTTCGAGAAGTTTGCCGGCGACGTGGAGATTTCCGCCGAATCGGAGACCATCGTCATTCGCAGTGACGGCATTCCCGACCACAACAGTCCGTATTTCAACGCCAGCGACTCGCGCTACGAAGCCTATAGCGGCAGCAACGCGAACTTCCAGCTCAATCCCAATCGCATCGCGGAGCAACAGTACACGTTTCGCATTCCGGCGGAGCCAACGCCAAGCTCCAATCCGCAGGCCACGCCGTTGGGACCGATCGGCGTCGCGGTCAACGGCGTCCCGATCTTCAACCAGTATGCAGGACCCAATCGTCCGCTCACGTTCGAGATCGACTCGTTCGATCAATACAACGGGCATCCCCAGCAGACCGGCGCCTACCACTATCACGTGGAGCCGCTGCACATCGCGCTTACGCGGGGAAGGGACACGCTGATCGGCTTTCTGCTCGACGGCTACCCACTGTACGGGCCAGAGGAGGGCGGTGCCATTGTCACCAATGGTGACCTCGACGCTTACCACGGGCACGTAGGCGTTACAGGCGACTACCCCGCCGGTATCTACCACTACCACGTCACCCTCGAAGACCCCTACATCAACGGCAACGGCTTCTACGGGAACCCTGGCACGGTGTCCGGATGAACGGGCGACGATGGGTGATGGTCGCGCCCGTGCTCACGCTCGGTCTGCTGGCATGGAGCGGCAAGGCAGACTACGTCCAGGTATCCCCGGGCGACGGAGTGAAACTGGAGAAGCAGACGCCCTATCGCGACGGCGTCCGGCATGGTGTGTCGCGTGCCTGGTACGCGAACGGGCAACTGGCCTATGAGCGCCGGTTTCACAACGGAGCCGAGGTCGGCACCCACCGTGGCTGGTACGACGACGGCCAAGTCAAGTTCGAGTATCGCTTCCGAGATGGGGTGCTCGAAGGCATCGCCTTGGACTGGTTCCCGGACGGTACGCTCTACAAGCAGTTCCGCTACGAGCACGGACACGAATCGGGCGCCCAGCGCATGTGGTACGTCGACGGTAGTGTGCGCGCGAACTACGTCGTGCGCGACGGCCGCCGCTACGGCCTGATCGGCGCCAAAGGATGCGTGTCCGACGCGCCAGTTGTGGCAGCCTCATGAAGCGGTACTGGATGGCGCTCGTAGGGCTCGCTGGTCTGAATGCCTGCGCACCGCCAATGGATGGTCTCCCCTACTACCGATCGGCCGACCTCACCCCCGAATGGCTGTCGGAGTCCGACGCCGAGCACGTGCATCGGGTGCCGGACTTCGAGCTACTCGATCAGAGCAACGAGACGGTCACAGGTGAGGACCTGGACGGTCATGTAGTCGTGGCCAGCTTCTTCTTCACGAGCTGCGCACAGGTCTGTCCGATTCTTCGCAGCCGCTTGGCCGAGGTCCAGGACGAGTTCCTCAATGACGAGCGCGTGCTGTTGCTCTCCCACTCGATCATGCCCGAGGCCGATTCGGTGCCCGTGCTGGCGCGCTATGCGGCATCCAACGGCATCGTGCCGGGGAAATGGCACCTGCTCACGGGAGATCACGAGCTTTCGCTCGAGCTCGCACGCAAGGGATACTTCGTCGACGTCGATACCGGCGCAGGCGACAGGACCGGGACTGAGCTGATCCATACCGAGACCGTGGTCCTGTTAGACACCCACCGTCGCATTCGCGGGGTCTACACCGGAACGCTGCAGGTCGAGCTCGCTCGCATCGTGCGGGATATCGAGACTCTGCTAGCGGAGCAGTAGGTCTCAGGTTCGAGTCCTGCTGAGGACGCTTTGGTAAAGGACTGTACTACAAGCACTTACAAGCTTGTAGGACTTTTTCTATGGACATCGGGTGGGCACCAAGTCTCCCATGAGTCTCCCACAGGACCCATTTCGAGGCTGATATCGACCTTTCCTGTCAGCCCCCCCTCATTGGCAGCCACGGGGCGGTACTTGTGCCGGACCGCACACATCGCCGCCACTGCAATACCGTTCCCCGAAAATATTTGGTAGCTAGGGCGGGTCCCTTTTGCCGACAGGCGAGACCCCAGTACCGGGGGGCACCCCTATTCCACCGCCGCTGATCCAGAACCTATAAACAGTGTTCTGCTCGTCCTGAGTTGCGGGTCTGAGTGGGGCAGAACAGAATCAGGGCATGGGATTCATAGCGACTAGTATCAACCAGAAGGAGTGGTGGATATGGGCATGGAAGAAGGCACAGACGGGAAGAGCAACATGCAAATAGAACTCGACAGCTTCTGGGGACAAGCGCAGTGGCGAGCCAAAGACATGCTGATTACTGGCCGTCACGGTGGCAGATTCGGTTTAGCGAACCGGGATCATTTGCTTACTTGGTTGCTTTTCTGTTTGCCGATTTTTGCCTTGTCGATATGGAGTCTTCACATCGCTTTCATAGTCGGGTACGGGCTTCTGGTCGGCTTTTCGGACAATGCCGCCGCTGTTTGCGAAAATCGCATGGAGCAGGTGATCAAGGTTTCTAACCCTAATTTCGAATATGGGCAAAAGCTGGGGCAGGTAGCGTCTGCCTATCATGATTACAACCAAAACGCCATAAAGGCTCTTGAAGCGCAAGTTGAGAACCTTCAAGCTGCCGTGCGATCAATCCAAGAGAAAATGGACGGCGTTTAGGCACGGAAAACCCCCTCTAGCACGCGCTGACGAGAACGTATCACGCGCGTTCCCGTAAACGTCACCCGTTTACTCCCCCTTCCTAGTCCCCCATCCGTGGCACCCAGCCACACCAGCTATCCCCTGTTCTGCTTGTCCTGAGTTGCGGGCCTGAGTGGGGCGGAGCAGGATTAGCGAATGAAGACGATCCTCGCTGAACTCGACCGGATGGCTACCAAGGGCCAACTGGGTAAGGGCAAGTTTTTCGAGGTGGTGGCGGCCATGCTCTCGGCTGCTTGCGGCGATTCGGTGGCGCCACCCGAACCGACCTCCGTACCGACGTCACTCAGGGTGACTCCAACGGTGCTTAGTCTTGAACTAGGCGAGACCGGCCAACTGTCCGCGTCCATTAGGGACCAATTCGGTGCCGAGATGTTTCAGTCGGTAACTTGGTCGTCCTCCCAGCCATCTATTGCGAGCCTCGGGCCAGGCGGCCTCGTTGAAGCAGTGAGTAGTGGCACCCCCTTCCGGCTCTGGCATGCACGACCTGGTGCTGGGGGCACCTCAGAGTAGCATACGGTGATTATAAACGTCCGTTGAACGCGCATCCAGCGATCCCGGCGTGATGTGGGAATGCAACACACCGCCTGAGGCCACCAAGTCGACCATACCCTTGTCGAGTCGGCTGATGCGACACCTCAGCCCACAACTCAACTAACCGCTCAGCCATGCCTGCAGAAAGGCCTTGATCTGGTTCCCCCAAAGCATGCTCAGGAGTGCGACGGTGAGCAGAGCGGCCAGTAGGGAAACCAGGCCAACACGAGTCCGAGTCCAACGAAACGCGCCGTGTCCGGTCTGGCGTAGAAAGAGGGTGACTAGGTCGCGCCGTTCCTTGCGTGCCCCTTCCGGCAAGTGGGGCGTGCGGCTGAAGAGGTAGCCGAGCCGTCGCGTCATGTACATTCGGAAATTCACCGACCAGCCGCATGCCTCCAACAGAGCGCTCATGTCCCGCCTGCGCAGCTTGTTCCAACCCGAAAGTGCACTGAACAGGGCCACCACCAGCAGCAGGGCCACCAAGGCAAGGGCGGCGTTCAGAGGGTCGATCTGCGAAAGTGTGTTGATCAAGTAGACCAGCGAGGAACCGACGGCTGCGAAGGCAATGCCGCCGGCCAGCACCAGGTCGCGCGTGCCAGAGCCGGAAGGGGGTGCCGCTCCCGCCGATGGCACCTGGGCAGGCTGCTGGAGCGACTCGCCTTTTTCCATCTTCGTTGCGATCTCGGTGGCGGTCTTTTCCAGGCCCCCCGCCCGGGTGCCCACAAAGGCTTCAACCTTCTCGGATAATAGCTTTTTGGCTTTCACAAAAGGCGACTTGATCGCCTCCCCCAGGCTGATGGGGTTCTCGACCATATCCACCACTCGTGCGTCCCACTCCTTGCCCTGCAGATCATAGAAGATGCCTCGCTTGCCAATTTCGATGACCCCCTGGCCGCCACCTGTGAGGGCGGCGGCAATCTCGAAACTCCGCCCCTGCTCCTGGGGCACGGTGATCTCGGCGTACACCAGGAATATCTTGCTGGCTTGGGCGATCTTCTTGTGCTCGGCGCGGTTTCGGACCTTCATCGTGAAGGCAAGTTCACGGCCGTCAATGATCAGGTTGCCCAATTCAAACAGGGCACGGCGACTGGGGTCGTACAGCGCGGAGAAACTTACAAAGTTGTTGGCCAGTTCCAGGAGCCAGCGCTGGTACAAGGTGAGCTTCTCCAGTGCAGTCACTTGCTTCACCTCATCCTTCACCGCCAGATCCTCCAGGAGGAGCTGGAGAAGTTTTTTCTGAGCCGGACCCTCTAAGTATTCTTTCAGCGTGGTCTCACTCAGCTCATCTACGCCATCCGATGGCTTCTCCGCCTGCCACGCACCATAGGGCTCGAAGATGGCCTTGACCTGCTGCCATCCGATCCGCGTGAGAGTTTCGTGGGAGTCCGGCTGGGCACGGGCAAGGACCCGGTTTTGTAATTCATCCATCTGATCCTGGTAGTACGGATTGACGGGGCCCTCCAAATTCAGCACACCTTCAGCATTCGGCGTTTGCAGTGGCGCTTGCGCGAGCTGTCTCTCCATGGCCTGGAGGTCGGAGTCGACCAGCTTCTGGAGCTCTTCTTCACTCAAACAGATCCGTTCGGCGGTGCGGGCATCGAGCTTTACCAGGTCGCACTGCCAGAAGAACTGTTCGATCTTGACATCGAATTCAGACGTGAGCTTTACGGCGGCCGCCGTGTCGTCGCCCCAGGGCATAATCTCTGCCGCACCGTCATCTTCGGCGAGTGCCTTCCAGGCCAGGTACTTCCTCGCACCATCCAGGAATTGGCTCAGGTGACCTTCGTTGATGCCGTCTTGGCCGCTTACATCCTTGGTACCACCCACCCGCTCGAGTACGTCATTCGCCAACTGTGCGGCAGCCGGATCCGAAACGTGCTGAGGGGGGAGCACCCCGTCGCCGTTGGGAGAGGTCATCCCGTACGTATTTCGGAAGATGCGCACCTGTTCCAGGCTGATCTCCTCCAGGTTCTCTACCTTCAGCTGTCCCAGGATATGGATCGCGGCGTCCCTGAGCTGCCGGCCCTCCTCGTGGCTGCTATCCAGGTCCGCGAGGCGCAGGATGTCTGAGGAAGCCGCCATTCGGTCACGGTTCGCCACCATATGGAAGATCCATGTCACTGCCGCCCGCAAATGTTCGACACGGATGGACCCGCTGCCGTCCTGATTCAAGTACTCGAGGAACGCGGGATCGCACTGTAGGCTCTCGACCTGCACGCTGGTGGCGGCCCAGCGAGCTGGGTGGAGCTGGTGGATGAAGGCAAGATCCTCCGCACTCTCGATACGCAGTTGGTGGATCCCGCCGTAGTTTTGGAAGACCATGGGCTTCATAACGTACATTCTATTCTGTTGCGGGGAATGTACGGCAGAATAGTATTGGCTGAGGATGCCGCCCAGCCGTTCCGGTGGCCACGTCTCTGGTGGTGACACCTGGATCGGCTACGGTCCAGCTTGGTCAGACTGTCGACTTTAATGCTTCGATCAGGGATCAGGGTGGAGGCATTATCCAAGGATCGGTTCAGTGGTCATCAGCGAACACGTCTGTCGCCACAGTCACCGCTACTTCGGGTACGGCTACCGGCAGGAATGTGGGCACTACAGCGATCAGAGCAGATTACGCTGGAATTAGGGGCGTCGCGCCCTCCTAACGGTGGTTGGCGTAGACGGCAACTAGCCCCCCAGTACCCCCCCCTTTTTCGCGGGCCATTACCGCTGGACCATAAACACGGTTTTACGCAGAGGATTTTGCGATTTCAGATTGAGCCAGGAGTCCCAAGGTCTATAAAATTTCATACCAAAATTTGAAGTTCGGTTGGTAAGTGCTGCCCTAACCTGACCCCAGTGTGCGGCCCAGTTCGAGCTATCAGTCCGGGGTACTGTCAGCGCCCACTCATTGGTGGGGCAGATACACGCAATGGCATGGATGGGGCCGAGTGATATATGTCTCGTCCAAACCAGCGTACGGGCTCGGCCGAAGACGCATTTTTTCAAACGGCTAGAGTGCGCAAGGCGGCTGACTTTCGGTTGCGGACCTGAATCTCACTGGGCACTATCAAGCTCGTGTGAGCCCGCACAGTGGAGGGCAAGATAGAGCTTTACTCATTCGGATCTCTTCTAGTAGACGTGCTTGGGCAAGCGATCCTCATACTCCTCTTCAGTTGGCTGGCAGGATTGCTCCTCCCGAAACGCTTGTTCTATAGGGGCCGCCATCACACACGACGGGTGCTCACCACCGTGCTTGGGTTTGCGATCACCGTGCGGGTTGCGTTTTCGGAATACGAATGGACACTAAGTCAGGAGCTAAGTTCTCCCCTACCATCAGAGGAGGTGTGGGTCACCGTCTTGTTGTCCGCTCCTCCGGCCACCACTCTGGTCGCAGGGGCATTGGTGCTGGGAATTACGATCTTCGCGAATCCCCCACCCTTGGAAGATGAGGACGGAAACGGGGAGCAGGTCTAGCGACCTAGATGATCCCCTGAATCCGGGCGAGCGTTTCGAGAGGGACTACGTAGTCCCTCTTCGCTGATGCCTTCGATGAGGAAGAGGTTAATGCGCTCGTTGGTCTGCCACGCCTCGATGAGCTTGGCGCGCTTGCGGTCGTCGAAGTCACCCAAACTAGCGCCGGGGCATCTGGATTGCGCGAGCCGCCTCGGGACGCACGCTGGCCTGGTACACCTGCTCAAGCACGCCTGTGGTGCGCGTGGTGATCAGGCCGTTGATGCGCTCGATGATCGAGGGCAGTTCGCTCCATGAACGATCTATCTGATATAGCTGATCAGCGGTCGGCGGCCCGCTGGCCGACTGTATGCCGTTCGTCTGGGAGGCGCCCCCGTTAGCGTCCCCGAGCTCGTCTCTCACCTCATCGAGGTCCTCGATCAACGCAGTGACCTCTTCGGCAAGCGCGGTAGTCCCGTTGTCTCCTTCCCCGAGCAGACCCTCAACAGCCTCGAGCTGATTTTCAGCCTCAGTGAGCGCCCGGCTGGCACGCTGTACGACTCCTGAGAGGCGATACGACGACATCATGGCTTCGTGCCGTTCGGCCATGACGGTGCGGCTCATGGAGACGCGTGGGTCCAAGCGCACGGTCACCTCACCCGCAATGACCGCGTCCCCGGCGGACAGCTGGAGCAGGTACGTGCCGGGAAGTACGCGCGGCCCGGGGTCCATAGGCTCGCCGTCCGCGTCCTCCTCCACCAGACGTAGGTCCCAGATGACTTCGTTGAGGCCAGCGGCTCGTGGCGGCTGTAGCTCGCGGATGGTGCGACCCATCGCATCGGTGACCGTCAGCGAGACCTTCTCCATGTCGGAGCCGAGGTAGTACCGTATGCGCGCGCCCATCGGCGGGTTGTCGTCGGCATAGATGCCGGGGGTCCAGCCCTGCGGACGATAAGCGTTGTACGAGGTGGCACGCCGCACCGGAAACAGATGCGCCGTGGAAGCCACCACCTCCGGCGTCAGCTGTTCCAACGGTGCGATGTCGTCCATGATCCAGATGCCGCGTCCGTGAGTCCCTATCACGAGGTCGTTCTCGCGCGGATGGATCTTGATGTCGTCGACAGGCACCGTCGGCAGTCCATTTTCGAGTCGTACCCACTGCTCGCCCCCGTCCACGGATGCATACACGCCCAGCTCGTTGCCGACGAAGATCAGGTTCTCATTTCGCGGATGCTGCGCCAGAGCGCTCACGGAATTCGCCGGAAGCCCTAGGGTGATCAGTCGCCAGTCCTGGCCAAAATTGACGCTCACGTAGACGTACGCCTCGAAATCGTCCGAGCGGTGCCCGTCGAAGGCCGCGTACACCGTGCCCACCTCCGCATGCGACGCAACGATGCGCGTGACGTACGTGTTGGCCGGCAGTCCCTCGATGCGGTCGGTGATGTCGGCCCAGGTGGCGCCACCGTCCTGTGTCACGTGCAGCCGACCGTCGTCAGCCCCCGTATACAGCACATTCGCATCGATGGGGGACTCGCCCAATGCGGTCAGGTTGCCATAACTCGACTGGCCGTCGTTCACCGACATCTGAGGATCGGAGCCGAGCACACCCATGAGCTCGAGTGCGCCTCGGTCGATCGCGTGCGTCAGGTCTTCGCTGATGGCCTGCCAGTTTTGGCCGAGGTCGGTCGACTTGAACAGCACGTTCGAGCCGAAGTAGATCGTATTGCCGTCGTGCGCCGACTGCAGGATGGGCGTATCCCAGTTCCAGCGCAGATCGGGATCCTCCCCATCGGGGCCCGGCCGCCCGATCGGCCGCACGCGGGAGCGCTCCATGGTCTTGAGGTCGACGCGGGTCAGGTTGCCGCCCTGGGACTGCGCGAACATGATGTGCGGATCCGTAGGATGAGCTACCGTGAAGAAGCCATCTCCGCTACCCACGTTGTACCAGTCTCGGGTGCGGATCCCCTGATTCGACCAGGTGTCGGAGGGTGCGCACCAGGAACCGTTGTCCTGTAGGCCACCGCAGACGTGATACGGATCGCGCATGTCGACGCTGATCTCGTAAAACTGCGAGATCGGTAGATTCCGGAACTGGAACCAACTGTCGGACCGGTCCCAGCTCACGGACACACCGCCGTCGCCGCCCAGCAGCAAGTGATCCGAGTCAGCCGGATCGATCCAGAGCGCGTGATGGTCGCTGTGCACTCCGGCGGCGGCGTCGCTGGTGAAGGTTCGACCTCCGTCCGAGGATCGATAGAGGCTCGATCCGCTCAGATAGATCCGTTCGGGGTCGCTGGGGTCGATACGGATTTGCGAGTAGTACATGGGACGGTTGTTCGTCGACGACAACTGCCGCCAGCTATCGCCCCGGTCGGTCGAGCAGTATACGCCGTTCCGCGTGCGTCGCGCATTGGGTTCACCGCCACGCCCCTGCCCCGCGGTGCGCGGCTCGGCCTCCACCAGCGCGCAAACGCGGTTGCCGTCGCCCCGATAGATCGCCAGCCCGATGCGGCCCTTGTCACCCGCGGGCAGTCCTTCGGTCAGCCCCGTCCACGAGGCTCCGCCGTCGGTCGTACGGTAAATGCCGCTGCCGGGTCCTCCGCCGTTGAAGCCCCACGCCGAGCGCTGGCGCTGGTACATCGCAGCAAACAGCGTCTGAGGGTCATTCGGATCCATGGCGAGGTCGATCGCGCCCGTATGATCGTCAATGAAGAGCACCAGCTGCCACGTCTGGCCGCCGTCGCTCGTCTTGTAGATGCCACGCTCGGGGTTTGCCCCCCACAAATGGCCGACAGCGGCGACATACGCCACGTCCGGGTCCCGCGAATGCACTTGAATGCGGGAGATGTGATGCGTGTTCTCGAGCCCCAAGTGGGTCCAGGAGGCGCCGGCGTCCGTGGAGCGGTAGACACCATTGCCCCAAGGCGATGACTGTCGGTTCTGCGGCTCGCCGGTCCCGACCCATACGACGTTGGAATTGGACGGAGCCAGCGTGACGTCGCCGATCGACGAAGTCTCCTCATGGTCGAAGATCGACTCGAACGTCGTGCCCGCGTTTTGGGTCTTCCAGACCCCGCCGGTGGCAGTCCCGACGTAGAAGACGCGTGGATCGGACTCCACGACCGCCAGGTCCGACACGCGACCGCCCATGATGGTCGGCCCGATTGGGCGCCACTCCAACGCCCGCGTGGCTTCCCTGATCTGATCGGGGGTCTGAGCGGCCGCAGGAAGCGCGATCGTAGTCGCTGAGAGCACGAGACACGCAAACGTAGGAACGAGCGAACGGGGACGCATTTGAATCACCTCTGGATCGAAGCACTGCTGTGGGATCGTCCGACTACTGACAGCTCAAGCACCTGTGACTGTTGGCGGCGCCCAGGCTCTCCAGCAACTCGATCGCCTCTGGATAGGGCTGGGTACGTTGCTGCGGGCCATTGGCCATGTCCACCGTGGTCTGGCCACGCCGGCTGACCACCATGACATTGGCTCCCTGACGGGCCAGGTAGCGGATCATCTCGGTGTCGCCGCGCGCGGCAGCGTTATGCAGCGGAGTGTATCCGCTGGCGTCACGCGCGTCGACGTCGGCGCCGAGTTCTTCGACGAGATATTTCACGGCCGACAGCCAGACGTCGGGCACATGGCGGTGCGAGTTGCCCGCGTAACCCGTGCCGTAACCATGACCCGAGGCAGCGTGGATGGGGTAGACGCCTGGTCCGCCGACGGGCACGGGCGCAAGCCCAGACGCGTCGGGGCCCGTCCCTCCTCGAGGGCGCCGGGAAGGCGCTTTGATCGTCGGGATACTCGCATCCGCGCCGGAGGCCACCAACAGCTTCATGGCCTCCAGGTCCAAGGCGTGGGCGGCTCGCCAAAAAGGCGTGGCACCGGTCATGTTGATGCCGAGATGCGTGAAGGTGTACTCCATGAACCAGACATGTTTCTCGAGGCGTTGATCGGGATTCGCCCCCGCCTCGAGCAACGCGCGCATGACCTCCAGGTAGGTCGCACGTTGCTGCCGGTACGCTTGCTGTTGGGGGTATCGGGCTTTGGGCGCCCACTGCGTATTGAGCGCCGCAAAGAGCGGCGCAGCGCCCCCCTCACTGATCACGTTGGGGTCGGCCCCACGCTCGAGCAGACGCAACGCGAGGTCGAAGTGCCCATTGATGACCGCACTCAAGACCGGACTCGTGTGGTCGCCCGCGCTCGCCTGGTCGATCCCCGCACCACCGTCGAGAAGCGCCAACGCGGCCTCAGGATGACCCTCGCGCACGGCATACAGCAGCGCGGTCGTGCCGCCCATGGTGCCCACGATGTCGACGAAGGAGAGCGGAGCCACCTGCGTCGAAGGCACCGGCTGCGGAACCTCCTCCGCCTGCTGCGGACCTAACTCCTGCCGCAGCGCATTGAGAGCCTGATCCCGGCGGGCGGTGTGATCGCGTCCCGCCTCCGGCGTCTGCCTCGCGGCTAGCACTGCCGCCTCCACCTCACTAGGGCTCGGGCGCCAAGCGGCGTTGCCCGGCTCCGCCTCGGCTCGGAACCCTTCGAGCACCTGATCGCGTCGTTGGCCCGCGGCTCGGTCCTCGGCGTACCTCTGAGGGAGGTCGACCACCAGCGACGTGAGCGCAGGGTCGGCTCCATGCGCCAAGAGCGCCCGAACCGCGTCCGAACGCCCCTTGGCTGCAGCGAACATGAGAGGAGTCTGGCCTCGACTCGATTCGCGCGCGTCCGCTCGAGCTCCGTGCTCGAGCAAGGCTATTACCGCCTCGACACTGCCGGAGCCTGCGGCGAAATGCAGCGCGGTGGAGCCACCGGACGTGGTCGTCGCATTGGTATCCGCACCGCCTTCGAGCAGCGCGTAAATCAGCCGTCCGTGTCCCTGGCGAGCCGCAACATGCAGCGGTGTGTAGTCCCCGAGGCGTGTGGCCGCTTCGACGTTGGCGCCCGCATAGAGCAAGATGTGAGCTATCTCGACGTGCCCGGCGTCCGCCGCCCAGTGCAACGCCGTCATGCCATCGCCTTCGGACGCATTCACGTCCGCACCTCCGCGCAGCAATGAGCGCACGGCCTCGGCGTCGCCACGCCTCGCGGCATCCGTGATGGCGGTATCAGCCGATATCGAGCCCCAGAGTGCGGTCGCCATGCACAACACGCCGACTGACCGAGAGAGGGAGCCCAGGGATCTCATCGTTCACTCCTCATCGCTTCGCCTCAGCCCTGGCTCGACAGCGACGGCATCGAGAGACCGAATTCGCCCGTGCTGTCGCCCAAGTTGCTCATGTCGTCCAAGCCCAGCCCATGAAGCATGCTGAGCATCGCGTTCGCCATCGGGGTGCCGTCTGGTGCCTTCAAATGCACCCCGCCTTGAAGGGCCCCGTTTGCGCCACCGAGCGCAATGAGCGGTGCCCGGCGGTGGTTGTGCAAGTTGGAGTCGGCCATCGGCGAGCCGTAGAGAATCATGGTCTTGTCGAGCAGCGAAGTGCCGCCTTCGTCTACGTTTTGCAGGCTCTCGAGCAGGTACGGTAGCATGCTGACGTGATACCTGTTGATCTTGCCGAACTCCATGATCGAGTCCTCCCTACCACCGTGATGGGACGCCGGATGGAAGGGGCGGTCTGTTCCGCTCTCAGGGAAGACCCTCGCGGACGAATCGCGGCCCATCTTGAGCGAAAAGACGCGGGTCACGTCCGAGGAGAACGCGAGCACCTGGATGTCGAACATCAAGCGCATGTGCTCTTCGAAAGAATCCGGCACACCGGCCGGAGCCTCGGGAAGCTCTCTGGGCTCCCCGCTCGAGTTGCGCGCCTCGATGCCCTGGATGCGTCGCTCGATCTCGCGCACATTTTCCAGATAGCGGTCGAGACGATGGATATCGTTTGGCCCCAGCTCGCGCCTGAGCGCCCCAACGCGACCCCCGATCCAGTCCAGAATGCTGGAATTGGTGCGGCGACGCGCGAGACGCTCCTCTGGAGTGCCGCCAGCGCCGAAAAGCTGATCGAACGCGACGCGCGGATCCCGAATCACAGGAAGCGGTTCGGTCGGAGACGCCCAACTGATGGAGTCGGTATACACGCAGGTGTATCCGTACGCGCACCCCCCTGACTGATTGATGTTCTCGATGCAGAGCTGCATGGAGGGAATCGGCGTGTCCTGCCCGAAGCGCTGAGCGTACAGCTGGTCGATCGACGTGCCCACGAAAACGTCGGAGCCCTCGGTTTGCTTCGGATGCGCCTGCGTCAGGAAGACGGCGCTGGAGCGGAAATGGTCGCCACCGATCTCGTGCGGCTTGTAAGCCTCCGCCATGCGTACGTCTGTATTGCTGATGATCGTGAGGTGGTCACGGAATGGCTCCAGCGGGCTCAGTGCAGTCGGAGACAGGTCGAAATCACGCCCTGACGCGGCTGGCGCCCACAAGTTCTGCGTGGCCCCCCATTCGTTACAGCCCGCGGCTCCGTGCACCATCTCGATCGCAACGAATCGCGTGGGATCGGCACGGCGCGCTGCCCCAGACCATACACGCCCCGCGGGCTCCATCGCGTCGAGCATTGGCAGGGCCACCGCCGCCCCCATACCACGAAGGAAGGTGCGGCGTGGAAGGTGCTTACCGGTGATGAATTCCATGTTGCGAATCTCCTCGGGGCTCTCCCCGGCTACCCGTCGCTCCCGGACGGCTGCTCGACCACATCAGTCGCCTGTTGCATCTGAAACGCCTGGCTCGTCGCCACACCCAGAATGAAGGTCGACATTTTGTAGCCGTCGGAGGCCGCTTTCTGGGTGATAGCACGGATCGTGGGCTGATCGAAGTATTCTACGCGGCGCCCCAACGCATACGTCATCAGATTCTCGGTGAAGGTACGGATGAGCGGGATCGGCCGCTTCACCAGCGCCTCCTGCAGCTCCATCGGGCTGCTCACTGGCGTGCCATCGTAAAGCTCGCCCTGCGTATCGAGCGGCATGCCGTTCTCACGGATCCGCCACCGCCCGGTTACATCGAAATTGTCGAGCGCGAGCCCGATGGGATCCATGAAGCGATGGCACGAGCTGCACGACGGGCTGGACCTGTGCAAGGCCATGCGCTCGCGCGTAGTGAGTAGACGGCCATCCTCCGACCCTTCGGTTTCGTCCAAATCCGGAATGCCCGGTGGCGGCGGTGGCGGCGGCGTGCCCAGCAGCACCTCCATCACCCATTTGCCGCGCAGAACGGGTGAAGTCCGGCCGGCGTGGGACGTGAGGGTCAGGATACTGCCGTGGCCCAACAAGCCGCGCCGCGTCTCGTCCGGGTACCTGACCCGTCGGAAACGTTCTCCCACAACGCCTTCGATGCCGTAGTGCTTGGCTAGGCGCTCGTTCAGGTAGGTATAGTCGGCGGTGTAGAGTTCGAGGACGCCCCGGTCGTCGCGAACGAGGCCGTTGAAGAAGAGCTCCGTCTCCCTGCGCATGGCGTCGGCCAACTGCTGGTGGTAGTCCGGGAACAGCAGACGGTCCGGATGCACCTTGTCGAGGTCGTCGAGACGCAGCCACTGCGCGGCGAACCGGGATCCGAGCGCCTCGGATCGCACGTCGGCGAGCATGCGATATATCTGACGCTCGAACTCGTCCGGATCGGAGAGCTCTTCGCGGCCCGCGACCTCGATGAGCTCGTCGTCCGGTGGCGTGCCCCACAGGAAGAACGACAGGCGTGAGGCGAGCGCGACGTCCGTGATGCGATAGCTCTGACCAGGCACCACCTCCTCCGCCGGTTCCTCGAAGCGGAAGACGAAGTCCGGACTCGCGAGCATCGCCTCCAGGGCGGTGCGCACGCCGCGCTCGAAGCCAGCGTCGCTCTCGCCGAGGTCATAGAAACTCATCAGGCCCTCGACGTCGTCCGGCGAAAGAGGGCGACGATAGGCCCGGGTGCCGAGTCGGGTAACGATTCGTTGGGCGCAAGGCCGAGCCTCGTCAGGCGACGTTGGACGGCAGGTGAAGATCCGCTTTCGTGCCGGAGTGTCCGAAACACCAGTTGCGCCATACGGTCCGACGATGGCCAGGTCCTTCAAATGCGCGAGCGCGGTCACCCCGTACCCGCTCACTCCGATCTGTCGATCCGTGAGCGACCAATCGTGGGGCGAGACCAGGTCCTCCAGTGGCCCCTCGCTTCGGCGTAGGAACGCGGCGGTGACCCGATGCGGACCAGCTCGCACGAAAATCGGCTCGGACCGCATGCTCACTCCGTTCGGATCCGACACATCCATCCAGCGGTCGACCTCGAGAAACTGTACCCTCTTGCCATCGATGGACAACTCGATCTGCTCACCTCGGGTGGTGCCTCCGAAGAAGCCGCCGGTCGTGGTATGCTCGAACGCCATGTTGAACACATACTCGGCGTCGGCAGGGAACGTGTGTGTCGCCGAGATGCCTCCCCTCGTACCGAAGGGAGCACCCTCGGCGCGATCCCACTGGGAGACATAGCCGGAGTTCGTGTACGTCGTAGTGCTCGGCAACGCATCCGGATCGCCCACCGCGAGACGAGCGATCTCGCTCGCGGCGTTCATATATGCGTCGAGCAGCATGGGGGACAGCAACTGCACGTCCGCGATGTTGTCGAAGTTTGCGCTCTTGGTATCGAGTGGCAGGTAGCGACCCGCGTCCACTTCCAGAGCCAGGAGTTCCTGGATCGCGCGGTCGTACTCGGCTCGGTTGAGACGCTGGAAGGTCCGTCCCCCGGGCGTCGGATTCGCGGCGGCAGCAGCGTCCACAATGCGCTCGAGTGCTTCTGCAAGAGCCATCAGCGTGTCCCCAGCGGGACGCCTAACGCCCGGCGGGGGCATCATGGCCGCGCGCAGCTTGCGGATCACCTTCTCAGCGACGGCCGCATTCTCGGGAGCTCTCTCTGTGTCGAAGTGCTCCAGAGACATATTTCCGCGAAGCGTACGGTCGTTGTGACAGCGAACACAGTACGCCTGAATCACGTCGTTGTCGGAGACCCGCGGCAACGATGGCGACGTTGCAGGCGAGTGCTGAGCAGACGAGGGAGGCCACGGAGCGACGCCGGTCTCGGGCCCGCCTATCAAGACGAGCACCATGCCGAGCCCGGACAGCGCCATGAGCGTTTTCATTCCGCTTCCTTCATTGGTGTCCTAATGCGATGTCATAGTATAGAAGACTCCTCTCGGCACCGCCACGAAGGTCTCCCGACGCTTGGCGGAATCGGTGAGGCGACAGTAGAATGCGCAATGATGAAGCAACCCGCTGCCGCGGCGCTATTCGCCACCTTCGTGATCACAGCCGCCCTCTACGCGCAACAGGCGCCTCCGACGGATCTGACGGAGGCCATGCTTACAGCATACACGAAGGCGCACCTCGATCTCAACTCGGCCCGGGACGACTACCACCGCGCGCTGGGCGGGACCCACGACCTAGGAGAGCGTGAACGGTTACGAACCGAGCTGGCCGAGCGCATTGCTTCGCTGTTGTCCGAGAACGGACTCTCCGCCGACGATTACGGCCGGATCACAACCCTGATCAGCGTGCAGGAGCCTCTACGGGTCCGTTTCGAAGCGCTCTTGGCGGAATTGAGCGGCGGCGACTTTTCCTTGCCGTCGGCGCGCCTCAGTGACAGCGTAGGCGCATGGACGAACTACGGATGGACTGGCTCAGCGAAGGCGAACCCGAGGACGCCACCTCGGAAGAACTGACTCAAGCGACCTTGGTCTGGTGTCCGTATTGCGGCGTGGAAGTCGAGTTCGTGGTCGATCCTACGGGTGGCCCGGCCCAAGAATACGTGGAGGATTGCGAGGTCTGCTGCCAACCCTGGACCGTACGCGTGACGCTGGATGGGGACGGACAGCCGAGCGTTGAGGTCGCCACGCTCGACGAAGGCTGATACCTGCGAAGACGGGACCGGAGCCGAACCATTTGAAGAATCGCACATTGATCGGGCTCGCGTTGAGCTTGGCAGCTTTGACCACAAGCCTGCCCGCCCAAGAGCCCGGTTCCCAACTCCGGGTCTGGCTTCTCACCACCGGACCGGGCGACGCAGTTTGGGAGCGCTTCGGCCACAACGCAATACGCGTGTTGGATACCGAGACGGGCCGTGACGCCGCCTACAACTGGGGCGTATTCGACTTCGACCAGGTCGACTTCGTACCCCGGTTCCTCAAAGGCCAGATGCTGTACAAAATGGTGCCCTTCTCCGCGGCTGCGATGGTCGACGCATACGAGAGCATGAATCGCGAGGTCGTGATGCAGGAGCTGGCTCTCACGCCCGGACAGCGCTTGATGCTGCTCGATCTAGCTGAAGTGAACGCGCTGCCCGAGAACCGGGACTACTTCTACGACTACTTCCTCGACAACTGCTCGACTCGCGTCCGCGACCTGCTCGACCAGGTCCTCGATGGCGCACTCTTCGACCAACTGGGCGCGAGGGAGACGGGCACTTCGTACCGGACACATACGCGACGCCTTACGCAGATCGATCCGATCGTGTTCACCGGGATGGACGTGCTTCTCGGTAGCCCTGGTGACCGCCCTATCTCCCTTTGGGCGGAGATGTTCGTCCCCATGACGCTCCGCGACGCTATCCGGGAGGTGACGATAACCAACGCAGAAGGTGTCCAAGTCCCCCTGGTGATGGACGAGCGGGTTGTCGTGCCCTCGACCCGGGAAGCCGAGCCGCTACGCGCCGACTCCTGGTTCTGGCGCTACCTCGCTCTTGGTGGCGTCGCGGGCGGGCTGCTGGCGTGGATCGGCGTGCGTGCCACGACCGGCGCCAGGCTGTTCCGCGTTCTCTTCGGTACGCTCGCTTCCGCTTGGAGCCTACTGGCAGGCCTGAGTGGCCTCATCCTTGTACTCGTGCTACTCACCGATCACTGGTCGATGACCTTCAACGAGAGCCTCTTCCTGCTCAACCCGGTTTCGTTGCCGCTCGTCGCACTAGTGCCCCTCGCGCTGAGGGGGAGCCTTGCGTCTGCCCGGCGCGCCCGGATGCTCGGCTTCGTTGCCCTCGGGGTCGCCGCACTCGGGCTTCTCTTCCAGTTGCTGCCCGTGACCCCGCAAGAGACCGGCATGCTCTTCGCGCTCCTCCTGCCGATCCACATCGGACTCGCCATGGCGTTGAATGCCGTGGCTGAGGTCGAGCCGCGCGCGTAAGCTGCGCCAGTGGGGAGTTCCTTCTTCGTCACGGCGCTAGGAGCCGGTGAGCCCCATGATCGATCAGGACAAGCTGACCTGCCGCAACCTCCCGTCGGCGGCACGTCGGCCCGTCCTGTGTTCAGCCTCCGGAGCCGGGGGCCAGATGCCCAGCAAACCAGGCCACCATCGCCGCCTGGGCCCGGGCCCGGTGTTCCTGATTCCTGAAGCCGTGGTCCCCACCTTCGATGGTGATGAATTCGGACTCGATTGATTCAGCTTGAAGCGCGGCATACATGATCTCGCTGGCGCTGATCGGCACGAGCGTGTCCGCGTCTCCATGGATCAAGAGCGTGGGCGGGTCGTCCGGAGTCACGAACAAAATCGGCGAGATGGCAGCAGCCTGCTCCTGGGGGAAATCCAGTGCTGGGAAGCGCTCGTTCGCGCCGGTGATGGGCCGAATGTCGACCGGCGGGTAGTATGCGACCACCGCCGCGACCCGGGCGGGTGTACGAAGCACTTCGTCCGTCGAGTCCGACTCGCCCTCGTCCGAGCCGAGGCCGAGCATCAACGACAAATGCCCTCCGGCGCTGCCGCCGAAGACGCCCAGGCGGTCTGCGTCGACGCCGAGGTCACCAGCGTGCAAACGGATGTAGCGCAGGGCGCGCCGCACGTCGGCTTCGGCCTCGGGGACCTTGAAGCGCGGCGCGCTTCCATGCCGCACGGCGATGACGGTCAGCCCCTCGTCGAGAAGGCCGGAGAAGGTTCGATCGGCCAAGCGCTGAGGCGGCGTCCAACGCGACACCCATCCGCCGCTCACCATGTACAGCACCGCACCGCCGTGGGCATTCGCGGGGCGCAGCACGTCGAACGTCAACGCCATGCCCGCCTTATGCCCGTACACCACATCCGGCGTGATCTGGAGCTCGTTTTGGCTAACGGCAGCGCCCTGCTGACTCACCACCTGCATGGGGAGCAGAGCCGCAACTAGAAGTAAGCCAAGCGGGAGAATTCGGACTGTTTTCAACATCTCAAACTCCATGGATCTCTGGCGGCACTCCATCACCACACACGGAGCCATCATAGGCGCAGAGGCGCGATGGTTCCAGTCCCGTACCGCCATTGATGGGTTTTACCCTGGTAATATTGACAATCTATTCTACCCTGGTATAATGCTGCGCACAAAACCGCACCCTGGACCTATTCTATGGATTCCAACGCCGACCGACCCTGCACCGCCTTCGCGGGCGACCGCCGCATCGCCACCGGACCACGCGCCCAGGTCGCCGCAGCCGCTAAGCAGCTATTGGACACTGGTGAGCCCATCGCGCTCCACGTGTTCGACGACTCGACCAGTGAGCCCGTCGAGCTCGACCTTCGCGGCTCCCTACAGGAGGTCGTAGCACGCTATGCTCCCGCCGAAGCGTCCCCCTCCCAAGGGCCGACCACCGTCTCACCGGACGGCGAGCAGTGGCTCGACGATCCCCTTGCCCGGCCGGACCCGAAGCCCCGTCGGAGACCCGGCCGACCTCGCTTGGGCGTCGTGTCAAAGGAGGTCACCCTATTGCCCAAGCACTGGGCCTGGCTGGGAACGCAACCGGGAGGAGCCTCGGCCACCATTCGTCGACTCGTGCACCGGGCGCGCACAGAGGGCGCTCGAGACGATCGCGCGCGACAGTCTCAGGACGCCGCATACCGTTTCATGTACGCCATGGTCGGGAACCAGCCCGGGTTCGAGGAGGCCACTCGGGCCCTGTTCAAAGGTGACGCGGAGTGTTTCGACACGGAATCCGAGAACTGGCCCGCCGATCTCCGCGACTACAGCAGACGCCTGGCCGCAGAAGCTCTGAAAGACCACGCCTCCGACCATGCCGCCAAAGCGACGCAATAAACCCTGCAAGACCTGACCGAAGGCTCGATCTCCCGCCACCTCGTGAAGCTGGCCGTCCCTATTGCGATCGGGATGGTCTTTCAAACGCTGTACTACCTCGTCGATCTCTTTTTCGTCGGCCAACTCGGCGACGCGGCGGTCGCCGGCCTCACCTCCGCGGGCAACGTGGGGTTCCTGATCATGGCGGTGACCCAGATCCTGGGCGGTCGGGACCATGGCTCTCATTGCGCAAGCGAGCGGGCGTAAGGACCGCGAGGACGCCAACCTGATCTTCAATCAGAGCCTGGGGCAAGCGGCTCTGTGCGCCCTCGGGACCGTCGTCTTCGGGTACTTGTTGGCCGGACCCTATATGAACACGCTGGGTGCGGACGCGGCGACCATCGACGCAGGTATGACCTACCTGTACTGGTTTCTTCCCGGGTTGGGACTTCAGTTCGCGCTCATCTCCATGGGCTCGGCATTGAGGGGTACTGGGATCGTCAACCCGACGATCGTAGTGCAGGTGTCCACGGTGGTGCTCAACGCGATCCTGTCGCCGATCATGATTGCCGGATGGCTGACCGGACGCCCGATGGGGCTCGTGGGAGCTGGCCTATCGACGACGATCTCGGTGGCTGTGGCGGTCCTAATGATGCTCGTCTACTTCGTGCGCCTCGAGCGCTACGTGGTTTTCAACGTGAGCATGCTACGGCCGCGGTGGGGAGCGTGGAAGCGCATTCTGGCGGTGGGCCTGCCCCCCGCGGGGAGTTTGCACTGCTCTTCGTATACATGGCCGTCATCTATTGGGTCATCCGAGACTTCGGGTCCGCGGCCCAGGCCGGCTTCGGTGTCGGATCGCGGGTCATGCAAGCGATCTTCCTACCCGCCATGGCGATCGCCTTCGCGACCGCACCCGTGGCCGGGCAAAACTTCGGGGCCGGCCGCTTCGACCGAGTCCGAGCGACGCATCGAACGGCGGTGACCACTCTGAGCGGGCTCATGCTGCTGCTGACGCTACTCTGTCAGTGGCGACCCGACTTGATGATCAGGGGCTTCACCGACGACCCCGACGTGATCGCCGTGGGCGCCGAGTTCCTACGCATCATATCCTGGAATTTCGTCGCCACCGGCATCGTCTTCACCAACTCGGGCATGTTCCAGTCGATGGGCAATACCATGCCTGCGCTGATGGCGAGCGCGACCCGCATCATCACCTTCGCACTGCCCGCCATCTGGCTCACCACCCTGCCCTCGTTCGAGCTGCAGCATCTGTGGTACCTGTCCGTGGGCACCGTGGCGCTTCAGGCAGTTGTAAGCTGGTGGCTGCTCAGCACCGAGTTCAGGAAGCGGCTCGGTGGGGCGCCCGCACGAGAGGCGGTGCCGAGCGAGGCCTAAAAACAGCGGCCCCGCCACCCAACGGGTGACGGGGCCGGTCAGGTCCTGGGACCTGGGCGAACCAGACCGCGGTCGCCTTAGTACATCCCACCCATGCCACCACCCGGCATCGGCGGGGGAGGCGTGTCTTCGGCCTTATCGACTACCACCGCCTCGGTGGTGAGCAGCAGACCCGCGATCGACGCGGCATTCTGCAGAGCCGTACGCACGACCTTCGTCGGGTCGATAACGCCCGCCTTCACCAGATCCTCGTACTCGTTCGTCTCGGCATTGTAGCCCAGGGCGCCCTTCTCGGACCGCACCCTGGCGACCACAATGCTGCCTTCCACGCCGGCGTTCTCGGCGATTTGACGGATGGGGTGCTCGAGCGCCCGAGACAGAATCTGCACTCCGACCTGCTCGTCCTCACGATCGAGCTCCATCGCGTTGAGCGCCTCCTGCGCCCGAAGCAACGCGACGCCACCACCCGGAACGATTCCCTCTTCGACCGCCGCTCGCGTCGCATGCAACGCGTCCTCGACGAGGGCCTTTTTCTCCTTCATCTCGGTCTCAGTCGGTGCGCCTACGTTGATGACGGCAACTCCGCCCGCGAGCTTCGCAAGGCGCTCTTGGAGCTTCTCGCTGTCGTAATCCGAGGTGCTCTTGTCGATCGAAACGCGGATCTCGTCAATGCGTCCCTTGATCTTGTCCGTCTCTCCCCCACCATCGATTAGCGTCGTGTTGTCTTTGTCGATGACGACACGCTTGGCGGTGCCAAGGTCGGCGGCAACGGCGTTCTCCAACTTGAAGCCAACTTCTTCGGAGACCACCTGACCACCCGTGAGAATCGCGATGTCCTGGAGCATGGCCTTGCGGCGATCACCAAAGCCGGGCGCCTTGACGGCGGCGACCTTCAGCGTGCCACGAAGCTTGTTCACGACCAGGGTCGCGAGCGCCTCACCCTCGACGTCCTCAGAGACGATCAAGAGCGGCTTGCCCATCTGCGCGACCTTTTCGAGGATCGGCAGCAGGTCCTTCATCACGCTGATCTTCTTGTCGTGGATGAGGATCATCGGATCCTCGAGAACCACCTCCATCCGCTCCGGGTCCGTCACGAAGTACGGGGAGAGATACCCGCGGTCGAACTGCATCCCGTCGACCGTCTCGAGCGTCGTCTCCAGGCCGCGTGCTTCCTCGACCGTAATGACGCCATCCTTGCCGACCTTCTCCATGGCTTGCGAGATGAGCTCACCGATCTCGGCATTGTTGTTGGCCGAAATGGCGGCGACCTGCGCGACTTCCTTTTTGCCCTTGGTCTCGACGGAGAGGCTCTCGAGCTCCTCCACGACACGAGCGACGCCCTTGTCGATGCCGCGGCGGATGCCCATCGGGTTCGTGCCTGCGGTCACGTTCTTCAGGCCTTCGCCGAAGATCGCCTGCGCGAGTATCGTGGCGGTGGTCGTGCCGTCACCCGCCACGTCGGAAGTCTTGGTGGCGACTTCCTTGACCATCTGGGCTCCCAGGTTTTCCACAGGATCCTCTAGCTCAATCTCCTTGGCCACGGACACGCCGTCCTTGGTCACGGAGGGAGAGCCGAACTTCCGATCCAGGACCACGTTCCGCCCCTTGGGGCCGAGCGTCACTTTCACGGCCTGCGCGAGCTTGTCGACGCCCTTCTTGAGACGCGCACGCGCCTCGACGTCGAATTGGAGTTCTTTAGCTCCCATTATTCATATCTCCTATTTCGTCGAATGCGCTTACGAGACAATCGCGAGAATGTCGGACTCGCGGAGGATGAGGTACTCCTCACCGTCCAGGGTGACGTCGGTGCCGCTGTACTTCCCGTACAGCACTTTGTCTCCGACCTTCACGTCCATTTCGAGCCGCGTACCATCGTCAGAGACCTTGCCCGGACCCACTGCGATGACCTCGCCCTGGGAGGGCTTCTCCTTGGCCGTGTCCGGGATGTACAGTCCACCCCGCATCTGCTCGTCCTCGTCGAGCGGCAATACCACCACCCGGTCGGACAACGGCTTGACACTTGTCTTCTTACCCATCTGGCCTACTCCTGCTGAAAGGGCCGTGTATCATCGGGATTTCGGGGCTACTAGCACTCAACGGAGGCGAGTGCTAACCCGCCGTAAATGTGCCAGTTTCTGGGATCGTGTCAAGCCATGGACAAGCCTCATCCAGGCCCCCGGGCTACGCCTCAGAACCACCCGCGATAATGTCCCCAGCCATCGCTAGCCCATAGAGCGTCAAGAACGGCTCAATGCGTTCCACCGTGGTCAGGTACGGACCCATGGAATCCGCGAATCCACCGGTCGCGACTACGTACGCCTCGGGGCGACCCCACTCCTCCTTGATGCGCCGCACCATGCCGTCGACGGCGTCGATCGCCTGATAGAAGACCCCGCTCTGTATACAGGTTTCCGTGCGCCTCCCGATCACGATCTCAGGCGGCTTGAGCTCCACGGTCGGCAGCTTCGCGGTGTGCGTGGACAGCCATTCGAGTCCCGCTTTGAGTCCAGGGGATATGACACCACCGCAGAACACACCCTCGCCGGTGATGCAATCGAACGTGGTAGCCGTGCCGAGATCGACAGCGATCGTATCGCGGCCGTACAGCTCGCGCGCCGCGAGCGTGTTGACGATTCGATCGGCGCCGACCGAAAGCGGCTCCTCGACGTCGAGCTCGATGGGCAGAGGCGAAGCCGGACCAACAGAGATGACCTCGCCTCCAGTGATCTCGGCGAGCGTCTCTGTCCACACCTGGTTCACGGAAGGGACTACCGAGCCGACCACGCCGCGCATGATGCGGGACTCGTCGACACCGTCGCCCGCGAGGAATGCCCGGATCAGCGCGGTCATTTCGTCGCCGGTGCGCGGCACGCTGGAGCTCACCCTCCAGTGAGCCGCCAACTCGGTCGTACTCGTGGCCAGCCCTACGACGGTCTCTGTGTTTCCTACATCGACGACCAGCTGCATTTGGGACTCTCCGTCCGTATGTGCGTGGCCTGCTCTACCTGTGACACCCGTTGCGCGTGGCTTGATCTACGGCAGCCGAACACTCCCGGCCACCACGCCTACCCGCGAACCATCGTCGCGCTCCAGCAGGAGCGCGCCGCTCTCGACGATGCCGCGCGCGATCCCGTTCCCCTCCTGCTCGGTATGCACCCGTTGGCCGCAGAGAACGTCGCGGCAATTCAGGTCGACAAGCGCCTCCGGTGAAAGCGTCAGTCCGCCTGGATCGCTCGCTCGTTTCAGCTCCGCGAGGACTGCGCCTGCCAGAGCCGCCCGCGACACCGGAGCCACGACCTCCGTCTCGAGGGAAGTCGCGCGAGAGACAATGTCGAGCGCGAACCCCCCGGCCGGCGTGCGCACATTGATACCGATACCCGCCACGACCCCTTCTCCCGACCCAGCCGAGCTACCGCTGGCGGCTTCGCACAGGACGCCGGCCACCTTCTTGCCCCCGACCATGACGTCGTTCGGCCATTCAATGCCGGCCTCGATCCCCGGCGCGACTCGTTCGACCGCGCGCGCGGCCGCGAGTCCTACGATCAGCGGCAGAGACGTCACGGACGCGCGCGAAGCCGGCACCAGAACCGACATCCAGAGACCTGACCCGGGCGGAGAATGCCACACCTCACCCTGACGGCCACGCCCGGCGCTCTGGGACTCTGCGATGACGACCGAAAAGTGGTCGGCACCCTGCCCCAAAATCTCCTTCAAGCGATCGTTGGTCGAACCAAGCTCGTCGTGGGCCTCGAGCACTGGCACACCCCACTGGGCACACCAGACCGAAAGCGACTCGCCCTCCCAGTGCTTCAGATGCGCCACGAAGTTGCCGCGTGGCCCAGACCGGTCACCGCATCCACAGGTAGGAGAGGAAAGCGCCGCCGACTAGCCAGCAATAGGGCGCAAAGAGGTAAAAGGAGCGCTTGTCGAGCATCGCCACGAACGTCCGGATGGCGAGCACACCTGTTGCCGCGGCCACAGCGCTGCCCACGAGCAGCGGCATGACGCCCAAAGCGGAAGCCGATCCGAGATCGCCAATCTGAAGCACCGCCGCGCCCGTGATCGCCGGAATCGCCATGAGGAACGAGAATGCCGCGGCTTCCTCGGCGTAGACACCGAGCCAAAGCGCGACGACCACGGTGGTCCCGGATCGCGACACGCCGGGCACCAACGCACACACTTGGGCCAGGCCAATCAATACCGCGGCTGTGAGAGCCGGGCGTTCGCGAGCAGCCCGGGCGATCCCCCTGCGGCTCGACCACAGGACGGCGCCGGTCACCAGGAGCCCGATGCCCGAGACCCAAGGGTTGTCGAAGAGCGTCTCCACGCTGTTCCTCGCCAGGCCTCCCACGACGACGATCGGGACCGTCGCGACCAAGAGCAACCCAACGTAGGTCAGCGCCTCGTGATCCCGCTTCAGGACACCTTCTGTGAGGTTCACGATACGGGCGCGATATACGATGAGGATCGAAAGCAGCGTCGCGACATGCACGGCGACCTCGAATAGCACCCCTTCCGTTGCGGTGCCGAGCACGGACTGAGCCATGACCAGATGACCGGAACTGGACACCGGCAGGAATTCCGTCGCTCCCTGGACGAATCCAAGAACGGCGGCCTCCCAAACGGTCATCGAGGGGCCCCGAGCAGGGTGCCGATCACCTTCGCAGCACCTGCTCGTAGTAGCGCTCGTACTGCGGCACGACCCGCTCTGAGGAGAACCGTTCTTCGGCGAGTGCCCGGCCGGCCTCCGAGAGCGACCGCCAATGCTCGTCGTCTCCCAGGATGCGTAGCCCTGCCTCAGCCATGGCGTCGATGTCTCCTACGTCGAACATGTAGCCGCTCGTCCCGTGTTCTATGACCTCGGGAAGCCCGCCCACGTTGGACGCGACGACCGGCGCGCCACATGCCATGGCTTCGAGCGCCACGAGCCCAAACGACTCACTGGCCGAGGGCAGTAAGAAGAGATCGGCGCACGAAAGCACCTCGTGCACGGAGGTGTGCTTGCCCAGGAACATCACACGGTCGCGCACACCCAATTCCTCGGCGCGCATCAGGACCCTGGGCCGTTCCGGTCCATCTCCGACCAGTACCAGTCTCGACGGCTGCTTGGCCGTCAGCTTGGCGAACACGGAGACGACGTCTTCTGCACGCTTTACCGCCCGAAAATTAGAGATGTGCATCACGATCTTTTCCCCGTCCGGCGCCAGCGTTGCGCGGTGGGAGGGCACCAGCCCCGGCCGATAGACCGCCGTGTCGATGAAGTTCGGGATCACCTCGACCCGCTCTTCCGGAACCGTGAAGTCCCGCACCGTCTCGCGCTTCAGGAACTTCGAGACCGCTGTGAGTCCGTGCGACCTCAGAATGGAGAAGCGGGTGATCGCGTGGAACGAGGGGTGAAGCCCCACCAGCGTGATATCCGTTCCGTGTAGAGTCGTGACGATTTTCAAGTCGCGCTCTTCCCCCAGCATCTCGTGCGCAATCCAGGCCGACGTGGCATGGGGGATGGCGTAATGCACGTGTACCAAGTCGAGCTCGTGTTTGCGCGCCGTGTCGTGCAACGCGACCGCAAGCGCAAGAGAATACGGCGGGTGCTCGAAGAGCGGATAATCCTCCATCTCGACCTCATGAAAGAAGACCCGTTCACGGAACGGATCTAAGCGGAACGGCCGGGCGTAGGAAACGAAGTGCACCTCATGCCCTCGCTGAGCGAGCTCGAGGCCTAACTCGGTCGCCACCGCGCCCGAGCCCCCGTACGTCGGGTAGCACGTGATGCCGATCTTCATGGGGCCTCCATGGCGGCACTCCATGCCGCGAGCGTCAGGCGTACCTGGTCCGCGATCGGAGCGGTGGCGTCGATGCGCAGCACCGAGTCCGGAAGCTGATTTCGGAACCACGTGATCTGGCGCCGCGCGTACCGGCGGGTGTTCGCACGAATGTCTTCCATGGCCTCCTCGAGCGTGGCTTTCCCCTGCAAGTGTCGCATGGCTTCGCGATATCCCGTCCCCGTCATGCCGGGCGCGTCGCCGCCATACCCGGCGTTCAGCAAGCCCCGTACCTCCTCGAGAAGTCCACGTTCCACCATTCGATTCACGCGGTCGTCGATGCGGCGGTCCATCTCTTCGCGCGGCAGCTCGAGCACTACGACCGTTCCGCCAATCACCTCGGCCTCCGCAGGCGCCTCGCGGTGCCATCGCGAAAGCGGCACCCCTGTGAGAAGAGCCACCTCGAGCGTGCGGCTCATGCGCTGCGGACCTCCTTCGATCGCGAGCCGTGCCCTCTCCGGGTCGAGCCGCTGCACCCACTTGGCGAGCAACGCCGGATCCCGTCCCTTTAGGTATCTGCGCACACCCTCGACGCGAGCCGCGTCCATCGTAGGCTCCGCGAAGACGGGCTCCATGACAGCCTTCAAGAAGAAGCCGGTCCCTCCGACAATGACCGGGATGCGTCCCCTGCCTGAGATCTCTCCCACCCAAACGCGTACATCCCGGGCGAACTGACCAGCCGAGTATCTCTCATCGGGCCGCACCAAGTCGAGACCGTGATGCGGAACTCGCTGCCTATCCTCGGCGAGAACCTTGTCGGTCCCGATGTCCATGCCCTGATACACCTGACGCGAGTCCATCGAGATGATCTCGATGTCGAACTGTTCGGCGAGCGCGAGCGAAAGGTCGGTCTTCCCTGATGCGGTGGGGCCCGTGACCGCGAGGAAAGACGTGAGCCGGTCACGTGGGCTCACGTGCGGCCGAATTTCCTCGCGAGCTCTCCCTTGGAAAGCCTCACGATGGTCGGGCGGCCATGCACATCGTGGTGAGGCAAGTCTGTAGCGAACAGTTCGTCGAACAGCTCCTGCATCTCCGCTCCAGAGAGTTTTTGCCCTGCCTTGATCGCGCCTTTGCACGCGAAGGTCATCGCAATGCGCTCGTGCTGATTCTTGGCGGAGCGCACGAGCTCGGACCCGTGGGTCAACTCTTCGATCATCTCTCGAAACGCACGCTCCGCGTCGAAGTAACGGTGCGGATTCGGCACCGCGTGCACGATCACGGTGTCGCCCCCGAAGGGCTCGACCTCGAAGCCAGCGCGCTCGAGCAAGCCCTTGAGATCGACGACCGCCTCGACTTCGGTCTGTGTGAGTCGAATCGTAAGAGGGAAGAGCAAGCGCTGTCCCACCTCCCCACCTCGTTCGAAGCTGTCCATGAGGCGCTGAAAGAGCACTCGCTCGTGCGCCGAGTGCTGGTCCACGATCAAGATGCCGTCGCGCGTCTCAGCGAGGATGTACGTGTGCAAGACCTGCCACAGACGGGCGCGCGTCGCGCCAGGTTCGAGCTCCGGCGCTGCTGCGGCGCCATTCGGGTCCTCCGCCTCGTGCGGCACCTCGGCGCCGGCCATGAAGAGCGCCATTTGGGTGTCCGGCGAGGGTGCGACGGGGCCCGTGCTGCCTTCACGCACTACCAGCGGAGGCGCCGCCAGCTGTGTGTCGAATGTCGCAGAGCTTTCTTCTCCCTCCAACGCACTCCGCACCGCGTCCTCGACCAGCATCTCGATAAGCGGCCACTCCTTGAAGCGCACCTCCGCTTTCGCGGGGTGCACGTTCACGTCTACGTGCCCCTTCGGCACCTGTAGATAGAAGAACATCCATGGACGCACGCCCTCCGGGATCGTCGTGCGATAGCCACGTTCGGCAGCCTTCACGAGTTGCGGCGCACGGAACGGCCGTCCGTTCACGAAGAGATAGCTCCGCCGTACCCCTGGCTTCGCCGCGTCCGGCCGCTGCACGAGCCCTTTCAAGTCGAACCCGTTCTCACTGTGTGATGCCAGGATCAGAGTGCTGCTCTGATCAGCGCCCCACACCTGCCCAACTCTGGCAGCCGCGTCATCAACGGCTGGAAGATCGAGCAGCGAACGATCGTCGGAGGTCAACATGAAGGTGACCTGGGGGTTGGCGAGCGCGAGCCCGGTCATTGCCTCGCTGATCACGCGGGTCTCCGCGCTCACCGACTTCAAGAACTTGGCGCGCGCGGGCGCGTTGTAGAACAGGTTGCGGACCTCGACGGTCGTCCCGCGCCGGCGAGGAAGATCCTCAACCGAGTTGATCTGCCCACCGTCGACGAGCACGCGGGTTCCAACCTCTTCCTCGGCATCGCGAGTATCCAACGTCAGCCGCGACACCGCCGCGATCGAAGGCAGCGCTTCGCCGCGGAAGCCGAAGGTGCGAATCCCCTGCAGGTCACCCGCAGCGGCGATCTTGCTCGTGGCGTGCCGATCCATGCAGAGCAGCGCGTCTTCCCGCCCCATGCCGACCCCGTCGTCGCTGACCCGGATGCGGCGTTTGCCGCCCCGTTCGATCGCGACTTCAACCCGCGATGCCCGAGCGTCGAGCGCGTTCTCGACGAGCTCTTTCACCACGGACGCAGGGCGTTCCACCACCTCACCCGCGGCGATCTGGTTCGCCACGACGTCCGGGAGTACTTGGATGCGCCTAGCCATGGCAGAATCTACAAGACCCGGGCAATCGAGGCCTCAGTCGACACCGTAGAATCTGCACGCGTTTTCCGTGGTCTGACGGACGACTTCTTCGACGTCTCGTCCGATACGGGTGGCCACGGCGGCAGCCACGTACGTGACATAGGACGGTTCGTTCCGCTTGCCTCGCCGAGGTACCGGCGCCAGATACGGCGCGTCGGTCTCGATCAGCAGCCGGTCCGTCGGCACGTCTCGAAGCAGGTCGGCAGCGCCGAAGTTCTTGAACGAAGCGATGCCGGAGAACGAGACGTACCAACCGGCGCTCATCGCTTCGGCGAAGGCTAGTGGTCCACCGGTGAAACAGTGCAGCACACCCGAAGTGCCCTTCGGCATGCGCCGAAGGGCCGCCGCGATGTCTGAGTCGGCCTCCCTGGCGTGCACGACGACGGGGAGGCCCAACTCGCCCCCCAGATCCAGGTGCTGATCGAAGAGCTGCCTCTGTACCTCGCGCGGGGCGTTGTCGTAGAAGAAGTCGAGCCCGGTCTCGCCTATCGCAACCACCTCTCGGTTGGCGGTAGCCAATGCCCTTATGCGCTCGATCGCGTCCCCTGGAGCATCAGCGGCTTCGTGAGGATGCACGCCTGCGGTGCACCAAGATCCGGGTCGGCCACGGACGAGCTCGAGCCCACGTTCGACGTCATCGACATCGGAGGCGATCGTGACCCAGCGGCTCACTCCCGCTTCGGCAGCCCTACGCAACACCGCCTCCCGGTCGTCCCGGAAGGCGCCGTCGGTAAGGTGGCAGTGGCTGTCAAAGAGCTCGATACCGATGCCCTCGAGGTCTATACAGTTGCCGGTTGGTGCTTCTTCTTCTCTCCGGTCTTCCCCAGGCCCCACTTCTTCTGAATCTCGATGAGCGCCGGCGAGGCCACGAAGATCGACGAATACGTGCCCACGATGACCCCGAGAATCAAGACGACCGTGAAGTCACGGATCACGGCGCCACCTAGTATGAGCAGCGCCATGAGCACCGCGAGGGTGGTGCCAGACGTAAGAATGGTGCGCGGTAGCGTCTCGTTGATCGACTCGTTCACCAATTCGATCTGATCGCGCTTGCGCGCACCCTTCTTGTGCAGGTTCTCACGAATGCGGTCGAACACCACGATGGTGTCGTTCAACGAGTACCCGAGAATGGTCAGGATCGCTGCCACCGTCGGAAGAGCGATTTCGACGCGGAACGCCGCCAGGAATCCGAGCGTGATCAGAATGTCGTGAAGCGTGGCGATCACGGCGGCGAGTCCGAAGCGGAGCTCGAAGCGCATCGCCAGGTACATCAGCGTGAGCACGAAGGAGAAGAGAACCGCGTATAACGCCTGCAGCTGGAGCTCCTCTCCCACCTTGGCACCAACGGCTTCGGTTCGCACAACGTCGAACGCTTCTGCGCCCAGCGCCGCCGCGAGATCGCTCTCGATCTCGTCGGCCACTTCGGTGATCGAGCGGTCCTCGGCGATGGGCGCACGGATCACGAACTCGTTGTCCTCCCCGAACTCAGTGATCGGCGGAGCTTGCGCCCCGCCCAGTGCGGCACGGAGCACTCCCACATCCATCGGGGCATCGAAGCGTACTTGGATGAGCGAGCCACCCGTGAAGTCGACGCCGTAGACCTGCCAACTCCCTATCGCGGCGAAGTTGATCACCATCGCACCCACACCGACCAGTAGAACCGCAGCGGAAAGGACATACGCCTTCTTCCGCGCTTCGATGAACCGGTACTTGGCGTCCTTGAAGAGTCTCATATGACGATCAAATGCTGATGGGATCCGTCGCCTTCTTGCGGCTCAGGTAGAGCAGGAAGAAGGAACGGGTCACGAAGAGAGCGGAGAAGAACGACATGATGATTCCGATCGACAGCGTCCAGGCGAATCCGCGCACTGGCCCGCTACCGAACTGGTAGAGAATCAACGCCGTGATCAAGGTCGTGATGTTGGCATCGACGATCGCGGAGAGCGCATGACCGAAGCCCTCGTCGACCGCCGTGCGCGGCGCACGGCCGTGGTCGAGTTCTTCGCGAATGCGTTCGAAAATCAGAACATTGGCGTCCACCGCCATGCCGATCGACAGAATGAGGCCCGCGATTCCCGGCACGGTCAGCGTGGCTCCAATGCCCGCGAGGCTGCCCAAGACCAGGATCGAGTAGACGCCCAGCGCGCTCACCGCGAGCACGCCTGCCATGCGGTAGTACGCGATCATGATCAATACCACCATGATCATGCCGACGATGCCGGCGACCTGGCCCTGGTCGATAGAATCCTGACCGAGTGATGGCCCGACCGTGCGCTCCTCGATGACGGCAATCCGCGCCGGCAGAGCGCCCGCCCGAAGAACGAGCGCGAGGTCGGCCGCCTCTTCGAGCGGCGTGCCACTACCCATCTCGATCTGGCCACGGGCTCCAATCCGGTCCCTGATGACCGGAGCGCTCATGACCTGGCCGTCGAGCACGATCGCGAGATAGTCTCCAACGTGCTGGGCCGTGAACTGCGAGAACTGACGGCCACCCGCGCGCGAAAGCTCGAACTGCACCTGCGATTGATTGAACTGTGGATCGCGACCGGCGGTAGCGTTCTCGAGTAGATCACCAGTGAGGAAGGGGTCCTCTTCGAGCACGTACAAATACTTGTAGTTGCGTGCGCCCCTGGCCTCTATGTCTTCCGCCCACTGCATCACTTGGTCCCGGGGGAAGGCCCGCTGGACGTCCGCCAGCGACAGGAAGTACTCGGCCGTGGGAACGTCCTCGATCGCCACGAGATAGGTGCCGAGGATGTCGCCGACGTTCAGTAGAGAGGAGAACGGTCGCAGATCGTCTGCCCTACTATCGGCCTCCGCCTCCTCTGAAGTCGCTCCTGTACTGTCCGCTTCGGCGTCAGCACTCGTAGTGTCACGACCACCAAAGAGTAGATCCTGCAGCGCTTGTTGATCGTTCCCGACGACATCGCGGCCCATGGCGCGGATCGAGTCGATGCCCAGGTTGGCCACAATGGAGCGGTCGATGCGCGAGAGCGCATTGTCCATGTCGGTCGTGGGCAATACGAGCTTGAACTCGAGGTAGGCGTTGCGCTGCACGATCTCCTTCGCCCGATCCTCATCGCCCTGCAGCCCCGCTAGTTCGACGATAACGCGTTCGGCGCCCACCTTCTGAATGAGAGGCTCGTTGACGCCAAACTCGTCGATGCGGAAACGGATAATGCGCACGACTTGGTCGATCATGTCTGACCTTGCCTCAGCCGTCATCGTGCCCTCGGGGTCATCGACCTCGAGAACGATGTGCATGCCGCCCTGCAAATCCAGACCGAGCTTGAGCCCCTTGTTGATCAACTGCCAGCCGGCAATCAGGGTCACGATTAGGACCGTAATCAACCGGCCGCGAAGCGTTTTGAACATGAACTACCGTGGTTCGACGAAAAAATAGCCCCCGCGGGGGCTTTGGCGGTCAGGCCATACGACCGCGTTACGACAGCCCGTAAAGCTGTCGGCACCCCCCAGATGTGTCAATCTAAAACGGGCTGCGAGACGAGTGATACGCATTCACGGGGGGCGGATGTTCCCGAAGTGAAGTCGAACGGAACAACAACACCAACGTGTCGGCACGAACAAAGGTGCCGGAATGCCACGCCTAATCCCACAGGAGCGCTACCAACTCACGCGCAGGCCGGTCGTTGCCGCAACTCCCGAGTAGCCCCCGCCGTCGTTTGCACGATCCTCCATGTTAGCGAAGTTCACGCCGCCCTGTAGCTTGAGCTTGTGCCCGTAAAAATAGTAATTCACGCCGAGGTACAGCTCGTCGTAACGGTCGCCTCGGCCGTCGACTAGCTTGTTCTCGTATCGGGGCAAACGAACTCCGTTGGCCCCCTCGCTACTGAGGTAGGTGTACCGGCCCACAAACTGCAAGCCGGCGACGACGTTGAGGAACGGCATGATCGTGGCGCCCCACAGGTCGCTCTGGCCCAGGTAGCCCCGAGCCGTGGTAATATCGGAGCGTAAGCCCCACCAGCCGTCTTCAACCTCAAAGTTCACCGAGGCTACGTGGCGCAGCTGCCGCGTGAAGGTGTTGTTCAGGTCCGGATTCTGGTGTACGTAGGTGCCTCTCAGCAGTGCCGAGGCCACTCCCAACTCCTCCGCGGCATCGTATCCGAGCACGGCCAGCGTGACCACGCCTGCATTGAGTCGGCCAAACTCGCGGTTCCGTTCACCCGCTGAATACGCCCCAACACGATAGACCCAGTTGGACGCTTCTCCGGAGAAGCTGACGCCGGGCAGATACTCCTGCGGAAACCACATGTTGTTGGCGAGATTACTGCGGTCGATCGTCAGAAGCTCCTTGGATGATGTTGAACCGTCCAGCGTGAAAGGCACACCTTGCTTGCCGACCTTCACCGCGGCGCGAGAAGTTGGGCTCCACTGCAAAAACGCATCCGTCAATCTCAGGTAGAACGGGTCAGTCTCCTGCGGGTTGAATCCCGCCTCGATATGCAACGTGAACTCGCGGAAGAAGTCCAAATTCACCCCGAGCCGGGCACGTCGAACATTCCATTCGTCGTACGTGCGGTCGTCCTCCCAGACGCGGGCGTGCTCGTGCTGGAACCTCCCGCTCAAATCCAAGCCCTGAACCACGGGGTTCGTCTCTGAGGCGTACAATTCGGCCAGCTGCCATAATTTGTCGTAGGTGGACTCACCCGCCTGCGCGGGGAGAGCGTCAGATCGTACGACGCTGAGGAGCAGCAGGAACGAGAGGAGATTGACGCACTTCAATTTCACGCGATGGCCTCCAGGCCCGTCTACCCAAAGAAGGCACGGATGATCGCACAATCCGCGCTCCGAGGTTACCGTTCCGCCGAATCAGATGTGCTGCGGCCAATTCCCGATCAGACACGAAGGTGAGATGCACCGACACGTCGCCATAAAGCTACTCAGCCTGGCGGCATCGCTGCTCAGCGTGATGGTCATTACAGGGTTGATGCTCCCGGCCACTACTCAGCCCAATGAATTCGCCGGTCAGGTGTTGAGCGCCTCGGGTGCTTTGGTCGTCGGCGGCGAGGCCACCAATCCCGGCCATCCGGTCGTCGGTGCTACGGTCCATCTAGTGCCAACCGCTGCGATTGACATCAGCACGCAAATGACCGCCAGTGCCATTTATGCTTCACCATACCCGGCGGAGGCCTACGATGAACCGCTGGAGGACGCGATCCGACTAGGCGGAGCAGATTTTCCGCAATCGACGACGAACGCAGAGGGCGAGTTCGTCATTGCAAACGTGCCCGATGGCAGCTTCTTCATTCATGTAACACCCACCGAAGCAGACACTGAACACTTGCCCGGCGGCGAGCAGAGCAGAACAAGCTACGCCGCCGACCAGCTGCGCGGTGCATCCATGGCGATCAGGCTCTCGAGCAGCCCGTCTCCGGCCGCCAGAGCTGTCGGTAGCTCGACATGCCTGACATGCCATCAAGATGAACGCCATTGGCAAGAAACCGCTCACAAGATCGGATGGACCGTACCGGGGGCCCCGGGCCCGATGCAGGATTTTTCCAAACACCCGGATTACTTCAAGGCACTCGAATCCTTCCACGAAACCGACGACTACGCGAACGGAACACACCTCGAGTTGGGCGACTACGATGCCCAGAGGAACAACGACAAGTTCAAATTGCGGGCAGTTGGCGATTCTCGCCTGCCGATCGAGACCACCTACGCCGACGTCTACCTGTGGAAGAACAGCGACGACGGCAAATACTACATAACGCTGGTCAACAGCCTCAACCCAGCGGACCCGAATAGCCCGGCGCACCTGGAGATAAAGCTTCTATACGGCGGGGCGGTTCACGACCAGCGGTACATCGTCTCGGTTCCATCGGACCTAGGGCTTCGGCTGGGTTGGTACACCGTGCTCCGGTACAACATGACCGGACGTGACAATAGGCTGAACAGAGCCCGGCGCGTGTGGCACGACTATAAGTTCTACTTGTGGTGGGGTGCTGGCGAGGACGAGCGATATGGGACCGCGGACGATCTCATCAAGGCTCCGCCCGTCAACACGAATACCGTCCAGGCGATGTGCGCCAGCTGTCATCTAACGGGCTGGGAACGCTACAAAGACGAGGCTACCGGCCAGTTTCTCGTTCGCGCCGTCAATGACCCGGGCGGGGCGATGAACATCGACGATGACCCCGAGCCGGACGAGATCAATATCGGCTGCGAGAATTGCCACGGTCCGGGGTCGGAACACGTCGCAAACGAAGGACGGTCCCGCTTCATCGTCAACCCGAAATATCTTTCAGCAGAGCGGTCCAGCGTGGTTTGCGGCAGGTGCCACGACAGACGCCAAGGGTACGGCGGAGCAACCATCGGCTACACCCAGGCGCTCAACGTGGCCGGAGAGCTAGCGAGGCCCGGAATAAGCCGCCACACGCTGATTAGCGAGTATACCGACCCAGTCAAGAAAGGGCCTACCATGCAGGGGCCGGGCAGGGAGAACAACATCTGGCCTGACGATATCCACTCGAGCAAGCCTCACCAGCAGTATTCGGATTTCATCAAGTCCAAGATGTACAGAAACGATCGCTTGCTGGTCACTTGCGCAGACTGCCACGACATGCATGGTGGCACACCCTACGAACGATCGCTCATCCACGACCCGGACGACTCCAATTCCCCCCTGTGCCAGAGATGTCACAGCGTGGACCTGCTGTCTCACATGGAAGCCGAACTAAACGCCAAGATGAAGGGGCATCAAACTCGCTGTATCGACTGCCACATGCCCGGAACTGCCAACACCGGCGGCATTGCGGGAAGCTTTGGCAGGATGATCGAGACGCCTCCTTATGCCGATGCCACGGATGAACAGAACAACGCGTACTGGGAAGGCCCACTAAACTCCCATGTCTTCGATGTCCCGTTGAAAACGAACATCGGCGTCAGGGGCTTGCCACCGGGAAGGGCCATGCCCATTCCTTACACGGGCTCCTGCGGAACATGCCATGTAGTGAACGAGCTTCCGTTCAGGTAGTAGGGGTAGCACGACCATGAAGACCTCCGCGCTCATCGCGCTTGCCGCGGCCGGCTTGTCGGCGCCGGCGCTAGCAGCCCAAGAAGGCGAAGCATGTACGTTCCTGTGCATGCCTGAACTGAAGATCGAGCCTACGCTCACGTTCGACAACCTTGGCAGCCGGGCGCGGGTAGAGGTCGATGGAGTCGTCGAGCGGACGCAAATAGAGAGCGTCTTCGAGCTCATTTTCGCGCTGGGCGTGCCCACGGAGATCCCGAGAGTAGGTCTGACGCTGGAGGTGATCTTTGTGCCGTTCGCGACGACCTCCGAGCACCCATTTACGGGCGCGACAGCCGCAGAGCTGGGCCGGGATGACATTCGCGACAATGCAGTGGAGCTCGAGTTCGAGCTCAACCTCGATCTGGTCGACTCCGATCAAACCGGGGGTTGGCTGTCCTCCCACTTCGACATCGTCGACAAGTTCAGCCCAGGTGAACTGCCGAGCTCATCAAGCGTTTACACGCACAAGCTCGACTTTGAGTGGGACACCGCGCTCCACCTCTTCAACTGGCTTCCGGAGGGTAACTGGCTACGAAATGCGGAAGCTGAGCTCTCTATCGACTACCTCGCGACGGGTCTGCCCAGGACGGGCGACTTGATCGGGGATGAGCGCTTTCTGGACGACGCGAGTCCCTGGTCGCTATCGCTGGTACTGGTGCTGCCGTTAGCCCCACTCGATCCATAGGAGCAACGTGTAGCCGGGTCCTGCCCCCGACGCTACATCAGCCGGCCGGAGCACAGCATGCACCCGGGCCATGAAGCGATCCGCATCGACTGACTTCTCGACGTAGTCATCCGCTCCAGCTTCGAGCAGCTCGGCCTCGATCTGATCGCTGCCGGTGGCGATTCGGATCAGGACCGGCAGCGCGGCCGTTTCGACCGACCCGCGCACCTGATGTAGCACTGCGCGGCCATGGAGGCCCGGCGTTGCCAGGTCGAGGATCACGAGGTTGAAGTCCTGGTCCTCTTCTCCAGCCATTCGGTAGGCAAGGCGGTATATCCTGTCCACGTTCGCATCGTAAAGGGCTCGAAAGGCTTGTTGATCGCCTTTGCTCGCCCGTTCGATCAGTTGTAGTTCTGTCAAAGAGGAACTCGTTGATCGCCGTTTCTATCTCTTCCAAACGTGGGACACAGCGTTCGTGCGAACGGTTGCGGACCTTTGTCAGCTCATCGGATCGAGGGGGAGTATGATGCGCGCTCGAGCACCCCTACCTTGGGCGCGATTCTCGAGATCGAGCGTGCCTCCGTGGCCTTCCGCAATTTGGCGCGACAGCACCAGACCGATACCGGATCCGCCCTGCTTGGTGGTAAAGAAGGGCACAAAGAGGTTGCCTGTATCGCCGAGACCCGGGCCCTCGTCCTCCACCAGGATGTGGAGCTTTCGCGCCCGCGTCGCAATCCTCTCGTTCATTCCAATTCTTGTCGTCGTCCTCAGGCCTTCGTTCCCTCGATTCTGGTCTCTATCCATGGTCCTGAGCGAAAAAGCTCGACCGGACCCGGCGGGCTGATCACCGACACCACCCATCCACATCACACGTCCCCCCGGCCGAGCCACATTCGCTCAGACGTGATCCTCTATAGGAAGGGGCGTGCCAAGGCGTGAACAACTAGTGTAACACGTTTGATATCAATATATTAGCACTATTCACCTCACCTCCAATCGATGAGCGTAGCCGTTCGCCTGCGCGAAAGTGCGTCCCACAGGCGAACAGTCCCCGATCCCGACATCGGGATCTGGCCGGGACGTACATGAGGCGGCACCTTGGCTAACTAGTCCGAACAGCTCCGGAGAAACGCATGCGCCCAGTCTGCTTCCCGCTGATGATGCTGACCTTGAGTCTGGCAGCCGCGGCTCCCCCGCTCAGCGCGCAGAGACCCTGCTCCGCCGAGGCCAACCGCCACTTCGATTTCTGGGAAGGCCGGTGGATGGTGCGGGCCGCGACGGGCGCGCTAGCGGGGCACAACACGCTCTCGCTCGTGCTCGGCGAGTGTGTTCTCCAAGAGCACTACACGACACCGTCCGGCTACGAAGGGAAAAGTCTCAACATCTTCGACCAAACGCGCGGCGTGTGGCACCAGACCTGGGTGGACAACCAGGGGGCGCTGCTGCAACTCGAGGGCGGATACCGAGACGACCGCATGGTCATGCAAGGCGAAACTGTGGACGCGGCGGGGGTCGTGACGCTCAACCGCATCACCTGGTCGCGTATCGACGGAGGCCGAGACCGCGTGCGGCAGCTCTGGGAATTGTCCGCCGATGGTGGGACCGTGTGGACCACCTCCTTCGACGGGACCTACATCCGCCTGGAGACTGGCGCGGACTGGGACCTGCTCATTCAGGGCGGCACGGTGATGAACGGCACCGGACGACCGGGCTTCTCGGCCGATGTGGCGATCGTGGACGACCGGATCGTGAGAGTGTCGCGCACGCCCCTGGATCCCGAGAGAGCGAGCCGCACGATCGACGCAACCGGGCTGGTCGTAGCTCCCGGATTCATCGATCTGCATGCGCACCTCGACCCGCTGCTGAGGCTGCCCGGCGCCGAGAGCCATGTGCGGCAGGGCGTGACGACCGCACTGGGTGGACCCGACGGGGGGGGGCCGTGGCCTTTCGCAGAGCACCTAGAACTGGCCGCGTCCGTTGGAGTCGGGATGAATGTGGGCTTCATGGTCGGGCACAACACCGTACGGCGCGAGGTCATGGGTCTGGAGAACCGAGCCCCCACGGCGAGCGAGCTTGAGCGCATGAAGGGGATGGTCGCGCAGGCCATGGACGAGGGCGCATGGGCGATCTCCACGGGCCTCAAGTACCTGCCGGGCGCCTTCTCCGAGCTGGACGAGGTGGTGGCTCTCTCCGAAGTCGCCGGTCGGATGGGGGGCTTCTACACGTCGCACCTCCGCGAGGAGGGCCTCGGCCTGCTCGAGGGTGTCGGAGAGGCACTCGAGATCGGCAAGCGCGCGAACATCCCCATCGTGCTGACGCATCACAAGGTGGTCGGCCAACCCACGTGGGGGGCGTCGGTGAAAACGCTCGCCATGGTCGACTCCGCGCGTGCCGCCGGGACCGATGCGATGATCGACCAATACCCGTACACCGCCAGCTATACCGGCATCACGATCCTGATTCCCGCCTGGGCGATGGCCGGCGGGACCGGTGACTTGTTGCAGCGCATGGAGGACCCCGCGCTCGCCGACAGCATTCTCTCGGGCATCGAGTTCAACATCATCAATGACCGGGGCGGCAACGACCTCAGGCGGGTCCAATTCGCTATCGTGCGGTGGGACCGCTCGCTCGAGGGCAAGACGCTGCACGATTGGGCGATGAGGGAGGGGCTCGCCTCGACGCCCGAGACCGGCGCCCGCCTCGTGATCGAAGCCGTTCGAAGGGGCGGAGCCAGTGCGATTTTCCACGCCATGAGCGAGGAGGACGTGGAACGCATCATGGCCCACCCCTTCACGATGATCGCGTCGGACGGCCGCCTGACGCAGCCCGGCGAGGGACACCCTCACCCGCGCTGGTATGGCACTTTCCCGCGCGTGCTCGGCCTCTACGCGAGGGACAAAGGAGTGATCTCGCTGGAGCAAGCCGTGCGCAAGATGAGCACGATGCCCGCAGAAAGGATGGGGCTGCGCGAGCGCGGCCAACTACGAGAGGGCTGGTTTGCCGACGTGGTGATTTTCGATCCTGCGACGGTTGCCGATCAGGCCACCTTCGAGGAGCCGCACCAGTATCCGGTAGGGATCGACTGGGTGTTGGTGAATGGGGCGATCGCGGTGGAAAACGGGCAGTATCGCAACATCCGGGCGGGTCGGGTGCTTCGGAGAGGGCGGAACTAGTCAGCCCGGTTTTGGGGACCGCCGCGTGGGCTCTACTCGCCGCGCTTCGGCTCAAGCTGGTTGGTCCGGGTGTGCTGGGGTGGGCGCTTCTGCTTATGTCGCGGGGGGCTAAGGCTCCTGCGCGGGCAGTCGCTCGCTGCGCTCGCACGCGGGCCGCTTCGCGGTCCACGGTGCCCGTCTTCGGAGCCCGGGCGCAGGTTACGCATGCGCGCTCTGAGCACAACCCACGCGTCGGTTCCCACGGGCTGGCACACAGGACACCGGGAGAAGTCGATGCGGGATCCCGTGGCTTGCCCCTAGGCCATGGCCCGCCGGCCTGCCCCTAGGCGGTGTCGGCCGGGCTGCCTCCGAGACGGTGGTAGTAGATGTGGCCGAGGTGCCAGCCCATGTGCCACACCAGGTGCACTAGGAAGGGACGTGTGCGGATGCCGGTCATTCTCGCTGGAGCCTCTCCTGGGTACTCGGCTTCCAAGGCGTCGGTGTCGAGTCCGTCCAGGACACCGGTGACGACGTGGCTGCAGTGCTCGATCCGCTCGAGTAGCTCGGCACGGCTGACCTGGTCGCTGAACTCCGCGGGGCGGTCACGCACGTAGCCGTTTCGGCCCAACGCGGCACCGATGAAGTGGTGGAGAAAGCCGCATACGTGTAGCACGAGCGTGCCCGCCGAGTTTTTTTGCGCGCCACGGACCACCCACAAGTCGGACTCGTCGTCGTATGCCTCGACCTCGCGCGCTAGGCGGTCGAGTTGGGTTCCTACAAGAGAGCTGAAGTCGTGGCCTTCCACGCTACCTGCGGTCACGATCCCGCCTTCCACCGACGAAGGAAGTCGCGTTCCGCTGGGGTGGATGCGGCGTCAGGTGCGAGTTCCCCCGCGAGCGCAGGGTTAGTGCCCAGCGTCAGGCTCGCCTCGAACGCTTGGCCGCGACTCTCGAAGCGTACGGTGACTACCTCGCCCGCCTCGTGATCCTCGAAGTACGCGCTCAGGTCATCCTCAGAGGAGATGTCTTCGCCCCCGATGTCCAGAACATGATCCCCCCGGTCGAGGCCCGCCTGATACAGAGGCGAGGCAAGGGTCGGCGTCTGCGTCAGCATCAGGTCGCCGCTACTCACCTCCAGTCCCGACCCGAGCCACGCGCGATTCGGGAACTCGGGTGTGATCCGGATTCCGGCCAAAGCGAGTAGTCTCGGGAAGTCGGGCGCCTCTCGCCCACGCACGTAGCGGTCGAAGAAGTCGCGCGCGAACTCGCGATCATCCGTGACTCGGGCGAGGGCCAGCTCGACATCCGGTACCTCGTAGGGCACCTCGGTCACGCCATGTGCGCGCCACAGCTCACGCATGACGTCGTCGAGCGTCGCCCCTCGGACCTGATGAGCGCGCAGCGTCAGGTCGAGCGCCATGCCGATTCCCGAGCCCCACGTGTAGTACGACAAGAACGTGTTGTTGCGGTTGTTCGGGTCAACCGAGGTCGCGGCATCCACGAACAGGGCTTGCCGGCTCATTTCGATCGGCGAAAAGAAATCGCGGCCGCGCGCATTGCTCACGTTGTTCGCGATTTGGCCCATGCGCCCAGCGAAGGAGTCGTCGTCGATGACCCCGGCTCGCCAGAGCAACACGTCGTCGTAGTAGCTGGTGAAGCCTTCGGCGAACCACAGCTCTCCGGACATGTTCGCGGCTTCGAAGTCGAACGGCTGCAGGGATCGCGGTCGAATACGCTCTACGTTCCACGCATGGAAGAACTCGTGTGCAAGGGTGCCCAGCACCCCTGTCATGTTCCTGGCAAGCGAGCTGGTGCTCGTGAGCACTGTCGAATTGCGGTGCTCCATTCCGTCGCCATCGACCCAAGGCAAGTAACAGGCTAGGAAGGTGTACTCGCCGTAGTCGAAGGCTGGGAGTTCCCCGAATACGCTCTTGGAGGCTTCGACGATCGCAGCCGCTGCCCTGGAATACTCCTCTGCTTCCTCCTGCGAACCCTGGTGATGCAGCGCGACCCGGATGGTTTGACCATCGAGCCGCCAGGTGCGCTCCCAGAAGTCCGAGACCTCTGTGGGACTGTCCAGGAAGTACTGCAGATCCGGCGCCTCGAACCTGAAGGGATCGTCCGTCCTTGCGAGCTGCGTGGCCACCCTCCAGGCGCTGCCCTCCGGGACCTGTACGACAAGCTCGATCGGCCGCGCTTCCGTGTCGCGCGCCCACATGAAGGTCGCCGGCATATTCAGGTGCGCGTGTGTGCGATCGATGCCCGCGTAGGTTCCGTCGGCGTGATCGCCGTACAGCGTGTAGGTGACGGAGACCGCGCCACCGTGTCGGGCTACGTCCCACTGATGATTGTCCGGACGCGACACCGTGACCGCGCGCCCGCCCTCACCCGTGGCGCGAAAATTGTAGACGTTCTTCGCAAACTCGTGTAAAGCGTATCGTCCAGGCGATGAGCGACTCATTCTCAGCTGGAGCGGTCGATCGTCCAGATTCGTGAAGGAGACTGTGATTTCCGCTTCGTGGTGCGCTCGGTTGGCAAACGAGATCGAATATCGGACGGGACTTTGCGCAACGAGCTGGATGACGGACAGCATCGACATGACGATCAAGAAAGCAATGGAACGCATGGATAAGCGGCTTTTGAGGAAGTCTGGGCGCATCGGCGGGCCAAGCTACCAGGCTCCCGAGGCCAGAGCTATGTTTGCCCCGCGCCCGAGCCTGTACCCGCCCGACCCTTCGAGGCCTGTGTCTACGCCATGCCAGTGTCCCGGGATCCCATGACGCTTACGACCGACTCGAAACAAGCCCTTTCGGAAGCGCTCGGCGCGGACCGCATAGAGCTCGACGTGGCGCTGGGTCCGATGACCACGTTCCGAATCGGCGGGCCGGCGGATTTGCTGTATCGGGCGCGTACACCTGATGAGTTGGCGCTCGCGGTCCAGACCGTTCGGAAGCTGGACGTGCCGCACTTCCTGCTCGGACGAGGCGCAAACATCCTGGTGGGCGACGGTGGCTTTCGCGGGCTCGTCATTCGTTCGGAGGTGGGCGGCATCGAGTTTCTGGACGACGAGCGAGTACTCGCGGGCGCGGGCATCGAGACTTTCCCAGACCTCATCGACGCCACGGTCGCCCGCGGGCTCGGGGGGCTTCACCACTACGTGGGCATCCCCAGCACGGTCGGGGGCGCTCTCTGGCAGAATCTTCATTTCCTCTCGCCCGCGCCGGATCGGGAGCGAACGGTCTTCATCGAGGAGATCCTCGAGTCTGCCGACTTGCTGACTGAAGAAGGCGAACGCAAGACCGTGGGCGTCGAGTATTTCCAGTTTGGATACGACGAGAGCATTCTGCATCACCGCGACGACATCGTGCTCTCAGCGACATTCCGCCTCCATCCCGAGCCCCTGGAGGAGCTTCGACGGGTCATACGCGAGAACCTCGCATGGCGTGAAGAGCGGCACCCCGACCTTTGGCTCTATCCGTGCGCTGGTTCGATCTTTCAGAAGATCGACGGCATCGGCGCGGGACGGCTCGTCGACGAATGCGGGCTGAAGGGTCACCTGGTCGGTAACGCGGGCATCTTTCACAAACACGCCAACATCGTCGTCAACTTTGGTGGGGCGACGGCCAAAGAGGTGCGCCAGCTCATCGACCTCGCTCAGGAGACTGTGGCGCGCGAAACCGGACACGAGTTAGTCCCCGAGATCGTGTTCGTGGGCGAATTTTAGAGCCGCGCCAGCCCACTCAGGGTCTCAAGATAGATGTCGTGTCCTCCTTCATACGATACGAATCGGTGAGCGATCCCGGCGGCCTCCAGGCTCGCCTGCTCTCGCGCCCGCAGCTTCTCGTCGAGCGCCGGATCCGCGGTGCCGCGCACGATCAATAGTTCGGTGTCCGCGAGGGCGACGCGGGCCGCGCCCATGTCGAGGTCAGGGGGCAAGTAGTCTCCCCATAGCACCAGACGGCGTGGGCGAATCCTACCGTAGGTGACCCAGCGGCACGCGGTCGCTACCCCCTGCGAAAAAGCGAGCACGGTGGTCGGTGTCCCGTCGGCGCCGACTTCATCGCGCAGCATGTCCAGATATCGGACGTAGTCGCGGATTTCGTTCTCACGGTCCTCCCGGGTCATCCACGTTCCGCCTACTACCGAGACCGGGCCGTGCCGGCCGGGTTCCCGACTCACGTAGAATCGTGACAGCGCCTCCGGCGCCACGATACGGCGGGTTCCGTCTGCGATCCCTTCGAAACGCCGGAGGAAGCGAGCGGCGAGCTGCCGGTAACCGTGCAGAACGAACCAGAGCTCGTCAGGGCTCACGATGTCCTCGCCGAGCACCCAGTAACGCGCGGTCTTGGGCACTTCGATGTGCCGTTCCTGTGCCTCTGTCATGGGCTACTCACTGGTGCCATGTCCGTGTCATCGATCACGACTCGTTTCAACGCCCCACCGAATCTGATGCGTAGCCGGCGCAGCAGCAGGATCGCGACGACGCCGAGGCCGATTGCCAGCCCCCACCATACCCCGGTCGGTCCCTGGTCGAGGCCGAGGCCGAGTACCACGCAGACCGGTAGGCCAACCAGCCAGAACCCCACGAAGTTCAGGATCATGGGCACACGAGTGTCGGCGACACCGCGCAGCGCGCCGGCGGCCACCACCTGAAGTCCGTCGACAATCTGGAAAACACCAGCGATGGGCAGGAGCGTCGCAGCGGTGGCGATGACCGACTGATCGACACTGAAGACCGCGGCCAGCGGCTCCGGGATTAGCAGGAACAAAGCAGCAGTCACGCTCATGAACCCCGCACCGACCAAAAGGCCGGATCCGGCGGCGCGCCTTGCGCCCGGCGGGTCCGCCCGACCAACCGCCTGCCCCACAAGGACGCTGGTAGCCTGCGCCACGCCAAGCGGAATCATGAAGGTCAGCGCGGCCAATTGCAGCGCGACCTGGTGGCTCGCCACCGGAATGGTCCCCATGAGCCCAATAAGCAATCCGGCGGCGCCGAACACCCCGAACTCGAGAGATTGTTGTACGCCGATGGGCGCGCCGACACGCAGCAACCGAGCCAAGGGAGCGAGCTGAAGCACATCGCGCCGCAGTGGCCTCAACGACGGCCGCAGCAACGGCCAGGCGACCGTCATGAGCATGACCATCATGAACCATCGCGAGAGGCTCGTCCCCCACCCCGAGCCAACAGCGCCCAGCTCCGGCGCGCCCAGATTTCCGTAAATCAGAATCCAGTTCAAGAAGACGTTTACCACGTTGGCCGTGGCTACCGTCCAGAGCAGGGCGCGAATCTTACCCATCGCCTGGAGGCTCTGGCGCACCACGACAAAGCCGTAGAACGGGTAGACGCCCAGAATCGAGGCCCACGTGTACGCGGCCGCGACGGGCACGACATCCTCAGGCTGGCGCAACGCGCTCAAGATCGGCCCCGAAGGCAGCAGCAATAGCGACGCCACCACAGTCAGGAATAGCGCCAGCAAGGCGCCGCGCTGCACCCCGCGCGCCACGGCGCCGGCATCTCGCGCTCCGACCGCCTGGGAGATCACGGGATCGAGCGCGAACAAAACACCCATGCCAAAGACCGCGACGCCGAAGAAGTACAGATTACCGATCGCAACCGCTGCGAGGTCAGTGGGCGTCACCCGCCCGACCATGATGGTGTCGATGGCTCCCATCGCCATCATGCCGATCTGGACCACCGCGACCGGAAACGCTAGCCGGACAAGGTCGCGTAGGTCTCGGCGCTCCGGGCGGTATGCCCCGACGCTCACGCGTTCAGAGTTCAGGCGTGGTCGCCTCGTGATCTGATTCTGCAATCGTCCAGCCCTGTGTGGCTCGCTCTCTCAGCAGGCGGTCTCTACGGACTTCTTGCAGTACACGTGCGTCGTCGTCCGGTGGTGGTTCGAACACCTGCTGAGTCCCTTCTGGCACCACGAAGAAAGTGACCCACGTCCACGGATTGCCCATCCAGAACGCAAGAAACCGAGTAAATCCATGGATTCCTTTACGCTTCAGGTCCAGGTAAACCATGTTAGATACCGCCGACACTACAACGGTCACGATCGCTTCTAACATGAGTCCCGCCTCGGGAGGGATTGGGGAGTGGGTAATGTCCCGGCGTTGCCGCTTCGCTGCCTACCCCCGAACATACGCGCGTTCCCCTCCACTCTCTTCACGCAAGCCACGAAACCCGCCACCCGCTGAGGCAACATGAAGCGCTTCGTCATAGCCACCACAGCAGTCGCCCTCTTCGCCGCGGCCTATCCCGCGACCGCCCAACAGGAGGACCTCAAGGTGTACATCTCGGCAGACATGGAGGGCGTGGTCGGCGTAGTGACCAGTGATCAGCTCGGACCGTCGGGGTTCGAGTATCAGCGCTTCCGGGCGATCATGACCCGCGAGGTGAACGCCGCGATCGACGCCGCGAGAGAGATGGGAGCGACCGAGATCCTGGTGTCCGACTCGCATGGGAACGGCGAGAATCTCCTGATCGAGGACCTGCCGCCGGACGTGCAACTCATCCGCGGGTGGCCGCGGCCTCACATGATGATGGAGGGCATCGACGAGACGTTCGACGCGGCGATTCTTATCGGATACCACTCGAGCACCACAAATACTCGAGGCGTACGCGCGCACACCATATCCAGCGCCAATCTCACCGCGGTACGTCTAAACGGCGTCGAGATGCTCGAGGCGAGCATCAACGCCGCGATCGCCGGCGATTTCGGAGTCCCGGTCGTGATGATCTCGGGCGACGACGCCGTGGTCGAAGAGGCGCGGCGTGTCATTGGAGACATGGAGGGAGCGGTAGTGAAGTGGTCGCTCGGCTTCCACAGCGCGCGCACGCTGATGCCGGAGGCGTCCTATGCGCTGATTGCCCAAAGAGTGAAAGCAGCGCTCGGTCGTCTGGACAGCTTCCGCCCCTACGTCATGGCAGGGCCCATCGAGCTTGAGATCGCCTTCAAGAACTACATGCCAGCCGAACTGATGGCGTACCTGCCCAACGTAGATCGTGTTGACAGCCACACCATCCGATTCGTAGGTCAAGACATGACCGAGATCAGCAAGTTCATCGAATTCACGACGAGCTATTCGGTCAGCATCACACCCTAGCAGCCCGTGGTAGGCGCTGGTGGTCAGTCCAGCCCGGCGAGGGCGCTAAGGCGTTCCATGAGAACCGTGTCCCGCCAGCGACCGTCGTGGAATCGACCGATGCGCTCACGCGTGCCGACGACTCGGAAGCCGACGTGCTCGTGTGCGCGAATCGACGCAACGCTCTCGGGAAAAATGCTCCCCTCGAGCATCCACATGCCCTGCGCCTCTGTGGCGCTGACGATGGAGGCCATGAGCAGGCTCCCGACACGTTGGCCGCGGTTTCGTGCAGCGACGTAGACCATGATCTCGCAGACCCCGGAGTAGACTGCACGCCTGGAGGCGGGACTCACGCAGGCGAATCCCACGACCGCTCCATCGGACTCAGCAACAAGCCTGCACGTGAGGTGCCGTCTCGCGTTCCAATCCCCCCAGCCGGGAATTTCGTGCTCGAAGGTCGCGTCACCGGAATCCACACCTTGCCGATAGATCTCCCGGACGTCGGGCCAGTCTTCCGGGATCATGTCGCGCACTTCGATCTGCATCCGGTTGCTCCTAAGGGCCTTCGCGTGGCAAGCGACGGGCGTCGCCCCACCAAGGACTGCTAGCTTTCAGGCCAACTGCTCCATTCTCCAACGTGAGACCCATGGCAAGCTTCGACTCGGCTGGGCCCGAAGGCTCCGCCCGCGCCCGCACCTACGAGGTCATCTTCGGGCACGATACGCCCGCTGGGAAGGCCTTCGACGTGTTGTTGATCCTGGCAATCGTGGGAAGCATTGCCACGGTGATGCTCGATTCCGTCCAGGGCTGGCAGGACGATCACGCGCGCCTGTTGCGGTCTCTCGAATGGGTGTTCACGGCGCTCTTCACAGTGGAATACGGGCTTCGGCTCTGGTGCGTGGACCGACCGCGTGCCTACGCGCTGAGCTTCTTCGGCGTTATAGACCTCGCCGCGGTATCTCCGACCTACTTGGCCCTTCTCGTTCCCGGAGGTCAGGTCCTGGCGGTTGTCAGGATCCTCCGGGTCATGCGGGTCTTCCGTGTGCTCAAGCTGGCGCGCTACATGGGCGAGGCAAGCGTGCTGGCGGGGGCACTGCGCGCCGCCAGGTACAAGATCTCGGTCTTCCTGCTCGGGGTGCTCAGCACGGTCGTCATCGTCGGAGCCGTCATGTACATGGTCGAAGGCCCCGCGGCCGGCTTCACGAGCATTCCCAGGGGGGTCTACTGGGCCGTCGTGACCCTCACGACTGTCGGCTACGGTGACATCGCGCCGTCGAGTCCGCTCGGCCAGGCGGTCGCCTCGCTAGTCATGATACTAGGGTACGGGATCATCGCGGTGCCGACGGGCATCGTGACCGCTGAACTGACGGCGGCGCGCGTGAGGGCGGGAGACGAAACAAGCATGTGCAAGCAGTGCGGGCACATCAGCAGCGACTCGGCTGCGGCGTTCTGTTCCCGTTGCGCGGCCCCGTTCCAGTGAAACTCCGTCTCCGGGCGCTGTGTACGGCCACGACGCTGCTGGTTTCGGGCTGCGGCCTCTCACGAGCGCCGGGTACGGGAGGGCCGGCCGTGCCTCTCGACTCTCGGTCAGCAGATCGTGTCTCTGCTCAACATCACCCGAGCGCGCGCGAAGGTGCCCGAGTTGCGGGTAGACGTCCGCCTCGTGAGAGCGGCCCAGGTGCACGCCGAGGACATGGCGGCGGGGGCCTTTTCAGGACACAGGGGCTCCGACGGCATTTTACCGGCTGATCGTGCGGACCGCGTCAACTATCCGTGGCTCTTCGTGGCCGAGAACTCGTCCGCGGGTTTCGCTACCGCTCCGTCGGCCTTCGCCGCATGGATGGCCTCACCGACGCATCGCGCCAACAGTCTCCAACCAGAAGCGGAGCACGTGGGCGTGGGCTACGCGGAGAACGACGACACAGAGGATCGTGCGTAACTGGGTGGTCGTATTCGAGGCGTCCTCTCAGTCCGCGATGTCGACTACGGGCGGGTGTCGTCCTTGACCACAACGTCGCTCAACAGAGTGTGCTCCCCTGCTCCCAGTTCCGGGTAGCGCCACGCGATCACGATCGCGAGCGGTACGCCGAGCAGCATGCCGCCACGCGCCAACGTTCCGAACTGCGGAGGCAGCGCCAGAACCCGCTGCAGCCAATCGATCCCGGGCAACACTACCGCAGCGCCCACAGCGTACGCCAGCAGGACCCACAGCACCCGGCGGATGGGGAGGTCTCTCAACGCTCCAGACCTCCCAGGAACTCCGCTATAGCCGAGGTCAGGCCCCCCGCGTCTTCGATATAGGGAAAGTGCCCGCTGTCTAACACCGCGAGCGAGCCACGCGGAATGGCCTCGGACAGCGCACGGGCCATGGCGACGGGCGGGATGTCGTACCGGCCGTGCACCACAAGCGTTGGAGCCGCGATGTCCTCCAGGCGGTCCCACCAGTCTAGGCCACCATTGGCCACGCCCAGGCTCTCACCGAGAAGACGCGCGACGTCCTGACCGTTCTTGGCGGTGCGCTCGGAAAGATCCAGTTCGAGCTCGTCGACGCGGGTCCGATCTCGGAACGTTGCGCGAAACACCACCCGGTAGAACTGGCTCAACGTCGCGGCATCGCGTGCCTGAAAGGCCTCGGTGGCCGTGAGCTCCTGCATCTCCGCGGTGTCCTCTTCGGTCGTCGCAGCAGCCTGCCGTGTGTGAGTCTGGTCCACGAACCGAGTCCCCGGCTCTGTCGGGTTCATGAGGATGAGCGCGGTCAGATTGTCGGCGTACCGACGCGCATATTCGATCCCGAGCAGCGTGCCGAAGGAGTGGGTCAGCACCGTGATCTTGTCGTGCCCCAGCACCTGTCGAAGAGCGTCGATGTCATCGACGAACGCGTCGAAGTTGACCACGCCGCTGTCGAGCTCGGCCTCCGAACGTCCCGTGCCACGCTGGTCGTAATAGATGAGGGTGTTCTGCGCGGCCAGAACGTCCAGGCCCGGCTGGAGATACGAATGGTCGAGGCCGGGGCCACCGTGCACGATCACGATGGGCTCGCCCGTGCCGATCACTTCGTAGAAAAGACGGGCGTTCTCCAGGCTGAACTGTCCCTGGCGGGCTCGTTGACCCTCGAGCGCCTGGCCCGAAAAGACGATCGCGGTGAGGACCGCGAGGCCAAGTACGATGCGACGTCTCATCGGCTCATGTCTCCTTCCCGGCTGTCCCCATCGCCAGCGACAACCGCTCTAGTTCCGCCACTTTGGTCCAGGAATACATGGTCCACGCACCTGCCACAGTGAAGAAGCCCGCAGTCGCCAATCCGGAGACGCCGGTGCCGACCACAAACAAACGAAGCCCCCGCCAAGCCAGCACATATACGGCGAAGCCCGGAGGAATCAAGCTGAAGAGCATCGCGGCAGACATCCACGGACGCTTCGCGGGTCCAAACGCGAGTTGCGAAACACGAAGCCCGCACGAGAGCATCGCTACCCCCGCCGCGATGGCCCCCAGCACCAGAACCAACCCGTCGCCGGCTATGAAGTCGATGGACAGCAACTCGCGCAGTCCTACCACCGAGAGCACCCCAAGCGGCACGAATCCCCGCCCGAGCCGGCCAGCCATGAGATCCTGAATCACTCGCCCCACAGCCTACTCCGGTGTCACGGCTTCAGGAGCAACGTGGCCGCCCTCTCGTTGCCCAGCGTCAGCCATGGTGACTAGAGCGCATCGGTTTGTGGATCGAGGCCCGGCATCGAGAACGGGTCCGTGTCGACTCTCTCCCTGGTCGCCCCCACGGGTGCGGGAGTCGCAGGCGAAGCCACTCCCTCGCGCGGGCCCGCGCCCGTCTCTTGCCCGACTTCGCCGTCGGTGCTTTCTCCCGTCCCAGAGCTCGCGCCTTCCGTGTTGAGGAAGTGGCGCCGGACGAAGTCCGTCGTGTCATCGATGAGCGAGTACATGACCGGTACCAGGATCAGGGTCAAGAACGTCGCGAACAGAATACCCGCAATGATCGCAATCGCCATCGGCCCCCACCACGCCGCCTGCTCCCCACCCCAATAGAGTTCCGGATTGAGGGAGGTGTACAGGCCGAAGAAGTCGAAGTTCAAGCCGATTGCCAACGGTGCCAGACCGAGAGCGGTCGTCAAAGCCGTGAGTACGACGGGACGGAATCGCGTCAGCCCCCCCTGCACGAGCGCCTCACGTCGGTCCATGTGGTCGCGCTCTCGCAACACGTCGATGTAGTCGATCAAGATGATCCCATTGTTCACCACGATCCCCGCCAGTGAGATAATGCCGACGCCGGTGTTGATGACACCGAAAGGCATGCGGAAGATCATGAGCCCTAACAGCACCCCCATGGTCGACATGATCACGGAGGTCAGGATGATGATGGGCTTCACGACCGAATTGAACTGGCTTATCAAAATGAAGCCGATCAACATCAGCGCCGTGAGGAACGCACCGCCCAAGAAAGCTTGCGCCTCGTCCTGATCCTGCGACTGCCCTGTGTAGCGCAGTGTATAGCCAGAGGGCAGACGGCCCTCGAACTTCTGCAAGGACTCCTGGACTTCCGCGAGCACCGCGTTGTTCGTGTAGCCTGCCGCGACGTCCGATGTGATGGTCGCCATGCGGGTCTGGTCTTTCCTGCGGATGGTCCCGGCACCCTCCTCGACGCTCCATGTCGCGATCGACACCAGGGGCACCTGGATGCCTCCTTCGGCCATCACGGTCAGCTCGCGCAAGCCTTCCAACTCCTGCCGATAGGGCTCGGCGAGTCGAACGATGATGTCGTACTCGTCGTTCCCGTCGCGGTACTTGGCTGCCTCGATCCCGTTGATCGCCCCGCGAATCGCGCGACCCACCTCGGACGTGTTCAAGTCGTACAGCGCAGCCTTCTCGCGATCGACCTGAACCGAGAGCTCGGGCCGTGCCGCATCCAAATCGCTCTCGAGACCGACGAGCTTTCGATACACCGGTGCAGCCTCGAGAACGTCGAGCATCTCCGTGGACAGCGCCTTCAACCGCACAGGATCCTCTCCCACCAACTCAATGCTTACCGGCGCACCCTGGACAGGACCCTCCGTGACCTTGTCGACCGTGATCGTGGCTCCGGCAATGCCACGTCCGATTGTGCGCTGCATCTCGGCGAGCATGTCGAAGGCGTCCCGACGGCGGTCTTGGAAGTTGACAAGCGAGACGGTCACGCGGCCGCCCTCCGGTCCACTCATCCCAGCCGCCATCGGATTCCCACTGCCGCCGGCGCTGCCCGTGACGGCGACGACGGATTCCCAGTCCTCCCGTCCTCCAAGGCTCTTGAGCTCCTCCTCTACGCGAAGCACGATCGAGTCAGTGACGGCGGCGCGGGTGCCGACAGGCGTCTCGATATCGACCAAGAGCTGCGGCGGAGGCATGCTCTCCGGGAAGAACTCCGTGCCGGTACCGAACATGGCGAACACCACGGCGGTTGTGATGAACGCGACGACGGTACCGCCCACGAGCAGGAGCCGGTTGCCTAGCGCGAAACGCAGTTGGCGCTCATAGAGGTCCATGATGCGCGGCAGCAATCCAGTTTGGAAGCGCCGGGACAGGCCTTCCAAGAGAAAGCGGTGCAGCGCCCAAAGGCCTACGAACGTCACGGTGAGTAGGACGGCAGTGAGCTGGTTGACCCCGGCGACGGCCAGGAACGCGAGCACGGCCCCGCCGATCAGCGCCCAGCGCATCGCGGGCCGCAACGGCTTCCTCGGGGTCGAGTCCAAGGTCATGAACATCGCGCACAACGTGGGGATGATGACGATGGCGACGAACAGCGAGCTAGATAGCGTTACGATGAGCGTGCGCGGCATGTAGCTCATGAACTCACCGATCTCTCCAGGCCAGAACAGCAGCGGAGCGAACGCCGCCAGCGTAGTCGCGGTCGCCGCGATGATCGGCACCGCGACCTCACCGGTGGCCTTCTTGGCGGCGATCGTCCGGTCCCAGCCCTCTTCCAGATACCGGTAGATGTTCTCGACTACCACGATCGCGTTATCGACGAGCATGCCCAACGCAAGAATCAAGCTGAACAGCACGATCATGTTCATGGTCATGCCCATGAGCTTCAGAAGCACGAAGGACAGGAACATGGACGCGGGGATCGAAACAGCCACGAACATCGACGTGCCAGCGCCCAGGAAGAACAGTAGGATGACCACGATCAGAATCAGGCCGCTGACGATGTTGTTTTCGAGGCTCGAAACCATCTCGTCGATCTGTTCGGACATGTCGGACGTGATCACGATCGACCCGGATGGCGGCATCAGTGGTAGCATCGCGTCCACTTCGGCTTTCACCGCCGCCGCGGTCTCGATGATGTTCTGGCCGGAGCGCTTCACCACATCGAGCGTGACTACCGCGCTCCCTTCCATGCGCGCAAACGTCTCGCGCTCCGCGAATCCGAAGTCGACCGTAGCGACATCGCGAACGTAGATCGGCCGCCCGCCCTCGATCTTGATGACGAGGTCTGCGATGAGCGTCGGGTCGTCGAACTCACCGTCCACGCGTACCAAATACTTCGTGTCTCCGACGTTGATGGAGCCACCGGGGATGTTCACGTTCTCGTTCTGGATCGCTTCGATTACATCGTTGAGCTCGACCCCATAGAACTGTAGGCGCGAAAGGTCGACATCGACCCTTACTTCACGCTCGAGTCCTCCGTGCAAGTCCGCTCGTAGCACCGCCGGGATCGCCTCGATCTCGTCCTGAAGGTCCTCCGCCAACTCCTTGAGCCGAACCAGTCCGAAGTCTCCGGACAAGTTCACCTGCATGATCGGGATTTCGGAGAAGTTCATCTCGACGATCGTCGGATCCTCCGCGTCGTCCGGCAGATCGGGCTTGGCGAGGTCGACCTTCTCACGCACCTGTTGCAGGGCTTCATCCAGGTTGACCGTCGTTCCGAACTGAGCCGTTATGCTCGAGTACCCCTCGATCGACGTCGAAATCAGCTCCTCGATGTCGCTGATCGTCGACAGTTCCTCTTCGATGACGCGCGTGACCTGGCTCTCGACGTCCGACGGAGACACACCGGGGTAGATCGTGTTGATCGCAACCATAGGGATCGCGATCTCGGGGAAGGACTCCTTCGGAGTCGCCCGGTAGGAGAGCGCACCCGTGAGCACGATGATGAACAAAAGGACCATGACCGCGGTTCTGTGCTCGACCGCGAAGCTCGTCGCTCGGAACTCCTTGAAGCGCTCAAGCATGCGGAAGTCCTGCGGCGGCTCGCCGCCGCTTCTCCCCTGCTCACGTCCGTCCTTATTCATGATCACGCTCAGTCCCTCCGGCCGACTACGCTGACGCGGTCGCCGTCAGACACGCTCCTCTGGCCAACCACGATGAGTTGGTCACCGGCCTCTACCCCCGCTTCGATCACGACCAAGTTGCGACGTGTGGGACCGAGCTCGACCGCACGTGCTCGCGCCACGGTGTGCTCGTTCTGCTCGAAGACCACGAACACGACATACCCATGCTCGACGCGCACGAGCGCGTTCTGTGGCACGACGATCGCGTCGGGCACTTCGCGCCGTGTCAAGGACATGTTTGCGATCATCTGTGGTTTGATCAGCCCGTCGGGATTTGGGAGCTCGAGCTCGACCAGGAAGGTTCGGTTCTGCGGATCCACCGTCGCACCTACGTACCGGAGTGGTGCCGTGAAGACCTCGTCCCCCAGCACGTCGAACGTGAGCGTAGCTTGTGCGCCGACTGCGACGTCGGCGGCATATCGCTCAGGAACCCCCGCGACCACCTTGACTGGGTCGAGATCGACGAGGCGGCCCACGGATTGACCGGGGCTCACCATCGATCCGACCTCGATGTGGCGCTCTTCGAAGATGCCCGAGAACGGGGCGCGGATTACCGTACGCGCGAGCCGCGTCTCGAGGCCAGCGAGGCTCGCCGCAGCCTGTTCTTGGGCGAACTTCGCCTCGAGGTATGCGATCTCCGAACCAACCTGATCCTCCTCCCAGAGGCGTTTGCGACGCTGCCACGTTTGGGAGGCGAACTCAGACCGTGCACGCGCCTGAGCCACGTCGGCCGAGAGCACCCTGTCGTCGATCTTGGCGATTGGGTCACCGGCGATTGCTCGGCGGCCCTTGTCCAGCAGTATCTCTCGAATGACCCCGCTCTCCTCCGCCGCGACCAGTACGTCTTGGTTCGCCATTACCGTGGAGGTGAGCCGGATATCCTCTACGAAGTCCTGAGGAGTGACGGTGGAGGTCTCGACGTTGATCACACGCACGGTCGCCTCGGTCCCGAGTGCGTCGTCCACGGCGTCAGCCTGAGCCGCGCCACATCCCGCCATGGCCACGCCAACGAGTACCGCTGGCAGCCGGATCAACGCCCGCTTCGTCTCTCTATTCTTCATGACCGTCCTCATCGTCATCCATCCCACTTAGAATCGGTCGCCCTGGGCATCGACGTCCACGAGAGGGACACGCCCCGTCGCCTCGTCGAGCTGAGCCCGGGCCACCAAGTAGTCGTAAACAGCCTGTGCGTAGTTGAACTCACTCTGCCGAAGGGCGACCTCGGAGTCGGTAAGCTCCAGTTGGCTGCTGAGCCCCTCTCGATACTGAGCGCTGGCGATCTCGAATCCGCGCTCTGCCTGACGGACCGCCAGGCGCTGACCCCGAGCGCGCTGGTGCGCCTCGTCGGTCGCCTCAACGAGGCCTTTGGCCTGCGCTACCGCCTGGTCGATCCCCTTCTCCGTCTGAGCTTCGGCCTGGCGCACGAGCGCGCGCTTCTGGTCAATGCGTGCATCGCGTCGGAAGCCCTGGAAGATCGGCAGGCTCACGCGCACACCGACCAGCCGTGTGTACGCGCGTTGTCCGTCCCCTCGGGCGAAAAAGTTCGGGCTGCCGTTGTCCTGCGCGTTGATGATGTAGTTCCCAAATAGAGTCACTTCGGGCAGGTAGCTCACCTGCTCGAGTCGCATCTCGCTCCGGCGCAGGTCTTCGTTGAGCGCGAGTTGACGAACGTCGGAGCGCAACTCACTCGCGACCTGCACCGCGTCTCCGAGATCACCCTGGAATCCCGTGAACGCCAGAATCTCTCGGTTGGCCGGTGTATTGGCTGTCAGGTCCTCGAGATCCATCTCAGCGAGGGAGCCGGTGACCTCCAGAGACTCCTGGTCCGAGATGTCGAGCTCTACCGCGATCTGACGCCGCGCCTGCATGGAAGCGTTCCGCGCGCGCTGTACGTTGGGCTCCAGGTTGGCGAGCTCGACCTGGAGACGGAGCACATCGTACTCCGACGCCAAGCCAGCTCGGTGCAGCGCCTGCGTCTCCTCGAGTGACTTGCGCACGCGGTGCAGCGAATTCTCGGTCAGCCGCTCCTGCTCCTGCGAGAGCAGCAGTTGGTAGTACGCCAAACGGACTCTCGTCACCACGACCTGGGTCTGGCCTCGCACGGACTCTTCTTGCAGGCTCTTGAAACGGCCAGCGGCGCCGAGCCCCACCAACACGCTCGGTTTGAAGAGCGCTTGCTCCACGTTCACCGACGACGTCCACTGGTTGTCCGCGCCGAACTGCACGCCGATGTAGTCGTCAGGACCGGCCGTGGGATCGAATATCGAAGCCGGCAAGAAGTTCACCGTGGGCGATATGTTGCGCGTGTACCCGACGTTGAAGTCCACGGTGGGGTACACGCTGCTGCGCGCCTCAGAGACGCGTTCGTTGGCCTCGCGCAGTCCCAGCCGCGCAGCAATCACGTCGCGGTTGCTGCCGAGCGCCGTGCGCACGACCTGCTCGAGCCCCATCGCACTCACCAACTCTTGCGCCTCGAGCTCGGTCAGCCCCAAGGCCCTTACGACGAAAAGCAGTATGAACGCTACCGGTACCGCAGTGCTGAACCGGCGAATATGAATTTGAATCATTCCTTCCCTTTCCTTCTCAGGCTTCGACGGAGGCCGAAGCGTCTGATTGGCGGTCGGCGAATTGCGCGGCGAAAGCCTCGGTAGCGACCCCGCTCCAGAGGCGCCCGGCCGATTCCTCAAAGAGCGCGCGGAACTCTGTCTCAGCGATCCGTAGATGCCCCTGCCGGTACAGCTGCAGGAGTCCATGCGCGTGTGCCCACATCGTCAGACCCGTCTGCGTCGGGTCCCCCTCCTTCAGGATTCCGGCGTCCATGCACTCGCGCACGCGGTCGATCCAGAACTGATGGCGCGCGCCACTCATCGCCTCGATGTCGGCGGGCAGCTCGACCATGCCGAGATCCTCCGGACCGAAGTACAGGATCACGTGCCACCGAGGATGCTCGAGCGCGAAGTCGAGAAAGCCCTGGCCCGCGCGAACAAAGCGTTCGAGCGGCGTAGGTGCCTCGATCGCCTGATAGAGGTACGAGATGAAGGCGCGGTGTGCCTCGCGCATCACATCGGCTAGTAGGTGCTCCTTGCCGTCGTAGTGCCGGTACAAGGCCGGCGCGGTGACCCCGATTTGCTTCGCTAGCTTCCGCATTGAGAAGCCGTCGAGGCCGTCCTGTAAATAGAGCTCGACGGCCGCGGCCAGGATCTTCTTTCGTTGATATGACATGTAAACACCGTAAACAATCCCCGACTACTGGTCAATAACCGCCAGTCTTAATACGATCACAGTGTTTAGTGCCAAATGGTGCAATAAGAAATCGACGCGAGATTCACTTCCTCTGCGCCCACCCGCTCGTGATCACGGAAGCGGTAACGATCTGGTCTCCTCGCATGATGCTATCCATCACGCCCAGCCCCTCCACTACCCACCCAAACACGGTATAACCACCGTCGAGGTGCGGGAGCCGCGTATGCGCGAGGAAGAACTGAGAGCCCTCGGTGTCCTTGCCTGCACTCGCGAGACCGATCTCGCAGGTTTCATGGAACGCAATCTCTAGAGAATGGCGTCCAGGTACAGGTCGAAGCGGTAGGCGCGCGGCTGCCGGAGCCCCCACGCCGAGTCCATCCGGACCAGCCCGTCCGCCAAGGAGAGACCCACGCCCACGGAGTACAGCGCGTCCTCGAAGTGATAGCTCTCGGACTCCCCCGCCCAAGCAACGTCGGAGAAGAGCGATAGCGAGCCGAATGAATAGGTGCGTGCCAGCTCGCCCCTCGCCCTGACGAAGCTGGTGCCAGTCAGGCGACGCAGGTCGTACCCACGTAGCGATGAGGGTCCACCCAAGTGCCACATGCGCTGTGTCGTGAGCCCACCCCACCCTTTTCCGGCGCCAGCCTCTAGTCCGAGCCGCATGTCGGCCCGCATACGTACGTGGCCGAAACGGATGCCCGAGGCCGCGCTGGTAACCGCATCTTCGTCTTCGTCCTAGGTGATGCGGATTCCGAGGAAACGTATGCTGCGGGAGCGCCACCGCTCGCGGAAATGCTCCTCATCCAGGTCCTCGGCCTCCAGCAGGTGGCGACGAGGTATCTCCTTGTTGCCGTTGAGCAGATCGGACCAACTGCCTTCGTTGGGACTCCACCTGAGGTAGCCCTCGTATACATTGCCTCCCGTTGTGTACACGCGCCCGTAGAGACGGTCGTCGGGCGGCGTTTCCTGCAGTCCTTTGGCAAGCGCCAGCACCAGCACAGCGATCAGCTTCATCGTCCCGTCACTTCTTCTCGATGTGGTCCAGCCCGGTTACACGGCTCCTACGTCCTGGATCGGCCCTGCGTTTCAGGCATTTCCTAGACTTCGAGGAGCGGCCATCTTCCCGGGTGACCTTCGAACCCAGACCGTTTCGAGCCGCCGCCTGGGCCTCTGGACCCCACGCGCAAACCCTGCTTGCGCGCATCCTCCGTTCGGCCTCGGGGCCGACCTATGAGCGGGAACGCATCGAAGTACCCGACGGCGACTTCCTGGACCTCGACTGGGCTCCGGAAGTGGACCCCTCGGCACCGATCGTGTTGGTGCTGCATGGCCTCGAGGGATCTGCCGAGCGCGGGAACGTGCGCAGCGTGTGCCGGGAATTCATCGCCCGTGGCGTCAGGCCTGTAGTCTTGAACTTCCGTGGCTGCGGTGGAGAGCCCAACCGGACGCCCCACTTCTACCATTCGGGAGAAACAGGCGACCCGCGCCTCGTGTTGGAGCGAATCCGAGCGCAGCACCCTTCGCACCGGATCGGCGCACTAGGTTTCTCCCTCGGGGGAAACGTGCTCTTGAAGCTGCTCGGCGAGGATCCGCTGGGCGGATCTGGTCTGGTGGACGTGGCGGCGGCGATATCGGTGCCCTACGACCTCGCCGCGGGTTCCAGGCTGCTCGAGCAATCACGCATGGGCCGCTTCTACGCGGCCCACTTCCTGCGCTCTCTGCACTCCAAGGTGCGTTCGAAGGAAAAGATGCTCGAGCCCTTGCTCGAGCTCGAGGCCGTCTTCTCGGCCCGCACGATCTGGGAATTCGATGACCGTGCGACGGCTCCTCTCAACGGTTTTGAGGACGCGGCGCACTACTATCGGGTCTGCAGCAGCTCCGGTTTCTTGGAGGCGATCCGTATCCCCACACTGCTGCTGCACGCCGAGGACGATCCGTTCCTACCGACCGACTCCATCCCGATACAGCCGTTACTGGAGAACCCGCAGCTGAGCATGGTGCGCCACCCCCGGGGCGGACACGTCGGCTTCCTCGAGGGCACCCCATGGGCGCCCCGTTTTTGGGGCGAACAGGAGGCCGCTCGATTTCTGGCCGATCAGTTGCTGGCCTGATCCCCGAAAAAGGCCTGGCCGTGCCATGTCGAAACCGCTGGCCGCTCGAGCTCCCCGGCGCGGAAGCTTCCGATCGTGGTCAGGCTCGTGTCGAACACATGGGTCTCCGGCCCTACCGTCCCCCCCTTGGCAAGCGCACGGAACTCAGCGCGGGTCGCACTCCGGATCTGGTCTCCGGCTCGGTACCACACGGGAGCATGATCGATGAGCGATACGCTCAGCTCCGTGCCCAGGCCGCGTAAGCGGTTCACGAGAGCGTCGATCGAGCAGCCGGATGGGGCTTCAGCATCCACATCCACGCCGATGATCAGAAACTGGTCGTCTCTCAGTTGCCTGCCGCAACGGAGCGGAATTCCGTGTGCAGCCCAGGCATCCAGAAAGGAGTCGACCTCGTGCAAGAACGCATCAGATTGGGCGGACGTGAGCGCCTGAGTCGCGGGGAAGACCCAAAGGCGACCACGATCAGGCAGCGCATCGAACTCGACTCTCGGCATCGCTACACCGCCTCCGCTTCGCCACCGACCGGCACCGGTGGTGGTGACTTGTCCAATAACACCGCCACCCAGCGCAAATCGTGCGTGTTCTCCAGCCAGATCTTCACCATCACCGTAAGCGGCACGGACAGCAGCGCCCCAAGCGGACCCCAGGCCCACCCCCAAAAGAGCAGCGACAGGATCACGACGAGCGTAGACAGGCCCAGCCGGCGCCCCAACAGATTGGGCTCGAGAATGTTTCCGAAGAGGACATTCACGACGACGTAGCCCATGGCCACACCCAGAGCGTGCGGGACACTTCCGAACAAGACGATACTCAGGAGAACCGCGGGCACGGCCGCGATCATCGAGCCCACAGTCGGCACGTAGTTGAGCACCAACGCGATCAGTCCCAGCAGCAGCGGGAACTCGAGGTTCATGACACTGGCCCACAGCCCCAGAACCAGTCCGGTCGCCGCCGAGACCATCGTCTTGATGCCCAGATACGTCTGCACCTCGGTAACCACCTTGGCAAAGCGGTCCTCGTCGCCGCCATTCTCTCCCAGCACGTACCGGATCTTCTCGGGGAATACCGTGACCTCGCCCAGCATGAACGCCATGATCAAGAATACGATGAAGGTCGTGCCCGCGAACTGAGCGATGCGCCCGATCGCGCCGCGCACGAGGTCCACGACCCACGTCGGATCGATCAGATCCGTGATGGCAGCTGTGGTGACGTAGGGGGTGATGTCGAAGTCGCTCAGGCTGTCCGCCCAGTCGATCACGGCTCCCACGCGCTGGACGAAGAGGTCCTGGTATAGGTCGAGATTGGCTTGCAGCACCGTGACCGAAGAACTGCCCGCCAGGATCAGTAGACCGACCAGCGAAACAAAAATGAGCACCGTGATCACCGTCGCGAGCCCTGCCGGTACTTTGTGGTGCGAAAGCCAGAGCATCATCGGGAGACTCAGAACAGCAAGGAACAGCGCCATGGCAGTCGGCAGCAGAATCGGTGCGGCAGCCTTCAGGCCGTAGACCACGACGACCAAACACGCCAGGATGAAGAGGAACCTGGCGCCCGGGTGTTCCTCCGTGCGCTCGAATATCATGCGGTCTTGGCAGAGGCTAGGTGGGACGCCATAGATACGGCGTGCGCCAAACACTACCCCGATCGTCGAAATCGTGCCATAGCTCAAGGCAGGCTCTACCATGGACGACGAAGCCCGCCCAGACTTGGAGATTCCCGACTCGGACGAGCAGCTGCTCGCCGAGTGTCGCGTGGAGACTTTCCGCGCGGGCGGACCGGGCGGGCAGCACCAAAACGCCACCGAGAGCGGCGTCCGGCTGGTGCACCTACCCTCGGGCCTGCGGGCGGTCGCGCGCGAGGAGCGCAGTCAGCATCGCAACCGCGCTCGCGCGCTCGCGCGACTGCGCTCCAAGCTTGAGGAGTTCCTGCATCGCGAGACGCCTCGTGTATCGACGAGGGTGCCGCGCAGGGAGAAGGAGAAGCGCCTGGGCGACAAGCGCAGACGGGGGCAAGCCAAGGGACTGCGAAAGCCCCCAGACCCGGAGCGAGAGTGACCGGACACGTCATCTCCTTGTCCGCCCAACGTCCCCCGAAGTAGCTTCGCATGCCTCCGTGGGATTCAGCCCCCTGCGGCCACTCCCCTATCTTTCGAGCAATGCCGAGCGACGACACGATTCGCGTCTTGCTCATCGACGATGGCACGTGATCGTGCTCTTCGATCAGGCCGTGGAGCCTTGAAGCGTAGAGCAGTGTTCTCGTGGCTGCTCATGCTTGGAGCCGGGGCATGCTCCCAAGTAAGCGATCGCTCCTGGATCGATGAGGGTGAGTACCGTTGGCGCCCCTTGCTCGCCCCTGGGAACGGCCCGACGAGGTTCACGTCGCTCTCGCCTTCGCGCACCCGCGTCGAATTCGACAACGACGTCAGTGCGGATCTGCTCGTCCAGAACCGGCATCTGACCAATGGCTCTGGAGTGGCCTTGGCAGACATCGACGGGGATGGGTGGGTCGACATCTACCTGGGCCGCCTCGATGGCCCGAACGCTCTCTACCGCAATCTGGGCAACTGGCGCTTCGAGGACGTGACCGAGCAAGCCGGATTGCTCGCCGACGACCGCTTCACCACGGGCGTAGTCTTCGCAGATGTCGATGGCGATCGCGATCTGGATCTTCTCGTCACTGCGCTGGGCGGACCCAACTCCCTTTTTCTGAACGACGGGGCCGGCGTCTTTACCGTGCGAACACGGGAATCCGGACTCGAGTCTGAGCAAGGAAGCCACACCATGGCTTTGGCCGACGTGGACGGCGACGGAGACCTCGACCTCTATGTGGCCAACTACAAGGTCGAGTCGGTGATGGACATGTTCTCACCGGCCGAGCGGGCCTTCGACCGCGTCGTCCGCCAGGTCGGTGAGCAATACACCGTGCTCCCTGAGTTCCGAGAACACTACGAGCTGCGGCGAGACAGCGACCGAATTCTTCGCCAAGAGGTGGGCGAGGCCGACTTCTTCTACCTGAACGACGGGCAGGGTCGGTTCGAGCTGGTTCCGGCCGATCAGGAAAGGTTCCTGGACGAGGACGGCAGTCCGCTGACGGTACCGTTTCGCGACTGGGGGCTCACGGCACGGTTTCACGACGTGGACGGGGACGGGGACCCCGACCTCTACGTCGGCAACGACTTCGAGAGCCCCGATCGTTTTTGGTTGAACGACGGGACCGGTCACTTCCGGCTGGCACCTCGCCTGTCCCTGCGATCGACGAGCCACTCCACCATGGGTGTCGACTTCTCCGACATCGACCGTGATGGCGACGTCGACTTCTTGCTGACCGACATGCTCAGTCGGAACCGTCGCCGCCGACTGACGCGGACGCCACTGCGGGCACCTGGGGTCGACGAAATCGGCGTCTTCGACGATCGCCCCCAGACGCAGCGCAATACCCTGTTCCTCAACCGCGGCGACGGTACCTACGCGGAGATCGCGCAGTTCGCGGGCATCGCCGCCTCGGGCTGGTCGTGGGCGACGATGTTCATGGACGTCGATCTGGACGGGTACGAAGACGCGCTCATCACCAACGGCAGCCTCTTCGATGCGTTGGACAGCGACGCCCAGCTCGCCACGGCTCCCGACTGGAGAGAGGACATCCTGCTTTTTCCGACGCTCCCGCTGCGCAACGCAGCATTTAGGAACCGCGGAGACCTGACGTTCGCAGACGTGAGTGAAGAGTGGGGGTTCGGCGTCGAAGAGGACGTGTCCCTCGGGATGGCGGCGAGCGACCTCGACGGGGACGGTGACCTCGACCTGGTGGTGAACCGTCTAGGCGCGCCGGCGCTAGTGATGCGCAACGAAGCCGGAGAGAGTCGGATCGCCGTGCGTCTCGCGGGCATGCCGCCGAACACCCAGGGGATCGGAGCCAAGATCAGCGTGCTCGCAGGAGCAATTCCAGAGCAGAGCAAAGAAGTGACGTCCGGCGGAATCTACCTCTCGGGCTCGGATGCGATGTACACGTTCGCGGCGGGGGACTCGGACGTACTCACGATCACTGTCGACTGGCCTGGTGGTGGCCGAAGCGTGATTCGGGACGCACCGCCCGGCCGCGAATATGAGATCGTTGAGCCCGACTTTGCTTCTGCACCGGCGGTGGCCTCCGAAATCCCGTTAGGCGAGGACGAGGCTGAGCCGTACTTCATCGATGCCACGGACGAACTGGGTCACGTGCACACCGAGCTGCCGTTTCCCGACCACGAGCGGCAGCCACTTTTGCCCAACAGCTTCGCGCGCTTGGGGCCCGGCGTGACCTGGTACGACATGGACGACGACGGAGACGAGGATCTTCTCATCACTTCCGGTCGCGGCGGCACGCTGGGCTTCTACAGAAACGAAGGGGGTCGCTTCAGCCGCGTCCCGCTTAGCATGCCGAACACGCTCTTGGACCAGACGACCGTGCTTCCACTTCCAGTTCCGGGCGGAGGCGTGTCCTTGCTCGTGGGGCAGGCGAACTACGAGGCCCAGAGCCCTGCCGCCGCGCTTGGCGCCGCGTCGGTGCTACGCGTCGACGCTACCCGCGACGCGTATCGAAGCTCGGTCGTCGACCCGCAGTCGGCGGGCGCCGTTGGCGGTATCTCCAGCACGGTTGGGGCCTTGGCACTAGCCGACTACGACGGGGACGGAGACCTCGACCTGTTCGTCGGCGGTCGCATCTTACCAGCGCTCTACCCCCGGCCTGCCACCTCCCGACTGTTTGTCAATGACGCTGGAGCTTTCACCCTCGACTCCGAAAACCTGGACGTGCTCGCCGAGCGCGGCATGGTGTCGGCGGCGGTGTTCTCCGACGTCGACGGGGACGGAGACCCAGACCTCGTTCTGGCCACGGAGTGGGGGCCGGTGCGCGTGCTCCGCAATGACCGAGGGCGCTTTGTCGACGTCACTGCCTCGTTGGGGCTTGATGGCCTCACCGGGAGATGGAACGGCGTCGCCACCGGGGACCTGAACGGCGACGGTCTAATGGACATCGTGGCCACCAACTGGGGCCAGAATGGCCCGCTGCTCGCCTCACCTACGCGTCCGCTCCGTCTTTACCATGGTGACTTCGATCGCAACGGGCGCTTGGACCTGGTGCTGGCGCAGGTCGATGAGCAGCTCGGTCGCCTGATGCCGCTGGTCGATTTCCGGCAGCTCGCCCAAGCGATGCCCTTCTTGAGGCTGCGATATCGCACTGCTGAGAATTTCGCAGGATCGAGCATTGCGGAGATCCTCGGTTCCACGGGTGCCCCACCGGCTGTTCTCGAGGTCACACACCTCGAGCACACGCTACTGCTGAATCGCGGCAGCTCTTTCGAGGCAGTGCCTCTGCCGACCACAGCGCAACTCGCGCCGTCCTTTTTCGTGGGAGTGGCCGATTTCGATGGGGACGGCAACGAAGACGTCTTCCTGACACAGAACTTTCTAGCGACCGTGTCCCCCGCTGACCAGTACAACGCCGGTCGCGGATTGTGGTTGCAGGGAGACGGCGCCGGCGGTTTGCGCGGGCTGCCCGCGGCGGCGAGCGGCATAGAGGTCTACGGGGACTCCCGGGGCGCGGGGCTCGCCGACTACGATGGCGACGGTCGCATCGACCTCGCGGTGTCCCAGAACGGGGCCGCGACCAGGCTCTTCAGGAACGTGGGCGCCGTTCGAGGGCTTCGTGTTCGGCTCGCGGGTCCATCCCTCAACCCCGACGCGATCGGGGCAACGATCCGCATGGTGTACGGGACTCGACGCGGACCCGCACGCGAGGTGCAAGCGGGCGCGGGTTATTGGTCGCACAACAGTGTCGTGCAGGTGATGGGCTTGAGCGGCGAGCCAACCGGAGTTTGGGTGCGCTGGCCTGACGGGCGCGAGACCGAGACCCCGGTGCAGCCTGGTACGCTCGAGGTAACGATCGGTGGCAGTGGAGAGGTGCTGGATACGCGATAGAGGCCCGGGGAAGGGATCGTTGTGCGGGTCGTGGGGCCGACGCACCTTCGGCGCAAACGGGGCTACATGCGGAGTCCGGTCCGTGGCGGCCGTAGCAGCCACCTCCAAGCCGTCCGCTGGTCCGCCTCCGAGTCGGGCTCGTGGCACTGGATTGGGTGGACGTCTAAAATGGGCCCGGCAGGGCTCGAACCTGCGACCTACCGATTATGAGTCGGCTGCTCTAACCAACTGAGCTACGGGCCCGCGGCGAACAAGATACAGCGCAGGCGGCCCTTCGCGCAGTGCCCCACGACGCGACCGGCTGTACTGCTCAAACGACCTTGTTACTAACTTCATGCGCCAGCGCCGTCCGTCCTGGACGCCGCACTCGCACGCCCGCGAGAGAGCTCGCGCATGAAAGTGCTCGTTCTCGGCGCAGGCGAGGTGGGGTTCCACCTTGCCAAGCGCCTCTCCGAAGAAAATCAGGACGTCGTCGTCATCGAGTCCGATCCGGAGCGCGCAGACTTCGCTTCCCAACAACTAGACGTGCTCACCGTCGTGGGCAACGGCGCTTCGCTTCCTGTGCTGGAGAAGGCCGGGATCAGCAACGCGAGCATGCTGCTTTCCGTCACGAGCAAGGACGAAGTCAACCTCATCGCTTCCATGGCGGCGAAAAAATTCGGCGTGCAGCACGTCGTGGCGCGCATCTCGAATCCCGAGTACTACGGAGAGGGTTCGGTGCTCTCCCAAGAGCAGATGGGTATCGATCTGATGATCAACCCTGAGCGCGAGTGTGCACGGGAGACGTTCGACCTGCTACGGAGCGAGATCGCCACGGACGTCGTGCCCTTCGCGGATGGTCGCGTACATCTGGTCGGACTGAAGGTCAAAGAGGGGGCGCCGGTCGCCGGAAAGACGCTGGCCGAGCTCGCGAAAGACCTGCACGACCACCACTACGCGACGGTCGCCATCGTCCGTGACGGCAAGACGCACATTCCAAGGTCTGATTCCAAGATCCACGCGGGAGACCAACTTTACCTGCTCTCGCCCACCGCCGAGATCGAGGACATCGCCCCGCTCGCCGGTTACAAGCCGTCCCGCCTGCGCCGCGTGATGATCGCCGGGGGTAGCGCTGAGGGCGAGTACCTCGCGCAGATCCTCGATACGAAGGGCATCGAGTGCACGATCCTCGACCGAGATCGACGGCGGTGTCTCGAGCTCGCGGACCGGCTGCCGCACGCGCTCGTGCTGCACGCGGACGCGACCGACTTGGAGCTCCTGGAGATGGAGGGCGTGGCGGGCATCGACGGTTTCGTCGCCGCCACCGGTAGCGACGAGACCAACTTGCTATCGAGCTTGCTCGCCAAAACCGCGGGCGCCCAAAAGGTCGTGAGCCTCGTACACAAGTTCGAGTACCTGCGACTGATTCCGCGGGTGGGCGTGGACGCATCGGTGTCGCCGCGCATGTCCACCGTCAACGCGATCCTGCGCTACGTTCGACGCGGCCACGTGGTCACGGTTGCGGAACTGACCAGCACCGACGCGGAAACGATCGAGTACAGGGTCGATGAGGAGTCGGCGATCGCCGGCAAGATGCTGCGGGAGGTTCACTTTCCGAAGGATGCCGTCATCGGCACCATCCTTCGTGGTGACGAGATCATTCTCCCTCGCGGGGACGACAGAGTGTTGCCCGGCGACGACGTGATCGTGTTCGCACTCCCGGCCGCAGTCTCCGAGGTCGAGCAGCTCTTCAGCTGATGTCCCTTGCCCGGGTCGCCAACGTCGTAGGTCTGCTCCAGGTCTTCGTTTCCCTGTCGATGTTCGTGGCGGCTGGGGTCGCTTTCGTGTACGGCGACGGTGACGCTCTGGGCATTCTCCTGGCCGGCGCGGTGACTTTCTTCGTGGGCGGCTTCACGTACGCGCTCACGATGTTCGAAGGTGAACTGACGCCCAGAGAGGGCTTCGCGATCGTCACGATGGCCTGGACGGCCGCGGCCGCGTTCGGGGCACTCCCCTATCTGTTCACCGGGGCCCTCGGCTCACCCATCGCCGCATTCTTCGAAGCGATGTCGGGCTTCACGACCACCGGCGCGACGATATTCGCCGAAATCGAAGTACTGCCTCATGGAGTGCTCTTCTGGAGGTCTCTCACGCAGTGGCTCGGCGGCATGGGCATCATCGTGCTCGTGATCGCCGTGCTACCGTACCTGGGCGTCGGCGGTATGCAGCTCTTCAAGGCCGAGGTGCCAGGACCGACCCCTGAACGTTTGCGCCCACGTATCACGCAGACCGCGAAGCTGCTCTGGCTGGTGTATGTCGGCCTCACGGCGGCAGAGACCGTGCTCTACCTGCTGGGAGGAATGAGCCTCTTCGACGCGGTCAACCACAGCTTCACCACGCTCGCCAGTGGCGGGTTCAGTACCCGAGACGCGTCGATCGCCTCGTTCGATTCGCCCTACATCCACTGGGTGACGATCGTCTTCATGTATCTGGCGGGCGTGAACTTCGCGCTTCATTTCCGCGCGGCGACCGGGCGACCAGTCTACTTCCGAGACCACGAGTGGCGCTTCTATACGTACATCGTGGTGCTCGCCGCCCTCGCCATCGCCGTGGTCAACCTGACCTCGGGCAGCTACAGCGCGGTGGAGCCCGCAGTACGCCACGCGCTCTTCCAGGCCACCAGCATTACCACCACCACGGGGTTCGTGATCGCAGACTACGAGCTGTGGGTGCCGGGCTCGCAAATGGTCCTCTTCGCGCTCTTCTTCGTGGGCGGTATGGCCGGCTCTACTGGCGGGGGCATCAAGACGATGCGTCTCCTGTTGCTCGTCAAGCAAACCGCGATCGAGCTCAGAAAACACCTGCATCCAAAGGCGGTGTTGTTGATAAGAGTCGGGGATAAGACCGTTAAGCAGGAGGTGCTCGCCAACGTCACCGGCTTCGTGATCCTCTACCTCCTGCTCTGCCTCGCAGGCGCGGTCGTGCTCGGCTTCCTGGGCATGGATCCGATGACGTCGATCGCCGCGAGCATCGCCACGGTCGGCAACGTGGGCCCTGCATTCGGTGACGTCGGTGCCACGGACAACTACGGATGGATGTCCGACCCCGCGCTCGTTGTGTTGTCCTTCTTCATGCTGGTCGGTCGACTCGAAATCTACACGGTGCTACTACTCTTCCACCCTGAGACGTGGAAGGCTCGACGCTCGTTTCACTAAAAGGCTATTTAGTGCCGAAGAGTCGATCGCCCGCGTCGCCGAGTCCTGGCAAGATGTAACCCACGTCGTTGAGTTGCCGGTCTAGGACTCCGGTGAAAACCGCCACGTCCGGATGGGCGTCGGCCAAAGCGCGCACGCCTTCGGGCGCCGCCACCAGGCACATGTACGTGATTCCGCGTACGCCGCGCTCCTTCAGTCGTGCGATCGCCGCGGAAGCGGACCCACCGGTGGCGAGCATGGGATCGACCACGAGGAAACGGCGCGATGCAGACTCGCTCGGCACCTTGAAGTAGTACTCGACGGGCTGAAGTGACTCTTCGTCACGCGCCAGGCCGACGTGCCCGACGCGCGCGCTCGGGATGAGGCGTAGCACGCCTTCAACCATGCCTAGACCGGCGCGCAACACTGGCACGACCACGAGCTTCTTACCCGCGATACGATACCCCGTGGTGGTCTCGAGCGGTGTGACGACCTCCACCACCTCCTCCTCCAGCGTGTGGGTCACCTCGTACGCCATGAGCATCGCCATCTCTTCCACGAGCTCACGGAAAAGCTTCGTCGGCGTATCGACCGAGCGTAGCAATGCGAGCTTGTGCCGGATGAGCGGATGGTCGACCACGGTGAGGTTGGGAAGCTCGGACATGATCACCCCCTGATGGATAGAGCGACTAGGCTCTTGCGTTCGTCGTGCTCGAGTTCGCGCCACGCACCTGCCTTCAAATCTCCGAGCGTGATAGTGCCGAAACGGAGTCGGACAAGCCGACTTACGCCATGCCCCACCTCGAGCATCATGCGCCGCACCTCTCTCTTCCTTCCCTCCGTAAGGACCAACCGAAGCGTGGTATCCAGCTTTCCACGCTCGACGATCCGCACCGAAGCCGCTTTGGCGAGCCCGTCCTCTAGATCGACACCCTGCGTCAGAGTCGCGAGGCTCGCCCGACTTACTTCGCCGTTTGCCACAACCAGATACTCGCGCTCCACGCCGCGACTGGGGTGCTGGAGTCCGTTCGCGACGTCCCCGTCGTTCGTGAGCAGCAGCAGCCCCTCCGTGGGTCGATCGAGGCGGCCCACGTAGCGCAGCGCGCCCAGCTCAGGCGGCAGGAGATCGTACACGGTTCTGCCACCATGCGGATCGCTCCGGGTCGTAAGCACGCCCGGCGGCTTGTGGAATGCGATCCAACGCACCTCGGTGCTCGTGATCACTTCGCCGTCCACCTCGACGATGTCGCGACCCTCGACCACGCGCAGACCGAGCTCTCGCACGACCTCCCCATTCACGCTGACCCGTCCCGCGAGCATCAAGCGCTCGGCCTCCCGCCGCGACGCGCGTCCCGCACGAGACAAGTACTTCTGAACGCGGACCCCTTCCGACACCGCCTGCTAGTCGACCGAGTCGGTGCGGGGCTCGTCTTCGTCCGAGGCTACGTCGTCACCGCCTGCGGCGAGAGCTTCGCTGCCGGTGTCGTCGGCCCCGATGGCGTCATCGTCCTCAATGGCGTCGTCGTCTGAAACGGGATCCGCGAGGTCGGCGCTGTCCGCAGGCTCAACACTGTCCGTCGGGCCGTCCGCGTCGGTGTGCGCAGGGTCGTCGCCGTCCGCCGGAGTGTCCGCGACCGCTTCGTTGTCCGCGTCGCCGCTGTCGAGCGGCAGCGACTCCTGCTCGTCGCTGCCCTCTTCGCCCTCCGACTCTTCCTCAACAGGCCCGAGCGGCAGCCGCTCGCGCAGGATGATGGGGAGCTCCTCGGGCCGAGGTAGGCCCTCGAGGGACTTGAAGCCGAAGTGTTCGAGGAAGTGCGTGGTGGTTCCGTACAAGAGAGGCCGGCCGAGCCCCTTCGCTCGTCCGACTACGTCGATCAAGCGACGCTCCTGCAAGGTCCGAATCACGCCGGACGCTCCAACACCACGCACATACTCGATCTCCAAGCGGCCGATCGGCTGACGATAGGCGATGATCGCGAGTGTCTCAATGGACGGGCCCGAGAGGCGCGACGGGCGTGGCACATTGTCGAAACGCTCCAGATACGGTGCGTACTCGGGCCGCGTCAGGATCTGATAACCCCCGGCGACCTCCACGAGCTGGAACGCCCTCTGCGCGTCGTCGTATTCCGCCTGCAGCGCCTGCAGCGCCTCTTCGACCCGGTCTTCGTCGAGCTGCTCATCCGCTCGAGCGATCTCATCCGGGCTGAGCGGAGCGTCCGACGCAAAGAGGACCGCTTCCACTATTTGCGGGGCGTTCAAGCTTCCGCTCCTCCATCTGCTTGGGGTTCGGGGCGAGTCTCGTCAGAAGCCTCGGCTTCGGACCACCGCTCCTCCTCGACTTGCTCGTTCCTGCGATAGATCCACAACTCGGAGAACGGCCGCGTCTGCCGCAGGAGCAGCACTCGGCGACGAGTCAGCTCGAGGCCAGCCAGCAACGTCATTACACCGTGCATACGGTCCTTGAAGCCGACCAGCAGGCGCGTGAACTCGACCCGGGACTCCTGCTTGAGCGCGTCCAAGATCAGAACCACCTTGGCCTGCATGGATACCGTACGCGTCAAGACCCGGTGCTCCCGCTCCCGAGGAACGGGCATCTCGACCAAGAGAGCGGCGGCGTAGACCTCGTCCCAGGTGGTCTCGAGCGGGACTTCGGACTGCTCCATCTTCGGGCGCGGCGGAATGTATCCCTTTCCAAATCGACGGCCGCGATCCGCCTCCGCGGCTCGCAGTCGCAGCGATATTTCGCGAATCTGCTCGTACTCGAGCAACCGTCGCACGAGCTCCGCTCGGGGGTCTCCTTCCTCCTCTTCAGCGGAGCGCGGCAGCAACATCTGCGCCTTGATGCGGATGAGCGTGGCCGCCATCTCCAGGAATTCCCCCGCTCCGTCGAGGTCGTGAGGCGCCAGATCCCGGATGGCCTTGAGGAACTGCTTGGTGATGGTCGAGATGGGGATCTCGAAGATGTCGATGTCCTGCGACCGAATGAGGTGCAGCAGCAGGTCGAGCGGCCCCTGAAAGCGGTCGAACTCGACGAGGAAAAAGCCCTCGCGCTCATTGGCCTTTTCTGCGACCGTCAGATCCACAGGCGAGCGAACTCAGTGCCGAGCCCAGCAAAGAAAGTCACAGGCCACAGCAGGTAGGTGAACACGCCCGGAAAGAAGTAGAACAGGCCCATCAGGATGAGCAGCCCGTAGCGTCCCGCCTCCCTGTACCGCATCGCCAGCCGTTTCGGCAGCAAATGGAAGAGCACGTGCGAGCCGTCCAAGGGCGGGATCGGAACCAGATTGAAGAACGCGAGCACGAGATTGATGAGAACGCCATAGTACGCGGCCTGAGCCGCGACCGCCGTGGTGCCGCCCAAGGGGCCCAGGACGCTCTGGGCTTTAAATGCGATCGCCAAAGCAAACGTCGACAGCACCGCGAGACCCAAGTTGGACACGATCCCTGCCATGGAGACTCGGATGTCGCCCCACACCGGGCTCCGGTAGTTCGCCGGATTTACCGGGACCGGCCTCGCCCAGCCGAACAAGAAGCCACTCCCGCTGAAGTGCAGCACCAGCGGCACGATCACGGACCCGATGGGGTCGAGGTGCGGCAAGGGGTTCAGCGTAATCCGCCCGAGTCGGTCCGCGGTGTCGTCACCCTCCCGGCGAGCTTGCCAGGCGTGCGCGACTTCGTGCACTACGACCGAAAAAATGAGAACGGCGATGAGAAGGACGGCTTCCATGGTGTCCTTAAGCTAACCCCTCCCTACCGGTTGATCCCATCATGGGTCGGTTCTAGCTTTGTAGGCTCGTAACCGAACGAAATGACCGCGCCCCGAGGGACGCATGCCGAATATCAAGAGCGCCAAGAAGCGGATGACTTTGAGTGCCACCGCCCGTGCCAAGAACCGGTCGGACCGCGCACGCATCCGCACAGCAATCAAGAAGGTCAAGCAGGCCGAGTCCGCCGAAGAGGGTCAGACTCTCCTTCGCGCAGTCGTGGCGATGTTGGACCGCGCGGCCACGCGGCGTCTCTATCACCCGCATCGGGCGGCCCGCCTCAAGGGTCAACTCGCAAGGCACGTCAACGCGCTCAGCTAGCGGCTCGCTCACGTCGCGTCCTCCCGGACATCCTCCCTGGCAGCTTCCCAGACCGTCTTCCCTCCGACGATCGTGCGCACCGGAGCCCCCTGCAGCACCCAACCGGCGAAGGGCGTGTTCCGACTCTTAGACAGGAATGCGGCCGCATCCACCGTCCACTGGGCGTCCAGGTCGAGCACGGAGACATCGCCGACGCTACCCTCCGCGAGCGTGCCACCGGGTAGGCCGAAGGCTCGCGCCGGCTGACAGCTCATGCGCTCGACCATGGTAGCGAGGTCGATCACGCCCTCGTTCACAACCCTCGTGAGCACGATGCCAACTGCGGTCTCCAAGCCCACGATCCCATTGGGAGCGTCCTCGAAGGCCGCCTCTTTCTCGTCGTAGTGGTGGGGCGCATGGTCGGTCGCGATAATGTCGAGCGCGCCGTCTGCCAGCCCCGCTCGCACGGCGTCCACATCCGTCTGCGCGCGTAGCGGCGGGTTCATCTTGGCCTCGGTTCGGTAACCGTCGACCGCATCCTCGGTGAGCACGAGGTGGTGGGGAGAAGCCTCCGCTGTGACGTGCACCCCCCTGCTCTTGGCCTGCCGGATCGACTCCACACCGAAACGCGTCGACACGTGCTGAAGGTGAAGGTGCCCCCCAGTCAGCTCGGCCAGCATGATATCACGGAGGATATGGATGTCCTCCATCGCGTTCGGCTTCCCCTTGAGACCGAGTCTGGTAGCCACGAGCCCTTCGTTCATCTGTCCGGCCGGCGATAGCGAGAGGTCCTCCGGATGGTCGGCGACCGGAATACCAAAACTCTGCGCGTACTCGAGCGCGAGACGCATCAGAAGCGAATTGGTGACCGGGCTTCCGTCGTCGGTGATCGCGACCGCGCCCGCGTCCACCATCTCTCCGACCGGTGCGAGGCGCTCCCCCGAGCGGCCCACCGAGATGCAACCGACGGGATACACGCGCGCCGCCTGCGCCCTGCGCCCCTCGGCGGCGACGAAGCCGACCGACGCCGGGTCGTCCATCGCCGGATCGGTGTTCGGCATCGCGCACACCGCAGTGAATCCCCCGGCGGCCGCGGCACGAGCGCCGGACGCGATCGTTTCCTTGTGCTCCCCGCCCGGCTCGCGCAGGTGGACGTGCACGTCGATGAGCCCTGGGGTCACAAGGAGGCCGGCACAGTCAATGATGCGTGTGTCCTCAGGGGCGTCGATTTGCTCACCCAAGGCGGCCACCATCCCGTCAGCGAGCAAAATGTCTCGGACCCCGTCCAAATCCTGACTCGGGTCGAGAACCCGTCCACCTTTGAGCAGAAGCTTCTCGCTCACGCCTCACCTCCCTGCTTCGCGGCTTCGGCGCTCTCCTGGCGACCGCCGGCCAGCAGATACAGGACTGCCATGCGAATCGCAACCCCGTTGGTTACCTGATTCAGAATGACCGAGTGGGGACCATCCGCGACGTCGGAATCGATCTCCACGCCACGGTTCATGGGACCCGGGTGCAGGACGAGCACGTCCCGTGGGGCGGCGGCGAGGCGTTGCGAGCTCACTCCCCAGATGCGGTTGTACTCGCGCAGGCTCGGCACGAAACCACCGTGCATGCGCTCCAGCTGTAACCGTAGCACGTTCAGCACACCCGCCCACTCGATCGCCTCTTCGATCCGGGTGAAGGCCGTCACACCCAACTCCTGAATCGCCGGTGGCATGAGCGTCGGCGGGCCACAGACCGCGACCTCAGCACCCAGCTTCAGCAGGCCGTAGATGTTCGAGCGCGCGACCCGCGAGTGCAGAACGTCACCGACGATGCACACCCTGAGCCCCTCGATTCGTCCCATATGATCCCTGATCGTCAGGAGGTCGAGCAGCGCCTGCGTAGGATGCTCGTGCTGGCCATCACCCGCGTTGATGACACTGGAGGGGATCCTCTCGGCCAAGAAGCGGGCCGCGCCCGACGAACCGTGTCGCATGACGACCATGTCGATGCGCATCGCCTCCAGGTTGCGGGCGGTGTCGACCAGGGTCTCGCCCTTCACCACCGAGGAGCCGCTCGCCGCGATGTTCACGGTATCGGCACTGAGTCGCTTCTCGGCGAACTCGAATGAGACCCGGGTGCGCGTCGATGCCTCGAAGAAGAGATTGACGATGGTCTTGCCGCGCAGGACCGGGACCTTTTTGATTCGCCGCTCCGAGATTTCCTTGAAGGGCTCCGCGGTGTCGAGAATGGAGATAATCTGATCGCCGGAGAGGTCCTCAAGGCCGACGAGGTCTTTTCCTAGGGAAGAGACCGACGGATTCACTGTGACTCGGCGTCGAGGAAAGCGATCTCCACTCCGAGACGCCCATCCAAGGCGGGCACGAGCACATCGACCCGCTGGTTCTCCATCACGGGGACTTCCCGACCCACGATATCCGGTTGGATGGGCAACTCCCGCCCCCCCCGGTCCACGAGCACGCAAAGGAAGATTCGTCCGGGACGACCCCAGTCGGTGAGCTCGTCGAGCGCGGCGCGAGCGGTGCGGCCCCTGTAGAGTACATCATCGACGATCACGATATTCCGGTCGTCGATGCCGCTTTGAGGGAGATCTGACGCTCCAACGACGGGTGCTGGGCCGATGGTCATCAGGTCGTCGCGATACAGCGTGATATCGATCGACCCGTACGCCACCCTATCGCCGGAGGCGCGTTCGATTTCATCGCGCAGCAGCAACGCAATGTCCGTGCCCCTGCGGTGGATGCCCAACAGAGTGAGCGCCTCAGTGCCCCCATTCCGCTCCACGATCTCTCGGGCCATACGGGCAATGGCCCGGTGGACGTCCGCCTCGTCCATCACGTGGATCCGGTTGTCTTCGGCCATGCGTGCCGGGCTGAGGGCCTACAGGGAGCCTACCGTGACCCTATTGGGTCGCGAGCGGCGCTAAGTTCGGCATTCCGAGCCCCTCGGTCAACGACCGGAAGCAAGTCGGAGCAAGCCTTGTCACCGGCACGTCGACCTCCCCATGATTGCGCCGGTTATTCCTCGACTCAACCGGAATCTCTTGTCCATGCGCTTCTTCCGACTAGCCGCTGTCGCATCCCTCGTCTCGCTGCCTCTGAGCCTGGAGGCACAGGAGGTCTCGGAGCCGCCGTCGGTCATCCTCAGCGGGGTTCCCTTTCAGGTCACGGTGCTCGGAGGGACAGAGGGAGCATCGCCATACGAGATCCGCACCGCGACCGGAAGAATTCTCGCCCTCGGAGCGGTCGACGCGCACGGCTCCGCGACCGCGATCGGCCTGGAGATCACATCAAGGGACGAGCTACCGCTCGAGATCGTGATCGGGGATACGACGCATGAGGTGGATGCCACGCTCACGCCGCCGTGGTTTTCGCTGTTACCTCCGATTCTCGCCATCGTGCTCGCGCTGATCTTCCGGGAAGTCATCACCGCGCTCTTCGCCGGCGTCTGGCTTGGCGCGCTCGCTGTCGCGGGCTTCAACCCCTTTGAGGGCACGTGGCGTCTCATTGATCAGTTCGTCGTGCCCGGGCTGGCAAATACCGACGACGGCCACACGCAGGTCGTGGTCTTCACACTGCTGCTCGGAGCCATGGTCGGCATAATCGCGCGCAACGGCGGCACGATGGGTATCGTCAAGGCGGTCACTCCGTTCGCGCACAACGCGCGGCGCGGGAAGCTCGCAACCGCGTTCGCGGGGCTCGGGATCTTCTTCGACGATTACGCGAACACGCTGATCGTCGGCAATACGATGCGACCCATCACCGATCGCCTGAAGATCTCGCGCGAGAAGCTCGCGTATCTGGTCGATTCAACGGCCGCGCCGGTAGCGGCGCTGGTCCCGATCTCGACATGGGTCGGTTACGAGATCAGCCTCATCGCCGATGGACTGCGCATCGCCGCCGAGCAGAACCCGGCCGGCGCGGAAGCGCTGCTCGCGCAAAGCCCGTTCTCGATCTTCATCCAGACGATCCCCTTTCTGTTCTACCCCTTGCTGGCAATCGTCTTCGTATTGCTGACCTCCGCGATGAACCGCGACTTCGGGCCGATGGCCGCCGCCGAGCGCAGGGCGGCGAGCGAAGGACACCTTTACCGGCCTGGTGCCACGCTGGCCGCCGATACCTCCTCGCACCTGATGGAGGCCAAAGAGGGCGTGCGTCAAGTGTGGTGGAACGCTGGGATTCCGGTGGCAACCGTCATCCTGGTCGTGGTGGTCGGCCTGTACACAAGCGGCAGCGCTGGCACAGCCCCAGGCGCCTCCTTGATGGACATCTTCGGGGCCGCGGATCCCTTCGCCACCCTGCTCTGGGGCTCTCTAGCGGGCTGTCTCGTCGCGACGCTGCTCTCCGTCCTCCAAAAAACACTCACCATCCAAGAGTGCATCGACGCCGCGCTCGCCGGCATGAAGTCGATGATGATCGCGTTGATCATCCTCGCGTTGGCTTGGTCGCTGGGCGCGGTGACTGAAGAGATCGGTACGGCCCAATACCTTTCGCAGCTGCTCTCCGATCGCGTCTCTCTTCAGTTGATCCCGGTTATCGTGTTCGTCACCTCCGCGGCGATGGCGTTCGCGACCGGCACGTCCTGGGGAACCATGGCGATCATGCTGCCCTTGGTGATCCCGCTTACCGTGGCACTCGGGGGAGCCGCGACTTACCCCGGCGGCGAGCAGGTCGGCATTCTGCTCGGCGCGACCGCGTCGGTGCTCGCGGGAGCGATCTTCGGTGACCACTGCTCTCCCATCTCGGACACGACTATTCTCTCGTCCACCGCTTCCGCGTGCGACCACATGGACCACGTCCGCACGCAGTTGCCCTACGCGCTGCTCGTTGCGGGCGTCGGCATGGTGCTCGGCAACATCGGGACGGCGTACGGCCTTCCCGCGTGGCTCGCGCTCGGCGGAGGTGCCGTGGTGCTCTTCCTCGTCCTGCGCTTCCGGGGGGAGGCCGTCTCGCCCTAGGGGCGCGCGCAGGGACATGCCGGATCTCGGAGCCCGCCTCGACGCAGCACTCGACCAGTACCGAATCGAGCGCAAAGTGGGTGAAGGCGGTATGGCGGTCGTGTTCCTGGCCGAGGATTTGAAGCATAGCCGCCAGGTCGCCTTGAAAGTGATGAAGCCCGACGTCGGCACGTCGCTCGGGTCGGAGAGGTTTCTGCGCGAGATCGACATCGCCGCCAAGCTGTCACATCCGCAGGTCCTTCCGCTGTACGACTCCGGTGAAGTGGAGGGGCTTCACTACATCGTGATGCCCTACGCCGAAGGCGAGTCACTGCGGGACAGCCTCCTACGAAAGCGGCCTAAACGCTTCCGCGGTGATGTCGCGTATGCCCTAGAAGGGATCCCGCAAACCGAACTTCGCCCGCCCGATGCGCTCGAGAATCGTCAATCCCCCTGTGTGCGAGCCGTCCGTCACCGCCCAGTCATAGGAGAAGAGTATGATGCCTCCAGCACCTTCCGAACGTGCGAGGTCGATCTTCTCGAGGGTCCCGTTCTCGGTGTCCAGATAGGCGCCGATGCCCGCCCAAAGTCGTGCGCGCGGTCCAGCAGCCTCGCGACCGGCGCGTATGAAGCGCTGGAAGCGATCGTTGTCCACCGTGTACGCCATTGGGACGGCGACATCGAGAATGCCCTCTTCGAGCCAGCTCGGCCAATCCTGGTACCGATTGCGGAAGGCGTCGTCTTGATTGGCGAACACCGCCGCCGACACCACCATCCTGGGGCGCCTCGCTTTGACGCCCCGGTAGATCCGCCGCACCAAGTCGGTGATGTGCATACGCCGGAACTCGTCCCATTCGCCTGGTAGAGCGTCGACGAATCCGTACGGGTCCTCTATCGCGGCGACGTCGAGCGCGCGCCTTCGAGCCGCCGGTAGCCGAGGACTCACCCACGCCCGGAACCGGTGCAGTGCACCCGAAGAATAGTCGAAGTCTCCGGACGGAAAACGCACGTAGTCGAAATGAATGCCGTCGAGGTCGTACCGGTCCGTGAGGTCCATCCACACGTTGTACACGTGCTCCTTCACCTCTGGATGCGACGGGCTCGAGTACAGGCCCTCGACCGTGCCGGAGTTATCCCGAGCGTACTGGAGAAGGCGTTGCTCGTAGCCCGCCGCGTCAGCGTCAGCGGTGTACAACGCACGCCCTAGAGCCTCGGGCACCGCCAGCCACTCCGGGTGAGCATTCACGAGGTGTTGTGGACTGCGAGGCAGAGCACCGGAGCTCCACACGAGGTGGGTATTCACCCAAGCATGAACCGCGATGCCGCGAGCATGCGCCTCACGGATGGCATCGCCGAGCGGATCGAAGCCGAGCCCGTCGGTCACGGACTCGGCCCTCGGCTCCAGCCGAGAATCGTAAAACGCGTCCGCGCGACCTCGAATCTGCACGAGGATGGTGTTGAATCCCGCCGCATCAGCGCTCTCGACCATCTCTCGGACCTCACGCGCGCTGGTCATGGTAGAGCGCACGACCCACAGTCCCCGCACCTCCTCGAAGGGCCTGACGGGCTGAACGAGGGCCGCGGCAATCGGGTCGTCCGGGCGGGGCTCCAACGGCGCGCGCGGACCACTAGCGAACGACGGCTCGGTGCCCACGCGTGAGCAGCCGACGAGTCCAAGCAGTACCACGAGAACGCCTGCCCGCGAGTGGACGAAGGCATAACCACTCGGTCGCCTGGTGGAGATCGGGGAGCGTGGACCGCCCTTTCGGCTACCGAAGGCCATCAACCATCAGCTCCAGCCAGTTCATTCTGACGATCACGCGTCGATTGGGGTGAAGACGGACGCGAGCGACGTTGTGCCGGCCGAGTCCAGATCGAAACCGAATTCCGGCGTGCCGCCCGAGCCAGGCCACTCCGCGAGAATCGTATCCGCGCCTATCGTCAGCGTGGGCGAGCTCGGGCCCCAGAACCTTCAGCGCGACCTTACGCTCGTGCTTGATGTCGTCGGCCAGATAGACGGTTGCCATGCGGCCCTTGCCCAGCTCACGCTCCAGGGCATAGCGCTGGCTCAATGCCGCACGCAGCCGTTCCATCGCGTGGCTGCTCATCCTCGGGGCTCGGCTCCGTTCACGATCGACTCATCCCCGTCGCGCTCTAAAGAAGCCCTTCAGCAACTCGGACGCCTCTTCACCGAGCACACCACCCGTCACCTCACAGCGGTGGTTGAGTCGTTCGTCCTCAAGCAGGTTTTCGAGGGAGCCCGCCATGCCGGCCTTGGGATCGGGAGTCGCGAAGACTACGTGCGGGATCCGTGCCAGCACAATCGCTCCCGCGCACATCGCGCATGGCTCCAGGGTGACGTAGAGCACGGTGTCCAGAAGGCGCCAATCGCCCTGGACAGCCGACGCCGCACGAATCGCCAGTACTTCGGCGTGCGCGCACGGGTCTGAGTCGCCTACAGTCCGGTTGTGAGCCTCTGAGAGCGCCTCTCCGTCGCGAACGATTACCGCCCCGACCGGAACCTCTCCCAAGTCTTCCGCGGCCCGTGCCAGCTGCAGAGCACGACGCATCCAACTGATGTGTAGGGGGTCTAGCGCGGGCGACGGCTGCTCAGCCATCGGGTTTCGACAGCCTTCTAGTGCTGGGTCAGATTGACCGAAGCCGTGTCGCCCATGCACCGGAAGAAGGCAGCGACACGCCCGAGAAGATTGAACTGCTCGAGGTCCTCGACGACGCACTCCTCCCCGCCGGGCTTCAACGACTCCAAGCACACTCCCTTCCCGTTCCTCGAGAACCGGTGGTACAGCGAGTCGGTACCCACGCGCGCGACGACGATGGCGCCGTCGTTTACCTCGTCGACCGTCGCGGGCGACACTAGAACGAAATCGCCCTCCTCGACGCCGAGCACAGCGAGGTCGCTCGCCTTGGCCTTCACGATGAAGCACCCCCGCTCCCCACCCATGCGTCGATCGACCGACAGGTGCATGTCGATGTCGGCGCGAGCACCAGTTGAGTGCGGCACCTCGGTGTAGCAAGGCACCGACACCGTCTCGGCGCTGAGATCCACGTCGAGAATTTTTACGCCGCGCGAGCGCGAAGGATCGCGCTCCAAGAAGCCCTTATCGGCCAGCGCTTGCAGGTGTTCTGAGACCGTCTTGGTGCTCTTGATACCGAACCGTTCTCCGATTTCACGGATAGAGGGCTGGTACGTGTTGGCACGCAGATACTGGACCATGAAGTCGAGGATCTTGCGCTCGATCTCGCTGAGCGGCTCGAGCCGGCGACCAGTGGTCGGAGCCTCGCGCGGTGTGATGGTGTTGGAACGGGCCAACTTTGAACCCCGGAATACTGTGAATCCGCCCGGATTCAGCGGCAAAGCTATCCTAATGCTCGCGTCTCGACAGTGTCAAGAAAGTCGTTTTTCTCGGAGGTCGCGGGTCCGTTCGATGCCAAGTGCGATCCGGCCCAGCGAGCGGTCTTTTCCAAGCAGCATGAGCACCTCGAAAATCCCGGGGCTGGACATACGGCCCGTGAGCGCCACGCGCAGCGGGTGAATGAGCTTTCCGGCACCGATACCAACGCTTTCCGCCATACCGCGCAGGCCTTCTTCCAGCTTCTCTTCTGTCCAGTCTACGTCCGCCCACAGCCTGGCGAGTCCTTCGAGCCGCTCGAGCGCCACCGCGGGATCCTTGTCCCAATGCTTGGCTATCGCCTTGTCTTCGTACTCCAGCTCGTCCGCCGCGAACGGCACCGCTTGGTCCGCAAGATCGTCAATGGTACGTGCGCGACTCTTGATCAGATCTATGAGGCGGCTCATCCACTCGGCGTCCTGGAGCCTGACCCGATCGACCCCCGCGACCGCCTCCAGGCGCGCACAAACCGTGTCTATCAGCTCGGGAGCCGGCTTCGCAGCGAGGCGTTTTCCGTTGAGCCACATGAGCTTATCCGAATCGAAGACCGCGCTCTTCTTGAGCACACGCTCCATCGAGAAGGCCGCCACCAGCTCGTCCAATTCCATGATTTCGCGGTCGTCGCCAGGACTCCACCCGAGCAGCGCCAGGAAATTGACCATCGCCTCCGGCAGCAGCCCCTGAGACTCGTACTCGCCGACAGCAGTCGCTCCGTGGCGTTTCGAGAGTCGCTTGCCGTCCGGGCCCAGGATGAGCGGGACATGCGCGAACGCCGGCTCGGGTAGCCCGAGGGCACGGTAGAGCAGCACCTGTTTGGGCGTGTTGGAGAGGTGGTCGTCGCCGCGGATCACATGGGTGATCCGCATGTGCGCGTCGTCCGACACGGCCGCCAGGTTGTATACGGGGGTGCCGTCGCTGCGCAGGATGACGAGATCGTCGATGTCGTCGTTACCAAAGCGCATGTCGCCGTGCACCAAGTCGGTGAAGCGAGTCTCGCCCGCGGGCACACGGAAGCGTACGGCGCAGGCTTCGCCGGCGGCGGCGCGGGCAGCGGACTCGTCCTCCGCTACGAGATCTGCTTTTTCGCGTGCGACACGGCTCGGGTGCACGCCCCGCTCTTCAGCCTCTGCTCGGATCGCGGCTGGATCGGCGAAATCACGGTAGGCCTTACCCTCTTCGAGAAGTCGCAACGCGTCGGCTCGATGCCGCTCGACGCCTTCGCTCTGGAAAAGCGGGCCGATGTCCCAGTCGATGCCGAGCCACTCCAGACCTTCGAGGATCGCCTGTGTGGCCTCCTCGCTGGAGCGCGCGCGGTCGGTGTCCTCGACGCGCAGGATGACGACACCCCCCGCCTTGCGGGCGAGCAGCCAATTGAAGAGTGCGGTTCGAGCTCCGCCGACGTGCAGGTACCCCGTCGGAGACGGGGCGAAGCGGACACGCACTGTCACTCCTCCAAGCTCGTCGTGAGCAGCCCCCGCACAGCCTTCGGATCCGCCGCCCCGCGCGTGGCCTTCATCACCTCGCCGACGAACAGTCCGATCAGGTTCTTCTTGCCCGCACGATAGTCGTCGACCTTGTCCGGCCACGCCTCGAGCACCTGGCTGATCACCGACTGCAGCGCTTCATGGTCGTCGACCTGCTCGAGCCCCATCTCGGCCACGAGGTCCGACGGGTCACCGCCCTGCTCCACCATCCTGGCGAGCACGTCCTTCGCGGCTCGTCGAGAGACGCGGCCGCCGGCCACCAGAGCAGCCAAAGCGCCGAGCGCCTCACCGCCAAACGGAAGGCCAGCCAAGGCACGATCCCCCCGCAGGCCGCGTAGGTCGGTCACCATCCACGCCGCGACTTCGCTCGGTTCTGCATGAGCCTGGAGCGCAGCCTCGAAGAAATCACCGGTCGCGTGGGACGCGGAAAGCAGATCGGCGCGTTCGGTGCTCAAGCCCAGCTCGGTCGAGTAGCGCTCGAAGCGGGCGGCTAGCGAAGGATCGGCCGAGCGAGCCGCGGCACGCTGCTCGCTCACCGCGGGGCGCTCACGTATCGGTCCTTTCACACCGCCAGAGCTCGTCGGCATTTCGGCAACGACCGGCATCACCGTCGAACTCGAAACAGACTCAGGCGAGGCGGGCGCAGACTTGGCGGTCTTTCTGCCCCAGCTGTCCTTGAGCGGCACGATTCGGTTGAACACCAACCTCTCGACACTCCCATCCACCGGGTCACGCCAGAAGTATCCCGTACGTTCGAACTGATACCGGGTATCGTCGGGATCGTCCGCCACCGAGGGCTCGATCTTGGCACCCTCGATGACCGTTATCGACTTCGGATTCACCCGCGCGAGTAGGTCGACCGGCTCGTCCTGCTCGGCCTGGGACGCACCGTCGAGGAAGAGGCGCTCGTACAGGCGCACTTCCGCGTCCAGCGCGTGCTGCGCCGAAACCCACTGTACTGTGCCCTTCACCTTACGCCCATCCGGCGTATCGCCACCTCGTGTCTCGGCATCGTAGCTACAGCGGAGCTCCACGATCTTCCCTTCGGCGTCCTTGACGACTTCCTCGCACCGGATGACGTATGCGTAGCGGAGGCGTACCTCGCCGCCCGGCACCAGGCGCCGGAACCCCTTGGGTGGATTTTCCGCGAAGTCCGCGCGCTCGATGTAGAGCTCCCGAGCGAAGGGCACCCCCCTCGACCCCTGCAAGGGCACGTCGTGAGGGTAATACGGCGCCTCAAGCACCTCTCCGGGCCCCTCGACGTAGTTGCTGAGCACGATCTTGAGCGGATCCAGCACCGCCATCACCCTGGGCGCCGAGTCGTTCAGAACGTCGCGGATCGCGAAGTCCAGCTTGGCGACGTCGATGGTCGACTCGGTACGCGCGATCCCGACCATCCCAACGAAATTGCGCAGCGCCTCAGGCGGCACCCCGCGACGACGAAAACCGCGCAGGGTGGAGAGCCTCGGGTCGTCCCAGCCGGACACCGCACCGGCCTCCACAAGCGGTAGAATGCTGCGCTTGGAGAGCACGGCGTTCTGGATCTCCAACCGAGCGAACTCGTACTGATGCGGACGAGGCTCCTCGAAGCCGACGCTCTCCAGGACCCAGTCGTAGATCTCACGGTTGTTGGTGAACTCGATCGAGCAGAGAGAGTGCGTTACGCCTTCGATCGCGTCCTCCAGGCAGTGCGCAAAGTCGTACAGCGGATAGATGCACCACTCGTCGCCCTGCCTATAATGGTGCGCGTGTCGGATCCGGTAGAGCACGGGATCGCGCATGAGCATGTTGGGTGACGCCATGTCGATCTTGCCGCGCAACACGTGCGCGCCGTCTTCGAACTCGCAGGCCCGCATACGACGGAAGAGGTCCAGGTTCTCCTCGGTTGAACGCATGCGATACGGACTATCGACACCGGGCTCCGTGACGGTGCCCCGACTCTCTCGGATCTCCACTCCAGACTGCGAATCGACGTAGGCCAGTCCCTTCTTGATCAGCACCTCGGCGAAGTGGTAGAGCTGGCCAAAGTAGTCGGACGCGAAGTACAGGTGTTCCCCCCAATCGAACCCGAGCCACCGAATATCCTCCTGCATGGAGAGCACATATTCCTCGTCCTCGCTCTCCGGATTCGTGTCGTCGAAGCGCAAGTGGTACCGCCCGCCGAACTCCTCCGCGATGCCGAAGTTCAGGGAAATCGCCTTGACGTGGCCGACATGCAGATAGCCGTTCGGCTCCGGCGGAAAGCGTGTCACGACGCGGCCGTCGTAGCGTCCGCTCTCCACGTCCGCCTTCACGATCTGGCGAATGAAGTCCCTGGCCGGAGTATGGCCCTTGTTGGTGCTCATCATCGGGGGTCCAGAGGTGCGCGCCCCTACTGGGCGGAGGGGCGAATACGAGCCGGCAAAGTTAGCTAGAGACCGGCCACAGAGCGAAAAAAAAACCGGGGGCCACGAAGGCCCCCGGTTCACTCTCCAGTCGGGGCGCCAATCAGCGCCGGCCGCCACTCCTTCGCGTCGCGGTCCTGCCGGTACCGGAGGACCCGGAGCTGCTTCCACGCGATGGACCTGCGCTAGAGCTACCACCGGTAGTGCGCGCGCCCCCGGAACTCGTGCTGCTGCCACCGGTCCGTCTGTATCCCCGGCCGTTGACCACGCTACCGCGATCCGGCTGGACGCGATTTATCGTGACCGGCGTGTAGTAGCCGCCGCCATAGCCATACCCGTAGCCGTAGCGGTTGCCGTAGAGCCCGCCGCCGAAGGAGTTGAACGGGCTGTACCCATACGAGCCGTAGTAGAATGGGTCCCAGAAAAAGGAGCGAGCGCCAAAGGCATAGCGCGGGGAGTTGCCATACGTGTAGCCGTCCCCTACGCGAGTACCACGAAGTCTCCCTTCACGCGTGCGGGCGTCCGCACCGGCATCGATCTGAAACGTCTCGGGGTGGCTGACCGCGACGACCACATCGATGATGCTCTCCTCGATTCCGTCGTCAGCGAGCTCGATCAGGGCGTCCGCGTCAATGTCAAAGCGCTCGCCACGTCCCGCGACCCATGCCTCGACGGCCTTGCTCTCAACTTTCTGCGCGGCCTCACGGACCTCGCGCAAGGTGATGCGTCGGGACGCCGACATACGAGCTGAGCGCACCGCCATACCGAGGTTCCGAGTAGCGTCGTCGACACCCGCCTCCGCCATGCGCGCCGGACCGACCAGCCGGTACTCCTGCACCCAGGCAACCTGTTCTCCGCCGACATCCATCGAGCGCACGTCGAGCCACTGTGTGGGTGCGGTCAGGGACATCACACCGGAAGAGGCCCTAGGCTCGCCTCCACCGCAGGCGAATTCGGAACGCGTGAACACGCGGCGGCCATCGGCCGAGAATTCCGCTGCCTCCCAGCCCTCGCAACCCTCCATGTTCCTGGGCCGCTGCTCGGCGTTCGCGACCATGATGTCGCTGGTCGTGATCTCGCCCTCGACGACCGTGAACAACTCGACACCGTTGTCGGCCGGGCGAACGCAGAGGAGCCCCGACTCGGCCACCTCACCGGTCGGTTCCCAGCACCCTAGGAAGGCCATCCAACGACCATCCACATCTTGCGCGGTCAGCGGGGCCATGGTCAGCGCAGCCGCCAGCAATGCGGCCGAAAGAACGCCCATACCGTAGCGATGTGCTTTCATCATGCTCGTCCCTTCCGGTTAAAACCGGGCCGAAATTCCGACTGTGAACTGAAAGCCGGAGAGGTCCACATCATCGAACCCTTCAAAGAATCTCTCATTTACACCCGCGTCCGCCCAGAGGTAGCGACCCTCACCCGTGAGGAACACCCGCTTGTTGATCGAAAAGTCGAGCCCGGCGAGCGAGTGCACCTGAACGCCCGTACCGCTCGACTCGAATTGTGAAGCGAAGATGTCGAGCGTCTCGAAGTCGATCCAATCGCCGACCTGATCGAATTTGTAGTACGTGAAGCCGAATCCACCACCGACATACACGTTGACGGTGCTCGGTACCCATGCGAACCGACCGATGCTGCGTCCCCGGTCGGTCAGATAGTACTTCGCGCTGAGCGTGAGCGGGGTGGTCGAGAAATCGGTGACCTGTTCGATCGCCAGGCTGTCGTTGCCGACGACTTCGACAAAGTCGCGGAACTCGGACCGAGTGCTCGAGCCCGCGTAGCCGACGCCGATCGCCAGGTCCAGCCGACTGGACAGTCGGACCGCGACCTCTCCACCATAGTAGCCACCGGCGAAGTCACCGCTCTCGATCGTGAGTTGATCTCGAGTGTGCGCGAAGAGATCGCTTCCTACGTTCGGCAGAGCGTAGCCCATACGGAACCCGACCGTTACCACAGGCACCTTGAACAGGAAGCCGTCACCCCCCTGGGCTGCAACGTCTCCAGGGCGAATCACCGCGAAGAGTCCCGCCACCAGGAGCGCCTGTATCGTGAGCGTTCGCCGCGTCAGAGTCATGCTGGATCTCTCCTGTCCCACCAGGGTTCCGTCCTACCATCGCTCGGAGCAATCCTCATGCCATGATTGATGGCGACAAAACCGATGTAAATCAACGATTTTCTTGCACCGCCTAAGTGCCCGCTCCACCTGTCGGGACACCCGCGTCCCACAGGATGGACAATGCCGTCCCTCGTACCGCCCCTGCAGCCTGCTAGGCCCGAGCCACCACGACGTCGCGTTCCACCCGCGCCGCGGCACGACTAGCCTTTCCCCGCTCCAGCACATGATACGCGGCCGGAGTAATGGTCAGTACAAAAAGAGTCGACGACAGAAGGCCACCGATCAACACAAGCGCTAGTGCGTCCCAGATGTTCGAGCCTGTCCCTTCGCCGAAAAGCACGAGCGGAAGCAGCCCCAGAACGGTCGTCGCGGTGGTCATGAGAATCGGCCGGACTCGCTCGAGGGTGCCCTTGACGATGGCGTCAGGCAGCGGGAGGCCCGGCTCCCTCGATCGCACGCCGTTCACGTGATCCACGAGTAGAATCGCGTTGTTCACGACGATGCCGAACATCATGATCACGCCGACGTACGCTTCCCTCGTGAAGGACGCCTCCGAGTAGAAGAAGATCAGGTAGACACCGATCAGCGCCATCGGGACGGTGAGGATCACGCACAGCGGCTGCAGAAGCGACTCGAAGAGCGCAGCTGTGACCATGTACACGAGCAATAGCGCGAGTGTGATCACCAGCCAGATCTGCGTGCGCTCCTCCTGCCGGATCGAGAGCCCGGTGTTGCCCTTCTGCACCGTGTAGCCGGGAGGCACTACGGTGGCTTCGATGATGCTCTCGTGCACCAAGTCCCCGAGTTTCTGCGGTCCGCGGAACTCGTAGGCGACGGTGCGCTCGTACTGCTGGTCTTCGCGACGAATACGTGCGAGCACGTCACGGGGCTCGATGCTCATGACGTCGCCCAGGCGGATGCGGCGACCACCGGGTGTATCGATCAGGGTCTCTTTCAGCGCGAGCACATCCATGTCGACATTGTCCTCGAGCTTGACCTGATACTGCACCTCTTCGCCGCCGAGCTTCACCGTGCCGAGCTGCGCACTCCCACCCACGGCCTGATTCATCCTCACCACGAGCTGTTCCACCGTAAGGTCATGCTGCGCCAGGCGGTTACGATCGACACGCACCACGAACTCCGACGCCTTGTCACGGTTGAACCGGTTCGAGCTCGAGTTGGTGTCCACCTCTTGAACCCGACTCATGCGCTCGAGCTTTGCGCCGAGTGATTCGGCGATGTCCCTCACCTGCTCATAGTTGTAGCCCAACACCTGAATCCCGTAGTTGGGCGCGCTGCCACCTCCCCCGTAGAACGACGGACCGAAGCCGTACACGCGCACGTCCGCCCCCGTGAAGGTGTGGCTATACGCCACCATCTGCTCCTTGATGGCGACCGGGATCTGCGTGTTCTCGATGGAGTCGGGGAAGGTGATCTCCATGCGACCGCGCTGGGCACGCACGTCGGCCGTGTATTGCTCGACCTCGGGGATCTGCGCCACGCGGTCCTCGAAGTAGCGCACGAGCTGGTCGGTACGCTCGAGGTTGGAGCCTCGCGGAAGCGTAATGTTCACCTGAATATACGTGCGCGAGCCAAAGCCCCCTCCCCATAGGGCCCATGTGTTCACATAGGTGTTGAAGAGGTGGTAGGAGCCCCCGAAGCACATCACCACCACTGACATCGCGAACCACGGCCGGCGCACGGTGAACGAGACTACGTCGGAGTAGAAGCGCACGTAGAGCGGCTGCCGGGCCTCGACTCCGCGCTTCGGAGCGCCGCGCCCCGTCTGCAGAAAGCGGGCAGACAGCGCGGGTATGAACGAGAACGCCACGAAGATCGACGCGATCAGTGTCAGCGCGACCACGATTGCGAGCGGCACGTAGTAGACACGGAGCTCACCCTGCAGGTACAGGAAGGGCACGAAGACGATCAGCGTTGTGGCCGTGGACGCCAGAATGGGCAACACCACTTCGCGCGCGCCGCCCTCCGCGGCGGAGAACGCCTCCTCACCTCGCTGCCACCTCCGGTACACGTTCTCCAGGACTACGATTGAATTGTCCACGATGAGGCCGAAGCCCATCGCGAGGCCCATCAAGGTGAGCAAGTTCAGCGTCAGGCCGCCAAAGTAGATCAGGTTGAGCGCGATCAGGACGCTGAATGCGATCGTCGCAAAAATGAGCGCAGCCGAACGGAAGGACCGCAGGAAACCCAGCAAGACCACGAAGATCACGATCGCGCTGAAGCCTGCGCGCCTACGCAGGTCCGTCAGCTGTCGCTCGATGTCCTCACTCTCGTCGTAGACGAGGTCGAACTCGGTGCCGAAGGGGCTCAGGCGCTCCAACTGCGCGAGACGCGCCTTCACCGCGTCGGCGACGCGCACGGTATTCACACCAACGCCTTTCACGATCGTGAAGCCCACCGACGGCCGGCCAGCGATGCGTGAATACGACTGCGCCTCCTCGTAGGTATCGTGCACCGACGCGACGTCCGATACGCGCACCGGTGTGCCGCCCACCGCCGTGATCACCGCGGTGCGAACATCATCCGCATTCGCAGGCCGATTCACGATGGTGATGGTCAGCTCGTCGTCACCCTGACGGATCGCCCCCGCCTCGCGCACGAGATCGAGGTCGCGGATGCTCTGACCCACGTCGCGCGGGTCCAGCCCCAGCGCCGCGATCTTCGCCTCGTCGAGGTTGACCTCCAGCCGGCGATCCCGTCCGCCGAAGACCTGTACCAGCGCCACGCCGTTGACTTGGCCGAGCTCGTCCTGCACGACGTCTTCCAGGTGTTGGCGAAGCGCTTCACGGGTGTAGGGTCCCGTGAAGGTGTAGTACAGGAATGGTTGACTTTGCTGCTGAAACTCCTCGGGCACGTACTGACTCACCTGAACCCTGTCGACGCCGGGGGGCAGCTCCTCCTCCAACGTTGCGAGACGCTCTGAGAGATCGAGGCGAGCGAAGTCCATGTCGGTATCGCGGTCGAATTCGATGCGGATCTCGGCGGTGCCCAAGCCCTGCTGTTCGAACGACTCGGAGACGATCTTCTCGACGCCTGAGATTTGCTGGATCGTGGCCTCGAGCGGCGCTGTGAGGAACGCTTCCAGCGTCTCGGGCGACGCGCCCCGCCATGTGCCGGTAACCGTGAGCTGCGGAAGTTGAGTATCCGGAAGCATCTCGACGGGAATGTTCTGCCACGCACGTAGGCCGAGCAGTGCCACGGCCGTGTACGTCATCGCCACCGCCACAGGCCTTCGCAGGCTCATCCGGATCATGAGCTAAACCCCGACGTCAAACGAAGGCGAGCGAATTCGACGGTCTGGTACACCACCGGCACCACGACCAGCGTGAGCGCGGTGGCGACCACGAGGCCACCGATGACGGCAATGGCCAGCGGCGCCCTCAGGTCCGAGCCGCGGCCGATGCCCAGCGCCATCGGGGTCAGACCCAGCACGGTTGTCACCGTGGTCATGATGATCGGGCGCAGGCGCACCCGGCCGGCTTCGAGGATCGCTGCCCGCAGATCCAGCCCGCGCGTCTTGGCCAGGTTGATGAAATCGACCTTCACGATGGCATCGTTAACCACGATTCCGACAAGGATTACACCTCCGATCAAGCTCATGGTATTGAGTCCCTGCCTCGTGGCAATCAACGCGAGCACGGCGCCGACCAGCGCGAGCGGAACCGATATCAGGATCGTAAACGGGTGCACGAACGACTCGAACTGAGCGGCCAGAATCATGTATACCAGGATCAGCGCGAGTCCGAACGCGAACGCCAGGTCCCTGAAGGAACGGCGCATCTCTTCGTTTTCGCCGCCCACTTCCCAGCGCACGTCCCTCGACGGCACGATTGTCGCGAGCGAAGCCTCGATCTGCCCGATCGCCTGGTCGAGTCCGCCGTCCACGACGTCCGCGTAAACTGGGATGACGCGAGCCTGTTCTTCGCGACGGACTTGTGCGGGCCCCAGAGCCTCCCGCACATGGACGAGCTCGCGAATCGGAACCCCTTGGACACGCAGCCCGTCGAGCGTCGCGCGCGAATACCGCAGAGCATCCGGATAGCGCACGACGATGTCGATCTTGCGGTCGAAGTCCACGAACTCTGTGGCGATGTCCCCCCGCATGGCTCGGTCGATCGTGCCCGCCACGAGCTGCGGATCGATGCCGTAGCTCGCGCACGCGGCACGGTCGATTTCGATCTGGATTTCCGGCTGCCCGAGCTCGGTCCCGATACGAACATTGCCCACACCGGTCAGCTCACTGAGAAGCGCCTGCACGCGTTCGGCTACCACGTAGGCGGCGTCCAGATCTTCGCTGCGAATCCGCACCGCGACATCCGCCTCGGATCCACCCAGCATAGTCCCCAGCGCGGTGGCTTGGCCCGTCTGCACGGACAGTGCCCCAGGCGGGAAGGTCGACGCCAATGCCCGCATGCGGTCGGCCACGGGAGCGCTCGCCACGCCGTCGCGCACGCGCACCCGGAAGGTCGCCGTGTGAAGTCCAGAAGCCTCTTCCCCGGCCGCGTAGGCGCGCACATCGCGCCCGACATTACTGAACACCGCCTCGATGTCCGGATCCGCCAATGCCGCCGACTCCACCAGCGTTGCGGCCTCGAGCGTGGCGTCGAGCGCGGTCCCTTCGTCCAACTCCAGTCGGATGTTGAAGGCACCCTGATCCACGTCGGGCAGAAGGTCTCGCTGGAGCGTGAGGCCGAGGGTCAACGTGACCGCCAGCGCGGCTCCCGAGCTTACGAGCACCCGACCTGAATGATCCAGAGACCATTCCAGGACGCGGTGATACCATGCTGAAAAACCGTCGAAGAGGCGGTCGAACAGGCGTAGCGTGGGGCCGAACACGACGCCCAGGAACCGGGCGATGCCGACGCCCCAGAAGCGCAAGAGCGCTGTTGCCAATCGCGCGCCGCCGCTGATGAGACGGAACGGAGCGAACCAGATGCCCTTGAGGACCCAGAGCGTGATCCGCAAGAAGCCGGATGGCCGCTCGACCGCAACCCGTTCCAAGCTCGTACGCTCCTCACGGCCACCCGCGAAGCGTGCCGCCAGAGACGGTAGGAGCGTTAGGGCCACCAGCAAAGAAGCCAGCAGTGAGAACGTGACCGCGAGTGAAAGATCCTTGAACAGCTCGCCCGCCACGCCCTCGACATAGATGATGGGACCGAAGACTGATATCGTGGTCAGCGTGGATGCCGTGATCGCCGCTTGCACCTCTTCGGCACCCGCTGCCGCCGCCGCGACCGGATCCTTCCCGAGCTCTTCGCGATGCCGGAAAATATTCTCGAGCACGACGATGGAATTGTCGACCAACATGCCGACGCCGAGTGCGAGCCCACCGAGGCTCATGATGTTCAGACTCACGCCGGCGGCATCCATGAGCGCGAACGTGCCCACTACTGAAATGGGGATCGCGAGCGCGATCGCTACCGGGTACCTGGGATCCCTCAGGAAAAGAAAGAGAACCAGGAACGCGAGCACGCCTCCGAAGACGAGCGCCTGGAAGACGTTGGTGATCGAGTCGGCGATGAAGCCGGCCTGGTCGTCCGCCACGTCGATGTGCATGGCCGGATACTCGTCGTGCAACTGCTCGAGCACATCTTCCACGGCCCGGGCAACGGTCACCGTGTTGGCGCCAGATTCCTTGAAGACGAGCACGCCGACAGATTCCTCTCCGGCGTAGCGCGCGATCGTCTCCCGCTCCGCGAAGCCATCGACTACCCGCGCCACGTCGCGCAAACGAATCACCCTGTAGCCTTCGCTGGTGGCGCCGCCACCGATCGCCTGACGGGCGACCACCACGTCCGCGATCTCTTCGACAGTCTGGAATTCGCCCAAGGTGCGCAGCGGGTAGCGATACCGGCCCTGTAGGATGGTGCCGCCCGGTGCGCTGACGTTGGCAGCGTCCAGCGCCTGCGAGATCTCCTGGATCGTCAGCCCGTAGGAGTCGAGAAGCCCGGGATCGACCTCGACTTGGATCTCGCGATCGAGTCCCCCGGTGACAGCCGCCTCGGCGACCCCGTCGAGTTGCTCGAGCCGACGCCGGAATACCGTCTCCGCGAGCTCCTTGGTCTGCCAGAGATCGATGCCGCCTGAGACCGACAAGGTCATGATGGGATCGGACTCGGGATCCACCCGCAGAATCGCTGGCCGTGAGGCGCTCTCGGGCAGCGACTCGCGTACGTTGTCCATGCGCTCACGCACATTGAGCATGGCGAAGTCCATGTCCGTGCCCCACGCGAAGCGCAGCGTGACCAGGCTCACGCCTTCGCGCGATACCGAGGTCACCCGCTCCACCCCTGGCGCGGCCGCCGCCTGCCCCTCGATGCGTTCCGTGACGAGGCGTTCCACCTCGGCGGGCGCGACGTCAGGGTACGACGTGTAGATCACCAAACGTGGGTAGCTCACATCAGGCAGCAAGTCGATCGGCAACCTCACATAGGAGATGCCGCCCAGCAAGATAATCGCCAAGAACAGCATCCACACCGCAACGGGCCGCTTGGTCGACGCACCGGGTATGGACACTGGTCAGCTCCCTCCCGAGGCGGATGCACTAGGCGGCGGACTCCCGCCTCGAACGCGGACGCCTATCGCCTCCTCGAGGCTCAGCAGAGCGTCGACGAAGCTATGGCGCGCCGTGATTACTTGGCGTCGAGTCGTCGCTTCGGAGTCGAAGCTCGCGCGCAGATCCTCGAAGGTGCGGGCGCTGATGCGGTACTCCTCACGTGCGAGCCGCAAAGCCTCCTGCGCGATCTCCGATGAGCGTCCCGCAAGACGAAGCGACTCGTATTGATTCGAGATCTCCAGCACGGCGCTGCGAACCGTCTCTTCGATGCGCAACCTGGCCTCGCGTTCCGCTTCACGGTCGTTGTCGAGTTGGACCGCAGCCTGCTCCATTCCCTGACGGTTCTGGAAGTAGTTGTTGAACATCGGGATGGAGAAATTCACGCGGAATTGCGCGTCCAGCGGCTCGCTGATACCGACGTCGAAGACGGACCCCGTCTGGGGTGCCTGAGATCGCCGATAAATGTCGACACCCACCGACACAGAGGGCCACCAAGAGTTCTGGGTCTCCTGCACTCCGAGCGTGGCCGACTGTACCGATAATCTCGATTGCCGGAGCTCGGGATTCACGACCAGCGCCGAGGCGACCAACTCCTCGACATCGAGAACGGACGGGTCGAAAATCGGCAGTTCCTCATCAGCCAGAGACAGCGACACGAGTTCCTCACGGCCGAGCTGCGTGCGCAGGGCGAGCACCGCTTGCTCGTACGCCGCTCGCTGCTGCCGAAGCGTGAGCAACTGTTGCTCCACCGCGAGCTCCGCGTTTAGCACGTCGACGCGTGTGCGCAGAGCCAGGGAAAACAGTCGCTCGGCAACGGTCATGTCGATCCGCCGCGCCTCGACCAACTCCTCTTCGGCGAACATGAGATCGCGTTGCTCGAGCGCGTCCATGTACAGCCGCTGGATCTGGACCTGGAGCCCCGTAAGCGCCCGGACCACGCTGAGATCCCGGTCCTCGTTTGTGATGGACTGCCTACGGTGCGCCTGGAATAGCGACCGACCGCGCATGTTCCAGTTGAGGGACATCGCCTGGGTAGTCGTGGAGAAGTAGTTCCAGTCGGCGGAGGGGTTGGCGATCGGATTGCCGAAGTTGTCGAAGCCGAGGCGCTGCAGGTTGCCGCGGAACCCGGTATCGAAGAGGGACAGGTTCACCCGTGGCAATAGCTCATCGAACCAGGTCGAGCGCATCTCGATGCCGTTCAGCAGTGCGTTGTTGTTCGCCTGCCGGTACGTGGGGTTGTTGCCCTCCGCGATGCCCAGCGCTCTCGCCAGCGTCAGCTGCACCGAATCCGCTGATTGAGCGGCAAGCCCGGGGGCAACGGTCCCGAGGGCGATGAGTACACCCGCCATGGACTTCAATCTCATCGGCTCGGCCTCCCGCCCTCGGCTTCTACATTCTCGACGAGCCGCACAGGAGTGTCGTGCGCCAAATAGTGGTGGCCGTCGATGAGCACGACTTCGCCGGGCGCGACCATGCCCTGCTCGAGACCCTCCCTGAGGATCTCAACGTGAGTGTCGTTCTCGCGGCCTGTGTTGACGTAACGCCACTCGGCCACGCCCGTGTTTCCGCTCGGCTCATAGACGAAGAGCATCGTGCGTCGGACGCCCTGCCCGCGCTCCAAAATGGCCGAGCGCGGAACCAATACGCGATCCGGCAATGCCTCCGCGTCCAACGAAACTTCGGCGTACATTCCCGGCTTGATGCGGTGCTCGCGATTGGGAAGTAGCACGGTCACGCGCCCCGTGCGGCTGTCCGGATCGACGACCGGATTGATCGTCTCGATGGAGCCGATGAAGGCCTCGTCGGGATAAGCCGCGAAGCGGACCTCGGCGCGCCGCCCTTCGGACAGGAATCCGAGCTCTGCTTCGAGAACCTGAACCTCGACCTTGATCGGGTCGAGATCGACGACGGTAAGCAGCTCCGTCCCCACGCTCACGTACTGACCTTCCACTACGCGGATGTCCGCGATCCTCGCACCGAACGGCGCTACGATGCGAGAGCGCTCCAGCTCCAGCTCGGCCCGGCGAAGCGCCACGTTGCGTTGGTCGAGACCGCTACGCGTGCGTGCGATACGCTCGCGCTCGGCGCGGATTGCCAGGTCCTCGATTTCGTCATCGAACAGGACGAGCTGACGGTAGTCGGTCTCCGCGGCGAGTAGGTCGGCGCGCGCCTGGTCAACGCCCAGAGCGTACTCTGTGCTATCGAGTCGCACCAAGGGCGTGCCGTTGGCGACGCGCTGGTTCTCCCGGATCGGGAGTGCCTGCACGATGCCGGCGACCTGGGCCGTCAGAGTCGTCCTGCGAAACGCTTCCGCCTGCCCGGCCGCGCCCACGCGAATCCAGAGCGTGTCCAGCATGACCTCGGCGCCACCTACCGGCTGTGGCATATTGGCGGAAAACTGGCTGCCGCTGGAAGTCTCAGGCAGCTCGACTTCACTGCCCTCTGCGACTGTGCCGGCCTCCGCCTCCTGAGAGAATCCGCCAAGGCGCCACCAAACTCCGGCGCCGAGGACAGCGAGGACAAGCACCACTGTGGCCAAGCTCAGTGTGCGTCTGGAAAAGCTCATGTTACGTCCTCGACGTGCGGGATTTTCGATTCATAAGGTGGGTCATCCGTCAGACCATCCGTGAAAGATCGCTCATAGGACGCACAAGCCTGAGGAGACCGCGTTGCACCGACAGTTGTAGACGATCCTTCCGGTGCGCCAAAACAGGCTCTTACTCCTCGCTCGCGGTCCCCGCTGCTACGCGAGGCGCGTACGTTCTCTTCACGTAATCGGACAGGATCTGTTTGAACTCGTCCACGAGTCCGTCGCCCTTGAGCGTCGCAGAGTGTTCCCCGTCGATGTAGACGGGCGCCTTGGGATCCTCGAAGGTACCCGGCAACGAGATCCCAATATTGGCGTGCTTCGATTCACCGGGTCCGTTCACCACACAGCCCATCACCGCGACGTCCATTTCCTCGACGCCCGGATACTGGGCACGCCACTCGGGCATCATGTCCCGGATGTAGTCAGTGATGTCCTGCGCCATCTTCTGGAAAAACGTGCTCGTGGTGCGGCCACACCCGGGGCAGGACGTCACCTGGGGCTCGAAGTGACGGATGCCCAGAGACTGGAGCACCTGTTGAGCTACGCGCACCTCTTCGGCGCGGTCGCCTCCCGGAGCAGGCGTCAGCGACACACGAATGGTGTCGCCAATCCCATCCAGCAGGATGGGAGCCAGACCGGCGGTTGTGGCCACGATTCCCTTGATGCCCAGACCCGCCTCGGTCAGGCCGACGTGCAGCGGATAGTCGCCTCGCCGCGCGAGCATCCGGTACACCGCGATGAGATCGCGAACCGTGGAGACCTTCGCCGAGATCACGATGCGGTCGTGGCCCAGCCCCGTCTCTTCCGCCAGCGCCGCCGAGCGCAGCGCGCTTTCGACCATGGCCTCGAGCAGCACTTCCCGAGCCTCCTTGGGGGCCTCCTCCAGCGCGTTCGCGTCCATGAGCTCGGTGAGCAACCGTTGGTCCAGCGATCCCCAGTTCACACCGATGCGCACGGGCTTGTCGTGCTCGATCGCGACTTTGATGATCTGGGTGAAGTTCTCGTCACGGCGCTTGGTCCCGACGTTCCCGGGATTGATTCTCAGCTTCGCCAGCGCCTCCGCGGCCTTCGGATACTTGGTGAGCAGCAGGTGGCCGTTGTAGTGGAAGTCGCCCACGATCGGAGTCGAGTAGCCGTCGCCGCGCAGTCGGCTCACGATCTCGGGCACCGCCTGCGCGGCCTCGTCATTGTTGACCGTCACGCGCACCAACTGACTTCCGGCGTCGGCGAGAAGCCTGATCTGATCGACCGTGGAGTGAACGTCGGCTGTGTCGGTATTTGTCATCGACTGGACGACCACTGGCGCACCTCCACCGATGGCCACGCCTGCGACGTCGACCGAGACCGTTTCTCTACGTGTTACGGCGATCACGAAGACCTCATGGGGTCGGCCCGAAACGGGCAGTCAGCGTCACACCGAGCGCGCCAAACCCGGCGACGAAAAGGATGAGCCCGCCCGTGGCCTTCCAGCGATAGACCTGAGTGAGCTCGTCCTGGCTCTTTGTAGAAGGGATGAACGGATGGTCCTCCTCCGACTTCATCAAGACATCGACGTCGGGCTTCATTGCCGCCTTGGCGACGTGGTCTTCCACGATCGCCTCGGCTTCCCTGCGCGCGTGGTCCCACTCCTCCATGTCCACGCGCCCGTCACCGTCAGAGTCGAAACGTTCGACCAGTTCTTCGTGACCGTGTGCTTGAGGCGAACGAGGTTGTTGTAGATCGTCGCGAAATAAACGCTCAGGACAGCGAGTAAGACGAGTAGTACGTATCCGGTGATCCCCATGCTCCTAGTCCCCCTTAGTGTACAACTTGACGTGTCTGCGGCGAGTCCGGTATACCTCTCGTAGCGTTCTCCCCCTGGCCCAGGATTCCAGGCTTATGGATCGGAAGTGGGTATACCTGTTCACGGAGCTCGAAGCAGCAGAAGCCTCCGCCGGTGACTGGGAGGCAGTGCGCGGGCTGCTCGGCGGCAAGGGAGCGAATCTGGCAGAGATGACGCGGATTCAGGTCCCGGTCTCTCCAGGCTTCACCGTGACGACCGAAGCGTGCATCGCATACCTCGGTGTCGAGGGCGAATTCCCTGCGGATATCTGGGAACAACAGATCGAGGCCCTGCAGCGCATCGAGGCGACCACGGAAAAGGAGTTTGGCAACCCGGCGAGACCGCTGCTCGTTTCGTGTCGGTCGGGCGCGAAATTCTCGATGCCTGGCATGATGGACACGATCCTGAACCTGGGATTGAACGACGAAGTCGCCCGTGGGATGGTCGAGCTCACCGGCGACGCACGCTTCGTATACGACGCGTACCGTCGATTGATTCAGATGTTCGGCACGGTGGTGCGCGGCATGCACATTGAAGTGTTCGAGCAGGTCATCGCGGCAAAGCGATTGGCCGCGGGAGTGTCCTCGGACTCTGAGCTCGATGCAGAGGACTGGACCGCGCTCACGCAGCGGTTCAAGGACCTGGTCAGGACTCACACCCACGCTCCCTTTCCACAGGATCCGCTGGAACAGCTGCGCGCGGCGACCGAAGCGGTGTTCGAATCCTGGAATAGGAAGCGCGCCGTAGACTATCGCAACGCATCTGGGATCCCGCACGACATCGGTACGGCGGTGAACATCCAGACGATGGTCTTCGGCAACATGGGGGAGACCTCGGGCACGGGGGTCGTGATGAGCCGAAACCCGTCTACGGGGGAGCCGGGCTTGGCAGGGGACTTTTTGGTGAACGCGCAGGGAGAAGACGTGGTGGCCGGGACTCGGAAGACCCTGGACATCAGCGCGATGGCAGAACGCTTCCCAGAGGCCTATCAGCAGCTCTGTGAGATCGCGGACAAGCTCGAGCTTCACTACCGAAACATGCAGGACCTCGAGTTCACCATCGAGCACGGAACGCTGTGGCTGCTCCAGACGCGGAACGGCAAGCGCACTGCCCAAGCGGAGGTTCGCATCGCCGTCGACATGGTCGACGAGGGGCTGCTCGGGCGAGAGGAGGCCGTGCTGCGGGTGAGCCCCGAGCAAGTGGACTTCTTCCTGCATCCTCAGTTCGATGAGGACGCGAGGAGCGAGGCGCAGCTGATCGCGTCGGGTCTGAACGTGTCGCCCGGAGCCGCGGTAGGCATCGTGGCGTTCGACGCGGACACGGCAGAGAGATGGGCCCGGGAGGACGGGAAAGCGGTGATCATGGTCCGACCGGAGACCAGGCCCGACGACGTTCACGGAATGCTCGCGGCGCAGGGCATCATTACCAGCCGGGGAGGACGGACCAGCCACGCTGCGCTAGTCGCGCGCCAGTTCGGCAAACCAGCCGTCGTGGGAGTAGAGTCGCTCGAGATCGATTTGGTCGATCGTGAAGCGCGCATGGGAGACATCACGATCCGCGAAGGCACCGAGATCTCGATCGATGGCATGCTCGGAGAAGTCTATCTCGGTGCGCTACCGACCGTCGTTCCGGACGTACAGGACTCTTGGCTCACCCAGCTACTGGGCTGGGCGGACGAGTTCAGGACGCTCGAAGTTTGGGCGAATGCGGACTATCCCGATGATGCCCGCCGTGCCCGTGCCCTAGGAGCACAGGGCATCGGGCTGTGCCGCACAGAGCACATGTTCTTCGAGGAGGATCGGCTCCCGGTCATGCGGGAAATGATCATGGCCCGCAACCACTTGGAGCGCGACGAGGCCCTCGACAAGCTACTGCCCCTGCAGCGCGTTGACTTCGAAGGGCTCTTCCGGGCGATGGACGGCCTGCCGGTCGTGGTTCGTCTGCTGGACCCGCCGCTGCACGAATTCCTGCCCGACCACCAGGAGCTGCTGCACGAGTTGGCCGATCTCAAGCTCAGACTCCAACACCTGGCCACACTCCAGGAGATCGACGACACGCTCGATGAGATCCGTGCGAAGCAGGACTTCCTCGAGCGGACAGAGACGCTCCTGGAAACGAATCCGATGTTGGGCACGAGGGGCGTCCGTCTAGGCATACTGCTGCCGGAACTTACGCGCATGCAGACGCGCGCTCTCTTTCAGGCGGCGACGCAGTGCATGCGGGAAGGCGTTGACGTGAAGGTAGAGGTCATGATCCCCTTGATCTCTCACGTGAACGAGTTTCGCCAGCAGCGTCGCCTGGTCGAAACCGAGGCTCGTGAAGTGATGGATGAAGAGGGACAGGAGGTCCCGTACAAGATCGGCACCATGATCGAGATCCCGCGCGCCGCCCTTACCGCCGACGAAATCGCCTCGACCGCCGAGTTCTTCTCGTTCGGAACCAACGACCTCACCCAGACCGTGTTCGGTATCTCACGGGACGATGCCGAGTCCGGCTTTCTCGTGCACTATATGGAGCACGACGTGCTGCCCGCGAACCCGTTCGCGACCCTCGACATTCCCGGTGTGGGCAAGATCATGCGCATGGCGGTCGAGCTCGGGCGTGGCGTTCGACCTGACCTGATGATCGGGATCTGCGGCGAGCACGGTGGCGACCCCAAGTCGGTCGAGTTCTGCCACGAGATGGGCCTCGACTACGTGAGTTGCTCTCCATTCCGCATCCCGATCGCCCGCTTCGCGGCCGCGCAGGCGGCCGTTCAGGAAGCGGGCTGGCGTCCTATGCCGGCCGCTCCGAGGGACGAGTTCCGCAGGGAGGAGGCTGCGGCACCCGTGCCAACAGCAGAGGAGGCCGCGGTTTCCCAGTAGGGCCACGAGCGACTTTGAGGAGGGAGCTTGGCTATGTCTTCGAGAGCACGGCTCGTAGGCCTCGCGCTCGCTCTGTGGGTGACGCCTGCGCTCGCTCAGGCGGTGCCGTCCGAGCGGCAAGCCCGGCCCGAACAACCCGGGATCTCGGTATCGTGGGTGGAATCACCGATCACCGACGTTCTGCTCGCCTTCTCGACCTTCTCGGGCAAATCGAGGGTGCAGGGCCGGGACGTCGCGGGGATCGTCACCGCCGAGATCAATGACCAGCCGTGGGATTCCGCGCTGCGTGCGATTCTATCGGCGCAGGGCCTCGTCGCCGTCGAAGACGAGTACGGGATCATTCGCGTCAGCAACCTCGCGGCGCTGAACGCGCTGGAGGCCGTGCAACCCATCGTGACGAGGATCTACCGAATCTCCTTCTCGCGGGCGGCCGAACTGCAAGCAACGATCGCCCCCCTGCTCTCCCCACGTGGCAGTATCAGCGCCGCGGCGAGTACCAACTAGCTGATCGTCGCTGATATCCGGCGCGTGCAACGCGCGGTCGCGAGGCTGCTGGGGGGGGTTCGAGCAGTAGGGGAAGGCAAGGTCGCGCCTACTCGGCCCGCGCCGGAGGCCAAGCAGTCCAAAGATTTCGCCTGGTGCCACGGTGAAGGAAACACGGGACACGGCTGGGGCAGTGGCGCCGGGAGGTGTGTAGGTGAGGTCTCGGACTTCGATTATGGCGGGTCGGCGGCTGGCTCTGGGGTGACTGGCAGGGCTTCTCGATTAGGAGTCGCATGCCGAGCCGCCTCGGTTCAGAGAGCCTCGAGCGCCTCTCGTACCGCGTCAGGCAACCGCGTCTTCTTTCCCGCGTTGTAGTCGAAGCACACGATGCGTCCCTCGCCTTTGGCCACCACCGCACCCAACTGGTCACTCACGATGCGGTACACGACGGTGAAGCGATCCTCGGCCAGTTCGGTGACGCCCACGCCGACCTCCATGGTGTCGGGGAACCCGACCGGCAGGCGAAATACGCAGCTCGCTCGCGCCAAAATCGGCCCAACGCCATCCGCGCGCCTCTCTCCGAGCCAGCCGACTCGCCTGAACAATGCCACGCGCCCGGTCTCGAACCAGCGGAAATAAACGGTGTTGTTGACGTGCTGGAGCGCGTCGAGGTCCCCCCAAGCCACGGGGACTGTGACGTGCACCGGCAGGTCCGACAGCAAGGTGGAGTGGGGGGGCGAGTTGGTCACCGGGAGAGTCGTACGGCCGCAAAGGCATCAGCGCCAGCGAAGGGCGCATCGCAGCACATATTTATGCAGGCATTCGTGACGCGGGAGCGAGAGGACGGTTGCGCGACCTATCCGATTGTGGAGGAAGCGTTTGCAGGGGTCGCATCCTCGCGTCAACACTGACAAATTAGGCTCCCGTAAGGCACCAGGCTCAAAGAGCCGACTGGACACCGAATGAGCCCTCTGACACGAACGTCTCCGCACCGGACTGGTGGACCCAGCCAGGCGACCGGACCTGTCGAGCCGACTGCCGCCGTGCTGGGCGCTTGGTCGGGGCACGTATCCGACGTGCTGCCCGGCGCGGACGCTCTGCGCGAGAGCATCGCGGACATTCGACGGCCGGTTTACGTGCTGGGCGGCGATGAAGTAGCTCAGCCGGGACTTCGGAGAGCGGTGGCCGTGCGAGGGGAGACACGTTTCGGGACCGATGTGCGACTCTACGAGGGCGACCGCGCCATCGTGGGCCACGCCGCACCTCTGCGCCTGGACAACCTCGGGGACCCAGAGTTTCGTAAAGCGCACGGGCTGAAGCTCGCCTGCGTGGCCGGCGCGATGGCCAACGGCATCGGATCCGCGGAAGTGGTCGAAGCCATGAGCCACGCGGGCATGCTGGGCATCTTCGGCGCCGCGGGCCTCCCGCTCAGGACTGTAGAAGCGGCCATCGACCGCCTGACGTCGTCCCTGGGTGGAGCGCCCTTCGGCTTCAACCTCATTCACAGTCCCAACGAGCCCGACGTCGAGCACGGCGTGGTCGACCTCTACTTGCGGCATGGTGTTCGCTTGGTGGAGGCTTCGGCATACATGCGCCTCACCCTTCCCCTCATTCGCTACCGGGTGAGCGGCATCTACCGCGATACCGACGGCAGAGTAGTGACCCCGAACCGGGTCATCGCCAAGGCCTCGCGGGTGGAGGTGGCGACCCGATTTTTCTCGCCGCCACCCGAGGCGTTCCTGCAGGAGCTCGTTGCCCGCGGGGACATCACGGAAACCCAGGCGCGCCTCGCGAGAGAGATCCCCGTCGCCCAGGACCTCACGGCCGAAGCCGATAGCGCTGGGCATACCGACAATCGGCCCGCGTTGGGCCTGCTGCCGACCATGATCGCTTTGCGCGACCGCATTCAGCGCGAATATGCCTACCCCGAGGCCTTGCGCGTGGGAGCCGCTGGCGGCATCGCGACCCCGCATGCCGCGGCAGCGGCATTCGCCATGGGCGCTACCTACGTCCTGTTGGGCTCCGTGAACCAAGCCTGCGTAGAAGCGGGAACGTCACCAGCGGTCCGAGAGATGCTGGCCGCCTCCGAGCAAGCAGACATCGCAATGGCGCCGGCCGCCGACATGTTCGAGATGGGCGTCAAGGTGCAGGTGCTCAAGCGCGGCACCATGTTCGCCATGCGGGGCGGTCGCCTGTACGAGCTCTACAGGGCCTACGACTCGATCGACGAAATCCCGGAGGATGAGCGCCAGAAGCTCGAAGAAACCGTCTTCAGGAAGAGCTTCGAAGAGGTTCTCGAGGACGTGCGCACGTACTTCCTCGAGCGCGACCCCACGCAATGGGAGCGTGCCCAGATCGACCCCAAGCACCGCATGGCGCTGGCGTTCCGCTGGTACCTCGGCCAAACTTCTATTTGGGCCAACACGGGCGAGCCGTCGAGAACCCTCGACTACCAGATTTGGTGCGGTCCCGCCATGGGTGCTTTCAATGCCTGGGTTCAGGATAGCTTCCTCGCGGAAGCGAGCAACCGGAGCGTGGTCACCGTCAGTCTGAATCTCCTTTACGGCGCCGCCGTATTGGGTCGGATACAGACGTTGCGCAGCCAGGGCTTGATTCTGAGCCCGGAAGAGCAGCAGGTGTTGCCGCGCACTCTGTCACAGCTGGAGATGCACCTGCCGTGAACAATCGACAGTCTCCTGAGCCACGCGAGCGGGACGTCCCGTTGGCCATCATCGGCATCTCCTGCATTTTCCCCGAGGCAGACGGCCTGGAAGCGTACTGGCACAACATCCGCAATGGCGTAGATGCCATCACGGACGTGCCCGATACGCACTGGTCACCGGACGACTATTTCAGCGCCGATCCCAAAGCGCCCGACATGACCTACGCGGCGCGGGGCGGGTTCCTGCCACCCGTCGATTTCAATCCACTGGACTTCGGCATCGCTCCGAACGCCCTGGAGGCGACCGATACCGCGCAGCTCCTGGCGCTCTATACGGCGAGCAAGGCACTCATCGACGCGGGTTACGGCCCTGATCGGGACTTCGATCGGGATCGCGTCAGCGTGCTGATGGGTGTCACGGGGACCCTGGAACTAACGATTTCCCTGGGTGCGCGCCTCGGACACCCGTTTTGGCGTAGGGCATTGGCTGAATCTGGCGTCGACGGTGAAGTGGCGGAGGACGTGGTGCGCCGCATCTCGGACTCCTACGTCGAGTGGCAAGAGGCGTCGTTCCCAGGCCTTCTCGGCAATGTCGTCGCGGGCAGGATCGCGAACAGGCTGGACCTGGGTGGCACCAACTGCGTCGTGGACGCGGCTTGCGCCAGTTCGCTGAGTGCACTCCACCTAGCCGCCATGGAGCTCGCCGACGGCCGCTGCGACATGGCCATCACCGGCGGTGTCGACACGCTCAACGACATCTTCATGTACATGTGCTTCTCGAAGACGCCCGCGTTGAGCGCCACCGGCAATGCACGTCCCTTCGACCACGAAGGCGACGGCACCATCCTCGGTGAAGGAGTGGGCATCCTCGTCCTGAAGCGCTTGGACGACGCAGTCCACGACGGCGACCGCATCTACGCCGAGATCCGTGGTCTGGGCACATCGAGCGACGGCAAGGGCAACGCCATCTATGCGCCGAGTTCGTTGGGTCAAGCCAAGGCGCTACGCCGGGCCTACCAGCGTGCCGGCACCACGCCCGATACCGTGCAACTCGTCGAGGCCCACGGTACCGGTACGGTCGTAGGAGACGCCGCCGAGTCCGAAGCCCTCACTGCGGTCTACCGTGAGAGCGGGGCGGAGGGCACGTGGTGTGCGCTCGGTTCGGTGAAGTCTCAGATTGGACACACCAAGGCCGCAGCGGGCGCCGCATCCCTGATCAAGGCAGCGATGGCGCTTCACCACAAAGTGCTGCCGCCCACGCTGAAGGTCGAAAAGCCGTTGGCGCAGGTCGCGCCGGGCGCCTCGCCCTTCTACGTGAACACGGACAAACGCCCTTGGCTCGCGCCCGACGGCCATCCTCGGCGAGCAGCGGTCAGTTCCTTCGGCTTCGGTGGCAGCAACTTTCACTGCGTACTGCAGGAGCACATCAGCGAGGGCAGCGCGAACGAGGAGACTGATTGGGACGGAGATGTGCAAATCGTTGCCTTCAGCGCACCTACGCAACACAACCTCAAGGAATGGTTGACACGTCTGGGTGAGGCTTCGCACTGGGACGCCGTTCGTGAGTTGGGCCAGATCTCCCGTAAGGCCTTCCGTGCAGATGACGCCGAGCGACTACTGCTCGTCGTCGAGAAGGGCCATACCGATGCGCCCGCTCTGGCAACTCGAGTCACCAGCCTGCTCGACGCCCACAAAGAGACGACGTGGTCCACGCCGGACGGCGTCTACTATGGTCGTGGCCCAGCGGCGGGCGATCTGGCGTTTCTCTTTCCCGGCCAAGGCTCTCAATACGTAGGCATGCTCCGCGACCTCGCGTGTCAGTTCCCGAGCATGCGCGCGTCCCTCGAGCTGGCCGACGCCGGAGACTCCGAGAACCGTCTGAGTGACGTAGTCTATCCGCATCCCGCCTTCGATCACGACGCGCGGCAGCTACAAGAAGACGCGCTGCGGGACACATCAAACGCTCAGCCGGGAATCGGAGCCGTCAGCCTCGGGGCCGACGCGGTTCTTCGTTTGTTCGGGGTCACGCCTGTGGCGACGGCCGGCCACAGCTTCGGCGAACTCAGCGCTCTGTGCGCTGCCGGCCGGCTGACGAGGCAGGACTTCCACGCGCTCGCTCGACTCCGCGGTCGCGTGATGGGCGAACTGGACGGTGGCCGGGGGGCCATGCTCGCGGTGCGGGCAGGCCTCGCGGAGGTGGAGAAGGTCATCGCCGCCGAGTCTCTCGACCTAGTGGTGGCGAACCGCAACGCGCCGGCACAGGTCGTTCTTTCTGGTGCCACCGACGAGATCGAGCGCGCATCAGGGGCACTTCGTGTTCGTCAGATCGACGCGCGTCGCCTGCCCGTCTCTGCTGCCTTCCACTCCCCGCTGGTCTCTGAAGCCGAAGCACCGCTCGCCAGCGCATTGGAGGGAATCGAACTAGCCGAAGGCCCGGTGCCCGTCTACGCGAACAGCACCGGCAAGTCGTACCCGGCCGACGCCGAGGAGGCCAAAGCGCTTCTGGCCGGGCAGCTCGCGCGCCCTGTACTCTTCGATGAGCTTGTCAGCCGAATGCACAAGGACGGCGTACGGACTTTCGTGGAGACGGGACCGCACGGGCACCTCAGCGGGCTCGTCGACTCCGTCCTTGACGGCGAGCCTCACCACGCCTTCGCCCTCGACGCGAGCCACGGATCGCGCTCGGGCATCCGCGATTTAGCTCGAGTGTTGGCCCAGATCGGCTCACTCGGCCACACCATAGACCTGCAGCCCTGGGACGCTTCCTTCGACCCGCCCGCTGCTCCGGCGATAGCCGGCCGCGCGGCGCTCACCTATCAGGTGGGGGGAGCCAATATCCGGACCCGCAAGAGAGAACCGATGCCACGCAACAATGACAAGGCAGCACAGCCCGCACGGGCCGACGGCGCGCACACCGAGGACAGAGCGCCGAACGGGGAGGACACCCCGGCCTTGCTGAGTACCCCTGCTCCGCTGCCCGTACCGGTCGCTCCCGTGGCGGCTCCCGTAGCAGGCTCGGTGGCTGAAGCCCTGCGGATCACTCAGGAGAACATGGCGGTGCTTCAGCACCTCCAGCAGCAGACAGCGCAGCTGCATCAGCAGTTCCTCGAGGGGCAGAATGCCTCTCAGCAGCACTACCACACGTTGCTCCAGCAACAGCAGCGCTTCCTGGACATGTCGATGGGCGTGCCCGTGGCACCGGCACCTCCTGTGGCCCCCGCTGTCTCGAGTGCACAGCCGTTGATGTCTCTGCCTGCGCCCGCCGCCCCGTCGGTCTACGCCGCTCCCAGCCTCGAGCGCATGGTACCGGCCCCGGCCGAATCGCCGGCCGCCGCCGTCGTGCCCGCCGAGGCGCCAGAACCGGTCACAGCCGCTGTGGCTCCGGCGGCGGCGCCTGATCTAGACGTGGCGAAGATCCTCTTGGACATCGTGTCCGACAAGACAGGATACCCTGCGGAAGTACTCGAGCTAAAAATGGAGCTCGACTCGGATCTGGGCATCGATTCCATCAAGCGTGTCGAGATCCTGTCCGCGCTGCAGGACGAGCTGCCCAACGCGCCCAAGGTCGGCCCCGATCAGCTGGGCACGCTGCGCACACTCCAGTCGCTGCTCGACCTGATCCCCGGAGAGGGCGCCACACCGGTGACCTCGAGCGAGCCCACACCAGGGGTGGTCGAGGCACAGGTCACGGTCTCGTCGCCCGCCGTGAAGACCGTGGCATTGGCGGCGGAGACGCAGGCAGTCGCCGCGGACCCGGAGGCCGAGGTGGAGGAAGTAGCCCTGAGACCGCTGCAGCGGTACGTGCTGCGGTCGCGGGACTTCAACGGTGCCCCCGAAGAGGAGGTTACTCGGCCGGCTGCCGGAGCCGCGATCTGGATTACCGATGGAGACGCGGAGTTGGCGTCGGAGATCCTAAAGCTTCTCGAGGGCGAGGGTTACCAGCCACGCGCCGTGTCGGCGAAGTCGCTGAACGGCTCGAGCAATGAGGCTGTCGTGGGTGTCGTCATCCTTCCCCCGCGCGACGGAGCGTCGGACGAGGATCTGCTGGGTGCGCTCCAGGTGGTCCAGGCGGCCGGCCACGGCCTACGTACCGCTGGCCTCAAGGGCGGAGCGTTCCTAGTGAGCGTCTCCCGCCTCGATGGGACATTCGGCACCACGGGCAACGAGATTGCCGACCCGCTCTCCGGGGGCTTTGCCGGCCTTACAAAGTCAGCCGCTGGTGAGTGGCCTGAGGTGCGTTGCCGCGCACTCGACTTGGCACCAGACCTGCAAAATTCCGACGCAGCGCGCGCCATTGTTGCCGAGCTGTTCCGCGCCGGCCCCGTGGAAGTGGGTTTGAGCGCTGCCGGCCGTAGCGTGCTCGAGCTGGTAGGCGGGTCACTCCCGTCCGCCAAAGGATCCCTGCCCCTGGACAAGGGCGATGTCGTAGTGCTCAGTGGCGGCGCGAGAGGCGTCACCGCGGAGGTCGCTCTGGCGCTTGCGAAATCGTGCCAGCCGACGCTCGCGCTACTCGGTCGCAGCCCGGAGCCGGAAGCCGAGCCCGAGTGGCTAGCGAAGCTCGGGACCGAGGCGGAAATCAAGCAGGCCATGCTCGCGCGCGGCGACGCGCCATCGCCGCGCGAGGCTGGCGACATGTACAAGCGAATCCGCGCCGAGAGGGAGATCCGCACCAACCTCGAGCGGATGAACGATACGGGCGCGACGGTACGCTACATGCAGGTCGACGTGACTGACGCATCGGCCGTAAGCGACGCTCTCTCCTCGATTCGTGAGCTCCACGGCCCCGTTCGGGTCCTAGTGCACGGGGCTGGCGTACTCGCCGACCAGCACATCCTCGACAAGACGGCCGAAAGTTTCCAGAAGGTCTATGAGCCAAAAGTGACCGGTCTTCGAAACCTGCTCGAGGCAGTGGACCGTGACGCCTTGCGCGCCCTCGTGTTGTTCAGCTCGTCGACCGCACGGTATGGTCGCGTGGGTCAGGTGGACTACGCGATTGCAAACGAGGTGCTCAACAAAGTCGCCCAGCAAGAGGCCCGGCGTCTTCCCGATTGCAGGGTCCTGAGCCTCAATTGGGGACCTTGGGAAGGCGGTATGGTGGACGAATCGCTCAGGGCGGCCTTCGCCAGCGAAGGAGTGCCACTCATTCCGCTGGCCCAGGGTGCGGACCACCTGCTACGCGAGTTGGCTACTGACGAGTCGGACGTCGAGCGTGTTGTCCTGGGCCCCGCCCCGGCCGACGCTGTGAGCCCTGAGCCCATCGCACAAACGGGACCAATGGGTCCTGACGCTTCCTCCTCCCTGCCGCTGGTGGCTGAAGAGGACATCGACGTAGCGAGTTGTTCCTTCCTGCGCTCGCACGTCCTGGACGGCAAGGCCGTCGTGCCCATGGCGATGCTGCCCGAATGGCTCGCGCACGGCGCGCTGCATGGCAATCCCGGCCTGAAGTTCCACGGCTTCGACAACCTCAAGTTGCTCAAGGGTTTGGTCTTGGACGCGGACGCCAGCCTGGGCCTGAAGATCCACGCAGGTAGTGCGCGTAAGGACGAGGAAGGCTACTACCGCGTTGAGATGGAGCTGCGCGCCACTCAGGGCGACGACAGGGAGTTCCTGCACGCTAGGGCGGAGATCCTCCTGGCCGAGGCCCTGCCGGAGGGCGAGCCCCAACTGAGCGCTCCGCAGGGACCCGCTTATGAGAAGACCGCAGCCGAGACGTACCGCGATCACCTATTCCACGGCCCTGCTCTTCAGGGAATCGAACGTGTGCAGACCTGCTCCCCGGAGGGCGTCGTCGCCGACGCGTCGGCGGCCCCGCCGCCGAGCGAGTGGATGGAGCGTCCGTTCCGTCGGCGCTGGCTGACGGATCCGCTGGTGCTCGACGTGGGCATCCAACTTCTCACCTTCTGGTCGGGGGTCCACAGCGCCGGTCCTTCGCTGCCATGTGCGGCGGCCAGTTACCGCCAATACAGAGCGTTCCCGAAAGACGGTGCCCACGTGGTGGCTCGCATCACGAAGAGTGACGAGACCCGGGTGCTCGCCGACCTGGAGTTCCTCGATGGCGACGGCCGGCTGGTCGCGCGCTTCGAGGGGTGCGAGAACACCATCGACGAGGGGCTGACGAGCACGTTCCGCAGCAATCGACTGCCCCTCGAGGTCAGCTCCTGAATCGCCTCGACATAGCTGTCGTTGGCTTCGGGGGAGTCTTTCCCGGCGCCGAGAACCCGCAGGACTTTTGGACCAACATCGCGAGCGGTAAGGACGCCACCGTTGAAGTCCCGGCTCGCCGTTGGTCCCTCGATCCAGACGATGCGTATTCACCCGAGATCGCGGCCGCGGATCGGGTCTACGCGCGGCGCGCCGGCCTCTTGCTCGACATCGAGCTCAATGTCGACGAGCTGAGTATCGACGCAGATCTCCTGGATCGGCTGGACCCCATGTTTCACGTGGCCTTGCGCGCGGCTCAGATGGCCCTCGCGGACGGCCTGCCCGAGACGCTCGACCGGGATCGCACCGGCGTCATCTTCGGCAACATCGTTCTGCCCACCGATGCGGCCTCCGCGCTGGCCTTGGAGACGCTGGGCCGGAGCTTCGCGGAACGCCTCGGGCAAGTCGGCCCTGAGCCCGACGCCACCGAGCCCCTCAATCGATATGTGGCGGGACTTCCCGCGGGCCTGGTGGCCCACGCGCTGGGCCTGCGTGGTGGCAGCTACACACTGGACGCGGCGTGCGCGTCATCGCTCTACGCATTGAAGCTCGCGTGCGACGAGCTCGCATCGGGACGCGCTGACGCCATGCTCACGGGAGGGGTGTCGCGGCCGTCATCGCTTTACACGCAGATGGGCTTCAGCCAGTTGCGGGCGCTGTCACCCAGCGGCCGGTGTTCGCCTTTCGATCGCCGCGCGGACGGCCTGGTGGTCGGGGAGGGCGCGGGGCTCTTCCTGCTCAAGCGACGCGAAGACGCCGAGCGCGACGGAGACCGGATCCACGCCGTCATCCGCGGCATCGGCCTGAGCAACGACGTGGGCGGCAGCCTCATGTCGCCAGACTTCGAGGGACAGCTGCGCGCGATGCGGGCCGCTTACGAGCAGGCCGGCTGGACACCGCAGGATGTGGACCTGATCGAATGCCACGGCACGGGCACACCCGCCGGGGACAAAGCAGAACTCCGGAGCCTGCAAGCACTCTGGGCCGAGGTTCCTCCCCAGGAGCGGCCCTGTGTCATCGGGTCAGTGAAGTCCAACGTGGGCCACCTGCTCACAGCCGCCGCTGCCGCTGGACTGGCAAAGGTCCTGCTCGCCTTGGAGTCCGAGACGCTACCGCCGACCGCCAACTTCGAGACCCCGGTGGACGAGGGCCTGAATTCGGGTCCCTTCCGGGTCCTCTCACAAGGCCAGCCCTGGCTGCGGCGCTCCGAGGAGGTACCTCGACGTGCCGCCATCAGCGCATTCGGCTTCGGCGGGATCAACGCCCATGTGCTTCTGGAGGAATGGCGGCCGGGCGCGCAGGCGTCGGTATCCGCGCAAGCACCGCGCACCGACCCCATCGCCATCGTGGGCATGGACGCTCACTTCGGCCCTTGGGTCGGCCTGCGGGCCTTTCAGGAGCGTGTGCTCGGCGGCGAACCGGAGATACAGCCCACCACGCCAACGCGCTGGTGGGGTGCCACAGAGTGCGACTGGTTCGAGGGCCTAGGGCTACACGCCAACGATTTTCGTGGCCACTACATCGATCGCTTGGACATTCCTCAGGGTCGGTTCCGCATTCCGCCGAGGGAGTTGGAGGAGATGCTTCCTCAGCAGCTCCTCATGCTCAATGTCATGGCGAACGCCATCGATGATGCGGGCTTCAAGGGCGGAGAGCGGCTACGCTCCGGCGTCTTCATCGGCATCGCGCTAGACCTCAATACCACCAACTTCCATTTCCGTTGGGCGGCGGACGAGGGCGTGCGCGACAACACTGTGCCGCCCCTGACCGCCAACCGCACTATGGGCGCGTTGGGCGGCATCGTCGCGAGTCGCATCGCGCGGGAGTTTCGCGTTGGCGGTCCGAGCTACACGATCTCCAGCGAGGAGACTTCAGGCATGCATGCGCTGGAGGTCGCGGTGCGCGCGCTGCAAGAGCGCGAGTTGGATAGCTGTCTGGTAGGAGCAGTGGATCTCGCGGGAGATGTGCGCGCGGTGCTGGCCACGCATGCGCTCCACCACTACTCGGCAAGCGGTCGCGCGCGCCCCTTCGACGCGGACGCGGATGGTACGGTAGTAGGCGAGGGAGCCGCGGCAGTGGTACTCAAACGCTTGGAGGATGCCGAGCGCGACGGGGACCGTGTTTACGCTGTGATCCGCGGATTCGGCGCCAACTCGGGAGGCTCGGCCCAGCGGCCCATGCCCACGCCCGACACCTATTCGCGAGCCCTCGAACGCGCCTATCAAGAAGCGGATCTCGACCCCGCCCTGGTCGGCTACGTCGAGACCCACGGGAGCGGCAACCATATCGAGGACCGCATCGAGACCGAGGCGCTGTGCTCGTTCTTCTCACCACGCCATTTGGCGCCGGTGCGGCACCTGGGCAGCGTGAAGGCCGACGTCGGACACGCCGGCGCTGCTTCGGCGCTCGCGTCGACGGTCAAGACAGCGCTCTGCCTCTACCAGGAGGTGTTGCCGCCCGTACGAGGGTTGCGGTCGGTGCGCGCGGACCTGTCGCCCAGGGACTTCCTGCTCGCGAAGGAGCCCCAGTACTGGCTGAGAAACCGGGCCGACGGCCCCCGCCGCGCGGGTGTGAGCACACTCGGTGTGGACGGAGGCTGTTGCCACCTCGTGCTCGAGGAGCACGAGGCGAGCAAAGGCGGAGCCACGCTCCCCGAGCGGCGCCAACCGCTGGGGGCGCGCAGTGAGGCACTCTTCGCCGTAGAAGGCGACGACGTCTCGCTGCTAGGAGCGAGGCTCGCCGCCCTCGCGTCCCACGCACGCCACGAGACCGAAGCCATCGAGTTGCTCGCGCGCGATTGGTTCCGGAAAGTGGGGCAAAGTCCGGAGGCCAAGCTCGGGCTGTCGCTCGTTGCGCGCTCCCGCGAGGAGCTGCTGCGCTTGGCAGACGCGGCGGGCGCCATGCTACGTGGTGAGGCCGACGACAGTGCCCTGCCGGATTCGAACCGCATCTTGTGGAATCCCCACCCGCTGGGCGGTCGCACGGAGCTCGCCTTCGTCTTCCCAGGGTCGGGCAACCACTATACCGGCATGGGTCGCGAGCTGGCCGTAGAGTGGCCGGAGATCGCTCGCAGGCAAGACGCCGAGACTCTGTACCTTCCGCAGCAACTCTTGCCTGATCGCTTCTGGAACGCGGCGTCCAGCAAGGACCTTGGCGATGACGAGCGCGCCTTCATCATCGCGCAGGTCGCGCTGGGCACGGTGGTGTCCGACCTCGTACGCTCCTTCGGTGTCGAGCCAGGCAGCGTCTTGGGCTACAGCCTGGGAGAACCCACAGGGCTGTTCTCGCTACGCGCCTGGCGAGACCGAGAAATGATGCTCGCTCGACTCATGGAGAGCTCGCTCTTCACCGACGATTTGGCGGGCAACTGCGACAGCATCCGCAAGAGTTGGGGTCTGACTGAGTTCGAGGAAGTGGACTGGGTCACCGGCGTGGTCGATCGAGCAGCCGCGGCGGTGCGTGGCGTACTGGACGCCGAGGAGCGCGTCTACCTGCTTATCATCAACACACCGGCCGAATGCGTCATCGGAGGCGACCGCAAACGCGTCGCCGCCGTGGTGGACGCCCTGCACTGCAACTTCCACGCGCTGGAAGGCGTGCCCACGGTGCACTGCGCCGTGGCCGAACCCGTGGCCAAAGAGTACCACGACTTCCACCTCTTCCCGACGACGGCTCCCGCTGGAGTGCGCTTTTTCAGCGCCGCAGCCGGAGACGTCTACGAGGTGACCCGCGAGAGCGCGGCCGACAGCATTCTCGAGCAAGCGGTGCGCGGCTTCGACTTCCCGAAGCTCATCGAGCGAGCATACGAGCAGGGCGTCCGCCTCTTCCTGGAGATGGGGCCGGGCTCCTCGTGCACGCGCATGATCGCTCGCATCCTCGAGGGCCGGCCGCACGTCGCTCAGTCCGCCTTGAGCGCGCACAAGGGTGACGTGTCTTCGCTGCTGCGCCTGCTGGGTCGGCTCATCGCGGAGCGGGTCCCGCTGGACCTGCAGCCGCTCTACGGCGTGGAGACCAGAGCGCTCGGCCATCGCAGCGTCCTGCGCGAAGGTTCGTCTGCACTCCGAATTTCCATAGGAGGCGACCCTTTCCACATCCGCTGGCGCGGCCCGCAGATGGAGCCGGCCGTGCCGCCAGCACAGCCGTCTCCGTTGCCCGCCTCCGCGTCACTCGTTGCGGCGCCGTCCACTCCGGTGCCCGCGCCCGTGCCGCCCGCGGCCGCAGCCTTCGCGCCGGCGGCGGCGCAGGTAGCCGCTGCCGCGATGGCGTCCGGCGCGCCGCCTTTTTTGGGCGACCCCACCCTGTTGGCGGGGTTGAGCGCCTCGAGCGACGCTCGGGCTCGAGCGCATGCCACCTACCTGCGGAACGCTCACGAGCTCAACCGCGCGCTACAGGACACGGCCACGCTTCAGTTCCGGTTGGCCGAGCAGCTATTGGCTGCGCCTGACGAGGGCCCACCGGGGCTCGGACCGGCGGCTGCAGCGCCACCGAGGCTGATGCCTTCCTCGCCACCCACTGCGCTCGATCGCGAAGCCTGCCTCGAATTCGCAGTCGGGTCCATCGGCAACGTGCTGGGAGCGTCTTACGCCTCCGTCGACCAAAACGCCACTCGAGTCCGGCTCCCAGCTGAGCCTCTCATGCTGGTGGATCGCATCCTCAGCATCCAGGGTGAGCCGCACTCTATGACCGGCGGACGGGTCGTCACGGAGCACGACGTGGGAGCGCGCCCCTGGTACTTGAGCTGTGGTGCCATCCCCACCTGCATCGCAGTCGAGTCGGGACAGGCCGACCTCTTTCTCGCGGGTTGGTTGGGCATCGACGCCCACACCGAGGGGCTGGCTGTTTACCGACTGCTCGATGCGGTGGTCACGTTCCACGACCATCTGCCAGAACCGGGCAAGGTCATCCGGTACGACATCAGCATCGAACGCTTTTTCCAACAGGGCGAAACGTGGCTGTTCTACTTCGCTTTCGAGGGGACCGTAGACGGTCGGCCGCTGCTGTCGATGCGTGAGGGCTGCGCGGGCTTCTTCACGATCGAGGAGCTCGAGGCAGGACAAGGCATCGTGCGAACCAAGATCGACCTACAGCCTCGGCCAGGTGTCCTGCCGGAGGGCTGGACGGGCCTCGCGCCAATGCGCGCCGGCGACTCCTACGACGACGAGCAGATCGCGGCGCTGCGAAGGGGGGACCTCGCGGCGTGCTTCGGTCCGATCTTCGCGGACCTATCGATCGCTACACCTGAGACGTTGCCCAGCGGACTCATGGAGCTTGTGCACCGAGTGACCGACGTGGACCCAGAGGGCGGCCGCTTCGGCATAGGGATGATCCGCGCTGAAGCCGACATCAACCCTGACGATTGGTTCCTGACCTGCCACTTCAGTGACGACATGGTCATGCCGGGAACGCTCATGTATGAGTGTTGTCTGCACACGCTTCGGATCTACTTGCTACGAATGGGGTGGGTGGGAGAAGCGGGCAAAATCCGCTACGAGCCGGTGCCCGGCGTGAAGAGCCGGCTCAAGTGCCGGGGTCAGGTCATCCAGAGCACCAAGCGCGTGACGTATGAGATCGAGATCAAGGAGCTCGGCTACGGACCGGAGCCCTTTGCCATCGTCGACGCACTCATGTACGCGGACGGGAAGCCTGTCGTCGAGATCGCCGACATGTCCATGCGCCTCACGGGCCTCGCGCGCGAAGACGTCGAAGCGCTCTGGTGCCCACGTGAAAAACGCGTGCTCTACGACCAGGAATCCATTCTGGCCTTCGCGATTGGAAAGCCTTCGGAAGCGTTTGGTGACCGCTATCTGCCCTTCGACGACGAGCGTGTGATCGCCCGCCTGCCGGGCCCACCCTACGCCTTCATGGACCGTGTCGTGAACACCGTGGGTGAGGCGTGGGACCTGGAGCCCGGCGCCGCGGTCACGGCGGAGTACGACGTGCCCGCCGACGGTTGGTACTTCGAGGCCAACCGCCAGACGGAGATGCCCTTCGCTGTACTGCTGGAGGTTGCGCTGCAGCCGTGCGGGTGGCTCGCCGCGTACTGTGGCTCGGCCCTGACTAGTGAGACGGACCTCCGCTTCCGGAATCTGGGAGGACGCGCCGTCCAGAAGCGGGCAGTTCGCGCGGACTCCGGTACACTCACCACCGAGGTGCGACTGACGGACGTGTCGCACTCGGGCGGCATGATCATCGAGCGCTTCGACATCCGGATGACCGACGAGCAAGGTGTCGTCTTCGAGGGGGACACCTACTTTGGCTTCTTCAGTGCGGAGTCCCTGGCCGACCAGATCGGCATCCGAGAGACGCAGAAGTATGAGCCTACCGAGGCCGAGATGACGCAGGCCGTCAGCTTCGACTACCCTACCGAGGCACCCCATCCCGAAGACGGCTTCCGTATGCTCGCAAAGATCGAGGTGCTGCTTCGGGAGGGCGGGCCCCACGGTCTCGGCTTTGTCCGGGGAAGCATCCCGGTGGATTCTGAAGCATGGTTCTTCAAGGCCCACTTCATGGACGACCCGGTATGGCCGGGCTCCTTGGGGTGCGAGTCCTTCCTGCAGTTGCTCAAGGCATACGCCGCGGACCGCTGGCGACTCGATGCCGACGCGGTCTGGAGGACGAATGGTCTGGAGCGTGAGCACAATTGGACTTACCGCGGGCAGGTATTGCCCACCGACGGGAAGGTCGAGGTGGAGGCCGTCATCACCGAGGTGGACGAGCAAGCTCGCCGCGTGACAGCGTCCGGGTACCTCACCGTGGACGGCCGCACCATCTACCACCTGGGCGACTTCAGCGTCGAGATCGTGAGGGACGCCGAATGAGGTACAAAAAGGTTCATCTGGAGGCCATCGGCTACCAGCTGGCGCCCGTCGTGGTCACGTCCGACGAGCTCGAGGAACGCCTGGAGCCCCTCTACAAGCAGCTGCACGTTCCGGAGGGCTCCCTGGAGGCGCTCACGGGCATCAAGGAGCGTCGTTGGTGGGAGCCGAAGCACTCGCTGTCACACAGCGCGGCTACGGCGGCTAGGAAGGCCCTAGCCAAATCCGGAGTCCTCGCCGAGGCCTTGGAGACGGTGATCTATGCCGGTGTCTGCCGCGAGAACTTCGAGCCCGCTACCGCGTGCGCTGTGGCCGTGGAGTTGGGCGTGCGGGGATCCGCGTCCGTCTACGACATCAGCAACGCATGCCTCGGCATTCTCAACGGTATTCTGGACATCGCCAATCGCATCGAGCTGGGTCAGATTCGAGCCGGCATCGTCGTCTCCGCGGAAACCGCGAGGGAGATCGTCGAGGTCACCATCGAGCGCATGCTGCGCGAGGCCACGATGGGTACCTACACCGAGGGACTGGCCACGCTCACCGGAGGATCCGGAGCCGTCGCGGTGCTCATCACAGACGGCTCATTCGGCAACAACGGCTCCCACCGCGTGCTCGGAGGCGCTCAGCGCGCCGCCCCCGAGCACAATGATCTTTGTCGCTGGGGCCTCGACGGCGCGCCCACCCTGCACCGCACAGAGCCGCTGCCTCAGCGGATGTACACGGATGCCGCTTCGGTTCTTCAGCACGGCGTCACCCTGGCCAACGAGACGTGGCAGGACTTCCTGGGTCAGATGAGCTGGGAAGCCGACCACGTGGACCGCGTGATCTGCCACCAAGTGGGCACAGCGCACAGAGACATGATTCTGGGGTCGATCGGCATCGACCCGCTGAAAGACTTCTCGACCTTCCCTTACCTGGGCAACATCGGCACCGTGTCGCTCCCGCTGACCGCGGCGCTGGCGGAGGAAAGGGATGCCCTGGGGCCGGGAGACCGCGTGGCCTTCCTGGGCATCGGGAGTGGCCTGAATTGCATGATGCTCGGAGTGGAGTGGTAGGCGTGGAGCCGCGGTTCGAGGACTATCCTTTCGAAGGCCGTTTCCTGGATCTCGACGGCGCCCGCATGCACTACTTGGACGAGGGTGCAGGCCCCCCGGTGCTGATGGTGCACGGCAACCCCACCTGGTCGTATTACTACCGGCATCTGGTGCTCGCGCTGCGCGACAGCCACCGGGTCGTCGTGCCCGACCATGTCGGGTGCGGACTCTCGGACAAGCCGGACGACAACTCGTATCCATACCGCCTCGAGCGCCGCGTGCACGACCTGAAGCGGCTCGTCGAACACCTGCAGCTGGACGGCAAGATCACGCTCGTAGTGCACGACTGGGGGGGCATGATCGGCATGGCCTGGGCCGCTCGTCACCCGGAGCGGATCGAACGCCTGGTAGTCCTGAACACCGCAGCCTTCCACCTACCCGCCGGCAAGCGAGTGCCGATGTCTTTGCGCCTCTCCCGGTCGGCGATCGGCGGCTTGCTCGTCCGCGGGCTGAACCTGTTCAGCCGCGGTGCCCTCCGGTACTGCGCCACGCAGCGTCGGCTCACCAAGGGTGAGCGTAGCGCCTACCTGGCGCCCTACGATTCATGGGACCATCGCGTGGCCGTGCATCGCTTCATCCAGGACATCCCTCTTCGCAACACCGACCCGGGGCACGACATCGTGAGCGAGGTGCAGGCTGGCCTCGAGCATTTCCAGGACACCCCAACCCTGCTGCTCTGGGGCCTGCGCGACTTCGTTTTCGATGCCGACTACCTCGAGGAGTGGCAGCGGCGCATGCCCCATGCCCGCACGCACACCTACGAGCGCGCCGGCCACTACATCCTGGAGGACGCGCGCGACGACGTGCTCGCGCTCGTGCAGGCATTCGTAGCCGAAGCTCCGATGGCCAAACCGTCGTGAAGCAGATGTCGACGAACATCGCCGCCGCACTGCCCGAAATGGCCGCGCTCCAGCCCGATCGCATGGCGGTCGCATGGCCTGACGGACGAGGCGGGTTCTCAGAGAGGACGTTTCGCGAACTCGAGGAGGACAGCAGTCGCCTCGCAGCGGCGCTGACGGCCTACGGCATCACACGCGGCACACGCACTGTCTTGATGGTCCCGCCGGGCCTGGACTTCTTCGCCCTCACGTTCGCTCACTTCAAAGCGGGCATCGTTCCGGTGATGGTCGACCCTGGCATGGGTCTGAAGAGCTTGAAGACCTGCCTCGCGGAAGCCGAGCCGGAGGCCTTCATCGGCATCCCCAAGGCCCATGTGGCACGCATCGTCCTGGGCTGGGGCAAGGACACGATCCGGCTGTGCGTCACCGCCGGGCGCAGGCTCTTCTGGGGCGGAACCACGCTGTCGAAGCTACGCGCCGGTGCCCCCGATCTCATGGAGCCGGTCGAGACATCGGAAGACGACATCGCCGCGATCCTTTTCACGAGCGGCTCCACGGGCGTACCCAAGGGTGCCGTCTATACCCACGGGAATTTTCTGGCTCAGGTGGAGCTTCTGAAGGAGACATACGGTATCGAACCAGGGGAGATCGACCTACCCACATTTCCGCTTTTTGCGCTCTTCGATCCTGCACTGGGCATGAGCGCAGTCATCCCTGAGATGGACCCCACACGTCCGGCGAACGTGGATCCGGAGAAGATCCTCGGTGCGATCCAGCGCTACGGAGTCACCAACACATTCGGCTCCCCGGCGCTTTTGCACCGGGTGGGCAGCTACGGCGCCGCGCACGGCGTAAAACTGCCGACTCTGCGCCGCGTCATCTCGGCAGGAGCGCCTGCGCAGCCCGCGGTGTTGGAGCGCTTCAGCCGCATGCTCGCCGAGGGCACGGAGATTCACACGCCCTACGGTGCCACCGAGGCGCTGCCTGTCAGTTCCATGGGGAGTCGAGCCATCCTCGCCGAGACCGCCGCCCAAACCGATCAGGGCCGAGGTGTCTGCGTTGGCCTTCCGGTAGAGCGCGTCGACGTGCGCGTGATTGGCATCGACGACGGGCCCATCCCGACGTGGTCCGACGATCTGGAGATCCCCACCGGAGAGGTGGGCGAGTTCGCCGTAAAGGGCCGCCAAGTTTCTCGCGCCTACTACGGGCGTGATGACGCCACCGAGCTGGCGAAGATCGCCGATCCCGACGGCGGCTTTTGGCACCGCATGGGGGACGTGGGCTACGTGGACGAGCAGGGACGACTCTGGTTCTGCGGCCGAAAGGCCCACCGGGTCCGGCTCGAAAGCGAGACCCTGTACTCGCTCCAGTGCGAGGGGGTCTTCAACTGCCACCCGGACGTGTATCGCACCGCGTTGGTCGGCGTCGAGCGCGATGGGCGCACGCTTCCGGTGCTCTGCGTGGAGCTGCTCGCCAACCGCCCGGCGGACCACCCAGTGGACCGCGCCAGGACCGAAGCCGAGCTGCGCGCTATCGCTGCTGGCAATGAGCGTACACGCAGCATCGACACGTTCCTCTTCCACTCCGATTTCCCGGTGGACATCCGCCACAATGCGAAGATCTTCCGCGAGAAGCTGGCCGTCTGGGCCACGCGCCAACTCTCGTGAAAGCTCTCGTCACGGGAGGTGGAGGATTTTTGGGTCTCGCCATCGTGCGAAAATTGCGCGCTCGTGGTGACCAAGTGCGCAGCTTCTCGCGCGGCACCTACCCTGCCCTCGAAAGGCTCGGCGCGGAGAGTGCGCGCGGGGACATCGCCGACAAGGCCGCGGTGCTGCGCGCGGCCGGTGATTGCGACATCGTCTTCCACGTCGCGGCCAAGGCGGGGGTTTGGGGCTCCACGGAGTCGTACCACCGCACCAACGTAGTCGGGACCGACAACGTACTGACGGCCTGCTCCGCCGAAGGTATCAAGCGCCTCGTGTATACCAGCACGCCCAGCGTCACCTTCGCGGGCACCGACCAAATGGGTGTGGATGAGAGCGCACCGTACGCGGAGCGTTACCTGAGCGACTATCCACGCACGAAAGCGATCGCCGAGCAGCGGGTCCTGGAGAGCAACGGAAGCGATCTAGCCACAGTGGCGCTGCGTCCGCACCTGATCTGGGGCCCCGGTGATCCGCACCTGGTGCCGCGCATCCTCGAGCGACGTCGCTCGGGTAGTCTTCGTCTGTTGGGGAACCGACCCAACGCGGTCGATTCGGTTTACGTCGACAACGCGGCCGACGCACACGTGCTGGCCGCCGACCGACTCGAGCCGGGCTCTGCCGTCGCGGGTAAAGCGTACTTCATCTCGCAGGGCGAGCCGCTACCGCTGGCGGACCTCATGAATCGAATCCTCGCAGCGGGTGGGCTGCCACCCGTCGAGCGCCGGATCCCCACGGGCTTTGCAATTTTTCTGGGCGCGCTGCTGGAGACGGGGTACGAGCTCCTGGGCATCGAGAACGAACCCCCTCTGACCCGTTTCGTCGCACTCCAGCTCTCCACCGCCCATTGGTTCGACATCTCGGCGGCGCGTCGCGACCTGGGCTACGAACCGGCCGTCAGCCTGGACGAGGGCATGGAACGGCTCGCGGCGTCGCTTCGAGGCTAGCGTGCAACCGCGAGCGCTACCCGCCCCTCCGGGCATCGAGCTCTGGCTGGTCGAGGGCATCGCGACCGAATCGGAGCGGTCGCTCCTGCAGGGCCTGCTCAGTGAGGACGAGCGTGCGCGCGCCTCGGCCTTCAAGGTCGAAGACGCGCGGGCCTCGTTCATCGTGTCTCGGGGCCTGCTGCGCACGATCCTAGGTGACGCGCTCGCCTGCGACCCGGCATCCATCCGTCTCCAGGAGGGAGAGCACGGCAAGCCGTCCCTGGGTGGCATGCACGCCCAAAGCGGCATCGAGTTCAACGTCGCGCACTCCGGGGACGTTTTCCTCTACGCCGTGTCGCGAGGTCGCGCCGTGGGCGTCGATGTGGAGCGGAAGAAGGAGGGAATGGCCGTGGAAGCCATCGCACAGCGGTACTTCGCCCCCGAGGAGGCTCGCCGTCTGCTCGAGCAAGCGCCCTCAGAGCAACGCGTGCCCAACTTCTACCGCTGCTGGACCCGCAAGGAGGCCTACCTGAAAGCCAAAGGCACGGGCCTGACCACGAAACTCGACGAGTTCGAGGTCACCTTCTTGCCGGACGAACCACCTGCAATGCTGCGCACCGAGATCGACGGGGAGGACCCCCACGATTGGCAAGTCTTCGATGTGGCGGTACCGGAAGGATACGTCGCCGCGCTTGTCGCCAGGCGTTAGCCCCGCCCCCGCCGCCCGCGACGCTCGGGCATCAGCGGGTCGATGAAGCGCTCCATCTCGCGACGCAAATTCGCATCCGGCAGCCGGCCCATCGCCGCGCCGACATTGTCTTCTGCGTGGTGCGGCTTGGTGGTCCCTGGAATCGGGATCACCGTACCCGGTTGGGCCATGACATACTTGAGGAAGACCTGGGCCCACGATTGGGCGTCGATGTCCGCCGCCCAGTCCGGAAGCGCGCGGTCGCCCACGGCTTCGAACATGCGCCCCCTGCCGAAAGGCAGATTCACTAGCACGGCAATCCCTCGATCCTCCGCGAGGGGAAGAAGGGTCTCGGCCGAACCGCGGGTTCCGAGAGCGAAGTTCACCTGGACGAAGTCGAGGTCGTGGCGACGCATAATCTCGGCCAGCGCTTCATACTGGCGCGCGCTCGACGTCGTTACGCCGATGTGGCGGAAGCGGCCCTGCTCCTTCCACGCCTTCATAGTCTCCAGTTGAACCTCGACACCGCGTAGGTTGTGCACCTGCATGAGGTCGAAGTGATCGCCCCCTAGCTTCTCGAACGACTCATCCATGCGCTGGACACCGCTGGCTTCATCCTCGCGATCGACCTTGGTGGCAAGCCACAGATCGTCCCGGATTTCGAGCTCCCTCATGATGCGGCCGATCACTTCTTCGGAGTTCCCGTAATTCGGTGAAGTGTCGACGACGCGCCCCCCCAACCGGTGGAACGTCTCGAAGGTGTCACGGAAGACAGGGATCTCTTTCGAATCCGGCCCGCCGCGGAAGTTGCGGCAGCCGATTCCGATCGCAGGAACCTGCTGCCCGCTCGACTGGATCGTCTTCATCTGGAGAGCCTGCTGCGGCCGTTGGCCGTGCAGCCGGTTGAGGCCACCGGCGGCGGCGGTGAGCCCCGCCCCCGCACCCAGCTTGAGTAGATCTCGACGAGAAAGCTTCATGACGAATCTCCTTGAACCGCGGCCGCCATGGCGTCGCCACGCGAGCCGAGCTTGAGTCCGGCAATCGCCCAAACTGCCGCGACCGGCGCCGCGACTAGGGCGATCACGCCGAGTGAAAGACCTACCCAGGCCAGGCCTGCGTAGACCCAGCCGCTGACGAGATCTCCGCCGCGATACACTCCAGCATCGATGAACGCCTTGGACTTGTACTTCGCCTCGCGCGGCAAGACGGTGAAGAGCACCTCACGCGCGGGCTTGGTGATGCCATACCGGCCGACCCGGTAAACGACTTGCACAACCACTAGCGTAGCCAAGGTCGGGTAGAGGCCCAGCACGACAAATCCTATCGCTACCGCGACCGGGATGAGTGCCAACGCCACGCCCACGTTGAGCCACCGAATGATGAGCGCGGTCAAATACACCTGGAAGAGGATCGTCAGCGAGTTCACGGTCAGATCGATCTTCGCCAAGAACGCGGTGCGCTCGCCGCGGTCGGTCATGGCTTCGTAGACGAGGTCCGATTGTGCGAAGTACAGAATCGTCGACGCAAACGTCATCAAGGCGATGAAGCCCGCTATGCTAGCGAGGTATGGCGAATCGAAGACCGCCTTCATGCCCGATATCGCATCCCCGGCGAGCGGACGCTCGGCCTCGCCGGCGCTTGTGACCGTGCTGGTCCCGAACTTCCTGTGCAGTGCTCCGGCAAACCACGACGCCGCTTCCAGCGGCACGCACGCAATCAGGAGTAGATAGAAGACGGGCACCTGCTCCGCCAACCATATCGTGACCATCGAGCCTACAATGCCTCCGACGGACGCCCCGACCGTTATGAAGGGGAAGAGCCTCTTGCCCTGTGCGTTGTCGAAACAGTCGGCCACCAGCCCCCAAAAGACGGTCACGACGAACAACGCGAATATGCTCGCCCAGACGTAGAAGACGCGGTCGATCCACGGGCGGGCGTCCTCGGGCAGGTAGACCAGACTCGCCCAGAATCCGATCAAGCACGCAATGAAGAAGCGATTCACGAGCGGAACGAACACCCCCCGTGAGTACCTCGACGCGATCCACGAGTACGCCGGGACCGCTACGAAGACCATCACGAAGAAGACGACGGTCCACAGAATCTGCAGATTGCCCCGGTCCTCCGCCGAGATCTCGTCCCGAACCGCTCGCAGAACGTAGGACGCGAGCATGATCAAGAAGCCGTAGACCGCGGCCCACAGCATGCCCTTGAGCTCGTCGTCGTCCTCAAGGTCGACGAACCAGCCGACCAGCCGGCCGATCACTGTTGCAACGCGCCGAAAAAGGCCTCCAGCACGGACTCCTCCACGAGGTGGGATGGGCTTCTTTTCTTCGAGACACCCCAAAAGAGCCCCGCGTTGATCGGTACGAAAGAGCCCCGCAGCGCCAAGCGACGCTGCGGGGCTCTCGCCGCTCACCAGCCGGTGGCGATCAGAACACGACCGGCAGCCAAAAAAACCGGGCCGCCCCGACGAATCGGAGCGGCCCGCGAACTAAGCGTTCAAGTGCCGCCTAGAGAGCGATGACGTTCTCCGCTGCGGGGCCCTTGGCGCCCTCGACAACATCGAACTCCACCTGGGCTCCCTCAGCGAGGCTCTTGAAGCCCTCTGCCTGGATCGCGCTGTGGTGGACGAAGCAGTCCTTGCTACCGTCCTCCGGCGTGATGAATCCGAAGCCTTTTTGGTCGTTGAACCACTTCACAGTTCCCTTGGTACGCATCAATGCGCTCCTTGGATGTGCAAGTCAGCGCCACGTGATACGTACTGCCGACTGCTTGATATGCGCGGAACCTCCCGCGCGGTGCGTGACCGTCGTGGCCACAAACAAAAGCGTTTAACGACAACACCCTCGCTCCTCGGGGGTGCGATGTCAAGGCTGACGGAAAATGACTGAATATCGGTGCATTTGCTCCTGCGCCTCCGCTGCGTGCCGTCAGCCTTCCGGGGCGCGGTCAGAGGCTTCTGCGACGCACCTCACACTGGCTGCTACGGCCAGCCCACCTGGCTCAAAGCCGACCGTTGGTGCCGTGGACGGCTCCAACACCCAGCCCTCGCCCCCGCGATACAGGTGGCGTCCCATGACGTACGTATCCACCATCTCCTCAGCTCGGTCACCGTACGCCCGCTCGGCCAACTCCCAGCGGTTCGGGATGTTGCTGTAGGAGGACGTCCAGTAGAGGGCCATGCGCCCGCGTGCCGCCGATGCGGTGCCCGTCCTCAGACCGACGAGCGCCAGGCCAAGCCCGGACTCTCCATCGACTGCTAGAGCGGCAGCGGCCGCCCCGGGCTCACCGGTCCGCTCCGTATAGCCGCCGACGCCGTCCACCAGCCGATCCCACTCGGACTCAGTGGGCAGGTGCCAGCCCGGCGGGCAAGCCGAGCGGGCGGTATTCCAGGCGTACAGGGCTCCCAGCTCCTCGCAGAGCAGTGGGTCGTCGTCATAGCAGAACCAGCCGCTCGCGTCGGGCGGCTGGTACCGGAGGTTGCCGGCCATCCAGCGCTGCTCACGGATGAGGACCGTGGCGTAGTCCCGTCCGTCCCTCATGTCCACCAACGTGTCACCGTGCATCAGCGATTCGGCCGGCGGCGGTCGCGGCGCATCCATCGACGCAGCCTCCTCCTGCCGCGCGTCGTCGCCGTCCAGGCCGTCCGCAGCGTTTCCCGGCGCCCCGCAACCGGCCAACAGCCCGCAGCCGGCCACGACGACGAGCCCGCCAAGACCGACAGACCTCCACTCCACGTGGTACCGTGAGAACTCTCGACTCACCAAAGATCCGGTAGCAGTCGCTCGCCCCCCGGAGCCAACTGCAAGTCGAACGTCTTGAGCGTGATATTCACGAAGTTGTAGTAGCCGACCAGGCCGGCCAGATCCATCACGCCCTGCTCTCCGAAGAGCTCGAGTGCACTGCTGAAGGTGGCCGAGGAGACCTTCTGCTCGCTGATCACCTCACGCGCGAAGGCGATGAGCGTCCGCTCCCGATCACCCAAACCGGGTAGGTCGCCCGCCGTGTCCAAGTCGGCCCGTCGTTTGACCAAGTCGATGATCTCGGGCTCGAGGCCGGCGCGTAGCCCCAGTGGCTCGTGAGACGTCCACTCGTATTGACTCCGGACCTCGCGCGCCGTGGTCAGGATCACCAGCTCGGTGAGGCGCTGGTCCTTTTCGGTACCGAAGCGGAGATAGCTACTGGCCGGAAAGATGTGCTCCGCCATGAGCGGGCTGTAGACCCACATCGCGAGCGGACCGCGCAGACCCGACGCGTACCGGCTGTCGGGATTTACGATGACATCGTAGGCGCGCTGCCCGTCGGCGCTGAGTTGTTCTCTTTGCGGCAAGGGCAGGCGCGCCCGAGAGTCCTCGAAGATGTCGTCTGGCATGTCGGCTGTAGTCACGATCGATGAAGCCTGGCTCTGGGTGGCGTCGGACGCCTCGCGCGACTCGACTGCGTCGCCTTCCGAGCAGGCGGAGAGCGATACCACCGACAGTACACCGACGAACCGCCCAAAACTACGCCCGGGCATGGCAAGCCTCCTCGTTCTGTTGTCTGACCCGTCCGATACCAATCTGCGTCTCGCACAGTCCTCGTGCGAGGCTCCCGCTTGCGCCATCCGGCGCGCTCGTAGGATGTTGGCCAGAGTCTCTCCGCCTCGCGACTACACGCCGACCTCTTTCGACCCGGATCTCAAATGACCAGACGGCCCACGCCGCATGTGCTGCTACCGGTGCTCATCCTGTTCCTCGCATCGTGCGCAAGCGTCGCCTCGCCCCCCGCGGCAACCCTCGCCGCACTGTCTGGGAACGGCAGCTACGAGGTCATGACCTACACCGACTTCCCCGACGTGCCCGAATTCGGTGATGCGACGATCTACTATCCGCAGGATGCACCAGCGCCGGTCGGCGGGGTCGCGATCGCGCCCGGATTCACGGAAGTCCAGAGCCATATCAGCTGGTGGGGCCCTCGGCTGGCGTCCCATGGATTCGCAGTGCTGGTGCTCGATACCAACGACAGGCGAGACCGTCCGGATCTGAGGGCAGATGCGCTGATTGCGGCGGTGACGCTGCTCAGGGCGGAGAACAGCCGAAGCGGCAGCCCTCTCAACAGCAGGATCGACGTCGGCAAGATGGCCATCATGGGTCATTCCATGGGTGGAGGCGGCGTTCTGCTCGCGGCCAACGAGCACAGCGACCAGATCCAGGCGGCTATTCCGTTCACGCCCTGGGTTCCCGACGTCGAATTCGGCAACATCACGGTGCCCACCCTCGTCATCGCCGGTTCGGCGGACCGCATCGCCAACGTGACCGATCACGCGTGGCGGCACTTCGAGTCCATCCCCGAATCGACCACGAAAGTCTACTTGGAGATCGAGGGGGGCGACCACTACGTCGCGGACTCGGATCGTGGAACCGACCTGGCAACCGTCGGGCGCTACGGAATCGCCTGGCTGAAACTCTACCTCGATGGAGACGAACGCTATCGAGACTTCATCTATGGTGCACAGCATGAGCTCGACTTGGACAAATTCTCGCGATACCTGGTCGGCCCAGACACCAACCACTAGGCGAAGCCGAATAACAGGAGCATCTCATGTCACTTCGCATCAACGATACCGCGCCGGACTTCACCGCCGACACCACGCAAGGAACCATCAACTTCCACGATTGGATCGGTGACGGGTGGGCGATCCTCTTCTCGCACCCCAAGGATTTCACGCCAGTGTGCACCACCGAGCTAGGCGCGGTCGCGGCGCTGCAGGACGACTTCGCGGCCCGCAACTGCAAGACCATCGGGATCAGCGTCGATGGCGTGAGCTCCCACGAGGCATGGTCCAAGGATATCGAATCGTCACAGGGTCACGCGGTAACCTACCCGCTCATCGGCGACCCTACGCTCGCCATCGTGCAGGCGTACGACATGCTACCGGCCGGCGCCGGCGACACGTCGGAAGGCCGTACCCCGGCCGACAATGCCACCGCGCGCTCCGTGTTCGTCATCGGGCCCGACAAGAAGATCAAAGCGACGCTCACCTACCCCATGAGCACTGGCCGCAACTTCGCCGAGATCCTCCGGCTCCTAGACTCTTGCCAACTGACCGCGGAGAAACAGCTCGCGACGCCCGCGAACTGGCAACAGGGCGACGACGTGATCATTTCCCCATCGGTCTCCGACGAAGCAGCGAAAGAACGGTTCCCGGATGGTTGGCAGCAGCCGCTTCCCTACATACGGCTCGTGCCGCAGCCGAGCGACGACTAGGAGGGCACTCGTGTCGCGCCTTCGAGGCTGGCTACTGCTGGTCGCCACGCTGCTCGTTCCTTCGGCTTGTACCGCCCAGCGCACTGGCCTGATCACGTTTGATCACTACCACACGTTGGACGAGATCGCTAGCTACCTCGAGGCATTGTCCGCGCAGTATCCGCAGCTGGTGACGCTCAAGGTCATCGGGCGCAGCCGCGAGGGCCGAGCGATCTGGGCAGTCGATGTGAACAATCCCGCCACCGGGTCGGCGTCCGAGAAGCCTGGCTTCTACGTGGACGGCAACATCCACGGCGGGGAGGTATTGGGCGGCGAGGGTGCGCTGGCCTTCCTCGACCGCATCGTGGGCGCTCACGGTAGCGATCCAGCGATCACCGAGCTCGTGGACACGCGCGCGTTCTATGTCGTGCCCATCGTGAACCCCGACGGACGCGCAATCTCGGTCGACACGCCCGAGAACCATCGCTGGAACGTGCGCCCGGTCGATGAGGACGGTGACGGCCTTTTCGACGAGGACCCGCCGGAGGACCTGGACGGCGACGGCCGCATGCTGCAAATGCGCGTGCCCGATCCCAAGGGTGACTGGGCGCTGCATTCAACCGACCCTCGCCGCATGGTACGCATACGGGGTGGCGCCGCCGAAGGTGCCCGCTACCGGCTCATGACAGAGGGCCTCGACAACGATGGCGACGGTCGCTTCAATGAAGACCGCGTGGGCGGCGTCGACCTGAACCGGAATTTTCCTGCCAACTGGAGCGCGGCCCAGTTCGCGTCGGGCCCGTTCCCGCTGTCGGAGCCCGAGACGCATGCGCTGGTGACCTACATCACCGACCGTCCGACGATCGCGGCCATCCACACGTTCCATACGAGCGGTGGGCTGATCCTGCGCTTCCCCACCCTCGCGGATCAGGACTGGAATTTTCCACGCGCAGACATCGAGGCTCACCGCGCGATTGCCGAGGACGGCAGCGCCATTACCGGGTATGCCAACTTCGCCCACGAGAAGAAGGCGATCGTCGACTTGATGAGCCCGGGCCATGGCGTCTTCAACGACTGGGCGTCCAAGGAGTTCGGAGTGCTGGCGATCACGACAGAGATGTGGGCGCACGCGATGGGCGAGGGACAAGAGGCACTCTTCGCGTGGAACGACGATTTGCTGGGCGGCTCCGGCTTCGTCGACTGGTACCCGTTCGAGCACCCGAACTTGGGCTCCGTTGAGCTCGGCGGGTGGGATCGCTGGTCGACCGCGAGTCCTCCGGAGCGAATGATGGCTGCCGAAATCGAGCGCAACGTCCGCTGGGTGCTCACGTTCGCTGACAAGACGCCTCAGGTCGCGATCCAGGCAGCGACAGGCGTGCCGTCCGCAGACGGGCAGCGCATCGACGTGAGCGTGGCGAACATCGGGTGGATGGCCACCGCAACCGAGCAAGCCGCGGAAGTGCTCGACATCGCCAAGCCGGTGCGCGTGAGGCTGGAGCTGGTCAACGCCGAGTTGGTATCGGGCGATGCAGTCGTCTCCTTGGGGGTGCTACCTGGAACCGGCGCAGGCCGCATCGAGTCTCGTGCCGTCACATGGACCGTGCGCGTCGGCGACAACACTCGAGCCGCATCCGCGACCATCGTAGTGGAGTCGGAAAAAGCGGGTACCGTGCGGAGGACTCTGAAGCTGAGTTCGTTTTAGCCGGTAGGTGGCCGGTACGGTCCTAGCGAGAAGTCGCCGCGCAGGGTCACAGACCTGCCCTCGCGCCATACCAGGAGCTCATACTCCTGCCCGTGCGTTCGCAGCTCCCGAACGAGCCAGTGATAGAGGCCCGCAACGCCGCCTCGGTCGCGGAAGAACGGTTCGCCGCCGAAGCGAAGCAGAATGTCTCCGGCCAGCAGACCGGCCGCGGCGGCGTCACTGCGCCCATCCACGGCGGTGATCCGGATCGCCACCTGCTCGGGTGCGGTGGGCTCGGTGGGCATGGGCACTGCCGTTCCGCTGAAGCCCACGCTCCCGAAGCGCTCCTCGAGCGCGCGCACGGCATACATCTCCCAGAAGGAGAGCGTGCCCGCCGGGTGCTCCGGCTCGAGCTCTTCTGTGAGCGCGGCTGCCACCTCCATCGACGCTGGCGTGGCCGGGACTTCCACCTCCAACACGACCGGGTACACGCGTCGTTCATCCTTCAACGCTCGCGCGCCTTCGAGGGCCTTGAGGACGGAGCGCTCGAGAACCCCCTCGAATACCGCCTGATCGTTCACACGGACGGTAATCGCCTGGTCCAGGTCGACGAGACGGTCGTTGAGGTGAAGGCGGACCACACCGGTCCAACGGGCCGTGATCTCGATCTCGGCCCGACTCACGACGCGCGCGCGCACGACCCCCTGTCGATCTCGAGATTCGACCCAGTGCACTCGACGGCTCGTGGCGGCGATACCGGCATGCGGCACGCGCAGCACCTGCAACGGGTCCATCACGCGCGCCCGCCCCTCCAACCACCTCAGCACCTCCGGATAGTACTCGGCGAAGCCCTCGTGCGCCCGGTCGCCGAACTCGCGATAGACCAGATCGTTGCCCAGTGCCGTGAGGATGTTGTTCAACGCGCGCGGGCCGCTCACGCCTCTGATGTTCTGGTCCTGAGTCCCCTCCAGCACGTAGACCGGCACAGGCACGAGATTGCGCAGCAGGTGCTCGCGGGACTCGCCCTCCGTGGATACAGGCACGATCGCCGAGAACCAGTCCGGGTGCGCGGCGGCATACGCGATGGAGAAGTTCGAGCCCAAGGAGATGCCGGTGGAGACGACGCGATCCAAGTCGACGTTGTAGCGTTCACGTACCGCATGTAGAACCGCACGCGCTTCTTCGGGCTGGAAGATCTCGTATGGTAGACGCTCCTGCGTGCGGCCGTCTCCGGCGACCACGTCGATCATCGCGGGTGACGCCACGATCCACCCGGCTGCCTCCGCCGCCGGGGCCCAAACGTCGATCATGCGCGCAGCACTACCCATGGCGCCCTCCACGCTGCCGGGCGGGCCGCCGTGCATGGCGAACATCAGCGGGTATTGGCGATCGCGCTCGTAGCTGCTAGGAAGCCGAACCAGCACCGGCACGCTCCGGCCGCCAGGGGTCGAGACCACGAACTGATTCAGCCGGTCGCCGACGATCTGCATGATGTCGAACGCAACAGGCGGCCCCACGCGCATGATCTGCTCGAGGGCCTGCAGGACTTCCCGACTCGCTCCGGTCGTCCAGGGAGCCGCGCGCAGTCCAGCCTCCGCTGGCCCAAACTCGCCGGGAGTCTGCGGCCACAGGTAGGAGCGCACGAGCTGCTCGTCGACCTGCGCCTGTAGGGCGAGCGGTGCGCCGAGCAGAAGCAAGGCAAGCAGGAGCGCAGTACGAACGGCTGGATGTCTCATGGCCGCCAAGTCCTGGTGCATCCAGTACCCCGAGAGCCGCCGGCTCTAATTGCCCTCGGAGATGCGCCGGTACGTTATGTCATTTGGGGCACGGGTAGCGCCTTGCAACGCATTGATCGTCCACTCCCACCGGTCTCCTGGGCTGACGTCGACATAGGTTTCTGGGCGGACCGGTCGACGGCTACCCCTTCCCTCGCCCACATTCAGCGACAGCATCACGCCCTGGGAACGCGGTGAAGTGGTGAACGTCCTGGTGCTGCGTGGCCGCACGTCACCGAGGCGAACCCTCGCTCCGCTCTCCCACCAAGCGAATGCGGTCACGACCTCCTGAGTTTGATTCCGGATGATCATGTCGATGTCCCCCGCGGCTCCGGCGTCGGGACCGAAGTCCGCGCCGCCCGACGAGGCGCAGCCGGTCAGAATGCCGACCGAGACGAATAGAAGCTTTCTGAGCATGTGGGGCCTCCCGTGCTGGACGTACCGTTTCGCATGAGAACGGGCTGAGTCATGGCAGGCAAGTAGAAAGCGTCTTGGCACGGAACAAACCACTCGTCCGCGTCCAGGCACCGCTGGTCCGTCCTATGCCGCAACTCACGCCGCAACCCCTGATGGCGACCTGCCACCACCTACCCTTCAGCAGCTTCGATCCGTCTCGAGAGGGAGGTACACGATGTGGATGAGGACGACGTGGGTGGTTCTGGCTTGCGTTGCAACGATCGCGCCGACGAGCGCCTGTGCGCAGGAATTGACCTGGCAGACGGATGGTGAAGTAGCCGTCGTAGAGGGACAGGGCGGGACGACGCTCCGCTTCCGATCTGGAACTGCGACGCTACAGGGGCGAGACATGCAAGACGGCAGTGTGTCGTTCGTCTTGAAGGCGACGCCGGCGCGCGGATTCATTGGGCTCCGAATTCGCGAGCAGTCCGATGGCTCGTATGAGGACCTACCTGCGCCCGCACAAAAACAACGCGCCCGACGCACTGCAATACACGCCCTCGTTCTCCGGCGCGGACACGAACTTGCAACTCTTTCACGGTCCCGGCGGCACGGCGCCCTCGCCCACCCAGAACACCGAAGAAGGCATCGCGGTCGAAATCGTCTTCGAGGGGCGCGACGCCGCGATCTTCATTGGCGACGATACCGAGCCCGTCCCCATGCGCCCGCGCACCTTGGTCGCCAATGCGACGTCGTGCCGGCGGCCCGGGAGAGCCTTGCCCACCATCGTCTCCGACTCACCGGAGGAGTACACGTCGGCGGTGTCGATAAAGTTGATGCCACCGTCGAGCGCACGACCGACGATCGCGTCGGCAGATGTCTCGTCCAGCCCGCCAATCGCCTGCCAGATCTGGCCCTTGCCGCCGAACGTCATGGCTCCGAGGCAAAGCCCTGAAACGAATACACCGGTATCTGAGAGCGCACGGTACTTCATGATGACAGGAGTCCTTCGAGGCGCCCCCGAATGATCTCGTTGGCCTCGGCCATGATGCGATCGATGAGCTCTTTGCACGTTGGGATGTCGTGAATGAGGCCCGTGACCATGCCGCAACTGAACACACCCGCGTCCATCTTGCCCTCGTGCAACACCGTACGACCTCCGGCCCCGGACACGAGGTGCCGGATGTGTTCGATGTCGAGGTCGCTTCCCTTCTCGCGCTCGATCTCCAGCACCTTCTCGGTCGCCGAATTCCTCAAGACCCGCTCCGTGTTGCGCAGCGGACGCATGATGAGCTGCGTCTGAAGTTCGTCCGCATCCACGAGTGCCTGCTTCACGTTCTCGTGTACGGGCGCCTCCTGCGTGGCGATGAAACGTGTGCCCATGTTCATACCATCCGCTCCCATAGCCAACGAAGCCACCAGGCTGCGCGCGTCGGCCATGCCACCCGATGACACGAACGGAATCGTCAACTCTTCGGCGGCGCGCGGCAGCAGGATCATGTTGGGGATGTCGTCCTCGCCCGGGTGGCCCCCGCACTCGAATCCGTCCACGCTCACGGCGTCACAGCCGATACGTTCGGCCTTGAGCGAGTGCCGGACGGAGGTGCACTTATGGATCACCTTGATGCCGACTTCCTTGAAGGCAGGCAGGAACGGCTCGGGGTTTCGACCCGCGGTCTCGACGATCTTCACGCCGCTCTCGATAATGGCGCGGATGTACTCGTCGTATGGGATGTGACCGAACGCAGGCAGAATCGTGATGTTCACGCCGAACGGTTTGTCGGTCATTTCCTTGCAGCGAGCGATTTCCTTAGCCAGATCCTCCGGCGTCGGTTGAGTCAGTGCGGTGATGATGCCTAGGCCCCCCGCATTCGACACCGCCGCGACGAGCTCGGCGTATCCGACGTAATGCATGCCACCCTGGATGATGGGGTAGTCGATGCCGAAGAGTTCGGTGATGCGTGTTTTCATCTAACCTCTCTGATACGCTCGTAGGGAATCATCCACAGGTCCTTGTTGCCGTACCCCCCTTCCCGCTCCGAATCGAAGTAGAAGACGCTGTAGTCGGGTGAGAACGCCGGGCAGCGGTCGTGTTGCGGCGAATTCACGGCCGGCCCGAGGTTTACCAGGGGCCCCCAGACGCCTGAGTCGTCCCGCGTGGTGACGAAGATATCCTCACCACCTAACCCATCCGCGCGAACCGAGGTCACATAAAGCGATCCCCCGTCCGGCGACGGCAGCGAATGGTGCTCACTCGCAACAGAGTTCACGTTGGCGCCGAGGTTGACTGCCTCCTGCCAGACCCCGTCTATCCGCTCGGACATCCAAATGTCGTTCCCGCCGTATCCGCCTGGGCGCGTAGAGGTCCAGTACGCGACGTCCCAGTCGGCGCCGGCGAAGTAGAGGCAGTGATCGGAGTATGGTGAGTTGATGGGTGCGCCTAGATTAGTGGGTTCGCCCCAGTCGCCGTCGATCCAATCGCTCACCCAGATGTCCGTGCCGCCGAGGCCCCCGGGTCTGTTGCTCATGATGTAGAGCTGCATGCCATCGGGAGAGAGTAGTGGTTCGACTTCCACGTACTCGTCCATGCTGACTGACTCGACGATCTCCGGCTCGGTCCACGCCCCGCCCACCGACGTCGAGACGCAGATGTCACTCCCTGTTCGACCCTGCCGATCGAAGCAGTTGAAGTACATCGTGCCGCCATCGGCAGTGAACGTAGGCTCCGCGTCTCTTGCGCCGGAGTTGATGACCGGCCCCAAGTTGACTGGGTCGGTCGAGGCCTGAAAGACCAACGCAGTCGCGGCTAGCATCGCAGCCCACATGCTCAGCGCACCCTCACGTACTTCTGCAGCTTCCGAGGACGCGGCTCTCCACCATACATGTTCCCGTGGCGGTCCACCGCGACGAACTCGGCACCGTTTCCTGCCGTCTCACGCGGGTCTCCCCACTGGTAGATGATGAAGTCCGTCACCCATCCTGTCTGCACGTTTCCAATGCGAATTCCCATCTCCCACCCTGGGTTCTGAATGTCATCCGACTCCGAATCGGCTACGAAGATCTGACCGTTTCCATCGAAGGAGATCCCGCTCGGCCGCCCGAACTGGGTCCAGGTGATCAAGTGGTTGCCTTGCTGGTCGAAGATCTGGATACGGTTGTTGCTGCGATCGCCTACGAAGATCCTCCCGTTGGCGTCCATGTCGATGGCGTGCAGCGCACGGAACTCGCCCGGCGCATAGCCGGTCTGGCCCCACGACATGATGAACTCTCCAGAACTGGAGTACTTCTTGACGCGGTTGTTGCCGACGTTGTTGTGGCCGTCCGCGATGAACACGGTGCCATTGGGTGCTACCACGACGTCACTCGGTGAGTCAAAGCTATTGGGACCGCTGCCCGCGACCCCCGGGGTACCCAGCCTGATCAGGACCACACCGGTCGGGCTGAACTTGATGACCTGGTGCCCGCGCTCGTCTCCCGCCGGGATGTTTGCCGTGGCCACCGCGTCAGTCACCCAAACGTTGCCGTCCGAGTCGACATCGATTCCGTGGGGCCAGATGAACATGCCGCCGCCGAAGCTCTCCACCACGTTGCCGTCGAGGTCGAACTTGACGACCGGGTCCAGGTCGGAGTCCAGGCATTCGGTTCCAAACCGGTCCCCGCCCGCGTCACAACGGATCACGGCCCAGATGTGGTCTCCGTCGGGGTCGGCGGTGACCTTGCCCACAGCGCCCATCTGACGCCCGTTGGGGAGCTTCGCCCAGTCATCTACCGTGCGGTAAGGACTGGGGCCGGATTGGGCGAGAAGCTGGGCGCCGGGGACGGATAGGGTGAGAAGGGCAAGGGCACAGATCCAGGCGTTGGGGCCCGGCATTGGGCTACGAGTGGACATCGCTGCACCTCGTGTGGATAGAGAGGCACGAACGGCCCCTCGAGCGGGTCAACCGTAGGCAGCAGGTTTTCGGCCGGCAAGGGCTGACGCGGTCCCCCGCTCGCGCTCCGGCAGAGGGATGAACAACGAGATGCGGTCTTCGCTGCCCACAGCACGCGAGATGTGCCCCTGGCCGGTGATGTCTTCGGCCAGCAGGATGTGCCCCGGATAGAGCCGTATCTTGGTGCCGTCGCCGAGTTCCACCTCGCTCTCGCCGCTCAGCGTGACGACGTACTGACGTCGCGGCGCGTTGTGCCAGTCGATGAAGTACTCCGGTGACGTCCGCCGAAACTGGAGGCTGATGACTTCGATGGGCTCCGCGAGCTCGGTCGCGCCGCGCGCCGTACCGAGCTCCACCTCGTATTCCTCGGCGTGGGTCTGGTTGTCGGAACCGGTATAGATGCGTGTCACTTTAATCGCGGTGCGCTCCTGTGGCGTGGCGCGCGATTCGCGAGCCCACAACAGCCCTACGAGAAAGAGCGTCGGCACCCATCCGAGCGTCGCGATTCCGGGAATGATCCTGCGTCTTGATCTCATGATACGCCTCCTGTGGCTTCAACTTCCGCCGGACATCTTGCATGACGCAAGCATTGCCGACGTTGCGGCCACGACGCATCGTCAAGCAAATGGCTGACACCTCCGAATCTTGAATCCCTGGCACTCCAGAAAGTACTCGTGGGCCGCTACTCGCTCATCGAGGAGCTCGGCCGCGGTGGCATGGGCATCGTGTACTTGGCGCACGAGGTCGCGCTCGATCGGTCCGTGGCGCTCAAGCTGCTCCCTCCTGAGTACGCCGCGCAGCCCGCGTTGAAGGAGCGTTTCCTGCGTGAGGCAAAGACCGCCGCACGCCTCTCCCACCCCAACATCGTGCCGATCTACGCGGTGGACGAAGTGGACGACTTCGTGTTTTTCGCCATGGCGTATGTGGAAGGAGAGACGCTCGGAGAGCGCGTCAGCAATCGAGGTCCTGCCCTCGAGCCAAGCCGCCCGCGTCCTGCGGGAGATGGCCTGGGCGCTGGCGTATGGGCACGCACAGGGTGTGGTGCGCCGCGACGTGAAGCCCGACAACATCCTGCTCGAGGCGGGTAGCGGCCGTGCGCTACTCATGGACTTCGGCATCGCGCAGGTGAGCGAGCTGCCGGGCACGAGCGGAAAGAACTAGGTGCTCGGGACAGCTGAGTTCATGAGCCCTGAGCAGGCCGCGAGCGACCCTGTCGACGAGCGCAGCGATCTCTACTCGCTGGCCATCGTCGGGCACTACTTGCTGTCCGGAAAGCTCCCCCTCCAGGGTGATACGGTGGCGGCGACACTCGCCAAGCAGATCACGCAACCGGCACCGCCGCTCGCGACGGTAGCGCCCGAAACCCCAAGCAACCTCGCCAAAGCTATGGACCGATGCTTGGCCAAGGATCCCGCGGATCGCTTCGCTGACGGAGAGCAGCTGGTGGAGGCGTTGCTCGCGACAACCGGTTCGCACGGCCGAGCCTAGAGGGCCGTCCGCGCGACTTGCCCGCACCGCTGCCCCACTCTACCCTGCCCCTCAGTCCTAGAGCGAAGGAGTTCTCCATGAAGCGGTCTACGATCGGACGTGTGCTGGCAGTCTTTGGTCTCGCGCTGGCTGCCGGCGTCGCGGCGAAGCTGGAGTCCCGGCGCGACGTCGCGCAGATGGTGGACGGCGCGCGTGCCTTCATCGAGTCACTTTCCGACGAGCAGCGGACGCGCGGGGTTTACGCATTCGACGACACGGAAGAGCGCTTGAGCTTCCACTTCGTGCCCGGCGAGGTCTTCGAACGCCACGGTGTTTCGCTCAAGGAAATGAACTCGGAGCAGAAGGCGCGCACACACGCATTGCTCGCGACGGGGCTCAGTCAGAGCGGCCACATGACCGCCATGGAGATCATCGAGCTCGAGGGCATCCTCCAGACCATGGAGGCGGGAAGCACGCAGTTCTCCCGCGACCCCGAGTTGTATCTGATGTCGGTGTTCGGCACGCCTTCGACGGACGGCACCTGGGGATGGAGGTTCGAGGGGCACCATCTCTCGCTGCACTTCACGATCGTCGAGGGTAACCTCACCGTGAGCGCGCCCACTTTCCTGGCTACCAGCCCTGCGACCGTCATGGACGGGCCGCGAAAGGGGCTGCGCCCCCTGGCCGCCCAGGAAGATGCAGGCCGCGCGCTGCTGGCGTCTCTGACTCCGGCGCAGCGAGACGCGGCGATCATCGACGACGTGGCGCCGACCAACATCGTGACTGGGGTTGCTGCGAAGGTCGATCCGTTATCCCCGATGGGCGTTATGGCGTCGGACTTCAGTCGGGAGCAACGCGGTCTGCTGAGAGAGCTGATCTCGTCTTATGTGAACGTCATGTCCGAAGACATCGCTGCGCTGCGCCTGGCGGGTGTCCGCGACGGCGGGATCGACGCCATCGGCTTCGCGTGGGCCGGGGGGACCGAGGTGGGCACCGTAGGCTACTATCGAGTACAGGGACCGTCGTTTTTGATCGAGTTCGACTACACGGCGCGGGATCCGAATCACGTGCACTCGGCTTGGCGGGACTTCGACGGTGACTTCGGTCGCGACGTGCTGATGGAGCACCTGCAGCAGACGCAGCACTAGCCTTGATCGCGGCCCGCCTATGCGCCTTGCTGTCCCTCGGCACGCTCTTCGCCCCTCGCCCCGCGGTGACGCAGCAAGCCCCGCCGCCGCTCGAGACCATCCACGTCGCGGGCAACGTCTACATGCTTCAGACCCCCACGGCTGGCGGCAACATCGGCGTGTTCGTGGGACCGGACGGTGTGCTACTCGTAGACGATCAGTTCTCGGCCATCCCCGACAGCATCGTCGCGGCAGTGGCCGCCATCTCGGACGCGGAGATCCGTTTCCTGATCAACACGCACATCCACCCGGATCACATCGGCGGCAACGAGAACCTGGCCGAGTTGGGCGTGCTCATCTTCGCGCACGACCATGTGCGCTTGAGAATGCTCACGGAGCTCCGGATTCCGCGGCGCGGAGGCATTGCGTTCCCGCAGCCGCCGGAAGGCGCCCGGCCCGTGGTGACCTACTCCGAAGCCATCACCTTCCACCTCAACGGTGAGCAGGTTCGAGTCTTCCTGGCGCCGCCCGCACACACGGATGGTGACAGCTTCGTCTACTTCTCCGGGTCGGACGTTCTACATCTGGGCGACGTCTTCCGCACGAACATGTACCCGATCATCGACGTCTATAACGGTGGCTCGTTCTCTGGCATGATCGAGGCCATCGAAATCGCGATCGGGCTGGCCGGGCCCGATACGAAGGTTATCCCCGGTCACGGCTTCGGCTTTACGGACCGGAACGGACTTGTCGAGGTCCTGGTGATGATGCTCGACATCCGTCACGAGGTTACCACCATGATTGCCGAGGGTCACACCCTCGAGGAGGTCTTGGCTGCGGACCTCACCGCGGAATACGACGCACAGTGGGGACAAGAGGCGGCCTGGAACGCTTCGGACCTGCTCCCGATCGTCTACAACGAATACTCGGGCCGCTAGCGAACCCTATTCTCTGACGGTCACCCTCACGTATCCGTTGGTCCAGCAGCACTGGTCGCCCGAGCCGCTATCCGTCGCCGCCCAGTTGTCTACCTGCGCCCGCAGGATGTACTCACCCGGCTCCGAGAAGGTCACCAGCACGCTTACCATGCCGTGTCCATCGGGAAGCGGAATAATGTGATGCCGAGGACCCCGCTCGCCCCTCCCGCCAAAACCTGCAGCAGCAGCCGCAGCCGCACGAGCAGCGGTACGAGCTGCGGTAGCGGAGTCGGGCTCAGGTGGGTCTGGCGTCGACGGGTGCTTCATATACTCTACCTCGCCGGGACCGCGGTACTTGCTCCAAACGACGCGAAGCGCGATCGCGTCGGCGAAGCGAGCGTCGGAGTGATCCCGCTCGGAGATGTCGCGGGCACTCACTGAGACGGTCAGCTCAGTCCCCACCGCGGTGGTGAGCGTCTGTCCCGCCATGATGCCCGGAGGTCCCTTACCCTCCTGAGCATCCGAGCCGAAGGACACCAGAGGCGGAAGGCTCCCGTGAGGCCGCGGGATCCAGTCCAACTGATAGGCTCCGGTAGAGTTGCGGCCCGGTACCTTCGCGACCTCGCCGGTCTTGGGGTTCTGGATGGTCCACCAGACGTCGTCGTCGCTCAGCGCCGCCGGCACTGTCACGGCGAACACGCCCCGATGTCGTCCGGCCGCAAACGTCGTGGGCTGCCGCCCGTCGAACTGAGCCGGCTCCAGGAAATTCGCCTCTCCAAGAGGAATCTCCACCGCTTCATCGTTCATGTTGAGGTAGCCGAAAGACAGCGTGTAGGTCCCATCGTCATTCGCGTACCACCCCTCCAGGAACGGGGCGATCACTTGATCCAACGAAGACTTCGGCTGTAGCGGCCAGCGTCCTTCTGGCCCTTGGGCGTCCAACGCGGCCGGACCGGCGAAGATACCGCACAGAAGCAGCGCAACGGCTGCTGCAACGACGGTCGAACGAACCCTCATCCCGAACTCCTTCTCGAATGCACGAGCGGTGAATCCAGCCGGACCTGAATAAGCGATGGGGACCGAAGGAACTCTGGTTGCTCCGAGCGTCCTTCGGTCCCCATCCATACCGATCCAGCCATCTTTTACAAGTTGGGTGGCGAATCTCCTAGGAGATGATCTTCGCCTTTTCCTTCCGTTCCTCGATCAGCCTGTCGTAACCCTCTTCATCGAGGTGGGTTACGGCGATCCAAGCGTGGGACATCTCGTCTGCGGTCCGGCTGCCACCATCGACCCACTGATCCGAATCAGGGTTGTTGGGGTTCCCCGCCGTGTTGTCGTACCACTGCTTCATTACGAGGACCGCCCCGGCTGGTACCAGAGGCGCCACATCGTCCTCATAGAGGTGGCTCTGGTGCCAAGTGGCGCTCCAGTTCGAGATCATGCTGATCACTTCCGTGCGCCCCGTCTTTGGATAGAAGATTTCAAAAGACGCGGACGTCAGCCGTAGGTGCCCGTGCGGCTGGAAGCTGTCGATGCGGACAGGGTGGTCGAACGACTTGAAGCCCTGGGTCATCGTCGTGCCATTGGGGCGCATGAGCAGCTCGCCATCGCGCAGGCCGTATAGGGACAGATCCTGCTTGTACTCGAACTCGTAGTCCTCCGGATGCAGCCAGATCGCCAGCTCCACCACGTTGCCCTCGAGGACCGTGTTCGGCGCGGCCGCTCCGAGCCCACCGGGATACATGTGGATGTCCCAGCGAATCCAAGCATCCGCGGGCATGGTCCGGCAAACGCCGTCCGGGATGATCTCACCCAACTTGCCCATGGCATACTCCGACGCCCGGTCCCCCGACGCCTCGAAGCTGCCGTCATCCTGCATGATCTGGAACGTGGTGTTGGCATGGTGGACCACGGCCTTGGATTCCCCCTTGGGCTTCACCTGTACGGCCTTGATGCAGCGGTCCGTCGTATTGAACGTGGGCACGATGGGACGATGCCACATATCGAGCCCAGTAGCCGGCACGTCGATAGGGGTCGACGCGACGACGATGTCAGGCTCACCGAAGTCACCAGCCAGTGACCAGTCTTCAGTGTCGATGATATCCAGCACCGGAATATCGGCTGGATCGCCGAGGGGCGCGCCCTGGTCGACCCACTCGACGATGGTGTTGATGTCTTCGTCGGAGAGACGCCAGTCGTGCTTGAGCTCCTGGATGCCGATGTCGTTGTCGTAGTAGTAAGGCGGCATCAGGCGGTTGGAGACCTGACGGCGGATGCGGCGCGCATACCGTTTCGCGTCATCGTAATCCACCAGATCGATGGGTCCGATCCCACCTGGCCGGTGACAAACCGTGCAGTTCTTCTGGATGATCGGCGCCACATCAGCGGAGTACGTCACGTCCACGTCGATCCCGGCCGCCGAAGCGAATGTGACCTGAGCTTCTGCGGAACTCTGGAATGCCAAAGTCGCAACGAGTGCGACGGTTGCTGCTCCGATCCCTCGCATCATGATCATCTCCCCTGTGCCAGCAGTGAACTACGCATCGACGTGACGAACTACGGCCAGACTCTCTCTTCCTCTTCTGGTGGCAAGACACATGACGGAACGTATGTGTTGAGCCGCCGCTAGGCTATAGCCCGCCTCGCAGATCAACAAAAGCGAGCGCATACCAACTGTTCATAGGTATGATCAGGCGCTCGCGGGTAGGGTCGTAGCACATCGATGCGGCACTGGGGATGCCGGAAGCGATGAGTTCGGGCGCCCGACCCGGACGAATCCGGGCAACGGTGCCAACGCCGACGCTGCTCACGTACTTGGTACCGTCCTCGAGAATCACCAGACCGTCGTTGCGCGGATCGAGCGACTGTTCGGTCACGAGTAGCTCCCCGGCAGGGCTGAAGGTCAGAATGTCCGCGTTGCCCGCGTTGACGACCACGATGTTGCCGTTCGGGTCGAACGCGACGCCGTTTGGCCGATCAAGCGGGGGGCCATCAATAAAAATGGAGCTGGTGCCGTCCGGCGTGATCCGGTAGATGCGCTCCGGCGTACCCGTCTGGCTCATGTAGATGGTTCCGTCTTCCGCCACCTCGAGATCGTTGAAGCTGATCGCGTTCTCGACCACATGGCTTCCCCGCGGCTCCCCGGTGGTCATGTCGAACCAGCGCACGACGTTCCGGTCCGCCAGATAGAGCAGCCCATTGATGATGTCGCTTCCCAGCGGATGATTGAGCGTAAGGCCGTCTCGGGTGACGCCGATCCACTTCAACGTGTGGACCGTCCCGTCTGGGTTGATGAGCGATACGTAGCCGTCATTCTCCGTGCCATCGCCGCGTTCGCCCGCGTTGGGTGCAACGTACAGGTCGCGCACGGGATCGTACGAACAGCTCTCGGCAAAGTGGAAGCTCCCGAACACTCTCGTATTGGGCATGATGTCGAGCGGTTCACCCGCTCGGAACGTGCCGCTGTTCTGCTGAGCCTGCAGCGGGAGGGCGCAGCCGATGATGGCGGCGATGAGAAGGAGGGCTTTGGTCCGGCGCATCTTGGGTCTCCGGTGGTGTTGCGGTTGAGTCACTGCCCCTGCTCGACGTCGGTCAGGCGCTGCATCAGGCGGTTCATGCCGCTGATCCAGCGATCGTAGTCGCCGGTCTTGCGCCGCATGTACTCTAGTACCTCGGCGTGCGGAAGGATCAGGAACTTCTCCTCCCGCAGCCCTTCCATGACGAAATCCGCCAGGACTTCCGGCTCCATCATGCCATCGCCAGCGGCAGCCGATGTGGCCCGGCTCGTATTGGCGGTCATCGCGGTGCGTACAGCTTGTGGGCACAGGAGCGACACCCCGATGCCCTCGTGTCCGTGCGTGATCGCTAGCCACTCGCCGAACCCAACCGCGGCGTGCTTCGTGACACCGTAGGCTGCCAGCCCGATCTGATTCAGCAGCCCCGCCGCGGAGGCGGTGATGAGGAAGTAGCCGCCGCCGCGCGCGATCATGCGGGGCACGACGTGGCGCGAAGCATATACGTGCGACATCACGTTGACGGCCCAACTCGTGCCCCATTCGGAATTCGGGGCGTCGAGGTCGGCACCGAGGGCGACCCCCGCGTTGGAGCAGAAGAGGTCGATCGGGCCGACATCCGCTTCCGTCTCTTCGATCACTTTGGCAACGTCAGCCTCCACGCCGACGTCTGCGCGCATGGCGATCCCACCGACTTCAGCCGCCGTGGCCTCGGCACCAGCCTCGTCGAGGTCCACCGAGACGATCTCTCTCGCCCCCTCGGCCTTGAAGCGCAACGCCAACGCTTTCCCGATGCCGCTGGCGGCGCCGGTGACCACGATAACCTTGTCCTGGATCTCCATCTCTCCTCACCACCTCGTCACATGTGAAGAGGAGCGTGCTCGTCGCCTGCTTGTCAGTTCGCCGGCGAAAAGTCCGTGGGTGACATGAAGACCGACACGAGGTTGGTCAGGGTGACGGGCTGGGCCGTCCGCATGGTTCCCCACTCCGGATCGCCTCCGAACGCCCGCCACGAGGCCGCCGCGGCTTCCCGACTTTCGTGGGCCAGCAGGTAGACCAGCGTGTTTGCCGACTCGGGCTCGTCGACCGGCACCCAGTAGCCCACACCCGTCATGCCGTGTTTCTCGAACAAAGCAGTCTCGCCCCCGCCGAATCGGGCCAACAGCGTCGGCAATTGGCCTTCCTCCGTCGTGTAGGTGCGTAGCTCATAGACGTGGTTCATCGCTTGTGCGTCAGCCGTCCGGTACGGATTGACGAACATCCCGGCTAGAAACGCACCCACTGCTACGGCCACCAACGATCCACTCTTGCGACCCATGTGCCTCTCCTCCGTGATGCCTCTCGTCGGTGTGGACGAGAACGATTCCGTGGGGTTCGAGCGACCATTGTACGGCCGGGGATGGGGAATGACGAGAGGGGCGTTCTCCGCGACCCGTTCTCGGCTCGGGCTCCTCTTCTACCGGCTCTCCTTCACGTTCTACCGGCCCTCCTTCACGTTCTTCCGGCTCTCCCTCACCTTCTACCGGCTCTCCCCCAGGCGTTCGCCGTGAGGACCGCGATCCGGCGGGCTGCCTCTGCCACGATCTCCCCGTTGTCACTCGCCGTCGAGCCGTCCGGCATCTCGAACGTGTCCTCCAGTCCAGCGCGCGTGTCGTACCCAGGCGAGCGGCCTCTTCGATCAAAGGCCATGCAGTGGCCCGAAAGCCGTGCAGCAGTCGAGGTCGGTCGATACCGCCAGCGTCGAGCACGGCTTCCATCTCGGATACGTTCTGCAAGGCCGCCTCTAGGTCGCCCGCGCGCGGCTCCATTCGGATCGACACCGGGACTGGGAGGGCGAAGGCTTCTCTTCGTGCGGGGAGTGGCTCGCATGGCAGATCGGTATCACACGCAACACGGCGAAGG
>Ga0209554_1000006_pt1 | contig 147179 bp, 127 predicted proteins | sample MarorgKNORR_S2LV_5_FD_188221 | JGI IMG/M metagenome (GOLD analysis project Ga0209554, IMG submission 188221) | Marine microbial communities from the Southern Atlantic Ocean, analyzing organic carbon cycling - Bottom_A/KNORR_S2/LV (SPAdes) (version 2) | ecosystem: Environmental > Aquatic >...
CTTCTACTTCTTCGCCGACCGTCTCGGCATCAGCTTCTACTTCCTCGCTGACCGCCTCGACAACAACTTCAACTTCCGCGCTTTCCGTTTCGGCTCCGTCTTCGCCGCCAGCAGCCGTTACTGGGGCTTCGACTCCTGAGCTGTCGGCCTCATCCACGTCCTGACTCTGCGCTTCCGCCTGGGTAGGTGCTGCAGAGGGTGTCGAGAGCGGTTGTATGTTTGCCGCGTGCAGCCCTTTAGGCCCTTCAACAGTCTCAAACGAGACCATCTGACCAGCCTTGAGGGTTTTGTAGCCTTCCATGCCTATAGCAGAATAGTGAGCGAATAGATCGTCGCCACCTTCGTCGGGTAAAATAAAACCAAATCCCTTTGCGTTATTGAACCACTTAACTTGCCCGGTACTCATGAGGACACTCCACAGCTTCTTATTTTTTGTTATATTTTATGCAAGACCTCAGCAACTAGCATTGCTATACACCATCGATATGGCAATGTCAAAGCCTAGCTAGACCCACAGGCACGGTTCGACTAACGTTACGGGGCTTATGCACCTTGAAATCTGATGAATGGCGCCCATTTATTAAATTGTCCAATGATTGATATAGGCATCATCCAGCGCATAAAAGCCTTTTCATGGGCCTGGTTCTGACGCAAAATAATCACCGTTGTGCAGCTTTAAAAGAAAGCTTCGAGGCTTTTACCCGATTGGCAATATCATGAAAGAATCTAGTCATTATCAAATCCCAGCGAAGTTGGCCCAACCGCCATCGGAACCGGATGATGCAGGCACTGAGGAAGAAACAGCTCATGATACCGGCACCGCCACCGCAGCCACAAAGCCAAAGCTGGAAAAGCCGCCCCTGTACAAGGTAATTTTAATTAATGACGACTACACCCCAATGGACTTCGTCGTCGATGTGTTACGCTCGTTTTTCCATATGAATGTTGAAAAGGCTACGCAGATTATGTTGAAAGTCCACACCGAGGGGAAAGGTGTGTGTGGTGTTTTCAGTAAGGATCTTGCCGAGACCAAGGCGGCGCAGGTAAATGGCTATTCACGGGAATGCGAGCAACCGCTGCTCTGCTCCATCGAAGTCGACCGATAAATTCATTCACCCCAGAGAGACCGATTAGTTCTATGTTAAGCAAGGACCTGGAAACAACCCTGAATCAAGCGTTCAAAGGTGCCAAGATTAAGCGCCATGAATTCATGACGGTGGAACATCTTTTGCTCGCGCTACTCGACAATGAAATCGCCTCCAGCGTGTTACTCGCATGCGACTGTGATCTGAACAGACTGCGCACCGACCTGGCGGAATTTGTTGACGCGACGACACCACTGATTCCGGAGGCAGAAGCAACCCGTGAAACCCAACCAACCCTGGGATTCCAACGGGTCTTGCAACGGGCGGTATTTCATGTCCAGTCTTCAGGCAGACGGGAAGTCACTGGCGCTAACGTGTTGGTGGCAATCTTCAGCGAGCAAGAAAGTCAGGCTGTGTATTTTCTGAAACAGGAAGACGTGGCCCGAATCGACGTAGTCAATTTTATCACTCACGGTATCTCTAAGATTCCGGGGCCGGCCGGTGACGGCGATTCGTCTCGGGAGCAAGCCGAAGAAGAGCGTGCACCCGACGCTGGCTCCAGTGCCCTCGACAGCTTCACGACCAACCTCAACCTGGAGGCGGAACAGGGACGCATCGACCCGCTTATCGGGCGCGAGCAGGAAGTGACTCGGGTGGTGCAGGTGTTGTCGCGCCGCCGCAAGAACAATCCCCTGTTGGTGGGGGAATCCGGTGTCGGTAAAACCGCTGTCGCCGAAGGACTTGCCAAGCTGATCGTTGAAAACAAGGTGCCGGAAGTACTCGCTGGCAGCGTGATATATGCGCTCGATCTTGGCGCCTTGCTCGCCGGTACCAAGTACCGGGGAGATTTCGAAAAACGCTTTAAGGCACTGCTGGCCGAGCTCAAGGAAAACAAGCAAGCGATTCTGTTTATCGATGAAATTCATACCATCATCGGCGCCGGTGCAGCCTCTGGCGGGGTCATGGACGCGTCAAACTTACTCAAGCCGGTTCTTACCTCCAGCCACCTGCGTTGTATTGGCTCCACCACCTATCAGGAATATCGTGGAATTTTTGACAAGGACCGGGCGCTTTCCCGGCGCTTCCAGAAAATCGATGTGGACGAGCCGGATGTTGATACCACCTACAAGATCCTCAAGGGCTTGAAATCACGCTTCGAAGATCATCACAATTTGCGTTACAGCGACAAGGCGTTAAGAGCCGCGTCGGAACTCGCCGGTCGTTATATAAACGATCGCTACATGCCCGACAAGGCAATCGACGTGATTGATGAGGCGGGGGCCTACCAGCGGCTGCAGCCGCCAAGCAAGCGTAAGAAGTTGATCCAGGTCGGCGACATGGAGAGAGTAGTCGCCGCCATCGCCCGCATTCCCCCGAAACATGTGTCCAGTTCTGATCTCGATGCCTTGAAGAACTTGGATTCGAATCTGAAAATGGTGGTATTCGGGCAGAACCGCGCCATCGACTCGTTAGCCACGGCGATCAAATTATCGCGGGCAGGTCTGAACGACGCCGAGAAACCGATCGGATCGTTCCTGTTCTCGGGACCGACCGGTGTCGGTAAGACTGAGGTCAGCCGGCAGCTCGCTAAAATTATGGGCATAGAACTAATTCGTTTTGACATGTCCGAGTACATGGAAAGTCATACGGTTTCCAGATTGATCGGTGCGCCCCCGGGTTATGTCGGTTTCGATCAGGGCGGGCTAATGACCGAGGCCATCACTAAAAATCCTCACTGTGTCTTGCTGTTAGACGAGATAGAGAAAGCCCATCCTGATGTTTTCAATTTATTGTTGCAGGTGATGGACCATGGTTCCCTCACCGACAACAACGGCCGCAAGGCGGATTTTCGTAACGTGATTCTTATCATGACCACGAACGCCGGCGCCCGTGAAATGGCGAGCTCCTCGATTGGTTTTACCGAGCAAGATCATTCCACCGACGGCCTGGAAATTATCAAGAAAATATTCACCCCGGAGTTTCGTAACAGGCTCGACGCCATCATTCAGTTTGACATCCTGCAGCCAGAAATCGTTCGCACCGTGATCGACAAATTCCTGGTGGAGTTGCAGGTGCAACTGGACGACAAGAAAGTACTGCTGCACATGGATGAGTCAGCCGTCGACTGGTTTTTAGAACATGGCTATAGTGAAACCATGGGCGCCCGTCCCATGGCGAGGTTGATTCAGGAGAAACTCAAGAAAACCCTGGCCGAAGACATCCTGTTTGGCGAACTCGCGGAGAACGGCGGCGATGTCACTATCTCGGCGGTCGACGACGACATTAAACTGGAAATAAAGGGCCGCAAGAAGCAGGAGAAGAAAGAGAAGAGGGAGTTGGCACCCGCCAAAAACTAACCGCGGGTGTGCCTCGCTATCGGCGCAGGCGAACTTATCTGGCGCGGTAAGTAATGCGACCCTTGGTCAAGTCGTAGGGCGTGAGTTCCACTCTAACCTGATCCCCGGTCAATATTCGAATGTAGTTCTTGCGCATCTTCCCGGAGATGTGGGCAGTGACGATGTGTCCATTTTCAAGTTTAACTCTGAACATGGTATTGGGAAGCGTATCAACCACTTCACCTTCCATTTCAATTTGATCTTCTTTCGCCATCTAAGGCACCCTAAATCCCAGGAGTGTTTACAGCGGGCGCATTGTGCCGGATTTTCGTCCGATAAGCAAAGCGCCTGCTACAATTCCCGGCCTAGTTCAACAATATCCAATTGCCTTCTATCAACATTTCTATGGGCCGAAAAGAGCTTTTGTATTGCATCTTCGCGCAACCCTTAATCCAGTAGCCCAAAAACAAATAGGACAACTTCATTTCCGCTGCCTTGCGTATCTGCCACAGAATCACAAAATTACCCAGCGAACGCTTTTCGTAATCGGGATCGAAGAAGGTATAAACTGCAGATAGACCCTGCTGCAATACATCCATGACACTTACTGCCAGCAATTTATCGCCGAGGTAAAACTTGTAGAACAAGGTGTCGTCGGTACCAGTTTTTATAAACGCTTCAAACTGTTCCGGGGTGGCAGGATACATGTCCCCGTCCCGATGGCGGGTATTGATGTAGCGCTTATACAGCGCGTAAGAATCGGAGTCATCGAGGTCGTTCCTGTACTCGACGGTCAGATCCTGATTTGATTTCCAGATCTTGCGTTGCCGGCGGCTCCAGTTAAAGCCGGCAACCGGGACACGACAGGAAATGCATGCGGCACAAGAATCGCAGTCGGGGCGGTACAGATGGGCGCCGCTGCGACGAAAGCCGAGCTCGCTCAGTTTACTGTTGAGGGACTGGTCGATGACAAGCTCCGGGTCTACAAACACCGTGACCGCGTCCTCGCCGTCCTTGTAACTGCAGCTATGCACTGAAGTTCGAAACAGGCGTACAGAGCTAATGATTTTTGATTTGGAATTCATCGTTCCTCGCCGCCGTAATCTGATTGTTATCCCAGACGCCGGCACTGGCTACACCCGGTATTAACTGCGCCAACTGACGGACAAATTCTGCCCTGGTGATTTCCTCGGCGCCGAGTTTTTTCAGGTGATCGCTGCTGACCTGGCAGTCGATTAGTTGATAATCCCAAAGCTGGAGCTGTTTGACCAGAAACACCAGGGCCATCTTAGAGGTATTGTCCTGCAAACTAAACATGGACTCACCAAAGAAGACCCGCCCCAGGGCGATGCCATACAAACCACCAACCAACTTGGCCTGAGACCAGACTTCGACCGAGTGGGCGAAACCACGCCGATACATTTCAATATAGGCTGCTTCCATCTCATCTGTAATCCAGGTGCCGGTAGAGTTTGTTCGATGTTCCGCGCAATGTCTGATCACGGCGGGGAAGTTTTGATCGAAGGAGAATTGGAAGTTGCCACGCCGAATCAGCTTGGCGAGGCTGCGGGACACGTTTAACTGTGACGGACGCAGCACCAGTCTCGGATCTGGCGACCACCAGAGTATGGGCTGGCCCTGTTCGTACCAGGGAAATATGCCGTGTCGGTAGGCGTCGAGCAAGCGACTGGTGTTAAGATCGCCCCCCGCCACCAGCAAGCCGTCTGGCTCTGTAAGCGCTTGCTCAACCGGGGGAAATCCGGTTTGGTCTGATTCTATCCAGGGTATGGGCATAGGCAGATGGCAGCGGGTCCCTCGCTATGAATCCAGAAACTTGTCGGCATCCAGCGCCGCCATGCAACCAAAACCGGCGCTGGTGACCGCCTGTCGATAGACCTGATCGGCGATATCACCGGCTGCGAACACGCCGGCGACGCTGGTTTCCGTGGCATTGCCGGTGAGTCCGGTATTGACGACAACATAGCCGTTCTTCATTTCCAGCTGATCCTTGAAGATTTCTGAGTTCGGTATGTGGCCGATGGCGATAAATACACCGTCAACTTCCAGGCTCGACTTCTCGCCGCTACGGGCATGTTTCAGGCTGACGCCGGTGACACCCATGTCATCACCCAGGACTTCATCGAGGACGTGGTCCCACTGGATTGTGACCTTGCCTTCTGCAACCCGTTCGAAGAGTTTTTTCTGCAGGATTTTTTCCGCCCGCAGGGCGTCGCGCCGGTGCACCAAGGTGACGTGGGAGCATATATTTGACAGGTACAGGGCTTCTTCCACCGCCGTGTTGCCGCCGCCAATCACAGCCACCGGCTTGTTACGATAGAAAAAACCATCACAGGTTGCGCAGGCACTCACGCCCCTACCCATATAAGCCTGTTCCGAATCCAGCCCCAGATACTGGGCGGATGCGCCGGTGGCAATAATCAATGCGTCACAGCTATAGATATTGCTGTCACCTTCAAGACGGAACGGCTTCTGGCTCAGGTCTACACTATTAATATTGTCAAAAATTACTTTGGTATCAAATCGCTCTGCATGGCTTTTCATTCTTTCCATGAGTTCAGGCCCCTGCAGACCCTCGGCGTCACCTGGCCAGTTGTCCACGTCCGTGGTGGTGGTCAATTGGCCACCCTGGACTATTCCCGTGATCACAACGGGATCGAGATTGGCCCTCGCGGCGTAGACGGCGGCGGTATAGCCGGCAGGGCCAGATCCTAAAATGACTAATTGGTGGTGCTGTACGTCGGTCATAAACTACATCCTGAGCGGGTTTTGGTGGTGCTGCTTATATGCTGCCTCATGCATAGTATTTAAAGGCTGTGGTGCCATATTCTATTCAATTTTATAGTAAAAGAACCGTTAAACTGACTAGGAGTTTCAGGTCTTGCGGAGTTTTATTGTCTAACGAAATCTAGAAACCACAGCCAGGTTCTGGTTTGGCCTGTATTGGCTTCGTCGTCGCTGCCTCAAATTGCATCTAACTATTCTCGAAACGTTCCTATAAACTAAGCGCAGGTATCTGAATAAATTGAAAAACATTGCGATGAGTAAAGCACCACAGGAATCGGAAGTCGGCACCGTCGTGCAACGTCTGCTGCGTGAGGGAACCTTGATCGTGTATTCCCTGCTGGCACTGTTCCTGTTGATCGCCTTGATAAGTTATTCCCCTGCCGATCCCGGCTTCACCACTACCGGCAACGGCGATGAGATCGCGAACGCGGTGGGCGTGTACGGGGCCTGGCTGGCGGACATTCTCCTGCATCTGCTGGGCTACCTGGCCTATGCCTTGCCAACGCTATTGATTTTCAAGGTCTACACTTCATTCAGGGTATCGGAACTTAACGCGGAGTTTTCCTGGCCATTGTTTGCCTTGAAAACCGCCGGTTTTATACTACTCGTAATTGCCGCCAGCGGCCTGGCAACGCTTCATTTCGAGATCCATGCCACCACCTCTTACATGGCCGGTGGGGTCCTCGGTGCACTGGTCGTGGATCTGTGTGTCCCGCTGCTAGCCATGGTCGGCAGCACCTTGTTGTTGCTGGCGCTGTTCCTGTTTGGACTGACCATCACCGTTGCGATTTCCTGGCTGCGGCTTGTGGACAAAATAGGGGAGCTAGCCCTGGGCCTCAGTTCCCTGGCGGTACTGAAGGTAAACAAGTGGGTGGAAACCCGGAAGCAGGACATGATTACCCAGCAGCGTCTTGAGCAACGCAAGCGGGTGCTGGATATTCATCTGGAAAAACAACGACAGCGAGTGCCTCCCACCATCAAGGCGCCGACACCTAAGCGAAACAGGAACAGCCCCAGGGTTGAGAAAGAGCGCCAAGGAACCTTGTTTGCAGCCTCTTCGGTAAAGCAGTTACCAGCAATTGGCTTGCTGGATGCATGGCATGAAAACAGTGACGCGGGTTATTCCAAACAATCACTGGAAGCCATGTCGAAACTGTTGGAGTTGAAGTTGGCCGATTTTGGTATCGAGATCGAAGTCACCGCCGTCAACCCCGGCCCGGTAATTACGCGCTTCGAAGTACAGCCCGCACCTGGCATCAAGGTCAGTCGGATTAGCAACCTGGCCAAGGACCTGGCCAGATCGCTGGCCATCGTCTCGGTGCGCATAGTAGAAGTCATACCCGGCAAGACCGTGATTGGCATAGAAATACCCAATGAGAATCGGGAAATCATTCAACTGAGTCAGGTGCTGTCGTCGCCGGAATTCGACGGCGCCGGTTCGCCGCTGAGCATGGCCCTGGGGCACGACATCGTCGGCAAACCGGTGATCGTGGATTTGGCAAAAATGCCCCATTTACTGGTGGCGGGAACCACCGGTTCCGGTAAGTCTGTTGGCATCAATGCCATGATTCTGAGCCTGCTATTCAAATCCACACCAGAGCAAGTGCGGTTGATTATGATCGACCCGAAGATGCTCGAGCTTTCCGTGTATGACGGCATACCTCACCTGCTGACCCCAGTTATAACCGACATGAAAGACGCCGCCAACGGCTTGCGCTGGTGCGTCGGTGAGATGGAACGTCGCTACAAGCTGATGTCGGCCCTGGGGGTGAGAAACCTGGCCGGCTTCAATAAGAAAGTGACCGATGCCAAGAAGGTAGGCAGACCCATCCTCGATCCAAGCTGGCAGCCTGACTCGATGCTGCTGGAGGAAGAACAATCCGCACCGGAACTGGTGCCACTGCCGCGCATCGTCGTCATCGTCGATGAACTGGCGGATATGATGATGGTAGTGGGCAAGAAGGTTGAGGAATTGATCGCCCGTATTGCCCAGAAAGCCAGGGCTGCCGGCATCCACCTGGTGCTGGCAACACAGAGGCCATCGGTGGATGTCCTCACCGGCCTGATCAAGGCCAACATCCCGACTCGTCTGTCCTTTATGGTGCAATCCAAGATCGATTCGAGAACTATTCTCGGTGAGGGTGGCGCCGAACAGCTACTGGGTCACGGCGACATGCTGTTTCTGCCACCGGGCGGGGGCGTTCCCACGCGGGTACACGGCGCCTTCGTCAGCGATGAAGAGGTCCATCGTGTGGTCGCAGACTGGAAACGAAGAGGGTCGCCAGTCTATATCGAATCGATTACCCAGGCTGGGGACGAGCAGGGCGATGCAGGCCGGCTCGGTGACGCCGAAGCAGATGAAGACGACGCGCTGTATGATGAAGCCATCCGTTTCGTGACCGAATCCCGTCGGGCGTCTATCTCGGCGGTGCAGCGAAAATTGCGTATTGGCTACAACCGGGCGGCGCGGATGATTGAATCTATGGAAGCCGCTGGGGTAGTATCGGCAATGGGCAGGAACGGTTCCCGGGAAGTAATCGCACCGCCTCCGCCCCGTGACTAAGTCCTCTGTATAGTGATGAATATGCCCGATACAACAACCGTACTCGCTGGCTTGTGCTTCGCTGTTTGCTCTAGTGGCATTAGCAGCGCCCTAGCCCAGGCCGAAGCCAGCGACCTGCAGCGGCTCGATACCCTGTTACAGGGAATTGAAACCCTCTCTGCAGACGTGATTCAACTCATCGTCGAGTCGGACGGTGGCGTGCTGGAAGAAAGCGAAATCCGGATGTATCTGAAGAAGCCCGATGGTTTCTACTGGGAGACCCTGACGCCATTTCCCGAACTCATCGTCACTAACGGCAGTGTGCTGTGGAACTACCAACCCGATCTGGAACAAGTTGTGATCGAAACCTGGGACAGCAGCCGTTCAGAACTCGCAGCACAGCTGCTCAGTGGTCGCACCGATAATCTCGCCGCCGAATATCTCATCGAAACCGTGTCTACCGCTGCCGACGAACACCAGGAATTTGTATTGACCCCAATGGCAGCGGACAGTATCTACGACAAAATATCCATCAACTTCCTGTTGTCGGAACTGGATCTGATTTATCTTGATCACAGGAATGGACAACAGACGGCTTGGCGCTTCCAGAATGTCATCCGCAACGAAGATCTGGATGATGCGCTGTTCGAGTTTCAGCCGCCTGCGGGTATCGAAGTCATCGAAAATACCTATTCTCAATAAACACCGTCCCACATAAATTCACTGGATCTCCACGTAACCATGGTTACATATATCGCAGTCGCAATCGGGGGTGCCGTCGGCGCCATGGGCAGATACTGGCTCAGCACCTTGGTCGAGACCTACAACAGCAGTCACTTCCCTTATGGCACCTTCCTGGTTAACGTCATCGGATCATTTTTGATAGGAGTGTGTTTTATCTTCTTTGCGGAGAAACTGCATCTGGTCGAGCAGTGGCGGCCGCTGATCGTGGTCGGTTTTCTCGGCGCCTTGACGACATTTTCAACATATTCACTAGACGCGCTTCTGTTGTTTCAGCAAGGCCACTACAATACCGCACTTCTTTATGTGCTGAGCAGCGTGCTGGTCTGTTTATTCGCAGCATTTTGCGGCATGCAGCTAAGCCGCGTCATGTTTTAGGGAGCCAGGATACCCACCATGTTAGACCCGAAATGGATTCGTTCAGATGCCGATGAATTGGCGATCAAGCTATTAAAGAAAAAGTTCACGCTGGATACGGTCTGGATTGCCGAACTGGACAGCCAGAGAAAAGCTCTGCAACTTGCGACCGAGGCGCTGCAGAACGAAAGAAATTCCCGCTCGAAAATGATCGGCAAGGCGAAGGCCGCAGGGGAAGACATCACTGAAATTCTGAGCTCCATGGAGAATATGAAGGCTGAGTTGGAACAGAAGAAGCAACAGCTGGCAAGTTTGCAATCGAAGCTCCACGAATACCTGGCGGGTGTTCCCAATATTCCCGATGATTCCGTGCCCGAGGGCGACGATGAATCGGCAAATCAACTGGTTTCCACCTGGGGCGAACCGAAGACCTACGATTTCGAGATCAAAGACCATGCTGCACTGGGCGAGGCGCTGCAACAGGGGTTGGACTTCGCCGCCGCTACTAAGATTACCGGATCACGCTTCGTGATCATGCAAGGTCGTATGGCGCAGTTGCATCGCGGCTTGATTCAATTGATGCTGGATATCCACACGCGCGAGCATGGATACAGGGAGGTAAATGTTCCCTACATCGTCAATGCGCAGTCTTTGTTTGGCACCGGTCAACTACCGAAGTTTGAAGACGATCTGTTCAAGTTGCGCGGAGATGATGAGTACTATCTTATCCCCACGGCGGAAGTCCCTGTCACCAATCTTATCCGGGATGAAATTCTGGATCCGGAAAACCTGCCCTTGAAATTCGTCTGCCACACTCCCTGTTTCAGATCTGAAGCGGGCAGTTACGGCAAGGACACCAGGGGCATGATTCGCCAGCACCAGTTTGAGAAGGTGGAGCTGGTTCAGATCGTCGCCAGGGAAGCCTCTGCGTCCGCACTGGAAGAATTGACGGGGCACGCCGAAAAGATCTTGCAGCTATTGGAGCTTCCTTACCGCAAGGTAATTCTGTGTGGTGGGGATCTGGGTTTCGCGGCGGCCAAGACCTATGATCTGGAAGTCTGGCTGCCTTCGCAAAATTGCTATCGCGAAATCTCCTCCTGTAGCGGGTTCACAGATTTTCAGGCGCGACGAATGCAGGCCAGGACTCGCGATGCCGCGGGTAAGACGCAGTTAGTACATACGGTAAACGGCTCTGGTCTGGCGATTGGTCGCACCCTGGTGGCGATCCTGGAAAACTACCAGGACGCCCAGGGCAGAGTCAAAATCCCCAATGCCCTGGTATCCTATATGCAGGGAATCGAGTATCTCGAATAATGGACTTACTTCCCATTTTCTTGAATATCAGGGACAGGAAGTGCGTCATAGTCGGGGGAGGGTCGGTGGCCTTACGCAAGGCGAATCTGCTAAGCCGTGCTCAGGCCAGGGTGTATGTCGTCGCCACGTCCATCGGTGAGGAGCTTGAAGCGCTGTGCCGAGCCAGTAATGGCACCACGGTGCATGAGACATTCACTCCCGCCCATTTAGAAGACGCCGCCCTGGTCATAGCCGCCACCGACGACAGGGCCACCAATCTGGCCGTAAGCGCCGCTGCGAAATCACTGAATATTCCTGTCAATGTGGTGGACGAACCCGAACTTTGCTCTTTCATGATGCCGTCGATAGTCGATAAGGCGCCGGTGCTGGTGGCGATCTCCAGCTCCGGCACCGCGCCTGTTCTCACCAGCAAGTTAAAAGAAATGATCGAAATCGTAATACCTGGCAGCATCGACAGGCTGGCAAACTTAATGGGATCTTATCGGGGGCGGGTTAAAGACAAGCTCGCAGACCCGGATCAACGCCTGCAGTTTTGGCAAGACTTGCTGGAGAGCGAGATCCCAGAGATGGTCTACAGCGGCAACGAAGACGCCGCCATCGAGGCGATCGAGCAACGACTCCGGGATCGATTGCAGGCAGCCAAGACCGGCAGAAAAATGGGTGAGGTATATCTGGTTGGCGCCGGTCCCGGGGATCCCGATCTGCTTACGCTGAGGGCACTGCGATTGATGTATAAGGCTGACGTGGTGTTGTATGACCGCCTGGTATCCGATGAGATCATGCAGAAGCTACGGCCGGATGCAGACAAAATTTACATGGGTAAGGAACAGGCCAAGCCCAGCGTCGGGCAGGAAACCATCAACGAGATGCTAGTCAGGCTGGCGCAGGAGGGCAAGAGGGTCTTGCGCTTAAAGGGGGGTGATCCTTTTATCTTCGGACGGGGTGGGGAGGAACTTGAGACCCTGGCACAAGCGGGCGTGCCGTTCCAGGTGGTGCCCGGCATCACCGCCGCGAATGGTTGTGCCGCCTATGCCGGTATTCCCTTAACCCACCGTGACCATGCCCAATCGGTCAGGTTTCTAACCGGCCATCTACAGGAGGGCACACTGAATCTGGAGTGGGAACACCTGGTCCGGGAAAAACAAACCCTGGTTTTCTACATGGGGCTCTCGGGCCTGCAGACGATCTGCGAGCAACTGATTGCTCATGGCATGGCCGCCGATACGCCTATTGCTGTCATTCAGCAGGGCACGACCAGGCGGCAGCGAGTCATTACCGATCAGCTTCGCAGCATGCCGGCATTGGCGAAAAAAACCGGGATCGAGGCACCCACCATCATTATTATCGGTACCGTGGTCAACGCGCGGGAGAAACTATCCTGGTTTGGTCCTTGATGCTCGCGCGACTGGCAGCCATCCGACTCGTTTCACAGGCAGTTATCAGGTTTCGGCAGGCCGGCGATCTTGTTGGCCAGCTTGGCGGGACTGCCCTGAAATAGTTTCATTATATAGATACTGGTGCCCTTGTCGGCACCCAGTTCCCGCCGCACCAAACTGACAAGTGCCCTGGTCGCGAGGGGGATTTGATGTCGTTGATAGAACACCCGCAGTAGGTTGAGTATTTCCCAGTGTGAGGGGCCGAGGCTGATGCTTTCTTGTCGCGCTAATGCGTCCGCCACCTCTGCGTTCCAGTTACTCAAATCTTTAAGAAAACCCTCCCGGTCTATGGCCACCTCACCGTTATCGAGCTGCAGGTACTTTCCCGTGCTACCCATGCCTAAAACCAACTCACGATCTTCTCATATTCGCAACATAGTTCCACGAACCCCGCGTAATCTACAAGTTCCACATCGGCAGCGCTGTGTACCGACAAGCCCCTGGCTGCAGTATCTTCTTTGAGGGCAAACAGCCTGACGTCGGCGCCTGGGTGGCGGCCTGATTCTGCCAGCGAGCAGTAGTAGACACCATCCTCGATGAATAAAATTCCGTCACCCGGTTTCAAGACGCTGGCGCAGCTCGACAATAATTTGCTGGTGGGGCTCTTGCTGATGGTGTGCAGACAAGTCATAGATTGAATACCGAGTCCGCTTGATGGATTAGTTCCGCTATATGGGTTCGACTCACAGGCTCGACCTCGAGTACCAGGTCGCTGCCTTGGATACCACGTTCGGATAGGGAATCTGCATCCACACAAATATTCTCGATTCCGTACAGCTCCAGCGTCTCCAAAGCTTTCCCCAGGGTCTTGCTGTCGATGCCCCTGGCATCCTGATGCTTCAACAACTGATATACCCCATCATCCAGAAATACATAGCTCACGGTCTGTCCGAACACAGCACAGGCCAGCGCCATCTCCAGGCACAGCTGTGCATTACTGTCTCCATAGGGAGCCCGGCGGCTGATGAAGGTAATGGCCTTGTTGGTGTTTTTGCTCGCCATCTCATTAGCCGAAGTTAATCACCCGATCCGAATTCATGGTGGCATCGATAAGCTGCCCCAGCCCGGCTAGTTCCGAACTGGCGTAGGCACTGACCGCGCCGAGTTCATGACGGCCTGCTTCCTGTGCGTCGACAATGCCCCGATTCACCGCCGAGGAAACACAGATCACCGAATCCAGTCCATGGTCTCTGATCAGCTGATCCCATTGCTGTTGAAGATTATTCTCATCCTGGGCTACCACCGATAAACGACTGGCGTTGTGCACGCCGTCACCGAAAAAAAATAGCCGGTAGATGTCATGCCCCTGTTCGAGCACGCTGCGGGTAAAATTGAAGGCGGTGGCGGCAGCCTCGGCAGAGTAGGGCGCGGCGTACACCACGATGGAAAATTTCATAGGGTTTTATGCAGCCTGGTTAACGAAAAAGCCCCGAATAAACGGGGCTCCATCCATTAACGTTCGGTGTAATTTCAATAATTAGTTTCTGCCGGTGAGGGCACCAAGTAAATTCAACAGGTGGATGAAAATATTAAATATACTCAGGTACAGAGAAACCGTCGCCATGATGTAGTTGCGCTCACCGCCATTCATAATGCGGCTGGTATCGAAGAGAATGAAGCCAGACATTATCAGAATGACTACCGATGAAATCGCCAGGCTCAGCGCAGGGATCTGCAAGAAGAAATTCGCTATCATCGCCACCACTGCAACAATCAATCCGGTGAAGATAAAGCCACCGAGAAAATTAAAGTCCTTACCCGATGTCAGAGCATAGCCAGACAGGGACAGGAAGATAATCGCGGTGCCACCCAGAGCCTGGGCAACAATCGCAGAGCCGTTGACGTAGGCCTGCATATACATGGAAATGACTGGACCCAGCCCCGCACCCATTAATGCGGCAAAAGCAAAGATTGCGACCAGGCCTTTTGAAGTTTTGGCATGTTTCCTGACAACGAAAGTCATGATAATGCCGCCAATAATAAGCATAAACCCGACGCCCTGGCCCACTTGCATAACCATAGTCGCGACCGCGCACAATGCACTGACGAATAATGTCATCGATAGCAACGTGTAGGTGTTGCGGATAACTTTATTTACCGCCAGTGCCGAGCTTTGACTCCGGCTTATGTTTAACTCAACTTCGTTCATCGCTTACTCCAAAACAATAGATTCACTTTTATAACGACCAAAAACTGTCTCGCTTGATTCCCTTACCCTATTACCATATGGGGTCCCTACGAGCGAAATCAACGCCTTTTCAGGGTCGGGTCGCAACCAACTATGGGAAATATGATACCTGTAACCGCCGCAAAATCAACGATTTTCGGTTTAAACGACGGTCACAAACACCAAGGGTAGCCCCGTCAATCTAGTGAGAAAGCGCTGCCTTCACGGCCCAACCAACCACCACTAATAAGCGACTCAAACTCAGCAGTTGACTGGGGCAGGGAGTATAGTAAGATTCCGCCCCTATCGCGGAGGGGTGGCAGAGCGGTTGAATGCACTGGTCTTGAAAACCAGCGAGGGTGAAAGTCCTCCGAGAGTTCGAATCTCTCCTCCTCCGCCATTTTCCCCCAGTATCCACATCTTCCTCGAGTCTTCCAAAGTTATCCACGAGGTCACTATTCACTAGACTTTCCAACCGAGCATCTGTTATTGAATGTTTGTTAGAGTAATTTCTGCATCAAGGAGTTGCCAATGGGCAAATTTCTAGCAATTTCAGTCTATCTCCTGACGCTTCTCCTGCCCATTAATACCCAGGCCCAATCAGCCGCGGCGAAATTTGCCGGCATGTGGAGCGATCCCCCTGACACCCCGGGGGTCTATTTTGTTTTTTCTCCTGCTCCGACTATGCGCTCGAAGTGCTGGGACGGCTGCTGGATGATCCGGCCAACGATGATCGTCCCTATGGTGCGCTCACCGCCGAAGCCAACCGGATGGCAAGGCAAAACATACTGATTCCTAAAATGACCGCCGCTACGCTGCGCACCTATCCCCTCGATCCGGCCGCAGACCCCGGTTTCCTGAGATGTGAGCCATGGGGCTTCGCCAGGCAGATTTTGGCCCGCATCAGAATGAGATAAGTATCAACGATGATCACATCGAAATGCATTATGCTGAGTGGGATGTCCGCCGCATCATCTATATGGACGGTATATCTGTCCCACCCAATACCCAGTCCAGTTTACTGGGTTATTCCACAGGCCACTTCGAAGGGCCAACACTGGTTGTTAACACCACCCATGTCAATGCAGGCATCTTGTCGAGGATGGATCACAGCGATCAACTCAGCGCCGAGGAACGTTACACGATTTCGGATGACCGTCAGATTATGACGCTCGACGTGACCTTTACAGATCCCTGGGCTCTAAACGAACCATTGACCTTAAAAAAGATCTGGAAGTGGTCGCCCGACGAGGAAATCTACCCCTATGACGACTGTGAAATACCGACGGACTTTATCGAGTCTCAAGGAGAAAAATTATGAAAATCAAAAACTCTGCTGCCCTCGTTCTAGCGGCGTTAGTCCTCAGCGAGCCCGGCTCAGGCACATCATTCCTTCTTCGCTGTATTTGATGGCGAACGACTGGTCACCATCACCGGCACCGTCACGGAGTTCAGAATGGTAAATCCCCACGCCATGATGAGCATAGAAACCGTAGATGACAGCGGCATGCCAGAAAATCTGGACCGTGAAATTCGATGGCAGGCTGCACTTAAGCAGAGCTGGCTGGGATAGGACCACGTTTACGGTGGGCGAAAGCCTGGAAATTACGGGAAATCCGGCCAGATCCGGCTCGGCGATGATGTTTTTTAACCGCTCGGTGGATGCCAGTGGCAAGGAAATCATCCGCCCCAGAGTGGAATTACAGAATTCCATAGAAGAACAACGCAGACAGCGCCGAGCGCAGCGCAATGCCCAGAACTAGCGCAAAGAATCTGGCGATTCTGAATTAGGCGGTGCTTAAGCTGGGGTAGCTTAAGCAGGATCGGACACCTTGCCGCCACAATTAATCCTCACATCGCCTCGATTGGGCGCGCTTGTCGCTATATTTATCGGGTTTAATAGAGACTCAATCAATTCAATTTGATTGAATCCTCCTTAAGCTCGACCCCCGCTTGAAGGCCCTCGTAAGAGGGCCTTTTTTTTGAGAATCGGGGAACAGGAGTAGTGGTTATAGTAGGAGCGAGGGGCTACGGATCGGCGGAGACAGCACCCAGGGCGTTGACATGGCGCTCGTTGAGAGCGATGAAGTCAGCAAGAATTCTACCGCTTTCCAACAACAGCGGATCTTCTTCCTCGACGACTTCCTCCTCCTCATCCGGTGCTTCGTTGGCGGCAAGCGTGACATCGTCTTCAAACTCAGCCGCGGTCTCTTCTTCAGCCTCTGCAGCAGCACGCTCGGCATCGGACACCCATTCTTCTAATGACAGTCCCTTGAGAAGGCGACGCATATTCTCAGCATCGAAGGCAGCACGACGGTTTGACTCTCGCTCCAGCTTGACGATTTGCTCGTTAAGAGACAGTTGCTCCTGGGCGCGTAGCTTCCTCGTGCGCTCGATCTGAGCAATTAAATAGATAAAGTCCGGCGATACTTCGGCGCGGTCTTCATGCAATTGCCTGAGATCTGGTAGCAGCGTCTGAATCGCCAGATAGGGGCTGTATTCAACCGGGCGTACGGTATCCCAGGGCAGTGCGCCATCGAGACTGCTTTCGCCAATATTGTCGTAGGCATCATAGAAGTCTGGAAATTCGATATCGGGAATGACACCGCGGTGCTGGGTGCTGGCACCGGAGATGCGATAGAACTTGGAGCGGGTAAGTTTTACCTGGCCGTAGTCCATAGGAATAATTTCCTGAACCGTGCCCTTGCCAAAAGTTTGACCGCCCAGCACGATGCCGCGTTGGTAGTCCTGAATAGCACCGGCAAAAATTTCCGAAGCCGATGCACTAGTTCGGTTTACCAGCACCGCCAATGGGCCGTCATAGACAATCTCGGGATCGTTGTCGCCGAAGGAGCGGGTGAAGCCATTGCGAATACCCGAGTAGCGAATCTGTACGGTCGCCCCGGTTTCGATGAACAGTCCCACCAACTGATTCGCTTCACTCAAACTGCCGCCACCATTATTACGCAGGTCGACGATGACAGCATCGACATTTTCTTCCAGCAATTCATCCAGTAAAACCCGAACGTCGCGAGTTGAACTCTTGAAATCTTCTTCGCCTCTGCCGGCCGCTTCAAAATCGAAATAAAAGGTCGGCAGATCGATCACGCCAATTTTGTAATCACTACCCAGATAAGACAGCTCGATGACTTCTTTTTTCGCCGACTGATCTTCCAGCTTGACCGTATCGCGGGTGATACTCACAACCTTCGCACTGGCTTCGCTGACGGCATCTGCAGAGATCACATTAAGGCGAACCACCGTGCCTTTTTCTCCACGAATCTGAGCCACCACATCGTCCAGGCGCATGCCGACTACATCCTGCAATTCGCCATCGACACCCTGGCCAATAGCAATGATTCGATCACCCTCTTTTAATTCCGCACCACGCTCCGCCGGCCCTCCTTTGATGAGCTCGACGACCTTGGTGTACTCCTCTTCCGTGGTCAACTGCGCGCCGATTCCCTGCAGTGACAGCGATAGTCCCATATTAAAATTTTCCGAATCCCGGGGGGAGAAGTAGGCGGTATGGGGATCCACTGCCTTGGCCACGTTAGACAGATAGGTTTGAAATATATCCTTGTCATTGGTTTTTAGAATTTGACTCAATTGATTGCGGTAGCGCTTTGACAATTTTTCCCTTATCTCATCGTCGCTGTCTCCGGTCAGTTTCAGGCTCAAGACACTGTTCTTGATTCGAAGTCGCCAGACTTCATCGAGGGCTGCTACCGAGGCCGCATAAGGCGCTTCTTCTCGGTTTAGTTGAATATATTCATCGATGGAAAAATCCATCTCCGGAATATGATTTTCGATTCTATCGATCGCATAAATCATCCTTTCGATGATTCGCTTGTAGTACAAATTATAAATAACGAAACCGGGCTCGACGCTACCGTCCTGGAGTGTATCATCGAGGGTATAGCGGTAGTTACTGAGCTCATCCACATCTGCCTTGAGAAAATACAGGTGGGATCCGTCCAGGGTATCGAGGTAACTGTCAAAGATAATGGATGAAAAATTGTCATCAATTTCTACGGCGGCATAATGCTTGGTTTGCAATTCCCGTAACAGGCTGACTGCCGTTTCTCCATGCACTTTCTGGCTGCGCAGAGGTTGATAGAGTGCATCGATATCAAGCACCGTGTTTAACTGAATCGGATCTCGCTGGGCGATCACTGAGGTGATTATCAAGCTGGCGACTGACAGCGCCACAATCTTGAGACTGTAGTTGATTCCAAATTCTCGACTGCAAATCTTCATAAAACCCCGCTCTAATTAATACAGCATTAACAAATGTTCACTTATACCGAGGTGACAGGGGAAGTGGCGCAATCTGTTCACCGCAGTTGAGCAACATAGAGACTAAGTGATAACCGAACTCAATAGAAGTAATTTCCCGCAATTTTAAGTCTGGAAAATATCCAGATAAAATTTCCTGTTTACCGAATTTGCTTGTGCCTGGCGGAGGCATGTCTCTCGGCCCGTTCGACATCGATGTACAGGTCTGTGATCGCGCTGGAACCGTGTCCGGCATCGTCACGCACATGCTCACGGGGCCGATGTTTAACGTCTTCTGAGATGCCGGTATGGCGCAACCAGTGCACCGTCGCCAGCGCCAGGCGATCGGCGTCTTCGCAGAAGCCTTCGGCACGCATCGTCGCCGCCGCCGTATCGAAGCATTTCTGCACGATTCCCCGGATTTGCCGGGTACTGGTGAGACCGCCCTTGCCCCGGGTCTTATGTACCAGGGGGCTGGCCTCACCCGGCGCGGGCAAGGCCGGTAGTCCCCGGGAGTGACGGTACCGCTTCAACGCGCTTAACATGGCGTCGCTGACGGAGATTTCCCGTTCCTTATTACCCTTGCCGACGGTGTTAAACCACCAGTTGCCTTCCTGGTCTGCTTGAAAATGCCCCATTTGAGGCTGCCAGCGTGGGGTTTCTACCAGTTCCGAGATTCTCAGGTACATGGCGAAGAGGGCATTCAAGACAAACAGCGTTCTCTCATGCTCCCGAGGCTGCTCTGCGGCCATCATCTCGGCGGCATCGATGACGTAATCCCATTGTAGTGGGGATAGGCGACGGATTTTGCCCGGGTTTTGGTGTCTACGGAGGTATTTGCTCTTCTGCCGCATCTGCGACACCGGATTGGCAGTAATTCGTTGCTCCTGCAGCAGGAAGTTAAAGAAGCTGCTGAGGACGCTGAACAGGGACTGCAGGGCGGATTGGGACATCACGTACTCGCCTGCAGCCTTGACGTAGGGACGCCATGCAGCGTTGGGTAGGCGCTGTCCTTCTCGTTCGAGGTAGCGGGGCACATTCTTGTTGCCGATCCAGCCCCGGGGAGGTTGCTTGGAAAACTCGACGTAATCCTCCATGTCCTCCCTAACTAATTGATTTAATGACTTTTTTGCAACCAGCCAGCACCAGTGAAGAAAATGTTCGATTTCCCGTCGATAGGTGCTGTAGGTATCCGCACTACCACGATAACTGTAAATGAACTCACTGGCGCACTGGTAATCGGCGAGGGCATCCTCGCCGGCATCATCGAGCAGGTGATCGAGGCTGAGCACCGGGTATTTAAATGGATTTCGTGTTTGTTCCAGGGTATCGAAGAAAGCCATTGGGGTTTTAATGTCTGACATTAAGTTTATACTTTATCTGTATATTTTTAAAAGATAATAAAGGAATATTTATCGAAGTCAAATGGCCGGCAATTTGGCACGACACGAGCAATTAGCAGCCCATATTAGGTAGTCGGAACCTGTAGCAGTTTCTTTACCGTTGGCAAGTACAGACAAGCCCCGGCTTGTTGCCAATAGCAAGCGAAGAACCGCTGTCGCCTCGGCCCTTAAGACTGCTTGAATTGAGTTTGATCCTGGCCTCTTTAATTATGGTCAGCGTTATGTAATCATTTATATAACGATATGAAGGAATTTAACCTAATCAATGCGTTACAGGATTTTATCAGGCCAAATAGCGGGGATCTGGCTGTTTGCACTCGCCGCCATCGGCACCCATGCCGGCGCTGAAACCATCAATGTCGCGGTAGCATCAAATTTCGCCGCGACAATGCATGTGGTAAAGCAGCGCTTCGAAGCCGAGCAGGACCACCAGATCAACATAATCGCCGGATCCAGCGGCAAGCACTTCGCCCAGATTATCAACGGGGCACCCTTTGATCTCTTCCTCTCGGCCGATTCAGAACGCCCCCGGCAGCTGGAAATACGAGGTCACGTAGCCATCGGGCGGCGCCACGTCTACGCCATCGGGCAGTTAATCTTGTGGAGCAGACGCCCGGATCCGCCGCTCACAGAAACCAGCCTGCTGCAGCATGAGCGTAACGGTCTGCGCCGACTGGCGCTGGCAAATCCCAATCTGGCACCTTACGGACGGGCGGCGGTGGAAGTGATGACGAAGCTGGGGGTTTACGAGCAGCTGCGGGCGAAGCTGGTGATGGGCGAGAACGTGAGCCAGGCCTTTCAGTTTACCTACACAGGCAACGCCGAATTCGGATTCGTGGCGCTGTCCCAGGCCCTCGCCCTGGGCCAATCCGATAGTGGCTGGCACATACCGCTGGATTACTATCAGCCTATAAGTCAGGAAATGGTATTGCTCAGCAACAGAGCCGGTGCCCGTGCCCTGTTTGCATTCCTCCAGAGCGCAGCCATGGCTCCCATTCTTCTGGAGTACGGCTATGTACCTCCTCAAATATAAGGTTAAATCTCAATACTATGCTTGAAGCTGCTGATTTTACTGCCTTTACTCTAACTTTAAAGCTCGCGGGAGTCAGCACATTGATCCTGCTTTGTCTGGGCACGCCACTGGCCTGGTGGTTGTCACAGACCCGGACCCGGGGCAAGAGTGTGGTGGAGGCGCTAATCGCCTTGCCCCTGGTTTTGCCGCCGACCGTACTGGGATTTTATCTGCTGCTGGCGCTGTCGCCCACCGGACCTGTCGGCTCGACCCTCAACTCCCTGGGCCTACCCTCACTGGCGTTTTCATTTTCGGGCCTGGTGCTGGGATCTGTCATCTATTCGTTGCCGTTTGTGGTGCAACCGCTACAGACCAGTTTCGTCGCCGTCGGCAGACGACCGCTAGAGGTGGCGGCTACACTGGGGGCTGGGCCGCTGGATCGATTTCTGAATATCGTCCTACCGATGTCAAAACTCGGCTACCTGACAGCGATCGTGCTGGGTTTCGCCCATACCATGGGTGAATTCGGCGTGGTTTTGATGATCGGTGGCAATATACCGGGGCAAACCCAGGTACTGTCTATTGCCATCTACGATCACGTCGAAGCGCTAGAGTACAGCCAGGCGCACTGGCTGGCCGGCTTGTTACTGCTATTTTCATTCTTGGTGCTGCTGACGGTCTACACTCTGAATAAACGTGCATCGTTCCTGTCCGGGGCTGGACCATGATCCATGTCGATTTGAGCCTGAGCAGAGCCGAATTCAGCCTTAAGGCACAATTCGAACTGCCAGGGTCCGGGGTGACAGGCATTTTCGGTCAATCCGGTGGCGGCAAGACCACGCTGTTGCGAGCCATTGCTGGCCTCGAGCCTGGCGCAGTCGGCAGTTTGAGCGTTAACGGTCGCTGTTGGCAGAGTGAATCCATCTTTCTGCCTGCGGAGAACAGGCATATCGGTCTGGTTTTTCAGGAACCGAGCTTGTTTAGCCATCTAGATGTACGGGCAAACCTGGTATTCGGCAGCGACAGAGGTAAAGACAGGAAAAAAAACAACAAAGCCCCTCAAGCTGCTGTTTTAGAACATATTTGTACAACTTTGGAGTTAGGCAGCTTGCTCCATCGAGACCCTCGCAGCCTGTCAGGTGGTGAGCAGCAGCGGGTGGCCATCGGCCGCGCCCTGATGGCTTCTCCGGTAATGCTGATGATGGATGAGCCATTGTCGGCGCTGGATCACAGGGCCCGCAGAACCTTAATGCCTTTCCTGGAAAAAACCTTTCAAGGGCTTGAAATACCGGTACTTTATGTCTCGCATTCCACAGAAGAAGTGGCCAGGCTGGCAGACCACCTGGTGCTGATGGAGGAGGGCAGGGTCACCGCCTTCGGCAGCCTCGGTGAGGTCCTGGGACGCGTCGACAGTCCGCTCAACGAGGTCGATGAGGCCTTTAGCGTGTTTAATTGTACGGTGAACAATCACGACCTGCCGCACCTGACCAGCCTCATCAGCAGGGGCGGAGAGGTTCTTCACATTCCCCGGGTCGATATCAATACGGCACTTCCCGTGAGGCTGAGGATTCGCGCGCGGGATGTGAGTCTGTGCCTACAGCGGCCCCAGCAAAGCAGTATCCTCAATGTCCTGCCGGCGCAGATCGTCGATATTTCTGAGAAAATACGCCAGGGTAGCCGTAGCATCAAGCTGAATATAGGCGGGGAGACGCTGCTGGCCAAGGTCTCGGAATACTCGGTGCAGCTGCTGGAACTAGCCCCCGGGCAACAGGTTTTTGCCCAAATCAAATCTGCCGCCTTAATGACATAGTTGTGCTTAACCATGGCTCAGTCGAAAGATTGAATCTCAAACCTGGAATAAGATAGCTTCAGGTTTTCATTAACACCACGCTGGATGCCTTGAAGAATGCGGTCACCACCTGGTCTTCGAGTAACTCTAACTGATCTACGCTGTGATTGGTAATGACGGCTCCGAGGGTTTTGCTATCGCCAAGATCGATTGAAATATCGCTGTTCACCGCGCCGCGATCGATACGGGAGATATGGCCGCTGAAACTGTTCCTGGCGCTGACGCGGCCAAAACTGCCCACCGCGAGGGTTACCGAAGATGCCTTGATTAGCACCATGATCGAATCGCCGACAGCCAGGCCCATTTCCTCCCGACTGCGCTCGGTGACGATAGCGACCATCGCCAGAGTCGCCGAGAGGCTGACACAAATCTCGGTGTTGACAGCACCCAACTCGATGCTGCTGATATTGCCCAGGAATTGATTGCGGGCGCTGGTCTGAATTGAGCTGTGGCGCATGAAACCGCTGACATCGTCCAGTGAATGTAATTGATTATTGAGACTTTGAAGGAACTCTTGATGTTGATTTTCAAGTTCTTCAAAACCTGCGAGCAACTGCCGGCCATAGTCGGTAAGTTGGCTACCTCCACCCTTACTACCGCCAGAGGCGCGCAGGAGCAGTGGTAATTTGGACAGGTTATTGAGCCGTTCCAGTCGGTCCCAGGCAGTCTTGTAACTGATACCCAGGGTTTTCGCCGCCGCAGAAATAGACCCAGCCTCAGTAATAGCCCGCAGTAAGCCTAATTGCTCCAACAGCACGCGGTTTGCCGCATCGTCTGTCAGCCAGATTTCACCTCCTACAGTCGCCATTATCCACTCTCTGGATGAATTAATCCCGGGTCAGCTGCACTCCTGGGACGGCCCAGGGTGAGTGGTTCATTGGAATCCTGATTCTGCACCAGGCAGGATGCACTAAAAGCTCGCTAAAGGCCCCTTTGAATTGACCCCTCATTAGGTTACCTTCAACTGTGCATGCAGTGGCGGTCAGAAGCAAGTTAACTACATTAACAAGGCATTGTACGTGTTAAGGAGTAAGGGGAAATGATGAAATCATGGGTTTGGGGAATTGCCACCGTCATGGTGACACTCAGCACCTGGATGGGCCTGGCTCAGGATATCGAAATTCCACGAACTACCGGCGGCCGACCCGATCTGCAGGGCATATGGACGAACAAAACCCTGACACCACTCACCCGGCCCCGGGAGTTTGCCGAAACCCCGGCCTTAAATCAGGAACAGGTACAGCGCCTGGAGGGAGATAATCAAGTTTACTTGGATGCTGAATATGCCAATAGCGATCCGCATCGGGGAGCTGGATTTGGTGCCCAGGCAGGGGACGACGGCAACACGGAAGACGGCTATAACGAATTCTGGAAAGATGTGGGTACCCGCATTCAAGTGATCGATGGCGAATACCGCGCCTCCATCATCATCGATCCAGCAGATGGCCAGATACCCTACGCCGGTGATCCGCGCACTCGCTTCCGTCGCGACCCTGGTGCGCCTGGACGCTCCGATGGCCCTGAGGGCAGACCGCTTGCTGAACGCTGTCTATTGGCATTCGGTTCCCATTCAGGACCGCCCATGCTGCCGGTGATGTACAACAGCAACTACCAGTTTGTGCAGACTGACGATTACGTGATGATCATGGCGGAGATGGCGCATGACGCACGTATCATCCGCCTGAATAACAGCGAGCATATGAGCGGCATGAATAAGTGGATGGGGGATTCCGTTGGTCGCTGGGAAGGGGACACCCTGGTGGTAGAAACCCGGGGCTTTAATCCTCAACAGAGTTTCCGGGGCGCGTCTGAAAACCTGATCGTCACCGAGCGCTTCAGCAGAGTATCGATATCCGAAATTCTCTACCGCTTTACCGTGGAAGATCCCACCGTGTTCAGCCAGTCCTTCACCGGGGAATTAATCTTCAACGCCAGACCGACTCGGGAATCCATGTATGAGTATGCCTGCCACGAGGGAAACTATGCGCTGGCAGGAATCCTCGCCGGTGCCAGAGAACTGGAAAGGCAAACGGCGGCGCAGGATAAAGTAACTGAGGCTGCACGATGACAATCAGCGCAAGCCTTGCAATTCTGATAGATCCTTTTAACTATGAGTAATTCGCACACGACGATCCAGAACCGCTATCCTTATTCTCTAGGCAACGGCTTGCCTCGCTATTGCGGGCTACGTCCATAGATGGAGAGCAAATGAAAATTCCAGCCATCACAGGATTACTACTGGTGCTGCTCGGCGCCTGTGCTGCTGACGACGCTTCATGGGTCAATCCTAACTTGATGACAGACCAGGAAATCATCGCCTACAATCAATCCAGGAGAATCTGGGATCAAATAGTTTGCACCCGGGGATTCGGCATACGAAGCTATATCAAGAAGCGAACCTGCGGGACGCTGTCTGATCTAAATCGACGCGCGGCTGCTACTGGTGAGCAGCTCAACATTATTAGCTTCGGCACGCCTCAAATCTATCACTAAACTTGGCCAGATCCAAGGCTCAAATGTGAAAGTTGCGACAGCTACACAAATAGAGTGTAGCCCTAATTTTTGTCAACGAAGGAGCTGAAATTATGTCACTTGCAGACCAACTCAAACTAGAGGATGAGACAAATAGTTTTGAATTAAAAATCACTTCCATAACCCAAAACCCGGAAGGCCCACAGGTCAACGCTACTGGAACCGTCGGGCGCTACGGAAAAGTATGGTTAACATACAACTTCGTACCGAATCCAACCCAGGAAAACATGGGATCGTTTGTCGGCATTGGTAGAACTTTAGCTGAAGACGGGGTCCAACATGAAGGACGGAGAAGAGGAGTTTATATCGGCGATGGTGTGATCGGCACCGTATATTCACTCGATGATGTCAGCGACGGCGCTCCAAATTTCTGCATAGAACAATGGGATTTGTCAAAGGAAACTATTCAACTCCAGTTTTCGAGAATAGAAAAGTAGAGAAGCTCCCGCGCGCCGTAGGATATAGCGGCATTGTAAGTATTATTTGTTGCTTTATCTTTGGGCCGATACTTGCGGCTAAGCTGTCAAAATTGAATATGCTATATTCTGGGCAAGGGTAGGCGCGGACGAATGCCGTGAATTGATAAGTGCACTATCAGCCTTGCCGGCTCTATTTCCGGTAATGTTTATTACCGGAAATAAGGATAAACCCCTAAACCCGCTGATAAGACAGAAACCTGCGCCGATATTGACGATCGGCGCCTTAGCTACGCCGCATGAGACTTTCGCCGTGTACGCATGGTGACAAATTCCTCGGCCAGGGTCGGATGAATGCCAATTGTTCGGTCGAAATCCACCTTCCTGGCGCCGCAATTCATGGCAACCGCAAATCCCTGTACCAGTTCTCCTGCATCGGGACATATCAGGTGCAGGCCAATTACCCGGTCCGAGCTCTTTTCGACGATGAGTTTAATCATGGAAAGCTCGTCACGGCCGCTCAAACTGTGCTTTAACTGCTTGACCGTCGCCAGGTAAACATCCAGTTCTATGCCTTTATCCAGGGCCTGCTGCTCGGTTAAGCCGACTGTGGCCAGGTTAGGATGGCAAAACACCGACGTGGGTATGTTGTTATAGTCCATAGTTGCGCCCTCGCCGCCAAACAACGTCCTGGCAACGATTTGCCCCTCGGCAAGGGCAACCGGTGTCAGCGCAAGACGGTCGATGGCGTCGCCGATGGCATAGATGCTGGGTTCTGCGGTCTGAAACTGATCATTGACGACGATTGCGCCGTGCTCTGACAGTTGTACCGCCACGTTCTCCAGGCCGAGGTTCGCGGTCATGGGCCGGCGTCCGGTGGCGGATAACACGGTATCGCAACTTATCGTAGTTCCAGATTTAAGTAGTACATGTAACTTATTGTTATTATTAACTATACTGACTATATCTTCTTCGAGTTTCAGGTCGACATGGCGGCCAATTTCGGTGCTGATGAAATCACGAATCTCCTCGTCGAAGCCACGCAGTAATTTGTCTCCGCGATAAACCAAGCTGGTCTCCGACCCCAGGCGCGTAAAGATACTGGCGAACTCCAGGGCGATATAGCCGCCACCAACCACGGTTATAGACTCGGGTAGCGAGTCGAGGCTAAAAACCTCATTGGAAGAGATGGCAAACTCGCTACCTGGGTAATCCGGTATCCAGGGCCAGCCGCCCACTGCCAGCAATATGTATTTGGCGGTGATACGCCGATCGTCGACGCATAGCTCATGAGGTCCCTCGATGCGGGCCCTGGCCTCATATACAGTGACCTCGTTATTATCCAGTATCGTTCTATATATGCCATTCAAGCGGTTGATTTCTATATCTTTATTTTGAATCAATGTCTCCCAGCTGAACTCAAGCCCGGGGCTGCTCCAGCCGAATCCCTGGGCGTCCTCCAGGTCGTCATGATAATGGGCGGCGTAACTGAACAGCTTTTTCGGCACGCAGCCAACATTGACGCAGGTGCCGCCGAAATAACGCTCTTCGGCAACGCCGACTCTTGCCCCCAGACTCGCCGCGATGCGGCAGGCCCGAACCCCGCCAGAACCGGCGCCGATGACAAACAAATCGTAATCATATTGTTCCAAGTTACTGTATCCTTATACTCGTAAAAGCCCACAAGACGGCATTATGCACGATGACCGCAGCGAACAGCTAATGCAGCCCGATCTATTCCAACAGTCCTCGGAACTGCTGTTCATCGACCACGATTTAGGCGATGCGTGGATTCGCGAATACCCCCAGTTATTCTCCCTAGGGCGTGCAGATGAATTACTCAGGGCGCTGTTGGCACAAATTCCCTGGCAGCAGGACAGCATACGCATCGCGGGGAAACGGATTCCGGTGCCCCGACTGCAGTGCTGGATGGGTGATCGTGGCAGTAGCTATGGTTACTCAGGTATCAGGCTAGAACCCGTGCCCTGGCAGCCGCCGATCACGGCAATAAGAGATAAGATCCAGGCTCTTGGCCATGCCGACTTCAACTCGGTGTTACTCAATTACTATCGTGATGGCCAGGACAGCGTCGCCTGGCACGCCGATGATGAACCGGAGCTCGGTACCAACCCTGTCATCGCATCGGTGAGCCTGGGGGCAGAGAGAAAATTTCAACTGCGACACAAGCGCGATAAAGGCCGTGATCGATACCACATGCTATTGCGTAACGGCAGTGTCTTGATCATGGGTAAAACTTTGCAAAACAACTGGTTACATCAGCTACCTAAGGAAACTACACTGCGCTCGCCCCGAATCAATCTAACCTTCCGGCAGGTAACACGGAGGCACAGGACGTGACGATGAAAGTGTTGCTTAGCCGCTTAGAAGGAAGGGACAAGCAACTTGGACCAATTTGATGTATGCATCGTGGGGGCTGGCGTGGTTGGACTCGCTATCGCCTATCAGATTTCCCGTGATCCACAATTTCGCAATCGAAGCATCGTCCTTCTGGAACGGGATTCCAGCTTCGGCCAGCACACCAGTAGTCGCAACAGTGAAGTTATTCATGCTGGTATTTACTATGCCAGGGACAGCCTGAAGGCCAGCCTCTGTGTCAGGGGCAAGCAACTTCTCTACCAGCACTGCCGCCAGTTTGATGTGCCCTGCAAACAGTTAGGAAAATATATTGTTGGCTCGCGCCGTGATGAGGAACCACTGCAAGCCATCGAAGCCAGAGCCGAAGCCAATGGCGTAAGCGACCTGCAATGGCTGACGAGAAGTAGTCTAAGAAAAAATGAGCCGGCCCTGACTTCGGAAACAGGGCTGTTCTCCCCTTCCACCGGTATCATCGACAGCCATGCCTACATGCAAAGCCTGATGCACCTCGCCCAGAACCAGGCAATGCATTTCGCACCCTACACCAGGATAGACTGCGTAGAATTTAAGCGGCAGCGGTTCCTAGTCGACTGCACCATCACCGCATCATCACGTCCCGAGCAGTATACATTTCAGTGCAATCTATTGATTAACAGCGCCGGCTTACACGCACAGACCCTGGCACAAAACATCGCCGACTTCGATCAGGCGTCGATTCCCGAGTTGCATATGTGCAAGGGCTGTTACTTTAACTTTACTGGTAAAAACCCATTCCAGCGTCTCATCTATCCCCTGCCAGAGGCGAATGAGACGGGACTGGGAATACACGCTATCCTCGATTTGTCGTCCCAGCTGCGCTTCGGACCAGATACGGAATACGTCGACAGCATCGATTACGATATTGATCCATGCCGGAGCAGTTTGTTTGCCGCCGCCGTCGCCAAATATTTTCCCGCCGTTACTGCAGAGTTGTTGGTGCCCGCCTATGCCGGTATCCGTCCAAAAATCGCCGCGGCGGGAGAAGCACCTGGCGACTTCGTGATACTGGACGGTGCCGAACATGGTATGCCGGGTCTGATCCAGTTGTTCGGGATGGAGTCGCCTGCACTGACTGCAAGCCTTGCCATCGGCGAGCTGGTCAGGGACAAGTTCAGCGGCTATTAAAGCAGCAGCCGAATTATCCTGTTGCAGGCGTCGGCACCTAAAAAGTGGATGTGGCGGTATCCAGTCCCGCTGCCAGCAGATATTCTATTTGAGTTTTTGCCTCACCCTCGGGTTCTTCGAACTGGACCCCTATTCCCGGCGTTCGATTTCCCAGGGCGCCGGGAAATGTAACCCACACTACCTTCGCTGCAATTGGAATTCGCTCGGCACGATCGATTAACTGCAGTAACAAGAATACGCTGTCGCCAATTTGTAGACCGCGATTGCCGGCTATAAACAAGCCCCCGTTCTTAAGAAATGGCATATAGCTCCGGTGCAGAACTGCCTCGTCTTGGATCACCAGGGAGAATATGGATTGCAGCTTAGTCATCATTCAATTCCATTTGATAAAGCCATTCCATCGCAGTCAAGAGATTGCCTGCAGAGCTCACTCCACCGCCATAGCAATGACTCCATGATTAACTGTGGATTTGGATTCGCCGCGCTCATCAACTGCTTTCGCGCCGTTGCAAGTTCCTGTTGATAGCGCAGTAAAGCCATCGCCAGATCTCGACTAGAAATAACGGCAGCACTGAACACAGCGCACAGATCAAGGCTGGAATCCTCGGCAGCAGACTGCGCCGGTGCCGTTAGAATAGTCTTAATCAATATAGACGAAATCCACAACAAGTACTCAATCGCAGCGCTTTCTCCAATTTTCTTCGCAAGATTCACTGGCGTCTGAACCGGCACACGGGCTCGACTCAGATCGGTCAGTGCAGCGATGAATTCCTGTCTGCTCGCCACCGCGCCACTGGCCGCAAGCTCCAGAGCCAGCAGCGGCCTGTTGCTCGCCGCCGGCACGACACTATCGACGACATCGGCTTGTAGCCTCTCTAACAACCACTCTCTGCAGATTTCTGACGTGGGTGCGGTAAACTGCAGGCGCTGGCAGCGGCTGCGGATGGTGGGCTTGAGTCTACCAGGCAGATCGGTGATCAAAAACAGATAGGTGTGATTAGTCGGCTCTTCAAGAGTTTTCAGCAAGGCATTAGCAGAGTTGTTGTTGAGTCTATGGGCTTGGTCGATAATGGCAATCTTGGCGCCGCCAGCATGGCTGGTTCGATTAACGAACCCGGTCACCGCCCTGACCTGATCGATCTTGATTTCCTTGCTGCCCGCTTCGGGAGCGAGCAGTTGCAAATCCGGGTGGCTGTTATTTTTGACCAGGAGACAGCTCTTGCAACTGCCACAGGCGCGCTCTGCCGCGCGCTGCTGGCACAACATCAGAGCGGAGAAGCTGCTTACAAATTCTGTTTTCCCCAGTCCGGACTCGCCCCAGACCAGGGTCGCATGGGCGAGACGATCAGCCCGGAACTGGCCCAGCATTTGACGCCATTGCTGTTGCTGCCAGGAAAATGGCGCCGCCGATAGATCCATTCCGCCCTCCTTCTCAAGCAAGTTTGAGCAAGCTGCTGTTGAGAATTTTCAGCAGGTCCGCTGACACTGTCGCCAGATCGCTGGCAGCGTCGATCACGACGCAGCGCTGAGGGTCAGCCGCCGCGATGTCAAGATAGGTCCGCCGTACCTTGTCGAAAAATTCAATTTGCTCTCTCTCAAATCTGTCTAGTTCACCACGCCCGCTGGCTCGCCGCATACCGATACGAGGATCCAGATCGAGAATGATCGTCAGGTCGGGTTTCAACTCACCCTGTACCAGTGACTCCAGCCCCGCGATGATAGCGACATCGAGGCCGCGGCCGCCGCCCTGATAGGCGTAGGTGGCATCGGTGAAACGGTCACAGATTACCCACTTGCCCTGAGCCAGTGCGGGTTTGACTACCCGCTCCAGGTGTTGGGCTCTGGCCGCGAACACCAGCAGCAGTTCGCTCAGTTCGCATAGGGCTTCGTCTTCGTGTACCGCGAGCAGTAGCTCTCTGATTCGCTCCGCCACGGGCGTGCCCCCCGGCTCCCGGGTCAGGATGCAGGGAATATCCCGTTCGTCGAGAAAGTTCTTGATAGTCTCGATGTGGGTGCTTTTACCGACGCCTTCGACTCCCTCGACGGTTAAAAACATTGCCTTTGCTGTCCCCATATTAGGTCCCGGTGCTACTGCGTGGAGTGCTGTCGTTGGTAGCGGTTAACCGCGTCATTGTGCTCGGTGAGGCTACTAGAAAATTCGTGACTGCCATCGCCCCTGGCAACAAAGTACAGGTACTCGGATGGGAGCGGGTTCAGACTGGCGCTGATCGATTCCATACCAGCCAGGGCAATTGGCGTAGGTGGCAGGCCTTCGATGCGATAGGTATTGTAGGCCGTCGCCGCGGCCAAGTCGGCGCGGGTCAAATCGCCGCTATAATTTTCGCCCAGGCCGTAGATGACGGTAGGATCAGACTGCAAGCGCATACCGGATTCCAGGCGCCGAATAAACACCCCGGAGATATGTCCTCTTTCGGTACCGAGCGCCGATTCTTTTTCGATAATCGAAGCCAGGATTAGTGCTTCATAAGCATTGTCATACGGTAGAGCGCCCAGCCTCGACTCCCAGGCCGAAGCCAGCATCTGTTGTAATCGACTGTGCGCCCTGCGCAGAATCTCGACGTCGGTGGTACCCGCGCTATAAAAATAGGTATCCGGAAACAGCTGGCCTTCGGGGCTACGGCGGTCGATCTCCAGTAGCGCCGCGAGTTCCTGGTCGCTAGCGCTTTGCAGGCGCGCGGCAATCTTCTCACTGCGCCATATCGCCTGCAGTGCCTGTCTAAAAGTCCAGCCTTCGACCAGGGTGACCCTGTATTGAATCGTGTCTCCCACCACCATTTTCGTCAACAGCTCGGCGGGGCTGATGCCGGACTCGAGTCGGTATTCACCGACTTTTATCTGCTCGTCTACCCCTCTCCAAAGCGCCAGCAGTTTAAATAATTGCGGCCGCTGAATCACGCCTGCGGAGGCCAGTTCCATTGCCACCCGGCTCAGGGAACTGCCGGCAGAGACTTCGAAGATTGGCTCTTCGCCGTGGGAAGTTATCGGCATGTAAAGACTGCGAATACTTGTTAACAAAACCAGGCTAACCACAACGAACAAAACTGAGCCGGCGATAACGGCGACCACCAATGGCCGCGCAGTTGGCAGAGTTAAAAATTTCATTGTGAAATTGCCTCGCTTGTTGAGTTATTGTCCTGGTACCTTGTCTCGCACTCGACTGAGAGCTTTTCAACAGCCTGTTAGGAATCGAACCGCGTAAAAACTAGACTGCCGTTGGTGCCGCCAAAACCGAAAGAGTTGGACAGCACCGTGGTCACTTTCTGGCCTCTGCTGGTATGGGGCACGTAATCCAGATCACATAATGCATCGGGATTATCGAGATTAATGGTGGGCGTGATTACCTGGTCCCTGATCGTCAGCACGCAAATGATCGCTTCCACGGCACCGGAGGCTCCCAGGAGATGGCCGATCATAGACTTACTGGAACTCACACAGAGGCGGGAGGCATGATCGGAAAACACAGACTTTATGGCCTGGGTTTCGGCGATATCGCCGGCCACGGTAGAGGTACCGTGAGCATTGATATAGTCGATAGCCTCTGGATTCAGCTCGGCGCTGGCCAGGGCGTTGCGCATACACAGCGCCGCACCGGTGCCACCGGGCGGTGGTGAGGTCATGTGGTGGGCATCTCCACTCATACCGAAACCCACCAGTTCGGCATAGATTTTGGCACCCCGATTGCGGGCATGCTCGAGTTCTTCCAGCACCATGATGCCGGCGCCATCACCCAGGACAAAGCCATCGCGATCCTTATCCCATGGCCTGCTGGCATTTTCGGGATCGTCATTCCTGGTAGATAAGGCCCGCGACGCGCAAAAACCGCCGAGCCCAACCGGTGACGTGGCGAATTCCGCACCCCCTGCCATCATCACATCGGCCTGGTTGCTGCTGATCATGTTGGCAGCCAGGCCGATGTTGTGGGTACCCGTCGTGCAGGCCGTGACCACGGCAATATTTGGACCTTCGAAACCAAACTGAATGGACAAGTTGCCGGCGATCATATTGATAATTGAACCGGGCACGAAGAAAGGAGAGATCTTGCGAGGCCCCGCATCCCTGATCAACAAGGCGCCATCTTCGATGGCGGTAATGCCACCAATACCGGAGCCGATGGCGACACCGGCCCGCTCCGGATTCCAACTGGAATCCGCCAGCCCAGCGTCCTTGAATGCACCTACCCCCGCCGCGATGCCATATTGCATGAATATATCCATGCGCAGGGCGTCCTTGGGCTGCATATAGAGGCTGGAATCGAAATCTTTTATTGAGCCGCCAATACGGGTACTGAATCCAGCGGTATCGAAGTGCTCGATGGGATTAATACCACTTCGACCATTCTTGAGTGCTTCCCAGGCCGCCTCTACATCATTGCCAACTGGGGTAATTAAACCCAGTCCGGTTATCACCACTCTTCTGCTGTTCACCGCGTCCCACTCCCGGCTTCAATTGCCTGTCGCCAAATAAACAAAAGCTACTCCAGAGTGCTCCAGAGTAGCTTTGCGTATCGTAATCAATGAAGTGTTAGAGGGTTTTGTTTATATAGTCGCAGGCCAGCTGGACAGTGGTGATCTTTTCCGCTTCGTCATCGGGAATTTCTGTCTCAAATTCTTCTTCCAAAGCCATGACCAGTTCGACGGTATCTAAAGAATCAGCGCCTAAATCTTCTACAAATGAAGCAGAAGGTTTTACCTCGTCTTCCTTTACGCCAAGTTGTTCGCAGACAATTTTCTTAACGCGCTCTTCAATGCTACTCATATCTATTATTAGCTCCTAATGCTATGTATCACGCGGCATTTCTTACAGCCCCTTTCTTCATGATTTTGGTTACAGCCCCCCAACCACGAATTTCAGAGACGCAAGTTTACCCCTATTTGATTACGATGTAATGCTTAAATTAAAAATTTAGGTCCTATATACAAAGCCTGTTAAATGTCAATAACTTAGACAAGTTTTTGCCGTCAGGCCATGTACATTCCACCATTGACATGGATGGTTTCACCGGTGATATAGGCGGCATTTTTCGAGGCCAGGAACCCCACAACCGATGCGATTTCCTGGGGCTGACCGAAACGCGCAAGCGGTATCTTCGCCAGCAGGATTTGCGCTTGTTTTTCTCCTAATCCCTGGGTCATATCGGTGTCGATAAATCCAGGGGCAAGGGCATTTACCGTAATCCCCCTGGAACCGATTTCCACCGCCAGGGCACGGGTGAAACCTTCAATTCCCGCTTTCGACGCCGCGTAGTTGGTCTGACCCGCATTGCCGCTGGAAGCGACCACCGAACTGATATTAATGATGCGACCCCAGCGCGCCTTGGTCATTCCCCGCACACAGGCCTTGCAGACTCGATACATCGACCCCAGATTGGTCTCGATCACCGCCGACCATTCCTCCGCCTGCATTCGCATCAGTAAATTATCCCGGGTAATGCCGGCATTATTCACCAGCACAGCGGGTGCGCCGTATTTTTCCTTGATCGTGTTGATCAGCTCGGTGACCGATTCATCAGAGGCGACATCGACAATGAGCCCCTCCCCCTTCACATTGGCCTCATCTAGATAAGTACTGATGGTGTCCGCACCCTGGGCCGTGGTGGCGGTACCAATCACGGTATATGCCTTCTTACTAGCCAGTTCGGTGGCGATAGCACGGCCTATTCCCCTGCTGGCACCCGTTACCAGGGCAATTACTTCGAGCTCGCTCATAGACTGGTTCCTCTCGCTATTATTTTTCGTTTTGGCATGGGGAGATGTAGCTGCTCCCTGATTTCCTGGCCCGAGACAACGCCTCAGGTCGATACTGCGGCGATGGCTTGGTCCAAGCTCTGGGGCGCATCGCTATCGAAGCATGCCAATTCGGGTTCGATACGTTTGATCAACCCGCACAGGACTTTGCCGGGACCACATTCCACTGTTTTATCTATACCTGTCTTATATATTAATTGTATGGAATCTTCCCACAAAACAGTACTATACAGCTGTTTTATCAAGTTCTGCTTTATTATTCCTGGCGCCTTGCAAATTTCCGCGTCTACATTCTGAACCACGGGAATCGCAGCGGGCTGGAATGCTACACTATCCAGCTCCAGTGCCAGTTTATCGGCGGCGGATCGCATCAAGGCACAGTGGGCTGGAACGCTAAGGCTCAGTGGCAATGCCCGCCTGGCGCCGGCCTCCTTGCACAACAACATCGCGCGCTCCACCGCATCCTTGTCCCCGGCGATGACCGTCTGGCCGGGACAGTTGAAGTTCGCTGCCGACACAATCTGGCCAGCCGCCGCCTGTGCGCATATTTCCTGTATATGGCAGCTCTCCAGGCCAATGATCGCGGCCATCTTGCCCTGGCCGGGGGCCACCGCAGACTGCATTAATTGTCCCCTGTGATGCAACAGATTCACGGCATCCACAAAACCCAGCACGCCGGCACAAACCAGCGCGGAGTACTCACCCAGGCTGTGTCCGGCCATGATGGAGGGCAAGGGTCCGCCCCGCTGCTGCCACAGGCGCCAGATTGCGACCGAAGCTGTCAGTAGTATGGGTTGAGTCATCTGGGTCTGATCCAGGGTATTGTGACTATCGTGCTGGGCAATCTCCCACAGATCCTGGTTCAACACCGCAGACGCCTCCCTGAAGGTTTCCCCCACTATCGGAAATTCCGCCGCCAGGCCATTTAACATTCCCAGCTTCTGGGAACCCTGACCGGGGAAGACCAAAGCAAACTTTCCCATGACTTGTTCCTGTACTAACGAATATTAATAAAATACATCATATTTATATGTTAACTAATTGTTTTATATCTATTTAATGTAATAAAAATTATGATCCCGCGTAGTGCTCCGGGCTTATCCTCAGTGCCGAGCAACTAGTGAGCCGCCATGATGGCAGCTACTTTTTTCGCAATCAATTGCGGTACTGCATTCTCGATCTCGGCCTCCGCCTGGGCGATAGCATAGGTGAAGCCCTCGATGGTGGCGTTACCGTGACTCTTTATGATACTGCCCTGCAAACCCAGTAAACTCGCGCCATTGAAGCGATGGGGGTTTATCTGTTCGCTGAGACGGGTGAGCATAGACGAAGAGAAAGACCCGCTAAGCCGGGCCAGCCAGCTTTTGGATAGTTGTTCCGCCAACAGGCTTTTCACCACGTTGGCTACACCGGCACTGGCCTTAATCATCACATTGCCGACGAAGCCGTCACAAACAACCACGTCTGCAGCGCCCTCAAACAGGGCGTTAGCCTCTATGAAACCTGCATAATTCAGCGCTTCGGAGCTCTCCATGAGCGCTGCCGCGGCACGGACCTCGGCGGTACCCTTATATTGTTCGGAGCCGATGTTCAATAGCCCCACAGTCGCTTTCTCACCATGGAGGGATTCAGCCAGGACCGATCCCATCACCGCAAATTCGAATAATTGGCGGGCACTGCAGTAGGGATTGGCCCCCACATCCAGCAGGAAAGACTGGCGGGATGCGCCGGGTATGGTGGTGACGATCGCCGGTTTCTGGATACCCTCGATAGTCTTCATCAGGTGCCGCCCGATCATGAGCAGCGCTCCGGTATTACCTGCGCTCACCATGGCCTGCGCCGTGCCGGTCTTGACCAATTCCACCGCCAGGTACATCGATGACTGTTTGCCGCTGCGCAGCACGTTCACAGGCCTGTCTGCATCGCCGATCACGGCGTCGCTGTGTACCAGTTTGAGCCGATCTCGTACGTTGGCAGGGGCCGCAGACACCAAGGGTCGCATCCGGCTCTCATCACCAACCAAAAGTATCGATAGATCGGGTTTTTCGTTCAGGACTTGCAAGCTGGCGGGAAGCGTTATATCAATGCCACCGTCACCCCCCATAGCGTCGATCGCTATGCTTTTGTTGGCAGTCAAGGTTTAGTCGGCGCCTGAATCCAGCACCTTTTCACCTTTGTAGAAACCATCTGCGGTCACATGATGCCTTCTGTGTACTTCACCGGTAGTCTTGTCGATGGACAAAGTGGGTCCCGGCAGGGTGTCATGTGAACGTCTCTGGCCCCGTCTCGAGCGGGTAACCTTACTCTTCTGTACCGCCATCACCTATCTCCTAAATCTAGTGTTATCTAATATAATCAGTCTGTTGCGTTATTTTCTTTGAGTGCTTTTAGCACTGCGAACGGATTCTCGTCGCCTGCTCTTGCCCCACCTACGGAGTCAGCATTCGCCCTGGTGCTGTAATCTATTCTGGCCGGGCAGTCGCCGGCGCTATGCAGGTTTACGATCGGCATACACAGCATCAATTGCTCGTCCACCAGTCCTGCCAATTCCAATTTGTGATCGGCACAGATCCAGGGATCCCAACTGCCGTTCAGCGTCCCGATCGCATCCTCATTATCGATTAACGCAAGCCTAATATCGTCTGCCAGTTCGATAGCTAAAGGCTGCAAACAACGCTGGCAGCTGACATGGACCGACGCCTGCAACGTTCCCTGAATAAGCCGTTGCTGGGATTCGTCGATCGAAAATCTCAGCTGAATTTGAATCGAGGCCTCGTCATCAATCAGGCAATCACGGAATCCCGGCAGCCTCTCCAGACTCATGGAACCGCAAATAACTCCCTGCTGGAGGAAGAATTTTCGCGTGTCAACGTAGGTTGGAATCGGGGTCTGTGACATAGGCGCGCAATGATAGGGGTCCAGGCCTCCCCTGTCAAAGATTTATGCAAATGATTCTGAACCGAAGAACCTGTATAACCTATTGTTTTATATAAATATATTTACAGACTGTCGATCAGACTCTGCATGGTTTTGTCGACGCTTGCCTGGACTCGGATGGGGTGGTTGGAATCGGGCACTGAAAATTCAATTTTCCAGGCGTGGAGGCAGAGATTTTTGATCCTCGAGAGACTTTTATCCGCACCCCGACAGGTATATTTACTGTCCCCCACCAGCGCGTGTCCGGCGTGTTGACAATGCACTCGAATCTGGTGGGTGCGCCCAGTTTCGGGCATGACTTCCAGTAGTGTCGCATGCTGGAAGCGCTGACAGGGCTTGAAGCGAGTGATGGACGGCTTGCCGGCGGCATCGACTGTGACTATTCTCTCGCCGGCGCTGATGACGTTCTTCTGCAAGGCCACATCGATCATGACCAGGTTGTCGGGCCATTGTCCGTGCACCAGAGCCAGGTACTGCTTATTCACATTCCTTGCTTTAAGTTCGTTCTGTATGTGTTTTAAAAATCTGGTTTTTTTCGCGATAACGAGGCAGCCTGATGTATCCCGATCCAGGCGATGAGCCAGCTCCATCTCGGAACATTCTGGCCGCAATTGGCGCCAGGCTTCGATAAGGCCCAGGCGAATTCCGGTGCCCCCGTGCACCGCCAGACCGGCAGGCTTATTGATTACCAGTAGCTGTTCGTCCTCGTACAACACGCTGCCTCGCAGCAAATCTTCCAGTCCCGGGCTTACCTTGCCTGGTTTAGGCGCGGCACTACCAAAGAACGGGGGAATCCGAACCTCATCACCACACTGTAGTTTATGCTCCGGCTTACAGCGCTTCTTGTTGACCCGCACCTCCCCGCGCCTGATTATTCGATAAATGCGGGATCTGGGCACGCCTTTCAGGCGCCGAATCAGGAAATTATCCAGCCGTTGACCTTCCTGTGCTGAAGACACTTTCTGGAACTGAACCTTGGAACTGTCCCCACCAAATAGATTTCCCCTACTGTCTTCTGCCTGTTTACTCACACTGCCCTCTCGCCCTAAAAGGACGAAAAAATTGTTGCCTGGGCATTTTACACCATTGAGTGAGTTACTTATTGGTGTACAATCCTCTCCTTTTTGACCCAGCCAGAACCCATGCAAAACCTCAAGCAACATCTCAATGTTCTATTTGGCAACTGCCTGTCCGAGGCCGCCGGTATCGCCGATAGCAATGCCAATGTCATCACCGCGTCAAAACCTGAGTTTGGTGATTACCAGGCCAATGGAGTGATGGCAATCGCCAAGCAATTGCAGACGAATCCTCGCGAACTGGCTCAGAGAGTCGTCGAACTAATCGATATCGCGGACGACAGCCTGATTGAGCGCGTCGAAATAGCCGGCCCAGGTTTCATTAACATCCACCTGCGTGACCATGACTTGATGCTGCAAGGCAGCGGTATACTGCAGCACGCGCAGGCCCTGATCCCGCAATCAGAACCGGCACTGCGTATCGTGGTGGATTATTCATCACCGAACCTCGCCAAGGAAATGCACGTGGGTCATTTGCGCGGCACCATAATTGGTGACTGCCTGGCACGGGTTCTGGAGAAGCAAGGCCACACCGTCATTCGACAAAACCACGTCGGTGACTGGGGCACGCAATTTGGGATGCTGATTGCGTATTTGAAGGAAATCATGAACGGCATCGAGACCGAGTCCCACGAGTTGCCCACCCGGCTCGCCGACCTGGAAGTGTTTTATCGTGCCGCCAGAGAACGCTTCGATTCCGATCCGGAATTTGCCGAAACCTCTCGTCTCAGTGTAGTGAAGCTTCAAGGTGGCGATCCCGAGTACCTGCAGATCTGGCATAGGTTCATCGATGAATCCTTGCGCCATTGTCAATCTGTCTATGACCGTCTAAACGTAACCCTGAGCCTGGAAGATTTAAAGCCTGAGAGCTTTTATAACGACGAATTAAGCCACATCGTGGCCGCACTGGAAGAGAAGAATCTACTCACCCAGTCGGCCGGTGCACTGTGCGTTTTCCTGCCCGAATTCACCGGCAAGGACGGCGACACCCTGCCAGTAATTATTCGCAAATCCGATGGCGCCTACCTGTACGCCACCACCGACCTGGCCGCGGTTCGGTATCGCTCTTTCGACCTCCATGTCGATCGCTCGCTGTATGTTGTCGACGCCCGCCAATCCCTGCACTTCCAACAGGTGTTCGCGGTTGCCAGGGTCGCCGGGCTGGCATCTGCCGACATTTCTCTCGAGCACATAGCCTACGGCACCATGATGGGAAAGGATGGCAAGCCATTCCAGACCCGTGCCGGCGACACCATCAAACTGGTAGAGTTACTGAATGGGGCTTGTCGCAGGGCGTTCGAACTGGTTAGTGGAAAGAACCCGGACCTGGATGAGGATAGCCGGCAGGCCATCGCCGACAAGGTAGGGATTGCGGCCGTCAAATATGCTGACCTGTCGAAGAACCGTACCAGCGACTATATCTTCGACTGGTCCAGCATGCTCTCTTTTGAGGGCAACACCGCACCCTATTTGATGTATGCCTATGCCCGCATCAAAAGCATTCTGCGGAAGCAGGAGGTGGCGCTGGAGCGATACAATATTACCTCCATCGACGCGCAGGAGGAGCGAGATCTGTTGTTAAAGAATTTACAATTGCCGGAAGTCATCGAGATGGTGGCAGCAGATTGTTATCCGAATCTGTTATGCAATTACCTGTATGAACTGGCAGGAAAATTCATGCGCTTCTATGAAGCATGCCCAATTCTAAAAGTAGAATTGGAGCGTCGGAATTCCCGTTTGTCACTGGCCGCTTTAACGGCGGAGACTCTGCAACAGGGTCTCGACTTGCTCGGCATCGAGACCCTGGAGCAGATGTAAGTAGGGAAGCTTTGCGCTGCGTTAGCTTCCTAGCTCGGATATTTCACCAGGTCGCTTGAAAATTCTGGCTAGCTGCTTAACTCCAACAACAGCTTATTCAGGCGACTGGTAAAATCCCCCGCATCTGCAAGTTCCACCCCATCTGCAAGGCTCGCCTGACCGAACAGAATTACCACCAGGTCTTCGAAACGTTCCTCATCCGGCTCCTTGTCCAGTTTTTGCACCAGGGGATGAGCCGGGTTTACCTCGAAGATGGGCTTGGTCTCGGGCACAGCCTGGCCTGAGGCCGCCATTATCTTGCGCATCTGCGCCCCCATGTCATGTTCATCTACGGCGAGGCAGGCGGGGGAATCGATGAGTCGATGGGTCACCCTCACCTCTTTCACCTGGTCGCCCAAATGGGTCTTGATACGGGCCACCAGATCTTCGAATTTTTTTTCTGACTTTTTCTGTTGTTCCTTGTCTTTCTTGTTTTCGAGCTTACCCAGATCGAGTTCACCCCGGGTGATGTCCTGAAATTGCTTGCCATCAAATTCATGGAGTTGACCCATCAGCCATTCATCGATTCTGTCGTACATCAGGATCACTTCGATTCCCTTCTTGCGGAATATTTCCAGATGAGGGCTGTTACGGCCCGCCTTCACCGATTCGGCGACAAGGTAGTAAATTTTTTCCTGACCTTCCTGCATGCGTTTAACGTAGTCTTCCAAACCCTGGTCCTGCGCGTCAGCCTTGGACTCGGTAGTGGTGAATTGTAGTAGTTTCGCTACTTTTTCCCGATTGTTAAAATCTTCTCCCGGTCCTTCCTTGAGCACCTGCCCGAACTCGAGCCAGAACTTGTCATATTGCTCCTTGTCCTTTTTTCGAAGTTTGGCAAGCATGTCCAGGGCGCGTTTCGTTAACGCACTGCGCATGGAGTCCACCGCCGGATCTTTCTGCAGAATCTCCCTTGATACATTGAGGGAGATGTCGTTGGAATCGACTACGCCCTTTATGAAGCGAAGATACAGGGGCAGAAACTGCTCGGCATCATCCATGATAAAGATACGCTGTACGTACAGTTTCAGACCTCGCGCCGCATCTCGATTCCACAAGTCATAGGGCGCCCGAGTCGGAAGGTAGAGTAGGCTCGTGTATTCCAGCTTGCCTTCCACCTTGTTATGACTCCAAACCAGCGGGTCTTCGAAGTCATGGCTCACATGCTTATAAAACTCCTTGTACTCCTCATCCTTAACGTCTTTCCTGGGTCGCAACCACAGCGCCTTGGCATCGTTGACTGCCTCGTATTGTTTTTCCTGTTTCGGAGTTTTCTTCTTCTTGCCTTTTTTATCTTCCTCATCTGGCACCGAAAAATCTTGTTTCTCCATCAGCACCGGGATCGATATATGGTCGGCATATTTTTTGACAATATTACGCAAACGAAAACTCTCGGCGAATTCTTTTTCTGCTTTCTTCAAATGCAGGATCACCGTAGTTCCCCGCTGCGCCTTGCTGGCCTCCGCGATTGAGTATTCGGCCTCGCCTTTGGATTTCCAGAGGGTCGCCTGGTCTTCGTCGGTACCGGCCTTGCGGGTAAGCACCTCTACTTCATCGGCGACAATAAAAGCGGAATAAAAGCCCACACCAAAGCGCCCAATGAGTTGAGAGTCCTTCTGTTGATCGCCAGTTAAGGATTCCAGAAACTGCACCGTCCCTGACTTCGCGATCGTGCCCAGGTTGTCGATGACTTCATCCCGTGTCATGCCAATGCCGTTGTCGGCGATTGTGATGGTCCGCTTTTTTTCATCAATATCGATTTGCACCTTCAATTCTGCATCTTCCGTCAACAGCTCTGGATTCGATAATGTTTCGAAGCGCAGTTTATCTACTGCATCGGATGCATTGGAAATCAGCTCTCTCAAGAAGATTTCCTTATTGCTATACAGGGAATTAATCATCAAATGAAGCAACTGTTTCGCTTCCGTTTCGAATCCCCGTGTTTCCGTCTTGGATTTTGCAGCCATCAATCTCACTCCACTGAATTAATCTCTTGTCTAAGGTGCCTGTAAATAAAAAAACCCAACCATATTGCTATGATTGGGTTTCCTTATGGGGCCAAGTTCCAGAAATTCAATCAGTTATGCTAGGGCACTTGGAGTTCTGTCACTATAGCAGCGGTGGGTAGGACCGATAAAAATCGATAGCGTCGCGCCGACGCTCTGCGAGAATATCGAATCTAGCCTTGGTGCTGACGATGAATTTCAGGTAGTTATTGGCTGATTCTTGATCGCGGCGGTCTCCCGCCTCGGCCGCCGAATTAGCGGCATCGGATGCACCGTCAAAGTCATCGAGCTCGATCAAGGACCGGGACAGGAATAACAGTGTGTCGGAGCGATCATCCAAATCACCCTTATCCAGTGCCAACTGAAAGGCCTCAGCCGCCGACTGATAATTATGCAGAACATAGTGTATGTAGCCATAGGTGTCATAGCCATCACCGGTGTCAGACATCTCGGCAGCACGGAATGCAGGTTCCAGCGCTTTCTCAAACTCGCTGGCGACCAGGAACATCTGGGTCATGATGGTGAGGTTGTCTTCATCCTCCTCGACGGCTTCCAACTCCATTCCCTTGGCTATCACCTTGGACCCACTATAAGGAATGTCGAGGCCAGCCATCGACTGGCCGAGATTCAGAAATCGCGTGTCGTTATCGATGAGGCCCTGCAGATAGGCCATGTCCATCGACTGTATCCGCCGTTCTTCGTCGTCCATGCTCGCATAGATCGCACTCAGATTGAGCCAGTCGGTGGTATTGTCGAACAGCAAGATCATGGTCTTTGTCAATTCCAGTGCCTTCGCGTAGTCCTCCAGCACAAAATACAGCCCGTTCAGGTAGCTGTACTCATCTCTCTCCAGGGTCTCGCCTTCGGCAAGTCGGAAATCCAAATAGTTAATCCAGTACGGTTCTGCCTGGGCAAACTCCTCTAACTGATAGTGTGCATAGGACAAGCCACGAAACACAAGATCATCCTCTAGCAGCGATATCCCGCGCCAGTCCGTATAGTGCCGAATGGACTGCCGCCAGTTTTCCTCGGCGGCGTGTAACTGGCCCAGGGTTCGTAGGGTGCGCATACGCATGTCTTCCCGTAGTCCCTCCAGAGTTATCATCTGCTCGAAGATGCGAATCGCCTCCGGGTAATTATCAGTCGTGAGATAGTAGTTGGTGTAGAAGCTGAGCGTCGTCTGCTTCTCAAAATCATTCATGCGCTCGAAGCGACGCTCGTAGAGTTCATCCAATTGTTCCTTCGCCTCGACCAGATCCGGTTCATCGTCTTCGTCTTCAGGACTCATGAGTTCCTGAATCCTGGAAATAGCGCGCATGACCTGGGGACCCAGTGTGCCCGAAGTGCGTGCCGTAGGCGGTGCTCTTTGCTCGTCCGCTCCCAACGCCATTTGGGCAGACCACAGTGGCATGGCCAGTACAGTAACCAAAAATCCCAGCTTGAAAATAGTTTTTATTCTCATTTTTCTCTAATCCTCAAGCACGTAGGTAAACAGATACTGCACTCCCCGCACCGATACACCCACGCCGTCTTCGACACGGGGCTGGAACTTGAAGCGAGCCGCCGCCCGTTCCGATGAACGATTGAAGACATTGGGTGGTTCGGCATCGACTACGACAATAGTTTCGGAATCCACATTGCCTTGCCCGTCCACGGTAAAGCTCACCAAACACCAGCCAGTAATGCCGCGTTGGGCCGCCCGAGTGGGGTACTGGGGCGCAATCGCCACCAGCGGTAGATAGTCACCATCGGTAGCGGAAATGGTGGCATTGCTGAGTTGCAAGCCGGTATCCAGCTCGATGCTGCCCCGCTGGATATTCAAGGAGGGGCCATCGGAGAGAGTAATCTGCTTATCCGGCGTATCCGGGGTATCTTCCGCGACTTCTTCAATTGGCTCCGGTTTATCGATTTCCTCGATAACTTCCAGGGTGATGTCCGGCATGGTGGCGTCAACGATCTTGACGACGCTTATCCGCTCATCAAACTGGTCGCCGGTAGCGATCAGAGCCTGCATAAAATAGAACAGCCCAAGCGTTATGCCGGCGGCCATTACCATCGATAGAGCCCATCTAACTAGAATCATCGTCTATGCCTCCGCTGCAATTGAAACATCTTCAATGTTTGCTTCTCTTGCTGCCTCCAGAATAAGCAGCACCTGTTCATTATTTGCATTGCGATCCGCCTGAATGATCAAGGCCGAGTTTGGCGCATCTGCCAGTCGTAATTCGAAACGGGAACGAATGAAGCGCGGATCGATTTGATCGCCATCGATCCAGATATCTCCGGCCGGACCAATAGCGATCAAGATAAGATCGCCCGATGTAGGATCGACAGTCGAAGCTTCGGGCCTGTTAACATCGATACCTGCTTCGGTTACGAACACCGATGTCACGATGAAGAAGATCAGCAGGATGAATACCACGTCCAGCATCGGAGTGAGATCGATCTCACCCGCTTCTTCGGCGCCCTCTTTCTTAATCAAACCTGATTTCATTATGTTATAGCCCTAAATAATCCAATCGCTTGTAGGTCAGACACTTACCAACTCAATAGTCCCTTAACTAGTTAGAGGTAAATGGTCTTCCAAAAGTTCCAGATCACGGTTAACTGTCGCCTTCAAATAATTAGAAGCGAAAATACCTGATATGGCGCCTACCATGCCAGCCATCGTTGGGATAGTCGCCTTGGATACACCGCCAGCCATGGATTTGGCATCGCCACCACCACTGACAGACATGACGAAAAACACTTCGATCATGCCGGTGACCGTACCAATCAAGCCCAGCAACGGGCAAATCGTTACCAGCACCTCGATGACCGGTAGTGTGCTACGCACATCGAGGGATATCTTGGAAATCATCATGGTTCGAATCTGATGCGCACTCCAGGACTTGGTGTCGGATCTGGCGTTCCACGCAGCCAATGTATTTTTTACATTGGCTTTGTGAATCGTATTGATAAACCAGATTCGCTCGAATATCAGGGACCATTTAATCAGCAACAGCCAGGCAATAATCCATAACACATTACCTCCCCGAACCATGAAGGTGCTGACCGAATCGATGATGTCCAGAAACGTAAAATACATAATTGCGTCCTTTACAGTTTCAGTTAACCAGCCGCCATGCGCTCAGCTTTCGAAGCGATCATACCCGTAGCCTGTTCTTCCAGGATATGGATGATGGAGTCACTGCGGCTCTTGAGCACGGTGTGTATAAAGATAGTCGGTATGGCTACCACGATACCCAGCACCGTCGTCATCAAGGCGGAAGAAATACCTCCTGCCATGATAGTCGGGTCACCGGCACCGTAGACGGTGATCTGCTGGAACACTACGATCATGCCCGTCACCGTACCAAGCAAGCCGCCCAGCGGGGCGATGGTTGCGATCATCTTGATGATCGTCAACAGGCTTTCCAGAGCCGGTGTTTCGTGGAGAATAGCCTCCCCGAGTTTTAACTCGAGGGTCTCGGTATCCGATGTAGGGTTGGCCTCTGCTACCAGCAGCACCCTGCCCAGGGGGTTATTCTTAACTGGCTTATCATTCTTCAGTTGGTTACGCACCTTGATGGAAACCAGGGACAGCACCAGGAGTCGATAGAAACCCAAGATCATACCGATTATGCCCACGGCGATGATGATATTACCAATCACCCCGGCGTTCGCTTGCACCTGTTCTTGTGCACTGGGGAAATTCACTAGGTTGGCCATCACCTGCCCCCCCACACCACCGGTCGGATCGATACCCACCTTGGTGAGACCCGAAGTGGATTCCTCGAGGCTAAGCGCAGCGGCGACTATGTTCGCCTTGGGTTGTTTCGGCAGCACCTGCAGATGGCCGATATCACCGTTGTAGCTCAGGTAATCGCCATCGGAGATGGCGTTGAAAGCTCCAATTCGAGTGACTGTGCGGTTGGCAGTCTCACCTGTGGGCAAGGTAACGTCGGCATTGTAGGTAACCACACGGGCCGATTCGGTCATTTCCTGCTGCATGAAGAACCAGAAGCGCTCAATTTCAGCAATTTCCAGTTGGTTGATGGTACTACCTGCCTTCTCGATAAAATCGGAAACAGCCTCCACCCGACCCGGGTACTGGGCACTGATTAGGGAATTCTGAAAGGTACTGAGAAAGTCCCCCGCAACCCCTTGCAAGGTGCCAAACAATTCATTGAGGTCACCGCGACGATCACGCAAGGTTTCACGCTTGTCCCGGATGATGACTTCGTTGGCTTCGAAATTATCACTGAGCTGCGCTTGCGTCTGTTCCTGATCGACGATTCGCCCATCGGTGATATCGAGAATTTCCTGCTGGCGATTCGCATTTTGCTCAAATTCCTGCAATCGCTGGCGATATTCTTCCGATTCGGCGACCCGATCGCCCTCCACCAGATTTAATAAATCGCCAAGAGTACTGGCTTGCTGCGCCATTAACTGCGTCGTGGATACAAACAGTAGACCCGCTACTGTAAGGCTTGTAATCTTCATCAAATTCTTCATCGTGCTGCCTCCGGCGCCATGATTGGCAGATCAATGATTCGAGGTGAGTCTAACTGCGATGCCACCCGGATTGCAGTTTGTACGGCGGTTCTATACTCCCCGGCCGGCAGCTCAACCCAGGCCCGGGAAGTATTATCCCAGGCTCCGGTGGACTGCCTATCCACAGTTTGATACATCAGCGTGATGCGACCGATACGAACAATGTTCACGTCCCTGTCGGCACCGCCCAGGACAATCGTATCCGGGTATGTCTCGATGGTGCGTCCGTAAGACGCTTCGGTCTGGTACATCACCAAAACCTGTCTGAATTTTTCCGCAATGGACACGTCCGGATTGTCGATGGCAGCTCGCGCGAAGGAAATCCTCGCCGCTCTCTCGCTGACACGGAAGGGGTAATCCAATTCAACGAATTGTTCGAGGCTCGAGAGCATTTTTTCCATCAACAATGGAATTTCCCGAGTCACGACCTCAACGTTGGCGATCGACACGTCCAGGGCGGTGATATTCTCTTCCTGAATGGAAATTGTCTTCCTGTAGCCCGCATTCAGCACCAACAAGGCTTCGAGCGCATCGTTCGAACGCTTAAAGGACTCGAAAGATGAACTGGCAGAGTTTGCCAGACGATTGATTTCCTGTTGAACTTCAGCAGATTCGCTGTATTTATCCGCAATGACATCCATTGCCCGATCTAGAATGCTGCTATCTATCAGTATTTCGGCAGCCTGCGCAACACTCAGGGTGCAGGACATGAGTAATGCTAATGCGATGTTACCCATATCAGTAATTCGACGGTTTTTCATGTTCCATCCTATTGTTTTGTGAATTCATCAAATCCAATATCACGAGGCCAGTTCGGTCACTATATTATTGGACACGACTTACTATTATTTTACTCCGTCCCTTGACTAAAATAAGCTGCCCGAGAATTCCGTGATTTTTCATATCGCTCGATGACGGCAACCTTCCGTGAAAAACACCGAACACAAGTTACCAATCTACTCAATTTAATTTAAATTGAGACGCTAGGTAACCAATGATTCGACTATGGTGAATAGTCCTTTAAATTCAGCGTTTCAAGCCAAATTTTCGGACACAAGACTACCACACTACATTGGGGATTAAACACCTTTTAGCAGATAAAATATTCAGCTCAGCGAAGTCAGTGATTCAGAGAAACCGGGGCGATAGAGCCCTACCAACCCGTCAATTCGCTCAGGCCGCTGCCTATATCCGCAAGACTCCTCACCGTCTTCACGCCGGCATCCTGCAGCGCGCTGAATTTTTCATCCGCGGTGCCCTTGCCGCCGGAGATAATCGCGCCGGCATGGCCCATGCGCTTCCCGGCCGGCGCGGTGACACCGGCGATATAGGCCAGCACCGGCTTGGAGACACTGGTTTTAATGAATGCGGCTGCCTCTTCTTCTGCGCTGCCGCCAATTTCGCCAATCATGACAATCGCTTCGGTCTGCTCATCCGCCTCGAACAAGCCGAGAATATCGATGAAATTTGAGCCCGGTATGGGATCACCACCGATACCGACACAAGATGACTGACCGAAGCCACAGTCGGTTGTTTGCTTCACTGCCTCGTAGGTCAGGGTTCCCGATCTCGACACGATGCCGACCTTCCCCGGCAGGTGGATGTATCCTGGCATGATACCCATCTTGCATTGGCCAGGGGTGATTACTCCGGGGCAGTTGGGTCCCACCAGACGGACACCGGCTCTATCACATTTTTCCTTCGCTACCAGCATATCGAGAATGGGAATTCCTTCCGTTATACAGACGATGAGTTTTATCCCTGCATCAGCAGCTTCGAGTATGGAGTCCTTGCAAAACGCCGCCGGCACATAGATGACAGTGGCATCGGCACCGGTTTCGGCACGGGCCTCCCGTACGGAATTGAACACAGGCAGTCCGAGATGCACCTGGCCACCCTTGCCTGGTGTCACCCCACCCACCATTTGCGTGCCGTAGGCTATCGCTTGCTCAGAGTGAAAGCTGCCCTGAGATCCGGTGAAGCCCTGGCATATTACCCGGGTATTGCTATCGACCAAGATACTCATTGTGCACCTCCGGCGGCAATGACAACTTTCTCTGCGGCATCAGACAAGCTGGTGGCGGCAATGATATTGACATCGCTTTTCTCCAGAACCGCTCTGCCCTGCTCGGCATTGTTGCCCTCGAGTCTTACCACCACCGGCACTTCGACACCTATTTCCTGGACGGCGCCCACCACGCCCTCAGCGATCAGGTCGCAGCGCACGATGCCGCCGAAAATATTAACCAAAACCGCGCTGACGTTTTCATCAGACAAGATAATCTTGAATGCCTCGGCCACGCGCTCCTTGGTTGCACCGCCGCCAACATCCAGGAAATTTGCCGGGCTACCGCCATACAACTGCACGATGTCCATGGTACCCATGGCCAAACCCGCACCATTGACCATGCAGCCGATATTGCCGTCCAGGGCTACATAGTTGAGATCCCACTTGGCGGCCCGTGCTTCGCGCTCGTCCTCCTGGCTGAGATCATGCATCTTTTGTAGTTTCGGCTGGCGATAGAGGGCGTTGCCATCGATACTTATCTTGCCGTCGAGACAGTGCAGGTCGCCGGCGGCGGTGATTACCAGGGGATTGATCTCCAGCAAAGCCAGGTCCAGATCGTGGAACAGCCGCGCCAGCCCCAGGAACAGCTGGGTAAATTGCTTTACCTGCTCGCCACTCAGTCCTAGGCGGAAAGCCAGATCCCGACCCTGAAAAGGCTGGGCCCCGGTGAGGGGGTCGATCGTGGTCTTGAGAATTTTTTCCGGCGTCTCCTTCGCAACCTTCTCGATTTCGACACCGCCTTCCACCGAAGCCATGAAGACGACCCGACGCATCGAACGATCTATCACCGCGCCAAGATACAGCTCCTGGGAAAACTCTATGCAGGCTTCGATGAGAATCTTGTGCACAGGTTGACCCCGGGCATCGGTCTGATAGCTCACCAGGTTCTTGCCCAGCCACTGAGCGGCGAATTCCTCGGCTGCGGCGGCGCTGTCAACCAATTTGACGCCACCGGCCTTGCCGCGACCGCCGGCATGCACCTGCACCTTGACCACCCATTTATCGCCCCCTATTTCGGCGGTGGCCAAGCCTGCCGCCGCTGCCGTGTCGACTGCAATTGCCTTCGACACAGGCAAACCATATTCGGCAAATAACTGCTTTGCCTGATACTCGTGTAAATTCATTTAAGCTCCATCAGTTTCGAGGTTTGTTATTTTCGTTTGCGGCGATTGCCGATGTGAATGGCGTGGCCATTAGCGGCAAGCGCCGCTTCATGAATAGCTTCCGACAGGGCGGGATGGGAAAACATGGTCAGGCCAATGTCTTCGGCACTGGCACTAAATTCCATGGCGATGACAATCTGTTGCAGTAAGTCGGCGGCACTGGGCCCGATTATATGACAGCCGAGGATACGGTCTGTGCTGGCGTCTGCAAGCAGCTTGACCATGCCCTCCGAGTCATTGGCCGCTAGCGCTCTGCCGTTGATCGCGAAGGGAAAACTGCCGACATTATATTCGACATTTTCGGCCTTGAGTTCTTCCTCGTTTTTCCCGACCCAGGCAATCTCGGGATGGGTATAGATGACCGAGGGTACCAGCGCGTAGTTAACCTGGGTTTTCTTGCCCAGGAGACGCTCCGCTACCATGACACCTTCTTCCATTCCCTTGTGAGCCAGCATGGGTCCGCGCACCACATCGCCCACCGCATAGATGTTTGCAATGTTGGTGGCACATTGTTCATCTACCTTGATGAAACTGTGCTCGTCCAGTTCAATCCCCACAGCATCATCTATTAGGGCATCGGTATAGGGTCTGCGACCGACGGCAACGATAAGTTTATCAAATTGGGCTTTTTGCTCGCCGTCTGCGGTGGTGAATTCGACGGCCACGGTTTTACGGGCACCCTTGCCCAGTTTGCTACCGGTCACCCGGGCGCCGAGCTTGATATTCAGCCCCTGCTTGGTCAGCATCTTCAGGGCTTCTTTGGCCAATTGCTTGTCTACGGCAGGCAGGAATTCATCCAATGCCTCCAGCACGGTGACTTCCGACCCCAGCCTGGCCCAGACACTGCCAAGCTCCAGACCGATTATCCCGGCACCGATGACACCCAGGCGTTTCGGCGTCTCTTGAAACTCCAACGCGCCGGTGGAATCGACAATCGTATCTCCGTCGACAGGAGTTGGCGGGATGTCCGTGGGCACCGACCCCGCCGCGATAATGATGTTGTCTGCCGTCAGTTCCTGCTCCCTGCCCTCGGAATCGGTGACGAGTACTTTATTGGCAGCGACAATCCTGGCTGTGCCGCCAATCCCATCTACCTTGTTGGCGTTGAAAAGCCCTTTGATACCCTGGGTCAGCTGACCCACTATCTTGTCCTTGCGTGCAATCATGACCGCCACGTCCATGGCGACCTTGGTTACCTTGATGCCATGCACATTGAGATGCTGCTGCGCTTCCAGGTACTTGTGGCTGGAATCCAGCAATGCCTTGGAGGGAATACAACCGACATTCAGGCAGGTGCCACCATAGACTGTCTGATTTTTCTTATTCAGCCATTTTTCGATACAGGCGGTCTTCAGCCCCAGTTGTGCACAACGAATTGCGGCAACATAACCGGCTGGCCCGGAACCAATAACTACTACTTCATATTGCTTAGCCATACATTAATCTCGGCGTTGAAAATTTCAGATCTCGAGCAGTAGCCTGGTCGGATCTTCGAGTAATTCCTTTATGGTCACTAAAAACTGCACCGCCTCCTTGCCATCGATGATTCTATGATCATAGGAGAGTGCCAGGTACATCATTGGCAATATCTTTACTTCCCCGGCGACCGCCATCGGTCGATCCTGGATTTTGTGCATGCCCAGGATAGCGGTCTGTGGTGGATTAAGAATGGGTGTCGACAACAATGACCCAAACACCCCGCCGTTGGAAATGGTAAAGGTACCGCCGGCTAAATCTTCGATAGCCAGTTTTCCCTCTTTGGCCTTGTCACCAAATTCACGAATTTCTTTTTCTATTTTCGCCAGCCCCATGTTGTCTGCATTTCGCAGCACCGGAACCACGAGTCCTCGCGGTGAGGACACGGCGACGCCGATATCCTGATAGCCGTGATAGACGATGTCATGGCCATCGAGAGACGCATTAACCCCTGGAAAGCGCTTCAAGGCCTCGGTGCAACTGCGGACGAAAAAAGACATGAAGCCCAATCGCACTCCGTCGTGGGTGTGTTCGAACTCCTCTTTATAGCGAGCCCGAATATCCATGATCGGCAGCATATTGACCTCATTAAAGGTCGTGAGCGTGGCGGTGGTTTGACTCGCCTGCAACAGGCGCGCGGCAACCCTCGCCCGCAGTCGGCTCATGGGTACCCGTTCCTCGCGACGGCCCTCGGGCGAACTCAATGCCGGCATCAACTGTGTCGCCGCCGCAACAGGAGCGGGGGCGTCCGGCTGAGGGTCGGTTGCCAAATAATTCAATACATCTTCCTTGGTTATACGCCCGTCTTTGCCGCTGCCCGAAATTGTGGCCGTGGCCAGTTGGTTTTCCGCCATCAGTTTCCTCGCGGCGGGGCTGATCATCACCCCGGCTTCGACGGCGCCGTCGCCATTCCTGGCGGGGTCTGCTGCGGCGACAGTTGCAGCCGTGGAAGAATCTTGTGCCACCCCCTGCGTCGAGGAAATACTGGCAATTAACTCATTGCTTACAATCGTTTCTCCGGATGGTTTTAGTATCTCCTGCAGAATTCCATCGGCCGGGGATACCACCTCGATCACGACCTTGTCGGTTTCGATATCCACTAGAAGTTCATCACGAGCCACCGTATCGCCGACGTCTTTATACCAGGTTGCGATAGTCCCGTCGGGGACCGATTCAGGTAATGTGGGTGCATTTATTTCAATAGTCATGGTGGTTCCTGTTACTTGCTATTTTGCTGCGCTAAAACCGATTCGAGCTGCGCATCAACTCAAGGCATCATCGACAAATTTCTTCTGTTGGCTGTTGTGCAGGGACGGATAACCCGCCGCCGCTGCCGCCGATGCCTCGCGTCCGACATGCTCCAGATAGATATCCGGATATTGCACAGAGATAGAACGACGCAGATGGTGCTGGCTGGAATACCATGCACCCTGGTTCATCGGTTCTTCCTGACACCAGACAATCGCCTTGAGGTTCTGATAGCGATGCAAACACTGCGCGAAGTCATCTTGTGGAAAAGGGTATAGCTGTTCCAGGCGAATGATTACTATATCGTCTATCTTTCGCTGGCGACGCACCGCCCGCAGATCGTAATAGACCTTGCCGCTGCAGATCAGCAGCTTACGCACTTTGTCGGGCTCCAGGTCATCGGTTTCATCGATGAGAACTTGAAAACTTCCGTCTGCCAATTCCTGCAAGGAGGACACGGCTTCCCGATGTCGAAGCAGGCTCTTGGGTGACATCACAATCAATGGTTTACGCAGCGGGCACAGCACTTGTTTGCGTAACATATGAAAGACCTGGGCTGAGGTCGTGGGCAGACAAACCTGAATATTGTGTTCCGCACAAAGCTGCAGGAAGCGCTCGAGTCGTGCGGAGGAATGTTCCGGGCCCTGGCCTTCATAACCATGGGGAAGCAGCAAAGTCAGACCACAGAGTCGTCCCCACTTATGCTCGCCACTGGTAATAAACTGATCGATGACTACCTGCGCAGAATTCGCGAAGTCCCCGAATTGCGCCTCCCATATAACCAGGGCGTTCGGCATCGTAGTCGAATAACCATATTCGAAGGCGAGCACCGCAGCTTCTGACAACAATGAATCATAGATGGTGAAAATTCCCTGATCTTTTCCCAGTCCTTGCAGAGGAACATGTGGCTCCCCGCTGCGTTGATCAAAAACCACTGCGTGTCGGTGAGAGAAGGTGCCACGCCTCACATCCTGACCAGTGAATCTAACCTTGTTGCCGCTGGTTAAGATCGTTGCGTATGCCAGCAGTTCGGCGAAGCCCCAATCCACAGCAATTTCTTCGGCGGCCATGCCGGCACGATCGTCGAATAGCTTTTTAACCTGCCGTTGCAGTACAAATTCTTTCGGTATTTCTACCAGTTTTCTTGCCAGTGCGCGCAGGCTGGTGATCGGCATCGAAGTGTTGAAATGGGCGCTCCAGTCATGACCAATATAAGGACTCCAGTCTACAAACAACTCCACCGAAGGTTCTTTCACCAGGCTCTTGGCAACATGCTCGCCGGTGTCCAGCGCCGTTCGATAGGCCTCGTTGATCTCATCCGACTCCGCGATAGATATCAGGTTTTCTGCCGCCAGGTGTTCCGCGTAGAGCACGCGCGTAGATTTATGCTTCCTGATTGCTGCGTACATCAGGGGTTGGGTCGCAGAAGGTTCGTCGGTTTCGTTATGACCTCTACGACGATAACAGACCAGGTCGATCACAACGTCCTTGTGAAATTGATAACGAAAATCCATGGCAATCTGAGTCACGAACAGAACCGCTTCGGGGTCGTCGGCATTGACATGAAAAATTGGCGCTTGCACCATTTTAGCCACATCGGTACAGTATTCGGTGGAGCGAGCATCGTCCTGACGACTGGTTGTAAACCCGACCTGATTATTGACTATGATGTGAACGGTACCGCCGGTTGTATAGGCCCGGGTCTGCGACATCTGGAACGTCTCCATGACCACACCCTGTCCTGCAAATGCTGCATCCCCGTGAATGATAATAGGAAGTACCAGCTTCCTCTTCTTGTCTTTCCTCCTGGACTGCCGGGCCCTGACAGAGCCTTCCACAACCGGAGCAACTATCTCCAGATGGGAGGGATTAAACGCCAGCGCCATGTGCAGTTCACCGCCCGCGGTCATGATGTTCGACGAAAATCCCTGGTGGTACTTTACGTCACCAGATTTGTCGTAGGTCGCCTTGCCTTCAAACTCATCGAATAAATCGGCGGGGTTTTTCCCCAGTATATTCACCAATACATTGAGCCTGCCGCGATGCGTCATACCGAGGACTATTTCCTTGGCCCCGTAGTTCCCGGCCCGCTGAATCAACTCGTCCAGGGCGGGAATCAGACTCTCACATCCTTCCAGTCCGAACCGCTTGGTACCCGGATACTTTGCGTCCAGATGCTTTTCTATCCCTTCCGCCGCAGTTAATCTCTCCAGCAGGTGCCGTTTTATGTCGGGCTCGAATATCGGTTTGCCGTCATTACTTTCGATGCGTTGCTGTATCCATTGCTTCTCTTCCAGGTTCACGATATGCATGAATTCGTAGCCGATAGAGTTGCAATAAATGCGCTCGAGAGTGTCAACAATTTCTCGCAACTGCGCCTTGGCCTTGCTAATAAAAAGTGAACCGGTCTGGAATATGGTTGAATAATCGATTGGGGACAGGTCATGAAATTCCAGTTCGAGATCCGGCACCCGCTCTCGGGGCATGATGGACAACGGATCGAGAGAGGCTTTTTGATGCCCGCGCACGCGGTAGGAACTGATCAGCTGCAGTACCTGTACCTGCTTGCCTTCATGCTCGGAATTGACGACCGCGTCGTTGCTGAGAACCTGCTGGTAGCGACTGACCTTGCCAAGCGCCCTGAAATCCCTGCGAATTTCGGCGTGAGAAACATCTCTTTGCTTATCGCCATTGGTGGCGGGCAGCGACTCGAAGAAGTCTCGCCACTGCTGCGGGATCGAATCCGGGTCACTGAGAAAATCTTCGTAGAGGTCTTCAACGTAGCTGGCGTTGGAGCCGGATAGATGACCGCTACTCCACATTACTTCCATCACACTGTCATGCATATAAATTGCCTTTCCAAGCGCAGCTAGATAAGGGCCGGGATTCGCCTACTCTTCGTGTATCAAACTAATGTCGCGCCAGGCCCGCTAAGTTCCCTGCTGTATCAGCATTTTTCGAATATGGCCGATGGCTTGGGTCGGGTTCAGACCCTTGGGACAAACCGCCACGCAATTCATGATGCCGCGACAACGGAACACGCTAAACGGATCATCGAGTTCGGCCAAGCGCTCCGCCGTAGCCGTATCTCTGCTGTCTACCAGGAATCGATAGGCCTGCAACAGTCCGGCCGGGCCGATGAATTTGTCCGGGTTCCACCAAAACGATGGGCAACTGGTGCTACAGCAGGCACACAGGATACATTCATAGAGCCCATCCAGTTGTGCCCGCTCCTCCGGTGACTGTAAACGCTCGATCGCTGGCGGCGGATCGTCATTGATCAAATAGGGTTTAACTTTTTCGTATTGCTTATAGAAGACAGACATGTCCACGACCAGATCGCGAATCACCGGCAGACCGGGCAAGGGCCGCAGCACCAGCTTCTGTCCCGGTTTACAGGCATCCGACAGCGGCGTGATGCAGGCGAGCCCGTTGCGACCGTTAATATTCATGCCGTCGGAACCGCAAACTCCTTCACGGCAGGAACGACGGTAGGCGATGCTGGAATCCTTGCGCTTCGCCAACTCCAGCACATCCAGGATCATCAGGTCTTCGCCGGCCGGGAGTTCCACTTCGATATCCCGCATAACCGGCTTGTCATCGGTCTCGGGGTTGTAGCGATAGATGCTGATTAACACAGTTCACCTTTTTGCTTTAGCAAGCTCATAAAATGTTAATAAGTACGAATCTGTGGTTCAAATGTTTCCACCGTTTTCGGAGAAAAATTGACCGCCCGCTTGCCGACGCGCTTATCCCCCGGGAAGTAGACGGAGTGACACAACCAATTTTCGTCATCGCGATCGCGGCAGTCATCGCGCGCGTGGGCGCCACGACTCTCAGTTCTGGCTTCGGCCGCGATCGCTGTCGCTTCAGCCACCTCAAGCAGGTTTTCCAATTCCAGGGCCTCAATACGAGCGGTGTTAAAGATCTGGCTCTTGTCCTCTAAATGGACCTCGGCGATACGACCCCTCAAGACCTTGAGTTTCTCGATGCCCTCTTGCATGAATTCACCGCTGCGAAAGACACCGAAGTGATTCTGCATCACATTTTGCAACTCGTTGCGCAACGCCGGTACGCTCTCACCGCTGCTGGATTCATTCAGGCGTGTCAGCCGCGCCATCGCCTGCTCGATGTCGGAATCGGCCGCCCGGCGGCGCTCCACGCCCTGGCGCAGTTCCTGCTGGATATACTTGCCGGCGGCGCGCCCAAACACCACCAGGTCCAACAAGCTGTTGCCACCGAGTCGATTGGCGCCGTGAACCGATACACAGGCCGCCTCTCCCACGGCGAACAAGCCGGTAATGATTTCATCTTCACCGTCGCGATTCTGGCTAATGGCCTGGCCGTTAATATTGGTGGGAATGCCGCCCATCATGTAGTGACAGGTAGGCACTACCGGAATGGGATCCGTTACCGGATCGACACGGGCGAAGGTGCGGGATAATTCAAGAATCCCCGGTAGCTTCGAATTCAAAACCTTTTCTCCCAGATGATCCAGTTTCAACAACACATGATCGCCATGCTCACCACAGCCCCGGCCTTCCATGATCTCCAACACCATGGACCGTGCTACCACGTCCCTGCCGGCGAGGTCTTTTGCATTGGGTGCGTAACGCTCCATGAAGCGCTCGCCGTCCTTATTGATCAAGTAGCCGCCCTCGCCACGGGAGCCTTCTGTGATCAGGGTGCCGGCCCCGTAAATCCCGGTGGGATGGAACTGCCACATCTCTATATCCTGCACCGGATAGCCCGCCCGTAGGGCCATGCCAATGCCGTCACCGGTATTGATCAGGGCATTGGTGGTGGACGCGTAGATTCTACCGGCGCCACCGGTTGCGATTACCGTGGCCCTGGAATTAACGAATACGATCTCACCGGTCTCGATGCAGATTGCAATGGCCCCCACCACGGCACCATCTTGATTCTTCACCAGATCGGTGGCATACCATTCGTTGAGGAAGACGGTATTATTTTTCAGGTTGACCTGGTAAAGCGTATGCAACAAGGCGTGGCCAGTCCTGTCGGCGGCGGCACAAGTGCGGACGGCCTGACCGCCTTTACCATAATCCTTGGTTTGACCGCCGAATGGTCGCTGATAAATTCGTCCACTTTCGGTGCGAGAAAATGGCAGCCCCATATGCTCTAGTTCGAATACGGTCTGGGGACCTTCGCTGCACATGTATTCGATAGCATCCTGATCGCCGATGTAGTCGGAGCCTTTCACGGTATCGTACATGTGCCAGCGCCAGTCATCGTTCGGATCGTCGCTGCCAATTGCACAGGTTATGCCACCCTGGGCGGAAACCGTGTGTGAACGGGTCGGAAAAACCTTGGAAATCACCGCGGTTTTATAACCCGATTGCGCCAGTTCCAGGGCCGAGCGCAGGCCGGCGCCACCGCCTCCCACTATCACCGCATCAAAATCTAAGCTACGCATCCCCTTCATCTAGGCACCCCAAAATATCTGTATGCCCCAGAGCAGATACACCACTGTCAATAATGCGCAGCTCGCCTGGAATAGTAATCGAATGAACGTGGCGCGAGCGCCGACTTGGAGTTCGGTGAGATAATCGGTTGAAACTGTCCACATGCCGATCCAGGCATGGGCGCAGAGAGCCAGTAGGGTGATTAAACTGAATATGCGCATGAGATTGGAATCGAACAATGCCTTCCAATGTGCGTAATCCATGTCGGGAGTCAGCAGCATGCTACCGAGAATACAGAGCATGTAAGCGCCGAGGATCACCGCGCTAAAGCGTTGGACCAACCAGTCGAACAGCCCCGAGCGCCCCAGATTTGTTACACTGGTTACCATAGCCAGAACCCCGCCGCAATCATGGCGATGAATGCGAACACCAGGGTCAGCTTCGCCGCCAGCACGCCTCCGGCCAGACTCTCACCTATACCCATGTCCATGAGCAGGTGTTTAATTCCGGCAATCAGGTGGAACAGCAACGCCGCCAGTACCGACCAGCTGAGAAATTTTATCAGTATGTTGTCGAGTAGCGCTGCCACCTCGGCGAAGCCGGCGGCAGATTCGAGAGACAACTGCAACAGATATAGCAGCAGAGCAACCCCGGCAAATATCACTACCCCGGATATACGATGGAGAATGGATGTGAGTGCCGGCAGTGGCCACTTGAATGTGGTTAAATCGATGTTTACAGGTCTGTTATCTTTCACTCTTTGCCTATTGCGTTAACCATTCGATATCCTCCAGAAGCCCACCAGGGGTCGGGCTGGGAATGCGCAAACTGATTGAAATAATTACAATATTTGGGGATTTGTAAGCGCGCAAATTATATTCTTATCGCTACGCGAATACAATAAAACTTGTGGCTAGCACCACTATTATGACAATGTTTTGTCATAAGCCGGGGCCGCAGACCTTCATTAAAAAATCCCTTCTCGCGGGCGCAGCGAGCTGCACGTAATCCAGTGAGCCCTTGCTATTTCTGACGGGATTTTGGCGGTCGACGGCGACACTGAAGTCATCTCATCCGCGGACAAAATTTGACAAGAGCATCGCTCTCTTCCTAGTATTGCCGTCTCTGCTGGTATGTCTCGCGAGCGAAATAGCACTAACCTTGCAGCCGCTAGCCATTGTTTTTCATGTAATATCACTAAGCTGCAAGAAACTCACAGGAGATCAGGCATGAGCGAAAAGAAGGCCCAGCTACGCATTGACGGGATTGACGATCCAATTGATTTACCCGTTTATGAAGGCACTACTGGTCCTGATGTAGTCGACGTTAGCAGCCTCGTCGGTCATGGGGTTTTTACCTACGACCCCGGCTTCATGTCCACCGCAGCCTGCGACTCCGATATCACCTTTATTGATGGCGGCAAGGGCATCTTGCTATACCGCGGCTATCCGATCGAACAACTGGCAGTAAAATCCAATTTTCTGGAAGTCTGTTACCTGCTGTTGCATGGTGAATTGCCCAGCGCCACCGAGACCAAATCGTTCGAAAATAGCATCAGGTACCACACCATGGTGGATGAACACATCCACCAGTTCTTTCGTGGTTTCCCCCGCAACGCCCATCCGATGGCGATGCTCTGCGCCGTCGTCGGCGGGCTCTCTGCCTTCTATCACGACACCCTGGATATCGACGATTCAGAGCAGCGAATTTCCGCGGCGCACCGGATCATCGCTAAACTCCCAACCCTGGCGGCGATGTGTTACAAGCACGGTGTCGGCCAACCGTTCATGTATCCACAGAACGACATGGGTTTTGCTGAAAACTTCCTGCACATGATGTTCGGCACGCCCTGCGAGCCACCCAAGGTCAGCCCTATCGCGGCAAAGGCCATGGATACTATTTTTCTTTTGCATGCGGATCATGAGCAGAATGCTTCTACCTCCACCGTGCGCCTGGCCGGATCGACTGGCTCCAATCCATACGCCTGTATTGCTTCCGGTATCGCGGCCTTATGGGGCCCCGCCCACGGCGGTGCCAACGAATCCGTATTGAAGATGCTGGGCGAAATTGGTGATGAATCGAGGATCGATGAGTTCATACTGCGGGCCAAAGACAAAGATGACCCTTTTCGGCTGATGGGATTCGGACATCGAGTTTACAAAAACTTCGATCCCCGGGCCAAGGTCATGCGAGAGATTTGCGATGAAGTGTTGGATGAACTGGGCGCCGAAGATGACCCACTGTTTCGCATGGCAAGAAAACTGGAGAAGATTGCGCTGGAGGATGAGTATTTCATCGAGAAAAAACTGTACCCGAATGTGGATTTCTACTCGGGTATTGTTCTCAAGGCCATTGGCATACCCACCAGCATGTTCACCGTGATATTCGCCACCGGCCGAGTTCCAGGCTGGATTTCCCATTGGAACGAGATGCTGAGCCACCCTTATCGCATCGGCCGCCCCCGGCAGTTATACAAGGGTCACACCCAAAGAGACTACCCGGCATAGGTCCAGCCCCCACGAACTGGCAGCGGCAAACTAACTGGATCCGAGCCAAGCCGGCGACACCGAACCGGTGCCTGTAACCCTGTCACTAGAAATAATTGGTGGAGCCTAACGGGATCGAACCGTTGACCTCAACGCTGCCAGCGTTGCGCTCTCCCAGCTGAGCTAAGGCCCCATATTGGATGACGCGAGACAAAGCCTTCGCAGCTAGTGTCCGGTTGAAAAGAAGGCGCATTCTAAGCACAGCCGCCGAATCTGTCAATCTCGCGTAATGGGACTGGGGCACCTCTGAATAATACAGTGATGCTCAGGCTTTCAGGCCCCTGTATTCCGTCTCCAGCGACTTCGCCCGTTTTTTGGAGATGCCGCGGAGTACGGCGATCGCATGTCGAATCCGGGCGCGACAGATATCCAACTCGAGGATAGCCATCGAATCGAAGACCGAGGTTGATACTGACTTACCACTGATCGCCACAAATAGAGGAAACAGAAATTCTCTGATTTTCAGTTGCAGATCCCTCGCCAGAGTCTGTAATCCAAGCTCTATATTATCTCGGTTCCACGGGCTAATTTGCTCCAGGCGCCAGAGCGAAAACTGCAGTATTTTAAGCAAGGTTTCTGTGCTTAGTTGCTTGTGCTGAAAGCTTTCAGGCTCAAGCTGGGGCAGCCCAGAGATAAAGAAGCCACCCAGTTCAGCCACGTCGCTGAATCGCTCCACCCTTTGTTTAAGCAAGGGTATGATTCGCTTGACCTTATCGGCATCGAAAGCCCACTGCGCATATTGCTGCGCAAACTGATCATCGCTGAGGTCTTCCCGAATATACCTGCCATTGAGCCAGTCGAGTTTTTCTATATCAAAAACCGGCCCGCCAAGTGATACCCGTTCCAGGTCGAAGTGGCCTGTCATCTCCTGCAGGGAAAACTTCTCTTCTCCGGAGGGCAGACTCCAACCCATCAGGCCCAGGTAATTAAGAAGCGCCTCCGGCAAGTACCCCATCGCTCGATAATAACCGATGCTGGTTGGATTCTTGCGCTTGCTGAGCTTGCTCTTGTCCGGGTTTCGCAATAGTGGCATATGGCAAAAAACCGGCGCTTGCCAGTCAAAGTATTGATACAGGAGCAGGTGCTTCGGCATCGAATTGATCCACTCTTCTCCCCTGATGACATGGGTAATTTGCATCAGGTGATCATCGACCACATTCGCAAAATGATAGGTTGGCAGGCCATCAGTTTTCATCAACACCTGCATATCGACCTGGGACCAGCTGATGGAAATATGACCTCTTAACAAGTCGTCAAATTCACACGCTCCGTGTTCCGGGATTTTCATGCGGATGACATGATCTATTCCCTTCTCCAATCGACTCGAAACTTCTTCCTCCGACAGCTGCAGACAGCGACCATCGTAGCCAATAGCCTGCTTGTCCTGCATCTGTTGATGTCTCAACTCAGTCAGCCGCTCCGCGCTACAGAAGCATGGAAATGCGAAGCCACCCACCAGTAGTTTCTCGATATGAGCCGAGTAAATTTCAGATCTTTCACTCTGCCGATACGGTCCGAACTCGCCTTCGCATCCTGGACCCTCATCCCAGGACAGACCCAGCCACTGTAATGCTGCCAGGATATCGGTTTCAGATTTCGCGCTGCTGCGTTGGCGGTCGGTGTCTTCAATTCGCAGAATAAATTTGCCACCGTTTTTATGAGCAAAGCAGCGATTAAACAGTGCAATATAGGCCGTACCTACGTGGGGGTCCCCGGTGGGGGAAGGTGCAATTCTGGTACGAATCTGGGTCATTGATCAGGGCAGTGAGCGGACTATGATTGCGAAGACAAGCAGGAGATTATACCCGATTCGTATTCAAATCCTATTGGGGATAACGATCGTCGGGGTATCCTGAGCCTTGACTTGTGTGCGCGCATTAGATAAAAACTGCTCCCCATAGTGATTCTCCGACTCCCATGCCCGATCATAAATTCTGTGTTGCCCCGATGATGGACTGGACCGATAGACATGATCGTGTATTTCTGCGTCAATTTTCGGATCGGGCCTTGCTGTACACGGAAATGGTGACCAGCGCTGCCTTGAAACATGGCGATGCCAGTTATTTACTGCAGCACCATGCCATAGAGCACCCCATCGCACTACAACTCGGCGGTAGTGACCCGGAAGAGTTGGCGGAGGCGGCAAGACTGGGGGAAGATGCCGGCTTCGACGAGATCAATCTGAATGTGGGCTGTCCCAGCAATCGTGTGCAGTCTGGGGCCTTTGGCGCTTGCCTGATGGGCGATCCACCTCTGGTTGCGAGATGCATAGCAAATATGCGCGAGGCGGTATCGGTGCCGGTAACAGTCAAGTGTCGAATTGGCATCGATGACCGCGACAGCGAGCATGAACTGATTGATTTTGTCCAGATTGTTGCCGAGGCCGGCTGTGAGATTTTCATTATCCACGCCAGAAAAGCGATTCTTTCCGGTCTCAGTCCCAAGGAAAACCGGCAGCTGCCACCCCTGAACTATGAACGGGTATATGCCATTAAGGCGCGATTCCCTGAGCTCGATATCATCCTCAACGGCGGGGTAAGTACTCTCGATACCGTGGAGGAGCTGCTGCAAAAAGTAGACGGCGTGATGTTAGGGCGGGAAGCCTATCAAAATCCGTATCTGTTGCACGGCGTCGACAGCCGCCTGTTCGGAGAGATCGCCGCAGACAAAAACCGCCTGCAATACATCCATGAATACCTTCCCTACATCGAACAACAGCTCTCCCAAGGCACCCCATTGCGACACATGACCAGACACCTGTTAGGGCTGTTTCGGGGACAAAAAGGCGGCAAGCAATATCGCCGCCACCTGAGCGAGAACAGCTACAGGAAGGACGCCGGCATCGAGGTATTACTTGATGCCATAACTCACGTAAACTGCTAGGACACCTCTGAATAATACAGTGATGCTCAGGCTTTCAGGCGGGTCTGCAATCAAGGCAGGGTTGCGCAGGAATGTAGACCACCTTTCAAGCAGCGCTAACGCCGAGTGCAGACCCGCCTGAAAGCCCCAAAGGGCGAGCCCTGAAGCATTCATTTGCGGCGTTACACTTCTTGCCAAGGGCGACACCATTGCCGACGAAGTGTGCCTTGCAACTAAATGCTTGAGGACTCGCTGAGACATTACTGTATTATTCAGAGGTGCCCTAGGTTTGACCCCCAGCGCCGAGAATTTCTGGTACCCACTATGCTTAAAGCCATCAAGGTTTTTTTTGAATCCAAACTCGTACAAGCCACCGCAGAGGAGCCCGAATCCGGTGTCTTGAAAACCGATCTCGCCAGCGCCTGTCTGCTCATCGAAGTAATGAAATCGGATCACGAACTGGACGACAGGGAGGCCGCCGAATTCATCGAGGTATTGTCGAAGCAGCTCGATATCAGCGACGAGGACCTGGCGGATCTGGTTGCCCTAGCCGAAACCGAAGCCCAGCAGGCAACTTCACTGTACGAATTCACCAGTCTGATTAACGCTGGCTACGACTATGCCCACAAGCTTGCGCTGATCGAAAATATGTGGCGAATTGCCTACTCGGATGCCAAGCTCGATAAGTACGAAGAGCACCTGATCCGAAGAATTTCGGATCTCATTTATGTATCACACAAGGACTTCATGAGAACCAAACACAGTGCGCGAAGCGGTGCGGCGGATTGATTGCCCACTAGGGCACCTCTGAACAACGCAGTGATGCCTCAGCCTAAAAACTGCCAAATACTTCTGCGTTCCGACCGTCTGAAATCAGAAACTCCCGACGTTGAATATAGGCCTCCCGGATAAACAGATACTCGTCCCCAACGATTAGTTCATCCAGCGCCAGTACCCTTGAGCGCGCATCCAGTTCCTCCAATAACCAAAATGTGAGTCGCAATGACTCGTCATCCTGGTACTGCATAGGGTTAAACAATGTATCCAGTACCAGCCCAAAAGAATCTCTCACATTGCTGGCCCCAAACACCGGCAATACCACGTAGGGTCCAGTGCCCACGCCCCAATAGGCGAGGGTCTGACCGAAGTCTTCTTCATTCTTACGCAGTTCAAAACCGGTTGCCACATCGAAAAACCCGAGCAGGCCGATAGAAGAATTAATCAGGAAGCGTCCGGAATCTGATACGGCAGCATCAAATTTTAACTGTAGAAGATCGTTCACGAAGACGTTTATGTCATCGATGTTGCTGAAGAAATTTCCGATAATCTGACGCCCGAAACGCGGCACGAAGAGGCGATAAGTTCTCGCTATCGGCTTCACCGCTATCTCATCCATGAAGTCGTTGAACTTGAAGATGCGCTCGTTATTAACCCGCCAAGGATCGTGAGTTTGCGCCATCGCGTTCGACGCCAACACGGTGATGGCCACGAACAAGGCAATCCATCTCAGGAGTCGAAGCCAGGACCTGCACCGGAAGACACGCCTTGGCATTGGATCTCGAAAATTCACAGTAGTCGCTCAATTTCTCCGGGCTGTGCTAGTTTGCTGATGCGCACGCTTAGGATTCCACGAACGGGCGTGTCAGGAAAGCAGTTTTTCAAATTGTGCGTCAATCCTTTTCGCAGAGACGGGCATCGAAGTTCCCAGTCCTTGCGCGAACAGCGACACTCGAAATTCTTCCAGCATCCAACGCAGCAGATTCAAGCCTGAACACTTATTTTCAGGCCGGCGCCGCCGCAGGGTTTCATATTTTTCCCAGTACTGTGCCAGCTGCGCCGTATGCACCCTATCCTTCTCACCCATATTCGGCATTTTTTCGAGTCGTGAGCTGACAGCCCGAAAATACCTGGGATACTCTCGCAAGCGCTCGAGGCCGCTTGCAGATAAAAACCCCTCGAATACCAGATTCTGTAATTGGCTGTCGATGTCATCTGTGAGATATTTCAGTTCTGCGTTGGTGATTTTCCGCAAGCGGCGCGACAGACTGAAATGCTCTGCCACGATCGAATCCAATAGCTGTTCGATCTGGTCCGCAACGCTCAATATTCTGGGCTTGCCCTGTTCGAGTAATGCTTCGAATTCAGATTTACTTCGGGGCAGCGCCTGATTCAGACCGAAGGCTGCGATATAGCTCTCCATTACCGCTGCCTGGGCTAGCCCCGTCAACTGGCTTGACCACATCAGAGCACTGGCCTTGACGAATCTTGTGAATTTTTTCTTTATGCTGTTTTTTTGTTGCACGCTTCTAAACATGCACAGTCTCACCACTCCGTTTATCGTAGCCGCCTGCGCCTCAGATCGATCTCCCAGCAGCACCAGGTCAACCCCATAGATCTTATCGACCAGTGCCGGATATCGGAGCAACACCAGGGTGTCGCCGGTTTCAATGCTCAGGGGCAACTCATCGAAACTCCAGTGGGTCAATCCCTGGAGTTCCAGTTCGTGTCGATCACTCACTTCCTGATTTGATGGCGACATCTTGTCGGGGCTGAGTTTGAGCTTCTGCTTTATCTGCGCGAGATCATCTCCAAACGCAAGTTCGGTACCTGCCTCGTCGACTACCCTCACTTTCACCTTAAGATGGGCAGGCAAGACCACGGCGGCGAGCGCTTCCCGGTTGAGCTTGAGTTTTTTGAGCCTGTGGATCTGGGCCAGCAGCGAATCGATAAGCTCACCATCTGAGCTGTGCATCTGCCCCATGATTTCGGCAACGAAGCCACTGACGGGAATGAAATTCTTCCGCAGAGATTTTGGTAAGCCCTTGATCAAGGCGATGCATTTCTGCCTGATAATCCCCGGTACCGACCAGTCCACCTCTGCCTGGGTAAGCTGATTCAGTAATGCCAGAGGCACTTCGATGGTGGCGCCATCTGCCAGGGCGCCGGGGTCAAACACATAGTCGAGTGCCAGCTGATTTTTCTGCACGGAAGCCTGGTCAGGAAACTCGCCAAATTCGGACAATTCTGTCGCGGAGTCCATCAGGTTTTGCCGATTCATCTCGAGTGGCTTCGAGCCATCTTTCGATTCGGTCCTGAGCCAGCGTTCGAGATCCTGGGTTGAGCATACATCCGCGGGCAGGCGAGCGTCATAAAATCGGCTAATCTCCCGCTCGCTGACGAAAAAATCTGGCCGCCTGATCTTCTCTTCCAGGCGCTTGAGCTCGGCCAGGAAATCCATATTGTGCTGGTAAAATGTGGCCGCGGTGACCAGTTGATTGGCAGCGATACCGGCGCCGATAAATATTTCCCGTGCCGCCACCGGATCAATCTTTTTAAAACGTATTAGCTCTCGCTCCAGCAGCACTAGACCATAAAGATGCACCTTCTCATAGACCATCACCTGCTGACGCTTCTTACTCCAATGGGGTTCGAAGTAGCTGCGCTTGAGCAGATGCAGGGCCATCTGCTCTACCCAATGTGGCTGAATTTTTGCCGCCAGGGTGGCGAAGGTCTGGGAGGTTTCTATCAGGGCCGAAGTCACGATCCATTTGCTCTGACTGCCACCGAGGACGGATGAAGAAAACAGGGAGAATTTCCGGTTTCGACTGCCAAGATACATCCTGCCCTCTGCCTTGCAGGCGATCTGATTCAGCGCCCCGCCGATGATGCACTGATGGATTGACTGGTACTCGGCCCCATCCTTGTTAACACGCAGTCCCAACTGTTGACTTCCCAGCAAAAGCTGTCGATGCACCTCGCGCCATTCACGCATCCGCATATAGGACAGAAAATTAGTTTTGCAATATTTTTTCAGCTGCGCCTGGGTGAGTTCCTGGCGTTGACGTTCGTATCGATCCCACAAATTTACAAAGCCAAGAAAATCAGAATCGCTATGCTGAAAGCGAGCGAGTTTTTGCGCAGCCTGCTGCCGATTCTCCGTCGATAATTCCCTGGGATCCTGGATACTCAAGGCACTGACGATGATGAGAATTTCACGTAGGCAGCCCTGCTCATGGGCCAGCACAATCATACGTCCATACCTGGGATCCACTGGCAGCTGGGCCATTTTCCTGCCGCAATCCGTGAGCTCCTGTTTCGGATTGAGCGCGTTCAACTCGATCAGCAACTTGAAACCTTCATTGATAGCTTTTTGCTGGGGAGGCTCGAGGAAGGGAAATAGTTCCACATCGCCGAGCCTAAGTTGCTTCATGCGTAAAATAACCGATGCCAGATTCGTGCGCTTGATTTCAGGATCGGTGAACTCGTCTCTGGAGTTAAAATCCTCCTCTGAGTACAGGCGGATACAGATCCCATCAGCCAATCGACCACAGCGTCCATGGCGCTGGTTCGCGCTGGCCTGGGATACTGGCTCGATCGGCAGGCGTTGCACCTTGCTCTGAAAGCTATAGCGACTGATACGTGCGAAGCCGGTGTCGATTACATAATTGATCCCCGGCACCGTTATCGATGTCTCCGCGACATTGGTCGCCAGCACGATACGCCTGCCCTGGTGCGCCCTGAATACCCTTAACTGTTCCGAGTGCCGCAGCCGCGCATACAGCGGCAGGATCTCGGTATCGGCAAATTTCTGCCTGCGTAATTTGTTGGCCGTGTCCCGAATTTCTCTCTCGCTGCTGAGAAACACCAGCACGTCCCCGCTAATCCGATTCTGTTGCCGGTCCGAATTAATGATGCCATGCAAGGCAGAAACTATGGCGTCAATTTGCAGATCCTCGTCTGCCATCTCTGTCTTGCTCACATTCAGCGGCCGATATTGGGTTTCTATGGGGTAGGTTCTCCCCGAGACAGAAACTATCGGGGCATCATTGAAGTGTGCCGCGAATTTTTCTACATCGATGGTGGCGGAGGTGATGATGAGTTTCAGATCTTTCCTGCGGGCGAGCAGTTGCTTCAGGAAACCGAGGAGGAAATCTATGTTTAAGGATCTCTCGTGCGCCTCATCGATGATGAGCACCTCATATTTATTCAGAAACCTGTCCTGCTGGATCTCCGCCAATAAGATGCCGTCGGTCATCAACTTCAGATAGGTGCCGCTCGAGAGGATTTCATTGAAGCGCACCTGGTAACCCACGCCCTGCCCCAATTCGCAATGCAATTCTTCTGCGATTCTGTTGGCAACGGAGGCAGCAGCCAGGCGCCGGGGCTGGGTATGGCCGATCAATCCCAGGCGACCAAGACCTGCCGCCAGGCACATCTTGGGAATTTGTGTGGTTTTTCCCGATCCGGTGTCACCGGCCACCACCACCACCTGGTGATCCGCGATGAGTCGGCTTATTTTCTCAGCCTCTGCAGTGATCGGCAGCTCGGCTGGATAATCGATTTCGGTGGGAATGGCGGCAATCCGCTGCTGGACCGCATGTTGGGATTTAGTGATAGCGCCGGTCAGCGCATCCAGCTTACGCCGGTAAGAATCTCCCTGCCCCGGGTGTTTCTCGAGCTCTGAAATTTTTCGACGCAGACGATTCCTGTCAAGCAACTGACATCTATCCAGCTGATTCCGCATTTTGTTAAGCAAGCGACACTCCGGCAGTTGCTGTAGTCAGATCTCTCTTAATTCACGCCGAAGTATTTTACCAATGTTTGACTTGGGCAGGTCCGCGACAAAGACTATTTCCCTGGGAATTTTGTAGGCGGTTAGCCCTTGCTTGCAGTGGGCGATCAATTCTTGTTCGGCAATATCGCGGCCCCTGGGGACCACGAACAGCTTGACAGACTCGCCGGTGCGTTCGTTTGCCACGCCAATAGCGGCGCATTCGAGCACATCCGGATGCCGGCTGAGCCAGTCCTCGATTTCAGTGGGAAATACATTGAAGCCGGAAACAAGAATCATGTCTTTCTTTCTATCTACGATAGACAGGTAATCGTCTGCATCGATTTGCACATAGTCACCGGTCTTGAGCCAATCGTCCGCGGTGATTGTCTCCGCCGTCGCCTGCTGCTGTTGCCAGTACCCTAGCATCACTTGAGGGCCTCGCACCCAGAGCTCCCCTTTTTCACCCTTGGGCACATCCAGGCCCTCGTCGTCGACAATCCTGATTTCAGTCTCCGGGACCACCGGCCCCACTGTGCCCAGTCTCACTGCGCCGGGAATGTTCACGGCGATCACTGGCGAGCACTCAGTCAAGCCATATCCCTGGATGATCTCGCAAGCGGTGACTCTCTCCCACTCTTCGGCAACCGACGTGGTCATCGCCATGCCACCGGCGCCACTAAATTTTAACTGGCTGAAATCTACGGCCGCGATGTCTGGGTGCCGCAGCAAGGCCAGGTACAAGGTATTGATTGCCACGATTCCAGTAACCACTGTTTTTCTTAGCAGACCGACCAGGGAGTCCAGATCACGTGGATTAGTAATCAGAATATTATGGTTGCCCGCGTAAGGCATGACCAGGCAATGTAATAGAAACGCATAGCTGTGATACAGCGGCAACGGCGCCACGATATTCTCAACCTTGTCCTCGATCACCAACAGGCAGCGCGCCCGCAATTGCATCATATTCGCGATCAGATTATTGTGGCTGAGCATGGCCCCTTTGGCAGCGCCGGTGGTGCCACCGGTGTAGAGGATTAGCGCAACATCATCGCCGGCACCGTGAGCCGTATCTTTGTTATAACTGTTTGGTGATTTTATTGCGATGTTAAAATCGACACTGGCGGGCAGGCTATATTCAGGCACCATCTTCTTCAGGTATTTTGCGCCAAGATTCAGCAGCAGACGTTTGCCCGGTTTTTGTAAATCCCCCAATTGCGTCACGATGACGGTTTCAATATCGGTATCGACGATAATCTGTTCCAGCTTGGCACAAAAATTCGCCAGTATCACAACTGCCTTCACCCCGGAATCTTTAAATTGGTGGACCATTTCGGTGGCGGTATATAGGGGGTTGGTATTGACGACGATCAGGCCCGCCTTTACTGCGCCATAGAAAACCACGGGAAACTGGAGGAGGTTTGGAAGCTGGATGGCAATCCTGTCACCCGGCACCAGCGTCGTTTGATTTTGCAGGTAATGGGCGAAGCGGCTGCTCAATTCATCGACGTCTTGATAACGCAGGGTACGGGCAAAACAGCTGAATGCCGGCAGTTGGGCATGTTCGGTGGCGATATATTCGATCACCTGGCCAAGGGATGAATATTTTTCAGGTCTGAGATCGTCTGGTAGTTTTTCAATCATGGGACTACTTCGCCAGCAGGGCCATCGCCTCTTCGAGCCCTTTGACCGATAAGGGAAACATTCGATCCTTTGTCAGCTCCCTGACGATTTCGATGGAATAGCTGTGTTCCCAATAGTCCTTCGGCGTTGGGTTAATCCACACCATGTGATCGTAGGTATCTGTAAGTCGCCTTAGCCAGGTTGCGCCGGCCTCCTCATTGTAGTGCTCGATACTGCCGCCGACATGGGTAATCTCGTAGGGGGCCATGGTGGCGTCACCGACGAAGATAATCTTGTAATCCTTCGTGTACTTGTTGATGAGATCGAACGTAGGCGTGGTTTCAGCATGCCTGCGATGGCTTTTTGTCCACACGGATTCGTAGATAAAATTGTGAAAGTAATAGTACTTCAGATGCTTGAATTCGGAACGTGCGGCGGAGAATAATTCTTCGCAGATTTTTACATGAGGGTCCATGGATCCACCCACATCGAAAAACAATAGGACCTTAACGGCATTGTGTCTTTCTGGCACCATCTTGATATCCAGTAGTCCTGCATTTCTTGCAGTCGAGGAAATGGTGTCGTCGATGTCCAATTCTTCAATGGCACCGGTGCGGGCAAATTTACGCAGGCGGCGCAATGCCATCTTGATATTGCGGGTTCCGATTTCTACCGAATCATCCAGGTCTCGATAATTGCGTTTATCCCAGACCTTGACCGCCCGTTGATTGCGACCTTCGGGCTGCCCGATGCGAATCCCTTCCGGGTTATAACCATAGGCTCCGAATGGGGACGTGCCACCCGTGCCTATCCATTTATTGCCGCCTTGGTGGCGTTTTTGCTGTTCTTCCATGCGCTTCCTGAATTCTTCCATCAGCTTGTCCAGGCCACCTAGCGCCTCGATCCTCGCCTTCTCTTCATCGGATAGCATGGACTCTATCTGTTTGCGCAGCCAGTCATCAGGAATTTCATAGTGAGAAAGATCGTCAAGGATGTCGATGTTTTCAAAATACTTAGCGAATGCGAGATCAAATTTATCGAAGTTCTTCTCATCCTTTACCAGGCATAGCCGGGACAAATAATAGAAATCATCGACATTGCCGAATACGACATTTTGTTTAAGACATTCCAGTAGCGCAAACAACTCGGTGAATGAAACCGGCAGCCGCTCTTGTTTCAGCGCCAAGAAAAAGTTTATCAGCATCAGCGATTGGCTCTGTGCATGAAAGCCAGTTTTTCGAGCAGGTGCACATCTTGTTCATTCTTCAACAGGGCCCCATACAGGGGCGGAATCGCATTCCGCGCATCGTGATTCTTCAGAACATCCGCAGGAATATCGTCAGCCATTAATAATTTCAACCAATCGATCAGCTCTGAAGTCGAGGGCTTCTTCTTCAGGCCTGGTATTTTCCTCAGGTCGAAGAATACATCCATGGCCTGGCTCAGCAACTGCTTCTTGATATATGGGTAATGTACGGCGACGATCTTCTCCATCGTCAGGGTGTCGGGAAATTCGATGTAGTGAAAGAAACAGCGGCGCAAGAACGCATCGGGAAGCTCCTTCTCATTGTTGCTGGTGATCAGGATGATAGGCCTGGTTTGGGCCTTGATTAATTCCTTGGTCTCGTAAACATAAAACTCCATCTTGTCCAGCTCCAGCAACAAATCGTTGGGGAACTCAATATCGGCTTTGTCAATCTCATCGATCAGCAATACGCACTTCTGTTCTGAACTAAATGCCTGCCATATTTTCCCTGGAATAATATAGTTCGAGATATCATGAACTTTCTCTTCACCTAATTGGGAATCTCTGAGCCGGGATACGGCGTCATACTCATACAAACCTTGTTGGGCTTTGGTAGTGGATTTTATATGCCATTGGATCAGGGGCAGGTCGAGAGACTGGGCGATCTGTTCTGCTAGCGTGGTCTTGCCGGTGCCAGGTTCACCCTTGATCAGTAGTGGTCTTTGCAGCCGTATCGCCGCGTTAACTGCCATTTGTAGCTCGTCGGTGGCGACATATTCTTGGGTACCAGTAAATTTCATGAACAGACTTCCGATGCTGGTTTAAAGTGCGCGTATTGTAAACAGCACTCTGTCATTAATACAGGAAAACCAAGGCAGCGGCGGCGCCGTAGAGGCGGTTTGAAGTGGCGCTGGGCTATCCCCCCGCAGAACCGCAGAGCCGCGGTTCGGATATCTCAATGGCGTTCGTTATTAAAGATTAAAAACCCATCATAACTCATTGTTTTTAAACTCCTTATTCTCTCTTCTTGTATTAATTAACAGGGCGGCGAACGCCAGCAGCAGAGAGATAATGATAGCCAGGCTTAGTGGCACCAGCGCCCTCACCGCCTCGGCGCCGTCCAGGGTTATAGCGTCCATGAGGACCACCATCAGCGCCGGCGCCAGCACCGTTTCCTGGGGATTGGCGTACCATGGCGTGAGTATTATTGCCGCCAGTAACCCACGCATGACGTAAGCACCCCAGCGCGCTGTCTTGAAGCGGGTGAGCTGCCAGAAAATTCCGTAAAATACCGCAGCGGCTAGCAGATAGACAGACCAAATCACCCAGTAATTAGGCGCAGACTCCATTAGCACTCTACCCAGCGAATGATGTGTTCCTGGTAGCCATCTCGATGGACAAATTCTTCAGAGAGTGTTCTGCCCACTATGGGTATTTCTGCACTCTCCATGGCTTGCCTGGACCCCGCAATCAATGGATGCCAACTGTATAGGGGCTTGTCTTCGAACCGAAGCCGGTACGCGCAGGTGGCTGGCATCCAGGCGAAAGCACTGGCGTCGACTTGCTTGACCTTCACACAATCCGGCACCAGTTGCGTCCTCTGGTCATAGCAACTACAGCGACTGGTTTCAGATTCGAAGTATCGGCATACCACACGGGTATAATGGGTTTCACCACTGTCATCGTCCTGCAGTTTTTTCAGGCAACAGCGACCACAGCCATCACAGAGCCGCTCCCATTCAGAGTCATTTAACTCCGAAAGAGGCTTCTCCCAAAACCGATCGACTGCTTCGCCCTCTCCCAAACTATGAGCCATTGTCGTTATCCTGGTTCTCGCCCATCAGGACTCGAGTGAAATCGGCTTCTAATACCTGTCGGCGCCAGCCAGACAGCTCTCCTTCCCAGTGTAGCTGGCCGCTGTTCTCGAAACCGCGAATCAATTCCTGCAGCGTTTTTTTACGCCCCAGCAGCTCTGGCGCAATATCCAATTCCGCCGCCTTGCGGCTCACCAAAACCTGGCAAGCTTTTAATTTTTTCCGCAGTGGCGCTGTCAGCGGTGTATTCAATAGTCCCCGGTCGATGTTGGCAAAATCGCTGTTGTTGGATTGCACCAGTCGCAGCAGCTTATTTCCGTATCGATCGAGCAATCTCCTGTCGACGGATCCGGCCGCGATCAAGTCAGACAGGGAGCCATTCTCATCCTCCGCCAGGTGCATGGCAATGCCTAATAAATCCTGATCCTTGGCAATCCAAGACCGGGGTTTGTTCCGACGTCGGGCCTCCTGCTCCCGCCAGTAGCTGAGCGTCTGTAACATTCGCAGGCCTTCATCACTCAGACGCCAGGCATTGCTGAAGCCGGCGTAAAGCGATTGCCAGTTCTTTTTTTCTTCAAATTCGGGGGCCATGCGTATACGCTGCTCACATTCTCCGGCAAACCATTCCAGAACACCCTTGTCCTGAAGTTGTTGCTCTAACAAAGCCTGCAATTGCAGCAAGTAGTCAACGTCGGCCGCGGCATAGGCGATCTGGGTGTCCGTTAACGGCCGCCGCAACCAGTCGGAGCGCGTCTCATCTTTCACCACATCGATACCCAACAGCTCGCTAACCAAGGACTGATAGCTCACGCTGTATCCCATATTCAGAAACGCCGCCGCGATTTGCGTGTCGAAGACTCTTGCCGGCAAAACCTTGAGGGCGGTAAACAGCAGATTCAGATCTTCACTACAGGAGTGGATGACGAAGCAACATCGAGAATCACTTAACAGCAATGAAAACTCGGTCCAATCGCTTATGCGCAAGGGATCCACCAGGTAACAGGCATGAAGGTCGGCGATTTGCAACAAGCCAATGTTCGAATAGAAGGTGCTGGTCCTAACGAACTCGGTGTCTAGCGCCAGGCTTTCCGCCTCTCGCCACTGTTGGCAGAGGGCGCTGAACTGGGCGCCGTCATCGACAAATATACGAGGCAGTTTTGCGTTGCCGTTCATGACGATCAGGACTCGTCCATGGCCTTGCGACCGGCAAAGGCATGGCTCAAGGTACTGGCATCGACAAATTCGAGTTCGCCGCCAACCGGAACTCCATGGGCTATGCGCGACACCAGGATATGGCAATGCTTGAGTTGTTCTGCCAGGTAATAGGCGGTGGCATCGCCTTCCACTGTGGGATTACAGGCAATGATTACCTCTTCGATGTCGCTGTCCTCGTGCTTGACCTTGTCCAGCAGTTGAGAGATACCCAATTGCTCCGGACCGATGCCATCAATCGGCGACAAGTGCCCCATCAGGACAAAATAGATGCCGCGGAAGGTGCCGGACTGCTCGACGGCGTAAATATCCACGGGGGATTCGACGACACAACAGATCTTGCGGTCCCTGGAGGCGCTTGCACAGATTCTGCAAACCGCTTCTTCTGTCAGGGTTCTGCACTGCACACAATTGCCCACGCGTTCGAGAGCAAGCGCCAATGCCGCGCTAAGTTTCCTGCCTCCCTCTCGGTCTCTTTCCAGCAGGTGCAGCGTCATCCTCTGAGCCGATTTAGGCCCTACACCCGGCAGGCAGCGAAAGGCTTCCATTAATTGATCTATTAGCGGACTCGAGTTCATCGGCTTCCCTAGCAGGTTATTGAAAAGCTCTCAGTCGAGTGCAAGATAAGGCAAGATCTGGCGAAAAAGCGAAGTTTACACGATGTAAATGAGCATTTTGAGCTATATCTTAACGCAGTATTGTGCCGGCTGAGAGTTTTTCAATAGCCTGCTAAAACGGCAACTTAAATCCTTCCGGTAGTTTCATTCCATGGGCCAGGCCGCCGAGCGACTCCTTACTCTTCTCCTCGAGCTTGCGCACCGCATCATTGACGGCGGCTGCAATCAGGTCTTCCACAACTTCTTTTTCTTCTGCCATCAGGGCATCACTCAAGTTCACTTTGACCACGTCATGACGGCCATTCATGCTCACCCTCACCAGCCCCGCACCGGATTCACCTTCGATTACCAAATTTGCCAAGTCCTGTTGCGCTTTCTGAAACTGCTCCTGCATCTGCTTCGCCTGTTTCATAATTTCATTTAGATCGGTCATGGCTTTTCTCAATATTTAACCGGGCTATGCTGTCCCGCGCCAACGTGCCTGAGAAGTGCTTTAGCAATTCCTGAACATTTGCATCGCGTTCAAATTCACTCACCATTTCGCTATGTCGCTCCTGCTTGAGTCGTTGAGCCAATTCCGCTGGCGTCTCTTTCTCGGTGGAGTCAGCTTCGATATGCACCGCCAGTTCCCTGCCAAAAAATTCGCTGAGGATCTGCCCAAGCTTTGGCAATATCTCATCACCGTATACGGCGCTTTGACTCTGATCCAGCACGAAATACAGGGAGTCGTCGGTGACCTTCTTCAATTCGCTGTTGGCCAGAATATTGGCAGCTATGCCATTGACGGTGATCGCGGGATAACACCGCAGCCACTGTTCGTGATCCATGGGCAAGCTATTACCGACATCTGGGCTGCCACCATCAGGAACTAGCTTGCACTTTTTTTTTTCGCTTACCGGGGCCGCGTTTTCAGACTCGTGGCTGGCGACTCGGTCTTCGGTATCTGCAGGATTACTCTGAGAGACTGCCTGCTGGGGTACATAGTCAGGCGAAAAAACCAGCATACGAATAATCAGCATTTCAAATGCCGCCCGCATTTCGGCAGCCATGCCGAGATCCTCCCGACCCTTGAGTCCAATCTGGTAATATAGTTGTATGTCTGCAGCCGTAAATCGGCTCGCCAGTCGCTGAATTTGCTGTCTATCCCCGAAACTATTATCGATAGCCTCAGGCAGTACCTGCAGCATCGCGATTCGATGCAAAATCGACAACAGGCTGTCCAGAGTGTGATTGAAATCCGGCGTCTGCTCCGCCATCACCTGGACCAGGCTTATGGCCTGCCGAATATCTCCGCCAGCCATTGCGTCGAGCAATTCATAAACCTGCCGCTGCTCCGACACGCCTAGCATCTCTATCACCCCGTCGTTGCTGATTTCCCCCTCGCAATAGGATATGGCCTGATCCACCAGAGTCAGCGCATCGCGCATGCTGCCGGCGGCGGCGGCGGCGATCTGCCACAGAGCGCCTTCATCATGTTTAATCTGTTCCTTCTCCAGCACCGTGCCCAGGTATTCGACGATGATTTGCGGGCTCAGGTTTTTAAGATTCAACTGCAGACACCTGGAAAGAATGGTGATCGGCAGTTTTTGTGGATCGGTGGTGGCAAATAGAAATTTAACGTGGGGAGGGGGTTCTTCCAGCGTCTTTAATAAGGCATTGAAGCTGTGATTGGAGAGCATGTGCACTTCGTCGATCAGGTAGATTTTGTAACGACCGCGAGTTGGGGTGTACTGAACATTGTCCAGCAACTCCCGCGTGTCCTCGACCTTGGTGCGGGAAGCCGCGTCGACTTCCATCAAGTCGATAAATCTGCCCTCGTTGATCTCGATGCAGGAACCGCATTTATCGCAGGGTGCCGAGGTGATGCCAGTCTCGCAATTCAGGCACTTCGCCAATATGCGGGCCAGTGTAGTCTTGCCCACTCCCCGGGTTCCGGTGAATAAATAGGCGTGATGCAGACGCTGATTATCCAAAGCGTTGATAAGAGACTTGAGAACATGAGCCTGACCCGCGACTTCGGTAAAGTTTTTGGGTCGCCACTTTCTGGCGAGTACTTGATAGCTCATTTTGCCGGTTCGTCTTAGGGTGTGAATTTTTTGGTAGATCAGTTTCGCGGGGCGATGCTGGAGGCAACCCTTGCCAGCCACACCGCGGCACATGAGTCAGCCACTACCGTTGCTCCCTTCCGGGCCTGGCGGGGTTCGTAACCTATCATTGCGCGGGGACCGACAAGAGATGCCATGAAGCATAATAGCATAGACACCGGGCGATTTAAGGCAATGCTGGCGGTGAGGGAGGGATTCGAACCCTCGAAGCCTTGCGACTTACACACTTTCCAGGCGTGCTCCTTCGGCCACTCGGACACCTCACCGTATTCTTTTTTAGCATGTTGCATGCGTTTTGCCAGGTCGGCTTACAGCCGTCTGCGGCGCTAACGCGCCTTTCGAACCCTCGAAGCCTTGCGACTTACACGCTTTCCAGGTGATCGATTTTGACTAAATCAGCATCCCTTTTCGAATATCACTGTAGTAAACAATGTCATTCGTTGTTAGCTCCTCGAAAGGTTCATAAGTAGATGCCGTTGCACTGCTGGGACACCTCACCGTATTCTGTGTTCTGATACCAAAAACGGCCGCAACCTTAGCCCAGCAAACTCCAGATTGCAAGCCTGTCATTGGCGCAATAATCGAGCCTTCACCACCTCCGCACCGATCGGTTCCGAGCTTCGGTAGACGTTGATATCCAGCCCTCCCCGGCGCAGGAAGTTTAAGGCGATGTTCAGCTCGTTGGGTCGACACACGTCCATGATATCCCGATAGATTCTCTCGGCACATTCTTCGTGGTAGCCCTGGTGTTCCCGAAAGGAACAGAGATAGACCAGCAGGCTCGCCTCGTTGATCTTGGTTCCAGTGTACTGAATCTCGAAACTCGCCCAGTCTGGCTGCTTCGTCACCGGACACAGAGATTTAAACAAGTCGGAGAATAGCCGTTCATCGAAGACAGCAGCATCTTCTGTTTGCAACAAAGCTGGATCTGGCTGCGCGCGCTCAATCGAAATATCGAGCGTATCGATGGATTTTCCCATTCGAGATTGTTCCGGGGCGGCATGCATGTCAGCCAGTAACTTAAGAGAAACTTTCACTTCGGATTTACTCACCGCAGAAAGGTCATTGCTGATTATTGCTGCCAGTTTTTCCACGGAATCGAACCGTTCCCGATTGAAGGAGTACAGATAGAATTTGAGTGATTTCGACTCGACAATATTTTCCGAATCGGAACTAAAATAGAATTCTCCTATTGCCACCTGGGGCTTACCCCGTCCGTTCAGCCAGGATAGTTCATAGGCATGCCAGTGATCCAGGCCATACATGCGCAGCTTCTTATCGATATCGAGCAGGGATCGCGCTGCCCACCTGGGAATCGGGTATAGAATCCCGGGGTCATATTTGCTGGGAATTGGAATTTTCTCGCCAAGTGGCTGGTCTGACATATTACTCTTCTCGAGGCGAGCAGCGTTCAGCTCCTGATCCCGGTGCCCCGGCGCAGCAGCCAGATGCAACTGCTATACAGCACCCCGATGAACACTCCCAGTATCAAGAAAGCCCAATAGACGTTGACATCCGAGCTTCCCAAGATGCCATACCTGAATGTATTCACCATGTAAAAAATGGGATTGAGACCGGATACGAATTGCCAGAACGGCGGCAATAGCTGGCTCGAGTAGAAGACGCCCCCCAAATAAATAAGCGGAGTCAGCACGAATGTTGGAATGATAGAAATATCATCGAAACTATTGGCGAACACCGCATTAATAAATCCAGCCAGAGAAAACACGATCGAGGTCAGCAAAATTACCGCGATGGTTATCCAGGGATATTGAATACTCAGATCGGTAAAAAACATGGCGGTGATCGTTACGATAGCTCCCACGGCTAAGCCCCGGGCCATGCCCCCGGCAATAAATCCAGTCAGGATCACGTAGTTAGGCACCGGCGATACCAATAGCTCTTCGATGCTGCGCTGAAATTTGTGGCTAAAGAATGAAGACACAACATTAGAGTAAGAGTTTTGAATAACTGACATCATGATAAGGCCAGGGACTATGAATTCCATATATTGAAATCCACCCATCTCGCCGATACGACGACCTACGAGGTTGCCAAAAATCACAAAATACAAGGTGATCATTATTGCTGGCGGCACCAGGGTCTGCAGCCAGATTCTGGAGAATCGCCGCACCTCTTTGATGACAATAGTTTCAAATGCAATTAATTTATGATTCGCAAACATGGTGTAGCCGCAGTTCCTGTGTTTTCTGTTATCAGAAATCAACTATCTCGTAGTCTCGCCAGAAACAGCTGCTCCAGACGATTGGTTTTATTTCTCATACTACTGACCTGCACACCCTGTTGGTCGAGTCTCGAGAATACTTCATTAATCGATTGATCGCCGCTGACGGTAACTTCAAAACTATGCCCGTCTATGCGGCGTAAACCGGTGTTCGACAAATCGAGGCTCAACTGCGCTGGTAACTCTGCCGCCGAATCGAGGATGTATACCTGGGAATCAAGGTCCGCAAGCAGGCTCTTCATGCTCGTTTTCTCAATGATTTTACCCTCGTCAATAATCGCAATATTGCGACACAGCTGTTCCGCTTCCTCCAGGTAATGTGTGGTAAGAATAATAGTCGTGCCCTTGTTATTTATTTCGGTAAGAAACTCCCACATGGAGCGGCGCAATTCGATGTCTACCCCGGCCGTAGGCTCATCGAGTATTAGCAAGCGGGGCTCGTGCACCAGGGCCCTGGCAATCATCAGCCGTCTCTTCATGCCACCGGATAAGGTGCGAGACCTCTCATTACGCTTCTCCCAGAGACCCAGCTTACGCAGATATTTCTCGCAGCGCTGGCTCGCCAGCTTGTGGGGAAGTCCATAATAACCAGCCTGGGTCATGACGATATCGCGGACTCTTTCGAACTGGCTGAAATTGATTTCCTGGGGCACCACGCCGAAATCCAATTTGGTCTCGTATATGTGGGTATCGACGCGCTTGCCGAACACCTCGACGCTGCCGGCAGTTTTATTAACCAGGGTGGAAATTATGCCGATGATCGTGGTCTTTCCAGCACCATTTGGCCCCAGCAGCGCAAAGAAATCCCCCTGCTCTACGTCGAGGGAGATGCCCTTGAGGGCTTCAGATCCGTTGGCGTAAACCTTGTGTACATCTTTGAGTGAGATGGCGATAGTCATGGGACATTCTTTAGCTAAAAAGCGCCGCTGGAGTATGTCGATTGTCACTGGGATAAGCAAATCCCGCCAAGCGTGCAGATATCACCCGGAAATCGAGCCATAAAAAAGCCCGGCGGTCACCGGGCTTCTATATTTAATCAAGAAAATGGCGTCCCCTAGGGGTTTCGAACCCCTGTTGCCGGGATGAAAACCCGGTGTCCTAGGCCTCTAGACGAAGGGGACAGATGAACAGTCTTGAACTAGCTGATTCAGGCAGCGGGGGATTCTAAGAAGCCTGGCCCGTGCAGTCAAGGGCAATTGGACAAAATAACCGGGCTAGGGCAACTAATCGCAATAGCGTGAGGCGGGTCATTGCACAGCTTCGACCAGTTTCGGTAAACTTGCGGCCGTCAATAACGAGCCGAGTGCACACGTTCTAACCCTTAATCGACGGCGAGACCGTCAGCCTGGTAGACTCTGCCTCCCCTTCTGACTCTAGCCGCTGGCTTCACTAAGCCATGGGAACTGATACTTAATCGAACACGTTTCATGCTGGCATTACTCCTCATCGCTATCACCATCGCCCTGCTCACGCTGATCGTCTACTGCCTGCACAGGTACCAGACCATGGAGGTCGAATTCAGCGCCGATCGTATACTGCCGCTACCGCCACTCGATAAAGACCTTAAGCGCCAGGGCAAACCCAGGTCTAACAGGCCTGATGTGAAAGCAACGAAACGGCGCACGCCAGCACCTACAGGGAGGCAGGCTGCCAGCGCCGACGTCCCGAATTGGCAGACACGGCTTGCCGAGTTGAAACAGGCCGGCGATAGCGCTGGCGCGCTGGCGGTTTGCGAGAGCGCGTATCCGGCCTGGGGTGCTTTTAACCAGGCTTGTATACTCATTCGCAGCCATCTAAGACTTTCTCAAAATTCGGCGAAGCAAATGGATCACGACCTCATGCGGTTGTACAGGACGGCTGCCCTGGCAGAGCTGCTGCATGATAAGTCACCCGAATTTGTTCACTTAACCGCCAGGCGGCGTCAGCGCATCGACCTAAAAACCGCCAGGCAACTGGACATGCCCTATCTGGAATTGGGCTATGCCTATCTCAGACTTATTCGCAAACAGGACATCAAGCTCATGCATTCCCTTTGGGGGCGTCCGGGCAAGCATCAAACCCCGCGACAGCTACATCGGGACTGGTGGCGTAATACCATAAGCGAACTGCTCTGAGCCTCTAACCGGGGTAGCGACTGCCTGCTACCCGATCGAGCACGAACTTGATGAGTTTGATTCTTGACCCCTGTTTTAGTCTATGACATCCTGAAGTGTTGCCGATAAAAATGTGACGGCCCGGGGATACAAAGAGACAACATCATGAGCACAGAACCGACTGCATCAGAGTCAGATGGCGGCAGTATTACTATCGATCAACAGCTTATCGAGGAAGGAACCCACCAGCTTAGCTGCGAGATTGAGGTACTGGAGGCATGGCTTGTGGAATTGGAAGAGCAGGATGCCCGGGATGCGGAGACCATCGCCATGCGTAAATCGTACGATGACATGTTGCGCAGCAGAAAAGAGATGCTAAGTTCCTTGACCAAACAGGCCGCGCGCCAGGCAGTCGCTGGCTGAGCCAGATCCCGATCGGAGCCTGTGGCCACTACGATTCAAACCAGAACCCAGCATAAATAATCAATCCCGGAAATTCCCACCCCCGCTTCCTATGCCCTTAGACAAGCCTATGTTGTCAGCAGCTCAAGCCGAAATCATGTTGTCATTACAGGCCGGCATGAACACCAGAGTCGATCCAGACTGGATTGATGCCCGTTACCCCTATCTCCGAGCGGTGGTCATCGAAGCGGCCGAGGCGATCGAGCATCACGGCTGGAAATGGTGGAAACAGCAGGACAAAGATCTGCCACAACTACAGATGGAACTCATCGACATCTGGCATTTTATTCTGTCTGAAATACTGCTAGCCAACGCGGGCGACGAGTCCGCATCAAAACAACAGCTCACCCAACTGTTGACGGCGAGCCAGCAACAGACGGGCGTCGAATTTGATGGCCGGCAAATTGAACTGCAGCAACTAGATCTGGTGAGCAAACTGGAATTGTTAATCGGCCTCGCCGCTGTCCGCCGCATTGAGATCGCGGTATTTGCGGCGATCATGGTGGACTGCGAGATGGAATGGACCGAGCTATATTGCCAGTATGTCGGCAAGAATGTGCTTAACTTCTTTCGTCAGGATCATGGCTATAAAGAAGGCAGCTACCAAAAGATCTGGCGGGGCCGGGAGGACAACGAGTACCTGGTAGAAATTATGGCAGGGCTCGATCCGGTGGAACCCGGATTCAAGGACAGTGTCTACGCCGAATTGACGAAATACTACCCGGGCTAGGGTGGCGTGAACCGCAATGCTACGCTGCGGTTACCGGTGGGACCTTACTGGTAGTACGCATTCTCCTTCACGGAATGATCCGTCACGTCTCGCACTTCCTTCAGTTGCGGTATCTGCTCCAGCAGGGCCTTTTCCACACCATCCTTGAGGGTTACATCCACCATGCCACAACCCTGACAGCCGCCTCCGAAGCGCAGCACGGCCACATCCTCTTCGAAGATTTCTTCCAGGGTGACGTTGCCACCGTGTGCGGCCAGCCCCGGATTGATTTCGTTGTAGAGCACGTAGTTAACACGATCCTCGATACTACTTTCGTCGGAGATTTTAGGCAGGCGAGAATTAGGCGCCTTGATGGTGAGCTGACCACCCATGGAATCCTTGGCAAAATCCACTACCGCATCTTCCAGAAAAGGGATACTATGCCGTTCGATGAAGGTTTGAAAACCTTCATATTGCTTCACTTCGTCGTCGGCTTTTTCTTCTCCCGGCCGACAAAATGATATGCAGGTTTCAGCTTTCGGTGAGCCTGCATCCAGTATGAAAATTCGTACCGAAATACCTTCACAATTTTGCTTCTTTAGCAGTTCTATCAGGTATTCTTGCGCGGATTCGGTGATGTTAACCATAAAACCCTCTCATAATCAGGGAACAACACCGGCTAATCATACGCTATTCGGATGAAAATTTGAATACCCGAGTGATTTACTTGGTTATTTGTCGGGTGGCGCCAGCGCTGACTTCTGCTAGAATTGCGAGCTTTTTAGCTCCGGGATACAGGCTGTAGTAATGCAAACAGTAGTAAAGCAAACAAAGGCTTCGGAACGATTGCTGAGGCAAGCGCTCACTCAACGGATTCTGCTGTTGGATGGCGCCATGGGGACGATGATCCAGGCAGAAAAGCTGTCGGATGCTGAATTTCGCGGCGACCGCTTCAATGACCATCCCCATGAATTGTCTGGCAACAACGATCTGCTGACCCTGACTCAGCCCGATGTCATCAGCAAGATTCACCGTGCCTATCTGGACGCTGGTGCGGACATCATCGAAACCAATACCTTCAACTCCACCCGCAGCTCCCAGGCTGACTACCAGCTGCAAGACATTAGCTACGAGTTAAATTTTGAGGCGACCAGGCTGGCGCGTGCGGTTTGCGACGAGGTCAACCAGATTTCACCGGAGAAACCCCGTTTCGTAGCCGGGGTGCTGGGCCCAACCAGCAAGACCACTTCCATCTCCGGCGATGTCAATGATCCTGGCTTTAGAAGTATCAGTTTCGATGAGTTAGTCGAGGACTATGGCAATTCCACGAACGGGCTAATCGACGGTGGCGCAGATATTATTCTCATTGAAACGGCATTCGACACTCTCAATGCCAAGGCCGCTATCTTCGCGCTCCAGCGCTGTTTCGAGGAGAAACAACTGAGCCTGCCCTTGATGATATCGGGCACCATAACAGATGCCAGCGGACGCACCCTGTCCGGACAAACCGTTGCTGCTTTCTGCAATTCTGTCGCTCATGCCAATCCCTTGTCTATCGGGTTTAACTGTGCGCTGGGCGCGGAACAATTGCGTCCCCACATCGAAGAGACCGCCGCCCTTGTCGACACCTATGTGTCAACGCATCCTAACGCCGGCCTGCCGAACGAGTTCGGCGCCTATGACCAGGGTGCAGAAGAAATGGCCGCCATCATCAAGGAATTTGCCAGCAGTGGCTTCGTCAACATTGTGGGCGGCTGCTGCGGCACCACCCCGGCACACATCGCCGCGGTGGCAGCGGCCGTCGCCCATATCCCGCCGCGAACGTTGCCCGTGCTAAAACCGGCATGTCGCCTTAGCGGCCTCGAAGCATTCAACATCGACGGTGATTCGCTGTTCGTGAATATAGGAGAGCGGACCAATGTCACCGGTTCCGCGCGATTCGCCCGCCTGATCAAGGAGGAGGATTTCGACGAGGCCCTGGAAGTCGCGCTCGAGCAAGTGGAAGCCGGGGCTCAAATTATAGACATCAACATGGACGAAGGCATGCTCGATTCCGAAGCCGCCATGGAGAAATTTCTAAAACTGGTGGCGTCAGAACCCGACATCAGCCGGGTCCCCCTGATGGTAGATTCGTCGAAATGGGAGATCATCGAAGCTGGCCTCAAGTGCGTGCAGGGCAAAGCCATCGTCAATTCTATTAGCTTGAAAGAAGGTGAAGAAGCCTTCCTCAGCAAGGCGGCGCTATGCCAGAAATATGGCGCGGCCGTGATCGTCATGGCCTTCGATGAGAACGGACAGGCCGATACACTGGCGAAGAAAAAAGCCATCTGCAAACGTAGCTACGATATTCTGGTGAAACAACTGAAGTTTCCAGTGGCCGATATAATTTTCGATCCCAATATCTTCGCCGTGGCGACCGGTATCGACGAACACAATAATTATGCCGTAGATTTCATCGAAAGCTGCCGCTTTATTAAGTCTAACCTGCCCGGTGCGTTAATCTCCGGTGGCGTCTCTAATGTGTCATTTTCATTTCGAGGCAATAATACCGTCAGGGAGGCGATTCATTCGGTATTCCTCTACCACGCCATCGAAGCCGGCCTGTCTATGGGAATCGTCAATGCCGGGCAGCTCGCTGTCTATGACGACATTCCTGCCGACCTGAAAACTGCCGTCGAAGATGTGGTGCTGAACCGGCACCCCAAGGCGACGGACAGGCTCATGGAAGTCGCCCTGTCATACAGTGGAATAAGCCAGTCAAAGTCGACAGAGGATCTAGCCTGGCGAGAAAAACCGGTGGCGGCTCGGCTCAGCTATGCCCTGGTGAAAGGCATTACGAAGTTCATCGAGGCAGACACCGAAGAGGCGAGGCAACAGGCGGACAAACCCATCGAAGTTATCGAGGGCCCGTTGATGAAGGGCATGGACGAGGTTGGGGACCTATTCGGCAGCGGCAAGATGTTTCTGCCCCAGGTGGTCAAGAGTGCCCGGGTAATGAAACAAGCGGTGGCCTATCTGCTGCCCTATATCGACGCCGAACAGGCTGGGGGCGAGATCAAGAGTAAGGGCAAGATTCTGCTGGCCACGGTCAAGGGCGATGTCCATGACATCGGCAAGAATATCGTCGCCGTGGTCCTGGGATGTAATAACTATGATGTCATCGACCTCGGCGTCATGGTGCCCTGTGAAAAAATATTACAGGTGGCGAAAAAAGAAAATGTGGACATCGTTGGCCTCAGCGGACTCATCACACCGTCCCTGGATGAAATGGTACACGTTGCCAGCGAGATGCAACGCCTGCAATTTGACATTCCCCTGCTGATTGGTGGGGCGACCACGTCTAAGGCCCATACCGCGGTAAAAATTGAGCAGAACTACGACAACGACAGCACCATCTACGTCCCGGACGCGTCTCGTAGTGTGACGGTTGTAAGCAAGCTCCTCAATGCCGATAAAAAGCCAGCTTATGTGCAGGATCTACGGGAAGAATACGGCGTAATCCGTGAGCGGATTGCAAAGAGGAGCAACAAGCGCGTACTGCTAAGCTATGTTGACGCCAACGAAAATCTGTTTGCTCCGGATTGGGACGCCTACTCGCCCCCTGCTCCCGACTTTCTTGGCACCCGGGTTTTCGATGACTATCCATTGGAATCATTGCTTGATTATATCGACTGGACTCCCTTCTTCATCACTTGGAGCCTGGCGGGAAAGTATCCCGCTATTCTGAAAGACGGCAAGGTCGGCGCGGCGGCGACGGAACTGTTTGCCGATGCCCAGGCCCTGCTAAAGCAAATTCTGGCAGAAAAACTCCTTAAAGCCCGCGCGGTCATTGGTTTTTGGCCAGCTAATAGCGTCGGCTGCAATGACGTTCAGCTATACCAGCCCGACGACTCCGATGAAGCCTTGGCGCGCCTGCATTTCCTGCGGCAGCAAATACCCAAGGATGTGGATTTGCCTAATTTGTGTCTCGCCGATTATGTGGCGCCGGCAACGGTGGGTTACAGAGACTACCTGGGTGCTTTCGTGGTAACCGCCGGCATCGGTGCCGATACACTGGCGGCCAAATTTGAAGCCGAACACGACGACTATTCCGCACTGCTGGTTAAAGCGCTTGCCGACAGGCTGGCCGAAGCATTCGCAGAACAGTTACACGAGCGGGTAAGAAAGGAATTCTGGGGCTATGAGCCTGTGGAGAGCCTATCCCTTGGCGACCTCATCAAGGAGAAGTACAGGGGCATCAGGCCGGCACCCGGCTATCCGGCCTGTCCGGACCATGCGGAGAAGACCACCGTGTTTGAGTTACTCCAGGCCAGCGATGCAATAGGGGTAGAACTCACCGAGAGTTTTGCGATGATGCCAGCGGCCACGGTGAGTGGCCTGTATTTTTCTCACCCGCAATCGCGCTACTTCTCGGTGGGCAAGATCAGCATGGAGCAAGTTGAAGATCTGGCCACCCGAAAAAACACCGGGCTGGCCGAGCTTACGCGCCTGCTCTCCCCAAATCTCGGGCACCTCTGAACAATGCAGTGATGCCTCAGGCTTTCAGGCGGCTTAGCAATCAAGGCAGGATCGCGCAGGAATGTATTACCTTTCAAGCGGTCCTAACGCCGAGTGCTAAGCTGCCTGAAAGCCCCGTAGGGCGAGCCCTGAAGCGCTCATTTGCGGCGTTACACTTCTTGGCAAGGACTAAGAAGGCCATTACCTGCGAAGCCTGCCTTGCAACTGAACGCTTCAGGACTCGCTGAGACATTACTGCATTGTTCAGAGGTGCCCTGAGCAGCTTTTGATCAAACATCTGCTGACAATCTCGTAACGCCTTGGTTAAAATACGGGTAACGAGCCCCGATGACGGTGACCGACTATGTATAGATACGACGGCTATGACCATCAGATGCTGAGGGACAGGGTCGCCCAGTTTCGCGATCAGACCGATCGCTTCCTCGCTGGCGAGTTGAGCGATGCGGAGTTTCTACCACTGCGTCTACAAAATGGTCTCTACATACAGCGCCTGGCGCCGATGATTAGAATTGCCATTCCCTACGGCATGCTTTCTTCCCGGCAGTTAAGAAAACTCGCCTTCATCGCCAGGCACTTCGATAAGGGCTATGCCCATCTGACCACGAGGCAGAATATACAGTACAACTGGCCGCATCTGGAAGATGTTCCAGACCTGCTGGCGCAACTGGCCGAAGTGGAGATGCACGCCATTCAGACCAGTGGCAACTGCATACGCAATACCACTACCGATCAATTTGCCGGGGTTGCGGTTGACGAGTTGGAAGATAGCAGGGCCTACTGCGAGATTATTCGTCAATGGTCCACCTTTCATCCGGAATTTGCCTACCTGCCAAGAAAGTTCAAGATTGCAGTGTGCGGCACCGCGATCGACCAGGCCGCGACCCAGGTACACGACATCGGCATCTACATAGTCCCAGGCCCTACCGGTGAAACTGGCTTCCGCATTCTCGCCGGCGGCGGACTCGGGCGCACGCCGGTAATCGGCCAGGAAATTTTTGAATTCGTCGAAAAACCACATCTACTCACAGCACTGGAGGCGATTCTACGGGTTTATAATCGGGAAGGTCGCCGCGACAACAAGTACAAGGCCAGAATCAAGATATTGGTTCGCGAGACCGGGGTCGACGTGTTCCGGGAAAAAGTGCACGAGGAATGGCGGCGCATTAAAGACTCGGCATTGACCCTGACCGACGTCGAAATCGCGCGCTGCAAGGCTTTCTTTAAAGATCCTGCCTATGCAGAATTGACAGACAAACCGGAAGCATTGACCAAGCAACTGGCAGAGGATGTGCTGTTCAGTGGCTGGCACCAGCAGAACGTGCGCGCCCACAAACGCCCCGGCTATGCGATAGTCACCGTCTGCATGAAGGAGACCGGCGTGGCGCCGGGTGATGTGACGGACCAACAGTTGGAGCATATTGCCGATTTGGCCGAGCGCTACAGTTTCGGCGAAGTACGCATCAGCCACCAGCAGAATATTATTCTTGCCGACGTCAGGCAGGAGCAGTTGGCCGAGCTCTACTGCGAATTGAAATCCCAGGCCCTGGCTAGTGCCAATCTTGGCTTGCTCACCGATATCATTTGCTGCCCCGGTGGCGATTTCTGTGCATTGGCAAACGCCAAGTCCATACCTATTGCCGAATCCATCCAACGGCATTTCCATGACCACGACGAACTCACGGACATCGGCGAAGCGAATATCAATATTTCCGGTTGCATGAATGCCTGCGGCCACCATCATGTCGGCAATATCGGCATACTGGGTGTGGACAAAAAGGGTGCCGAGTTCTACCAGATATCCCTAGGCGGTTCATCTAAAAACGTCGCCAGCCTCGGCAAGATCATGGGGCCTGCGTTCGCTCAGGAAGAAATCCCCGCTGTCATCGGCAAAATTATCGAGGTCTATAAAGTAAATCGAGAGTCCGGCGAAAAATTCATAGACACTTACAAGCGCATCGGCATGGCGCCATTCAAGGAAACCGTCTATGCCAAATCTGATTAAGGACCGGGCGATTGCAATTGATCGCTGGACGCTTCTAAAAGATGCGACCGGCCCGGAAGTACTGACTGCCATACCCGGCAAAAACCTGATCGTGCCACTGCGGTTCTGGCAGGATTATGCAATCGAACTGGAAGGATATGCCGGTGACATCGGCATCTGGCTGGACAGCGACGAGACCGTAAGCGAGATCGGTGACCTCCTCAGTGAGTTTCCGCTCATCGCCCTGAATTTTCCAGTCTTCGCCGACGGCCGCTCATACTCCAATGCCAGAGAACTCAGAGAGCGGTTCGCCTATGCCGGTGAAATCCGAGCGATCGGCGACGTCCTGCGTGACCAGCTCTATTACATGTCTCGCTGCGGCTTCGATGCCTTCAGTCTACGCCATGACCAGGATCCGGATAGATGCATTGCCGCCCTCGACGATTTCACCACCGGCTACCAAGCGACGGTGGCGGAGCCAATCCCCTTATTCAGAAGGCGCTAACAGATTATATTCTGGCTGTGTCTCATCAGCGTGGCTGCACCATAGACCGGTCATGGAACCAGATTCTCTACTCTTTTCCTTTTTCCTGATTTTTAGCGGTGCCGCGCTGGCATCGACCCTCGCCCTGTTTTTTCGACAGCCGCTACTGGTTGCCTACATCTTTATAGGGGGTCTGCTGGGTCCCTTCGGCTTAGGATACATCTCGGACCCCAGTTTGCTTACCGATATTGCGGAATTTGGCATTATTTTCCTGCTGTTTCTACTCGGACTGGACATGCAACCGAGTAAGCTTTTTCACACCCTTAAGAAAACCTTCCTCGTCACCCTGGCAAGCTCAATCGTGTTTGTCTTGCTGGGCTATAGCACCGGATTACTGTTTAATTTTTCCAACGTAGAAAGCCTGGTGATTGGCTTCGCCATGATTTTCTCCAGCACCATCATTGGTATCAAGCTGCTGCCCACGACAGTATTGCATCAGAAACACATGGGAGAGCTGATGGTTGGGATTCTGTTATTGCAGGATTTCATCGCGATCTTCTTGTTGGTGTTTCTGGATTCGGGGAATATTGAGCAATCCAGTGCCCTCAGAGTTCTCTTGGCATTTCCTCTGCTACTGGCGATCGCCTACTTCTCAACCCGTTTCATCTTGATTAAATTGATTGCGCGCTTCGATCAGTTCAAAGAATATATTTTCCTGCTGGCCATCGGTTGGTGTCTGGGATTAGCGGCACTCGCCTCTGCCATGGGTCTGTCCGCCGAAATTGGTGCCTTCATCGCTGGCGTGTCCCTCGCCACCAGTCCTATCTCACTCTTTATCGCCCTGAATCTAAAACCCCTGCGAGACTTTTTCCTGATTCTGTTTTTCTTTTCACTGGGCGCTCAATTTAACACCTCCCTACTGGGCCAGGTCATCGCCCCGGCTTTGCTGTTAGCGGCGCTGGCACTCAGTGTGAAACCGGTGGTCTTCCACTTTCTGCTGCGACGCTTCAGCGAGAGAAACAGGCTGGCCTGGGATGCGGGTTTAAGGCTGGGACAGATAAGCGAATTTTCTCTATTGATCGCCTTCGTCGCCACCCAATCGGGGATGATTGGAGAGACGGCTTCGCTGGTGATTCAAGCGGCTGCAATAATGACCTTCCTGGTCTCTTCCTATGTCGTCGTGATGTTTTGTCCAACACCCATCGCCAGTAATCCAAAACTGCGACGAGATTAAACAGAGCATCGATCGGGATAACCGAAAAGAGTATTACCACCGGTTCTACCCAATCGGAGGTTCCCTAGTTCAGATTCAGCAGGTAACGCCCCACCGCTTCACCCTTTAACACCTTGCCCAGGTTGGCTTCCAGTTCTGAAAAATCTATTTCCTTATAAATTGTATCGAGATTTTCCAGCTTCCACTCACGGGCCAATTTATTCCAGATATCCGCCTTCGTCTGTGCCGATAATTCCACCGAGTCGACGCCGAGCAAATTCACGCCTCTGAGAATAAAAGGCAGCACGGTGCCTTGCAAAGCGGGCGACTGCACGAGACCACAGCAGGCGACACTACCTCCATAGTTTATGGATTTGATCACGTTGAACAAGGTGTCGCCGCCAACCACGTCGATAGCGCCCGCCCATTGCGGTTTCAATAACGGCCTGGAGTTCACTTCGGCGAGACTGTTTCTGTCAATTATCAGCGCCGCTCCCAATTGCTCGAGAAACGGGTGGGAGGAGCGCTTGCCGGTGCTGGCGACCACTGTGAATCCGAGCTTATGCAAGAGCGCCACAGCGACACTGCCCACGCCCCCGGTCGCACCCGTCACCAACACGCTACCGCTTGCCGGTGTCAAGCCGTTGACGAGGAGCTTTTCGACACATAGCGCAGCGGTAAATCCGGCGGTGCCGAGAATCATTGCCTGTTTCAGGCTCATCGCCTCGGGACAGTTGATTACCCAGTTCCCAGGCACCCGGATAAGCTGACCAAATCCACCAGACGTATTCATTCCCAGGTCGTAGCCGGTAACAATGACTTCATCGCCTTCGGCAAAATCCGGGCTCGTACTCATCACTACCTTGCCAGCCGCATCGATACCCGGCGTATGGGGATAGGATCGCGTCACCGCCTTGTTGCCGCTTGCCGACAGAGCATCTTTATAGTTCAGGGATGAATACTGCACACGAATAAGCACATCACCTTCCGGTAATTCTGCGAGATCGCGTTCCGTAACACTTGCCTGAAATTGCTTTCCCGCTACTTCTTCTACTAGCAATGCTTTAAATTTTTGCAAGGATCTAATCCACCCAGTTAAATAGAAACGTATTATTGATAATCGTTAATTCTCGATTTATTGGTCCAGTTCATAAGTATCTTCTCTACTACTCCCGGTATGGCCGAACTCAACTTGTCCTGAATAGATTTTTTTAAGTCGAATTCCACCTCGAATACATCTGAGGTTTCACAGGCAGCCAGAATACACTCATCGCTGGTTTTGATCTCATCAACCATATAACGCTCCTTTGCCTGCATACCCACCCAGGTTTCACCGGTAGAAATCTTGTCTATGTCGACACTGGGGCGGTGGTCCTTTACCCACTGCTTAAATATACCGTGTATCGTCTCCACATCTTCCTGCACCTTAGCCTTGCCCTTCTCCGTTATCTCACCGAAGGTAGTCAGGGTACGCTTGAACTCTCCCGCGCTGATAATCTCATAGTCGACATCGTTCTTTTTCAGGACTCGATGAAAGTTAGGCAACTGCACCAGCACGCCAATAGACCCGATGATGGCAAATGGCGCCGAAACCAATTTATCCGCCAGGCAGGCCATCATATAACCTCCGCTGGCCGCGACCTTATCGACACAAATTGTCAACGGGATGCCGGCGTTTTTTATTCTTAACAACTGAGATGAAGCCAAGCCATAGGCATGTACCATGCCACCAGGACTCTCCAGCCTCAGGATTACTTCGTCGTCCGTTTCCGCCAGAGTGAGAATCGCTGTTATCTCTTCACGCAATGTGGTCACCGCTTCGGCAGCCATATCGCCCTTGAAATTCAGCACATAGCTGCGTTTTTTCCGATCACCGACAGCGCCTGAATCTGATTCCGAGCTTTTTTCGGCCCGTTGTCTCTGCTTTTCTTCTTCCCTGGCTTGTTTAAGTTCCGCCTTGGCTGCCTTCTTTTCCTGTTTGTGAATTTTCTTCAGTTGATCCTTGTCCAGTACAGAATGCCGCAAAATTTCTCGCATGTCGTCGAAGTGGTCATTCAGAGGGGTGACCCTGATGGTGCCTTTTCTGCCAATTTTTTTCTGTCGACTTCCGCTGGCCACAATCGCACCTAGCACGATGATGATTGCTACGACGATTGTCGCCACCTTGGCGAAGAACATCCCGTACTGGATTAAATATTCCAAGGGTCTTACTCCTGTAACTAATAATAAGGACTGTGAATCCTGTCCTCAGCTATTGGTTCCAAACTGGTGCTGTTTGACATGATTTACAAAGGTTTGAATCAATTCTCCGGCTACACTGATAGCGGGCGATGGTACCTTCGGCAGCGAATATACGTCATACCAATGCGCCTCTTCTATCTCCTCGGGTGCCACCACGATCTCCCCCGCCTTGTAATCGGCAATAAAGCCCAGCATTAACTGTGACGGGAAAGGCCAAGACTGGCTCTTGATGTAACGGATATTCTCGACCTCTATGCCCACTTCTTCTTTGACTTCCCGCACCACAGTTTGTTCTGGAGTCTCACCTACTTCTATAAAACCTGCAAGACAACTAAAAAATCCAGATTTAAACCTGGCGCTGCGAGCGAGTAGTAATTGATCCCCCCTCACCACCAGCATGATTGCACAGGGATTGATGCGGGGAAAATACTGCCGACTACAGACCGTGCATTGAACCGCTCTTACAGATTTGTGTTGAGTGGTCGGCGCGCCACAAGCGCCGCAGTACCTGTGTGCAGTATACCAATCCAGAATCTGGCTGGCCTTACCGGCAAGGGTCAGGGCAAGTTCGCCGCGCTCAAATAGTAAGCTGCGTAAAGAACGGTTTTCTGCCCGCAGTAACTTAGCCGGGTTTTCCCTGATATGCACTGCAATAAACGTCGTTGCCGGGCCTTCTTCGAGCAAGAACAGCTCGGCGCCAATAGACAATACGGCGTCTATTTCCGATTTTTCCCAGACGAATTCATTACCTCGGACCACGATCTGATTATCATAAATCAGGACGAATCGGTCCGTCTCTAACAGCTCGTCGAATGTTGGAAAATAGCCGCGTTGAACCATGAGCCTTAAGGAACCTCTGATTAACTTAGCCTACCCCGATCGCGATGCCCAGCGCAGGGGAAGCAATAATCCATGGGCGAGTTGAGGAACGCATTGCAGGGGTCAGTGCTGGTGGCTTGCGCGCCACAGCACAGCTGCAGCGCGCTTACCCGAATTAAGTCAGAGGTTCGGCGAAGAAATCGAAGAAAAAATACATGACGACTGTACAGGCCATCAAGGTCAGCAGCATCACCGGCAATCCCTTCCTGAACCACAGGCCAGGAGTAATCGCCAGGCTTGGATCGCCGGCATCTTTCGCCATCTTTTCGGAGATGGTGACGATGAAGACATTGGCGGTAGAGCCCAGATGCGTGCCGTTACCCCCCATGCCCACTCCCGCAGCCAATCCCCACCACAGAGGCGTCACATTGATTCCCTGCGCCTCCATTCCCAGGATGATAGGAATCATGGCGGCGGTGAAAGGTATATTGTCGATTGCTGCCGACATCACCGCCGACACCCACATCAAGATAAGAGTCGCCTTGAGTAGATCGCTCTCCACATAAGGCACGATGAAGGTGCCCAGATATTCGAGAAACTGACTGTGCTCTACCCCACCGACAATGATGAACAAGGAGATAAAAAACATCAGCAGGGCTAATTCCGTATGGGCGAACGCCTCTTCCATATCGATGTCTTTGCCTATGAACACCAATGCCGTCAACCCCAGGGCGGTCACAAACCAAGGCTCCCACCCTAGTCTTCCATGCATGATGAAGCCGATGACCATAACCCCCAGTACCGCCAGGGAGGCATACCAGGTTTTCGGGTCCGACAGGGGGGCTCGATCGGAGATGTCCAACTCATGGGGAGTGACCGAGAGCTCTTCCTTGAACAGGTAGCGAAGAAAAAATACGATGATGATCCAGGCGACAAAAACCATGCCCCCCATGTGAATGACAAAGTCATTAAAATTGATGCCAGCGGCTGAGCCGATCATCAGATTTGGTGGGTCACCCACCAGTGTCGCCACACCACCGGTGTCGGACAGCAGCGCGGCCGCCAACAAAAATGGAATCGCACTGACACGTAAAGATTGACAGATGAGGATAATCAGCGGCCCAAATATCACCACAGTAGTGACATTATCCAATAGCAGGGAAAGCACCGTGACCAGCGTTCCCATCAACACCATGAGCAGAAATAACCGACCCTTGCTGTAATCGGCGATGGCGTACGCAAGTTGTTGAAAGCCGCCGGTAGGTATCATGATGGCAACGATGGTCATCATGCCACCTAACAGGAAGACGACATTCCAGTCTATTGCGTCTTTAGCCCCCTCAATATCATAAAAACCGTAAATCTGGCCGGCGACTATCATCACGGCGGCACCGGCCATACCGCACTTCACTCGGTGAATACCATGAATGCCTTCGGTAAATATGGCGACAAATGTGAGAACCAATATCACAGCGGAAATCAGCATATTGGTATTCCAGACAATCTCTTCCATACGTCTAATTCCTCATCAAGTTTTGCGGCTGTTGTTGCGGCGATGGCCGCCAAAGCTACGCGGCGCTTTTAAGCTAATGTACTTCAGTTCTCTGTATTTATTGAATTTTTGGTGAAACTGACTGGCTCAAAAGCGCTAGATATTATAGCTTATGCCTGACCTATTCAAGATAAACCGGTCAGATCAAGTGTCCGGCGAAGGTCTGACTTGCTGGCACTGGCAGGCGCCTCAGTTGGTATCGAGATCCAGCCAGAGGCAACCCTGCTCGCTGCTCTTTTCGATTTCCTGCAGTCGATCCTGATGTGTCCGCAACTCATCGGTCCCGGCCACAATAACGCGAAGCGGCGTCCGCTGCGGATCGAACTTTCTGGCCCGGCGGCGGCGCTTCAGGACTTCTTCGGACTCGTCCTGCAGCGACAGGCTGGACTGGCCGCTGGTCATCATCAGATAGACATCGGCCAGTATCTCCGCATCCAGGAGCGCGCCGTGAAGCTCCCGTTGGGTGTTATCCACGTCGTAGCGTTTACACAGGGCATCGAGGCTATTGCGCTGCCCGGGATGCTTCGCTCTAGCCAACACCAAGGTATCCAGCACCTGGCACAGATCTTCCATCGGGCCGTTGCCAGCATTCGATAACCGCAACTCATTGTTGAGAAATCCGATATCGAAGGGCGCATTGTGAATAAGCAATTCGGCGCCACGGACAAAATCAATGAATTCGGCCTCCACCTGTGCAAAGACAGGCTTGTCGGCAAGAAATTCATTGCTGATACCATGCACTTCCATGGCGGCGATATCGACCTCTCGCTCGGGATTGAGATAACACTGATAGTGATTGCCGGTGGGTTTCCGATCCTCCAGCTCTACGCAGCCGATCTCGATAATCCGGTGGCCTTGCAGCGGATCCAGTCCAGTGGTTTCGGTATCGAGGATTATCTGTCGCATGAATTCATCCCTGGGGTTTCTTGATCGCCGAGCTGAGGAATCAGAGGTCCATCTCGTCGATGCCGCGATTGGCGAGCTGATCGGCAATTTCGTTTTCGGGGTGGCCACTGTGACCCTTCACCCAATGCCACTCAATTTGGTGCAACTCGACGAGTGCGTCAAGCCGTTTCCATAATTCCACATTAAGAACAGGCTTCCTGTTAGCGGTTTTCCAGTTTTTCTGCTTCCAGTTACTCACCCATTCGGTGATGCCAGTTAACACGTACTTGGAATCGGTGGTAATTCGCACGCTGCAAGATTTGGTAAGCGCCTCCAGGCCTTTGATTGCCGCGGTCAGTTCCATGCGATTATTGGTTGTCATCGCCTCGCCACCAAATAGAGACTTTTCAACGCCTCCATAGCGTAGCAGAACCCCCCAACCGCCTATGCCTGGATTTCCGCGGCAGGCGCCATCTGTGAACATTTCAACTACTTGTTGCATGGATGATTCTCGCTACCAGGGATCGGTTTCGGATTTTGTTTTGGCTAATGGATTGCCGCTAATGAATTCTAGCGCGGACGTTTTCCGCCGCCGGTATGGCTGTGACCCGACTCCGCAATGATCGCCACTTTGGCAAGATTGGCGTTAAAGGAATGCGCTGTTTGACACAGAGTATAAAATACGCACCCCCTAACGGGCTCTTGATCGAGGTAGCAAATTTTTCGATGTTATCGGCGTAGCGCAGCAGTCGTGAAAAATTAAGCGGCAGGAAATGCACGCCGTAATCCACGGATTCGATGTGTAAATCCAGCAACCGCAGCCAATCGCTGATGCGCCTGCGGGAAATAAATCGCCCGCGCCAGGGAATGTTGATCTTGCGTTTGAAAAGTTTCCACAGCCCCCAGTGGCTCATGGGGTTGAAGCCTACGATCAGCATCTGCCCCCCGGGACGTAATACGCGAGTCACTTCTCTCAGCAAGCGGTGGCTGTCATCGGTAAAATCGAGAGCATGATGTAAAACCACGACATCGATACTGTCGTTTGCCAAGGGTAACTCCTCGTTATTTGCCACTGGTTGCGTCGATCCCGGGCGATGTACCGGGACGAAGCTTATCTTATGCCCAACCGGGCTGTCCCCGATCAGAGACACTTCATTATTGCAGCCGACCTGAAGGATATGATATCCGAACAAGCGGCTGATGATCGGCGTCACCAGGGCCTGTTCGGCCCGCAATACCGCTATACCCTGTGGCGACTGGAACCATCGACCCACCAGTTCACTCAGCGGGTCGGAGTCCGGCGCACCCCGAAGCAGCCGTCTTCGAGCTTCGTGTTTAGACAGTAAGTTCATGCGCTTTGCCCGGACTCTCATTTATCTGCCAGCAGACCAGGATTTAACCATCTTTATCCAATCAATACACTCTCAGCCGAGTTTCGACGACGCCGAAATACGTTTGAGGCCGCCCAGAGACATTGCGTGCTGAATCAGAGGCGCCCCGCTGCCTTTTTGGCTTGTATTAAAGACAGGTCACTATATCATGTCGGATTTGTGGCAAATAAGAGCGACGATGACAAGGTGCGGGCTTAGCAGCTTCAAAGGCGAATCCAGTGCCACATCGGGTTCGGCATTGAATCGCAGCACGGGAATTCAGCCTGGTCCTGAACCAGTTACATTGTTCGCAACAGCGAGAGGCCGGAAAGGCGGTTTCTGAAATCCTCGTTGTATTTTATGCATCAATTCAATCCTCCCCTAATTCGAAACCTGTGCCTGTCAGTCTGCATCGGCACCCTTCTCGCCTGCCAGACCATGCCGGAAAATACCCGCGATACGGCGGCAGTCGTTGCCGTGGCGGCACCGAATAAGACCGCGGCCACGACCGTCACTGACCTTACCGTCACTACAATTAACATCGCCACAGCCGTGGCTGCGAGCTACGATGATCTGTGGCGCCGCATGCAGGCCGGATTTCAACTTCGGGATGACTATGCCCAGGCAGAAGTGGTGTCACGGCTGCAATACTACACCGACAATCAACGCTATTTTGATCTCGTTAGCGAGCGGGCGGCGCCGTTTCTCTACTGGATTGTGGAGGAGGTGGATCGCCGTCACCTGCCCCAGGAATTGGCCCTGGTGCCGATCGTAGAAAGCACTTTTAACCCCAATGCCTATTCCGGTGAACACGCGGTGGGTCTATGGCAATTTGTGGGCGCTACCGGGAAGAGTTTCGGACTACAGCAGGATTGGTGGTACGACGCCAGGAGAGAACCACGGGCCGCTACCATCGCGGCACTGGATTATTTACAAATTCTCTATGGCCAGTTCAACGAGAACTGGATGCTGGCGCTGGCCGCGTACAACACCGGCGACAGCAATCTGCGCAGGGCAATAAGAAAGAGTGGCCAGGGGACTGGAATCATCGACTTTTGGAACCTGCCCCTCCCCCGCGAAACCCACGCCCACGTCGCCAAGATTCTCGCCCGGGCCAAAATTATTTCCGACAGCGAAGCTTATGGAATCAAATTACGCCGGATTCCAAACTCTGCGGCGCTGTCGTCGGTGGAAATCGGAGCCCAAATCGATATCGCCCAAGCGGCAAAATTGGCACAGATTGGCTATGCCGAGCTGCGGGCATTGAATCCGGGCTATCTGCAGTGGGCTACCCATCCGGATCATCCCCAGACCCTTCTATTGCCGGCCGAGAACGCCGAGGCGCTCCTGGCCGGATTACAGACACTGGACCGGAGCCAACTGGTGAGCTGGGATCGTTATCAGATTGCAGCAGGAGACACCCTGGGTGCTATCGCCCGCAAACTGGGGACCCGGGTCGACATCTTGCAAACGGTTAACCAACTTCGGGGCAGTCAGATCATTGCGGGAAGGTCTCTCCTGATTCCCCGCCTCGACAAGCTCGGCAGCGATCTCTCACTTTCCAGTATTCTCCCACCCCAAAGCCGGCGCACACCCGTGGCTTTACCCGCCAGCCACAGGGTAAGACGGGGCGATAATTTATGGAGCATAGCGAGGCGATACGACCTGAGATCCAAAAATATCGCCCGCTGGAATCAGATAGAGCTAGATTCCATATTGCGACTTGGACAAATTCTGCAGTTAGGATCATCGGAGCGTAATTAATCATGACAGAGTCTGCCCTCAATCGTACCGGCACCGGCGAATTCCTTGGACACCCCACCGGCCTGGTGGTTTGCTTCCTCACCGAGATGTGGGAGCGCTTCAGCTACTACGGCATGCGTGCCCTACTGATCTTTTATCTTACCCAGCACTTCCTGTTTACGGATGGGACCGCAGCCGGAATCTACGGTGCCTATATCTCCCTGGTGTATATAACGCCTGTCATAGGAGGTATGGTCGCCGACCGCTACCTGGGGGCCTCTAAGGCCGTGATTCTGGGCGCCCTGCTTCTGGTCGCCGGCCACGCGGGTATGGCGATCGAAGGGGCGCAGGCCATAGAGGTCACCGTCCGCGGTCAGATCGAGGTGCAGCGGGACCCGTTCTACCTGCAGCTGTTCTACCTGTCCCTGGCTCTCATTATCATGGGAGTGGGTTTCCTTAAAGCAAATATATCGACTCTGGTTGGTTCCATGTATGAACGCAAGGACCCCAGAAGGGATGGGGCCTTTACCCTGTTTTATATGGGTATCAATCTGGGATCCTTTCTCGGCGCTATCGCCTGTGGATTTCTATTGCAGTACAAGGGCTTTAGTTGGGGATTCGGTGCTGCTGGCGTCGGCATGCTGGCGGGACTCGTGGTATTTCTACGTGGACGCCATTTGTTTGGTGATGCGGGTCTGCCCGCTAATCCCGCCTTATTGTCACGGAATATCGGTTTCGGGCTTAACCGCGAAATTCTGGTCTATGCACTTTCCCTGCTTGGCGTGCTGGTATTCTGGCAACTGATTCAATATCGCACAGTAGTAGGGGGCATTCTCAGCCTGTCCCTGGTTTCCATGACAGCCATCGTTATTGGCTACGCCTTCACGAAATGCGAACGTGAAGACAGGAACAGGATGATCGTCTGCCTGTTCTTGATGAGTTATCAGATTATTTTCTGGGGCCTGTTTGAGCAGACCGGCAGCTCACTCAATCTGATGACCGATAGGAACGTAGATCGCATCGTCTTTGGTTTCGAAATTCCCGCCGCCGCTTTTCAGTCGGTGAATGCCTTCTTCATCATTACTCTTGCACCGATCTTCAGTGCGCTCTGGTTATACCTTGCTCGTCGCGGCTGGGAGCCTTCCACGCCAATGAAATTTGCACTGTCGTTGATACAACTGGGGCTGGGCTTCCTGTTCCTGGTCTATGGCGCATCCCTGGCCACCGACCCTACCCAAGTGGCACTGGTGTGGCTGGTGTTGTTGTACCTGCTGCACACCACCGGTGAGCTCTGCATCTCGCCGGTAGGCCTGTCGATGACCACAAAATTATCGGCACCAAAGGTTGTGGGCATGATGATGGGATGCTGGTTTCTTGCTTCAGCCGCCGGCAACTATGTGTCGGGGACGATTGCCGCGATGACCGGTTCAGACACGGTTGGGGGCGAGGTTGTCGACCCCGGGGCGGCGCTGACTACCTACATGGAAGTCTACAGTACCGCTGGCTGGTATAGCATCGGTGCCGGCGTGCTGTGCATCGCGCTGGTACCCTTGTTGAAATACTTTATGCATGGCATCAAATAGCGCAGCAGCCGGGCGCGACGAACTATGTGTTTCCCCGGCTAAATTCTTAGCCGTTCACCACGGGAAAATAGTTTTTGTTTGCAGTAAAATAAGGCCTCTTTCGACAACGTTTCTGTGGGATTGAAATATGGGTTTTTTAGCAGGTAAGCGTGTATTAATTTTGGGAGTGGCGAGTAAACTCTCTATTGCCTCGGGTATCGCTGCGGCCATGCATAGAGAGGGCGCCGAGCTCGCCTTTACCTATCAGAACGAAAGACTCAAGGACCGGGTCCTGAAATTTGCCGAATCCTGGGGCTCGGATCTTGTCTATCCCTGTGACGTTACCAAGGATGAGGAAATTCAGGCCTTATTTTCGTCGCTGTCCACAAACTGGGACGGCCTAGATGGCCTGGTTCACTGTCTGGCATATGCCCCGGCCAATGAACTGGATGGCAACTATGTCGATGTGACCACTCGCGAGGGCTTTCTGATGGCCCACGAGATCAGCTCCTATAGCTTCGTGGCGCTGGCACAGGCCGCCAGATCACTTATGGACGGCCGCAATGGCTCTCTGCTGACGCTCAGCTATCTGGGGGCAATACGCAGCCTGCCAAATTACAACGTGATGGGATTGGCCAAGGCGAGTCTAGAGGCGAATGTGCGCTATATGGCTGCCAGCTTGGGGCCGACCGGGACGCGGGTCAATGCCATTTCTGCCGGCCCCATAAGAACGCTGGCGGCTGCGGGAATCAAGAGTTTTCGCAAGATGCTACAACACAATGCCGGGCAAACACCGCTGCGTCGCAACATCACTATCGAGGAAGTGGGCAACGCAGCAAGCTTTCTCTGTTCCGACCTGGCCTCCGGGATCAGCGGAGAAATTTTGTATGTCGATGGCGGCTTCAACACCACCGCGATGGGATCTCTGAATCAAGCGGAGACAGATTAGCACCGCTCACACTCGCCATCGAGCACTGATTAAACATTCAAAGTCTCGGCCTTAGAGCGGCCGGTATCCACCTAGAATGTGTCGAAGATGGTGGTAGATTGCTGGATATCCGCAGTCTCTCGTAAGTTAGCGACGAAGGCCTGAAAATCACTGGAACCCAAATCTGTCAGTACGGCATTGGTCATCGAATTTCGTTCTTCTTCTTGCAGGGATTCCAGGGACCCCGGGTTCACCTTAGTTAGTTCGATAAGCACGAAGGTGCTATTGTCGAGAGTCATATCGGCCCGTTCTGGGCCATCCTGTGGCGTCCTCATGGCAAAGACCTGTTGCAGTATTTGCCTGTTAATATTGAAGGCGACTCTCGCCGCAGCTTCTTCCTCAATCCACTCGAGTTCGTTACTCGCCAACACCTCGTCCAGGCCCGCGCCAGTCTCAATGGCGCTCAGGATTTCATCACCGAGGGCCTGCACCGCGTCTCTTTCCATCTCGGTACGTAACAGGACTGCAATCTCAGGTTCTACTTCACTCAGTACTCGAATGCTGGATTCATTAAGTTGCTTAACCCTCAGCACTACACTCTTGCTGTCGTCTAATTCCAATACCTCACTGTTATTGCCTTCCAGCAAAACGTCATCGGAGAATGCCGCCGCAATCACCGCCTGATTGGAAAAAATACCGCCGCCGCCGCTGCGACCGAAGGCCTCACTTTCCAGGACTTCCAGCTCCAGGTCTGCGGCGATCGTCTGTAAATCACCGGTTTCAAACGCAAGATTGGACAGGTCTTCCAGACGCTCGACGTAGATGAGGGCCACTTGAGCGCTCTTGAACTCCCGCTCTATTCTGGCGGAAACTTCCTCGTAGGATTGAAATTCATTTTCGGAATCTTCGGTGAGCTTGACGATGTGAACTCCAAACTCGGTCACAAGCGGTGCAGATATCTCATCGAGCGCCATGCTGTCCAATGCAGTTTCGATTTCTGCCGGGAACGCGCTGCCGTCGGTATAGCCGATATCACCGCCCTCTTGCGCCGATACCACATCGCTGGAAAGTTCCAATGCTACTAGGGCGAAATCCTCGCCGTCGACGATGCGCTGCCGGGCCTGTGCAGCCTGCTGCAGGGCTTGCTGTTGCGATCGATCGCCACCTACTTCGAACAGGATATGTGAGGCTCGCTTCTCGGCCGAACCTTCGAAGGCGTCGCGCTCCTGATCGTACTGGGCTAATAGTTCGTCTCCGCCTACTTCGATTGCGGCGGCGATCGCCAGCTGATCCAGCAGCACGTAACTCACCACTACCGTCTCTTCTTCGACGAAATTCGACTGGTTGTCATCGTAGTAGGATTGAATTTCGTCATCGCCAATCGCCATACCCAGCGTCCTGGTGCCCATGGGTATGGACAGATATTTAAAATCGCGAGTCTGTGCCGACAGTTCTGCCAGCCGTTTCAATTCGGATTCGGTGATAAAATTTGAACTCGAATAGGCACTCGCCACCTGCGACAGCAGCATCTGCTGGCGCAAGAGTTGGCGATAAGTTGGCACGCTATAGCCCTGACTGGCCATGGTTCGAATCGCTAGGTCTGAATCGAACTCGCCATTCAGCTGAAATTGAGGGGTCTGAATAATTGCACGGTCGATGTGATCGCTGGAGATGCTCATATTGGCATTCTCTGCCGACTGCCGCAACACCGTCTCTTCTATCAGCTGGCTCAATGCAATTTGTTGCAACAGACCTTGATCAAGGGAATCGATCCCGGCACCAATCGAGTTAATCAGCGACTGGGTACTGAACTGTAATTGGGCTTCGCTAATCTCCTCGCCGTTAACTTCTGCCACTGACGGCGCGCTGGTAAGTCCGCCGATGATGGAGTCAACGCCGAACAGCGCAAATACCGCTATAATGAGACCGATGATGACCTTAGCGACGATGCCCTGTGAATTGTCTCGAATATCTTGCAACATGATTGTCTATCACCTTCCTCAGGCCAGAAAAAAAAATGGTAGTATCATTGCCCGCTTTGGTACTACTCAAACTGACTCGATAAAAAAATAAGCAAAACCAAAAAGGCGCATCAAACCAGATGCGCCCCTGAATGTCGATGCCAGACTCGTCGAAGACGAGTGCATCAAATGAACCAATAAGCATCTATGACCTAATTGCTAGCCACCTAATGTCAGCTATAATTATCCAAATTTACCTGATGCAAACTGCTACCCAACGTTACCACTCCTGTAACATTATCCCAGAGCAGCAGTTTTCGAATTGGTTTTAAAACGACTTAAGCCAGCGTATAAACTGAATCCTTAAGCGTATTAACTGAATCCTTAAGCGCTTTACCTGCCTTAAAACTAGGCACCTTCGCCGCTTTAATTTGAATCGGCTCACCGGTTTGAGGATTACGACCAATACGCGCCGCTCTATGTTTCGTTGCGAAGGTACCAAATCCTACCAGCACCACGGGTTCTTCTTTCGTTAACGAATCTGTAATAGCATCGATCATCGCATCAATTGCCCGACCCGCAGCAGCTTTTGGAAGGTCCGCACTGGCAGCAACAGCATCTACTAATTCTGATTTATTCACGTTATCCCCTTTTTATTTGTGTAAAGTTTCTATCGATGAATGCTCAAATTTTGTACAGACACAAAATATCTTTCGATGATTTTAGTACAAAATTATAGGGCAGTGATTGGAACGATATTGATTCCCCAAGTTTGTCTTATACCTGCTGTATGACCGAGTCTTTATACCAATAGCAAGAAAGCCATGTCAACCGAAAACACTCGGTTTCAGTGGGTATTTATGTGTTTCTTGTCACCAATTTTATCAATATCTTCCTGCTTCGCTTCTTTTTCCTGTTTCTGGTTTTCATCACTACTTAACGGAGTCGGTTGATATTGCAGTGCGTGTTCTAAGACCTGATCGATCCAGCGCACTGGAACTATTTCCAAATCGGCTTTTATATTATCTGGAATCTCAATTAAGTCTCTTTCGTTGTCGGCTGGAATGATTACAGTTTTAATGTTTCCGCGATGGGCTGCCAACAATTTTTCCTTGAGCCCGCCAATTTTTAACACCTGTCCTCGCAATGTAATTTCCCCGGTCATTGCCACATCGAACCTCACTGGAATTGCGGTTAGTGCAGACACAAGGGCTGTACACATACCGACACCTGCACTGGGTCCATCTTTAGGCGTGGCTCCTTCAGGGACATGAATATGCAAATCAAAATTTTCATGAAAGCTTGTTCGCAGACCCAGGGACTGGGCCCGACTCCGCACCACGGTGATGGCTGCCTGTATCGACTCCTGCATCACATCACCCAGGGAACCGGTCATGATCGTCTTGCCCTTGCCGGTCACAGCAATCGCCTCGATGGTCAGTAATTCGCCACCGACCTGGGTCCAGGCCAGACCGTTAACCTGACCAATGATGTTTTCCTCTTCCGCCTTGCCGAAATCGTACTTCCGAACACCGGAATATTTTTCCAGCTGCTCGCAGGAGAGGGTAATAGGCTTTGGTTTCTTGGTGTCGGTGTTCGCCTTGACAACTTTGCGGCAAATCTTGGCGATTTCTCTTTCCAGGCCTCGAACCCCAGCCTCCCGGGTATAGTAACGGATCATATCTCGAATCGGCCCTTCTTCGAACTTCAGTTCATCATCGGCCAGGCCATTATTTTCCTTCTGTTTTGGTACCAGATAACGTTCCGCGATATTCAACTTTTCTTCTTCTGTATAGCCTGGCAGGCGAATCACTTCCATGCGGTCTAACAAGGCATCCGGGATGTTCATACTGTTTGAAGTACAGACAAACATCACTTCCGAGAGGTCGTAGTCTACTTCGAGATAGTGATCGTTGAAGCGATTGTTTTGTTCGGGATCCAAAACTTCTAACAAGGCGGAAGCTGGATCACCCCGGTTATCCATACCCATTTTGTCAATTTCGTCTAACAGGAACAGTGGATTTCTCACTCCTACCTTGGATAATTTTTGTAATAACTTACCCGGCAGTGAGCCAATATAAGTGCGACGGTGGCCGCGAATCTCCGCCTCATCTCTGACACCGCCAAGCGCCATGCGCACAAATTTGCGATTGGTAGCACGGGCGATCGATTCACCCAGGGATGTCTTACCCACACCGGGAGGACCGACGAGACACAAGATCGGACCCTTGAGTTTCTTTACCCGCTTCTGTACCGCCAGATATTCCAGGATTCGCTCTTTTACTTCTTTTAAGCCATAGTGGTCAGCCTCAAGAATTTCTTCCGCCTTGGTCAGATCCAGCCTGACCTTGCTGCGTTTCTTCCAGGGAATACCAGTTAACCAATCGAGATAGGTTCTTACCACCGATGCTTCTGAGGACATGGGTGACATCAGTTTGAGTTTATTTAACTCAGATAAGGCTTTCGCTTTTGCATCCTTTGGCATACCGGCGGCGTCGATGCGCTGCATTATTTCTTCTGCCTCGTTGGGCACATCTTCCAGCTCACCCATTTCCTTCTGAATGGCCTTCATCTGTTCATTCAGATAGTACTCGCGCTGGCTTTTTTCCATCTGTTTTTTGACCCGGCCGCGAATGCGTTTCTCGACCTGAAACAGATCGATCTCGGATTCGATAAGCGCCATAAGATGTCCTATACGCGTCTTCAATCCCGCTAATTCCAGTAGGTTTTGTTTCTCCTGCAGCTGCAAGGCCATGTGTGAAGCGATGGTATCCACTAGGCGCCCAGGCTCATCGATGCTGGCGATAGAAGTCATCACCTCCGGAGGGATTTTTTTACTTAACTGCACGTATTGGTCGAACTGAGACAATAGGGATCGTATTAACACCGCCGATTCCTTATCCGGAATCGCTTCCTGCGGCAACAAGGTAGTTTCAGCCTTATAGTAATCGTCATCGAAGGAGATATTCCTGATGCTGGCACGATCCAGGCCTTCGACCAGCACCTTCACGGTGCCATCGGGCAATCTGATTAATTGCAAGATGGTAGATATGGTCCCGATCTTGAACAGATCGCGAAGTCCGGGTTCATCTTCCGATGCGCTCTTTTGCGCAACCAGCAAGACCTGCTTGTCGCTGGCCATGGCGATCTCCAGCGCCTTGATAGACTTCGGCCGGCCCACAAACAGAGGTTGCACAATTTGAGGGTAAACCACCACGTCCCGCAGTGGCAGCAGGGGCAATGTGGTCTTACTGCTAAGATCCGTAGACACGCTCATAGACTACTCTTGGAAATGAATGATGTTCTTCTTTGTAAGTGTAGCTACACACTGGGAAGCTAAGGAGCCTCTGAATACGTATTCAGTGTCTCTCCGAGTCCAAGATGGAGCCAGGGACTCAGAATATCAAGGTCCGGGCACAGAATTATTCGTCGGCGGCCGACTTGCTCTGCTGCTCGATATTTTCGTACATGAGCAGGGGCTCGGAATCACCCTCTATAACGGCGGCATCGATTATAACCTTGCTTACATTCTCCAGGGACGGAATCTTGTACATGGTATCCAACAGTACTAGTTCCATGATCGAGCGCAAACCCCTGGCCCCGGTCTTTCGTTCCTGTGCCTTGCCTGCGATAGCGGTCAGGGCGTCCTCCCTGAATTGAATATCCACACCTTCCATCTCGAAAAGCTTGATGTATTGTTTGGTGAGGGAATTTTTCGGCTCCCGAATGATGCGGACCAGCGCATCCAGGTCCAATTCATCCAGGGTAGCTATTATTGGCAGGCGACCCACGAACTCCGGAATCAGACCATACTTGACCAAATCTTCCGGCTCCACATCGCGCAGGGTGTCACCGACCTGTTTTTCCGATTCCTTGCCCCGAACCTCTGCGGTAAACCCGATTCCACTCTTGTCGGAACGGTCTCGAATAATTTTCTCCAGACCGGCAAAAGCGCCACCGCAAATAAACAATATATCCGAGGTGTCGACCTGCAGGAATTCCTGCTGAGGATGCTTGCGCCCACCCTGTGGTGGCACCGACGCCACCGTACCTTCAATTAATTTCAGTAAAGCCTGTTGAACACCCTCGCCGGAAACATCCCTGGTGATAGACGGGTTGTCAGATTTGCGGGAAATTTTGTCGATCTCATCGATGTAGACGATACCGATTTGTGCTTTTTCGACGTCGTAATCACACTTCTGCAGCAGCTTCTGGATGATATTTTCCACATCTTCACCGACATAGCCTGCCTCGGTCAACGTGGTTGCATCGGCTATGGTAAATGGGACGTCCAGCAGTCGTGCCAGCGTCTCTGCCAGCAGGGTCTTGCCGGTACCGGTTGGCCCCACCATAAGAATATTGCTCTTGCCGAGCTCAACGTCTTCGCTGCCCTTGTCGTAATTCAAGCGTTTGTAGTGATTATAGACGGCGACGGCAAGTACTTTCTTGGCACTTTCCTGGCCAATCACATACTCATCCAGGGTGCCCTTGATCTCTGCCGGAATGGGTAATTTGCGACTCCCAGGGTCGGTATCTTTCTCCTGTATTTCCTCGCGGATGATGTCATTACAAAGATCTACACATTCATCGCAGACAAAAACCGACGGGCCGGCGATGAGTTTTCGTACTTCATGCTGGCTCTTGCCGCAAAAGGAGCAATACAGCAGTTTGCCGGTATCATCCCCCTTGTTGTAGCGATCATCTGACATGTCTAGCCTTAGTTTTAGCCTTGTCTTTATCGAAATTTGATTTACTGATTATTCGGCAACGGTAACTGTCATATCACTGCCGTAGCAACCAAACCGGTGGACTGGCTGCCTTGGGTCTATATTTCAAGCAGTCCTCACGCTCATCGGTAGACAGATCCACGCTGTAAAGTGCAGGCAATGCCTTGCAATTGCAAGCCTGAGAACGTTGATTTTAGACAGATTTGGTCTTTTTCCTTGCTTTATTGCCTGCTCTTGTCTCAATTATTTTATCCACCAGTCCGTATTCGAGCGCCTGCTCCGCACTCATGTAATGATCACGCTCTGTATCACGGGCTATTGTCTCCACTTCCTGACCGGTGTGTTTTGAAAGTAAATCATTAAGATTCTCTCGCATCTTAATGATTTCATTAGCTTGTATTTCAATATCTGATGCTTGTCCCTGCGCCCCGCCGCTAGGTTGGTGGATCATCAAGCGGGAATGGGGCAGCGCATAACGCTTTCCCTTGGCGCCACCCGCCAGCAACATCGCCCCCATACTCGCGGCCTGGCCGATACACATCGTGCTGACATTCGGTTGAATGAACTGCATGGTGTCATAAATAGATAAGCCGGCAGTGACCGAGCCACCCGGTGAATTGATATAGAGATGGATATCCTTATCGGGGTTCTCCGATTCCAGGTACAGCATCTGAGCCACGATCAGATTCGCCATATGATCTTCCACCTGACCGGTCATGAAGATGACCCTATCCTTGAGCAGGCGCGAATAGATGTCGTAGGAGCGTTCTCCCCGTGCCGTCTGCTCCACCACCATGGGCACCAGCGCGGCACGGGTAACAACTTGCATTTTTGACATGAATTGAATTCTCTCTGCTTGGGTGACACCAGCCCTCGCCAACGGCAGTCACCTTTGTATTAATAACGACCCAGGTTCCCAAAACCTAAGCTGGTAGTGATGGCACCGATTCGGAATTAGACCCGCCGGGCCGCTCTTCAGTCTCTGCCGTATTCGCCGCCGCAGCGGGACTTGGCTCTGGTTTGATTACTTCCTGGTAGCTCAAACGGGTCTCGCGCACATTCGCTGTATCTATTATGTGGTCAAAAACCTGATCTTCAATGACTGTGGATTCGACCGTACCGAGCTGTTCCTTGTCACCGTAATACCAGTTGACTACGTCATCGGGAGATTCATAGGTGGAAGCCAGCTCCTCGACAGCCTCTCGAACCCTGACCGGGTCGGCTGTGATTTTATGCTGTTGCACCACTTCACCGAGGATCAGCCCCAACACGACGCGGCGCCTGGCCTGGTCCGTGAATAGGTCGTCGGGCAACATGGCTGGGTCAATATTTTTCCCGGCGCCGATCTGTTGAATAGCCTGGTCGCGTAGTTGCTGGATTTCTCCCGCAATCAGTGTCGCTGGCACCGATACATCGACGGCATCTATCAATGCATCCATTACCTGGTTCTTCAATTTGCTGCGACTGGACACCTTCAGCTCGCGCCGCATGTTGCTGCTCACTTCTTCCCTGAATGCCGGTTCACCGCCTTCGTCGATACCGAAGCTCTTGAAAAATTCTTCATCTATCTCCGGCAAAACCTGGGTGCTAACCGAGTTCAATGTGAGTTCAAACTCCACCTGTTTGCCGGCTAATTCCTCATTGTAATATTCCCCTGGGAATTCCAGGGTCAGCACAAAAACCTCGCCGCTGCTGTTGCCGACGATGCCGGTTTCAAAACCGGGAATCATGCGCTCCGACCCAAGCACCAGGTTGATTCCACTACCCCTGCCGCCTTCGAATTCTTCACCCCCGAGGGTGCCAACATAGTCGATATTAACCCGATCATCGATAGCGGCCGGGCGCTCAACTACTTCCCAGATCTGTCGCTGCTGGCGAAGAGTCATAATCATTTCATCTATATCGGCGTCTTCAATCTCGGCGCTGAGCCGTTCCACTTCTATCTTCGAAAAATCAGGCAGGGTAATCTCCGGATACACCTCGAATATTGCGGTGAACTCCAGATCTTCACCCTCGATTACATTCGTGGCCTCTATTTTTGGTTGTCCGGCCGGCTTCAGGCTCTCCTGACTAATCGCCTCATAGTAGGTTTGGCTCATTAACTCACCCACCACTTCTTGGCGCACACCTTTACCAAACTTACCTTTGATTACCTTGAAGGGGACCTTGCCTCTCCGGAAGCCTTTCAAATTCACATTTTTCGCCGCTTCCTGTAAACGGGCATTCACCGCCGTGTTCACCTGTTCACCGGGCACGGCAATGGTCATTTTCCTTTCTAAACCTTCTGTAGTTTCTATTGAAACTCGCATGGTCAAACCTCTTTTGTTCCGGGGCAAAACTATCTTCGACGTGATTTACCCGAATATCGATGTGCTTACTAGAATACCAGGAAGTTGCGACAGCTAGGTGAACTGACAAAGTCTGGGCTTCGAATACTATAAAATTCAACAAGTTAGCGATTTTATAACCGGAGGCCTAGCAACCAGCTCATAGCGCTCCCTGGACCGCAAGGTGCGCGATTTTCCCATATCAAAATTGACTATTCAATCTTTCCTTAGAGGCTGCTACCGAGAATGAAAAACCACGCACGAGGGTTTGCTATGGGGTAATCTGTGCTGCCTCAGGCATTCAACAGCTCAGGCAACATGGCAGATGATAGACCGATCCCAGATAGCAGCCGTTATTCTCGCCGGAGGCAAGGCCTCTCGGCTGCAACAGGTGGACAAGGCCCTGCTGCCACTCCATGGCAAGGCTCTAATCGAGTATGTCGTGGCCCGTGCCAGAGCGGAGTCCGCCGAAATACTCATCAGTGTGAATCGTAACCGGAAGAAATATGAATACCTTGGACTAGCCTTGATAGCTGACTATCGAGATCCTTTTGCCGGCCCGTTAATCGGGATAGCCAGTGCGATGCGAGCACTGCGAGTTGGCAATCATGTCACCGGGCTAAAATACCTGGCCTGCTTCGCCGCCGATGTGCCCTGCTTTCCCACTAGGCTGGTTTCGAAGCTGAGTTCGGCACTCGACCACGCCAATGCCGAGGTCGCCTGGTCGATCTGCAACGATCAGCTGCAACCCTTATTTTCACTATGGGCTTTAAGTACTTTACCTGCGCTTGAAGCGGCAATAGAAAATAGAATCTATGGGCCGAAACATTTAATCCCACGACTCAAGAATGTGCTGGTCAATTTTTCCTCTGACGATCCAGCCCAGTTCCTGAATATCAACACACAAGCATCATATGATCGTGCAAAATCATTAATCGAAGCTTGAAAAAAGGTTTTTTGTTGAAAAATAAAATTCACAAAACATTTTTTGTTTCTTAGAAAACCTCTCTATCTCTTTGTTTCCAATCACAAAAAGAAATCGCGCGTATTTTCAAACGACTCGTATCCTGTTGTTATTACTGAATATTGTAAAAGTGGCTGTTTTCCCTGGTTGCGGCTGATAAAAATCACATGGCATATATTTTGCGCTCTTCTCTTAGCCGTCAATAGGGTTTAGTCTGCTTTTACTCGCTAGCTTAAGGTTGCCTGCTGACTTACTCGGTCGGGGCTAATATTTTTATTAGCAGTAACCTTAAGCTAGCGGAGACCAATACCCTCACGGTCGTTGATTTTATTGATGCCACTCACACGCCAGCAAGATTCCACTGCGACGACGCGCACCCAGTCCCGCAGTGAGCGCATGTTTAGTGAACAGGACCTGTGGTATTTCAAAGTTCGCGAGGGCGACGAAGTCGGCCCGTTTCGGTATCGCTGTGAGGCCGAGAGCAACCTCAATCACTTTATTAAGCGGCTCAAACAAGAACCCAGCCCCCATTTTTGACCCGGGATCAATCGCCCGGCGTATCTGGATAGCGACCTCACCCTTGCCTGTTGCAGGCTAATAAAAGTAATGACTCAAGTTCGAGATACCTCGGCGAACTCAGCACTGGGCACTATCGATTCCTTCGTAGCCGGTATGGATGTGGATTTTAATAGCGGCGTGATCTCCAATGGTTTGCTGCAGGTAGAAGTGGCGGGCAGCCAGGTCTGGGAGATCGATTTCGCCGGCTCTGTGCATCAGGGCCTGGTGGATATCACAGCCACCGGTGGCAGCTTGATGAACCCGGGTGGGCTTATCAGTAACTCGATAGATGCCAATCTGGGCGGCGTATTTACCGGCAACCAGGCAGGAGCCTTCGTCGGGGGATTTAACTTGATAGACAACATCAACATTCTTAATCAGGTTGATGGGTTTATACTATCGAGCGATAAGCCATAGCTGGGTCAACGTGTAGTGATAGTAATAGTGACAGTCAGATCCAATGAGCGGTGGGCTATGAAATTCCCATGGGTAGTAATCAGGGCGCAATGCTTGTCGATCTTATGTTAATAGCATGCTGATCGACGCCAATAATCCCGAATTTCAGTCATCTACTTTCTCAAATTTCAGCGATGCGGAATTGATACAGTAGCGCAATCCCGTCTCTGGTGGACCGTCCGGAAACACATGCCCCAAATGAGAGTCGCAGGCACTACAAACAACTTCGGTTCTTACCATGCCCAGGGAATGATCGACATTTTCGCCCACATTCCCCTCACCCAAGGGAGCATAAAAACTCGGCCACCCGGAACCGGAATCATACTTGTTGTCTGAGGAAAAAAGCGCGGCTCCGCAAATAGAACAGCGATATGTTCCCTCCTCTTTCAGGTCCAGGTACTCGCCGGTGAATGCCGCTTCCGTGCCCCTTAGCTGAGTTATTCGGTAGGTCTCGCTATCAAGATCTTCGCGCAGATCACTATCGTTTCTTGTCGTCTTCCTGTTGGATTTCGAATTGTTCTCTTCAGTCTCAATATTCATCGCACTTGTTTCACCTGCAACATGTTGTAAAATAAGGCCCTTTCGGCTTGTGTATCAACTAATTCGACTGGATGATTGCCAGCGCAGTCAGGCTGGTACTGCGGTCGAAGGAAAAGTAGTTATACCACAGCCAAGCTGATTCTGGACAAATCTATAGGCTGGTTCAAGAGCCGTGTAAGACTGCCGTCTGCGCTAAATGAAACATCGAGACACCCTGAGTAACGAACCATGGACAATATTGAACAATCAAACAAACTCAGCAACGTATGTTACGACATTCGCGGTCCCGCACTGGATCACGCCCGCCGCCTGGAGGAAGACGGTCATCAGATATTGCGGCTGAACATCGGCAATCCGGCACCCTTTGGATTCAATGCACCCGATGAAATTCTACATGACGTCATCCACAACCTGGCCAGCGCCCAGGGGTATTGCGATTCCAAGGGCTTATATTCAGCCCGTAAAGCCATCATGCAGGAGTGTCAGAAGATCGGTATCGACGGCGTCGATATCGATGACATTTATTTGGGCAATGGTGTCAGCGAGCTGATTACCATGGCCATGCAGGCCCTGTTGAACGACGGCGACGAAGTCTTGATTCCGGCTCCGGATTATCCGCTATGGACAGCCGCTGTCAGCCTCAGCGGTGGCAAGCCAGTACATTATGTGTGCGACGAAGCCGCCGACTGGTTTCCGGATATAAGGGATATCGAAGCCAAAATAAGTCCTCACACCCGGGCGCTGGTGATTATAAATCCTAATAATCCAACCGGTGCGGTCTACAGTAAGGATATTTTACTGGAACTGATTGAGCTTGCACGGCGACATGAGCTCATCCTCTTCACCGACGAAATTTATAGCAAGATTGTCTACGACGAAGCGCAATATATACCGCTGGCCTCCCTCGCCGATGACCTGTTTATCGTCAGCTTCAATGGACTCTCGAAGTCGTACCGCCTGGCGGGCTTTCGATCTGGCTGGATGATTCTAAGCGGCAACAAGGCGTCGGCAGAAGACTATATCGAAGGCCTGGAGATCCTCACTAATATGCGGCTGTGCGCCAATGTTCCTGCACAATTCGCCGTACAAACCGCACTCGGAGGCTATCAAAGTATTAACGAATTGATCCTGCCTGGGGGTCGTCTGAAGCTACAGCGTGACCTAACCTGGGAACTACTCAGTCAGATTCCTGGCGTCAGCTGCGTCAAGCCCGCCGGCGCGATATACATGTTCCCGAAACTGGATCCCTCTGTTTACCGGATTGAAAATGACGTCGCGCTGATTATGGATATCCTTGAACAGGAGAAGATACTGCTGGTGCAGGGTAGCGCCTTTAATATTCAGGACAGTCAACATTTCAGGCTGGTGTTTCTACCGCGGGAAGATGAACTGAAGCAAGCCGTGCTTCAGATTGCTCGCGTGCTGGAGCAGTATCGATAACGGCAGGCCCGCCCGCCAGTCAGAGCAACTCGAACCCCATGGCCGCGAATAATTTCAGGCTACTGCGATCCCATTGTTCACGCTCGATCGAGTAATTATTGAACTCTAAGCGCTGCCTCTGAGAATTCCTGAACTCGTCGAAACCGGATATCCCGGCGCCCCTCGCCAGGGACTGCTTGAATTCCTGGCTGATTTTGCTCAGTGGCAAGACATCCAACAGCGCCGCCCACTGCGGCAGCTCACCTCCTTGGCGCCAGCCAATTGGGGTCGGCGGGTTTTTCCCCGCCGCTCTCGCCACCGCATCCCGACCTGGTTCGATGGGGGAAAAATACCGCTGGAACGCACGCAGAATACACTCGGTAGCGGCTACCTTGGCCGGGTGGCTATATCCCGCAATATGCGGTGTGGCAATGTCCACACGCAGTGCCAGGCTTGCATCGATATCCGGTTCATTTTCCCATACATCGAACACCGTCGTTATGTCAGCGCGCTCTGTCAGCAACTCAGCCAGGGCATGCTCGTCCACGACTGCGCCGCGACAGGTGTTAATCAGGACCGAATCGGCGGGTAGTAATTCCAACTGTTTAGCCCCGACCAGACTGGCGGTTGGGTGAGGGCCGACCTGAGTCAGGGGCACATGCAGGGAAACTACCTTACACTGCATGGCCTGATCGAGAGTACGGCAGTGGCGGCCACGAACTTCCAAGAATGGATCGTAAACACGATGGGCAATACCGAGCTCGGCAAGCTTGTTCGCGAACAGACCACCCACCCTGCCGCCACCGATAATTCCCACCTCGAGCTCGGCCACTGTAATTTTCTGTCTAAGCAGCGCGAAGGCGAGAGCAGCGAAGCAATAGTCGACCACAGCATTGGCGTTACTGCCCTTGGCATCGGCAAAGCCAATATCCTGATCGGAAAGATAATCGAGGTCCATATGATCGACGCCGCTGCTCGCGGTGGCGATGAATCTAACGGCAGTGCCATCGAGCAGGGAGCGGTCGACGCGAGTGACAGACCTTACCAGCAGGGCCTCGGCATCGACGAGGTCGGCGTTGCTGATTTTTCTACCGGGAATTAGAACCAACTCACCGAGCTCGCGAAAGCTGCTTTCTATCTCAATTATATTGGCGTCGGCTACTATTTTCATTGACTGGACATCTATCGGGGAGCTTGCGCTCAGCCTAGTTGACGCGCCTGGGACAAGATGTGGTCGAGGTCCCGACCCGAAAAGCAGTATTGTGCCAGGAAACTCTCCAAGCCTCTTAGGTCGGGGCTCCCTCGCAGCAATGTTTCCAATGTAATATTCGAGAACGCTTCATTGTCATCGCTGACGTCGCAGACAATCGTCGCCAGCAGCTTGCTCAATTCGGCAGATTCACGATTTGCCGCCAGAATATCGGGCAGGCGGGCCGCGCCTCGCAAGGACAGTGCCCCCACCTTATCCAGATTGCGGTAGATACCTTCCACGCTGCCAAACGCCTCCAGCAGAGCCCGCGCCTTGACCGGACCCACACCCGGTACACCACTGATACAATCTACCGAATCCCCGACCAGGCCAAGATAATCTGTAAATTGTTCAGGCCACACGCCGTAGTCATTCATAATGTCAGTACTAAAACGCTTAATATTGCCACTGTAGTCCCACAGACAATCCTGCTTGGAAACCAATAGCTGGGCCAGGTCCTTATCTCTTGAGACGATGTGAATCGCACAGGCATCGGATTCCTGACGCACGTTGCTGGCCATGGTGCCAATTATATCGTCTGCCTCGTACACCTTGCTGACAAATGAAATCAAGCCAAGGATACCGCAAATTTCGGAACAGGCCTGCAGTTGCATGGCGAGATTCTCATCCGGTAACTCACGATTGGATTTGTAGTCGGGACTCAGTTCATGGCGGAATCCGCAGAACAGACTGGCGTCATGAGCGATGGCTAAATGAGTGGGTTTCACCCGTCGCAAAAACTGCAAGAGGAATAGCGTGAAACCATAGAAGGCACTCAGCTCGGTGCCCTCGGTACTGCGACATTCCACGTAGGGTGAAAAATGGGATTGAAATATATAGATCGAAGCATCGAGCAGGTAGACGATTTCTGGCTGCTCGGAAGTCGTTGTCACCTTCGTCACACCGCGGCTAGTAAGAGTAGTTGGATCACAGGCTCCTAAATCCACTCTTGCGAATAAGATACGTGTATTCTGCATCGGTCTGTGTCGTCTCGAGCAGTTCATGGCCGAGGTAGAGACAGAACTTCGGCACATCCCTGGAGGTCGAGGGGTCGGTAGCGGTCAAACGCAGCAATTCCCCTACTTCGATATCGCGAATCTTGTTATGCAATAACATCACCGGCTCCGGACAGAATAATCCCCTGGCATCGAGCTCCTGTTTCGGGATCAGGGATTTATCTTTCGGGTTTGCATCGGTCATTGGTTTTGACATTTTGAAAGGGATCTATTCAGGGCTGCTTAAACTGCCGAACACAAGGTGCCAACTGACAGGTCCCCGTGTCGGGATCGTAATTGATCAGCACTTCCCTGCGCCGCAATTGATTAATAATCTGTTTGACTTTCTCATCCAGTGTATATTCCCTATCCCCATAATCTGTACCTTCGCGGGTAATATATTCTTCAATTACCGCTCTTAACACATCATCGGCCAACTGTGTATGGGGTATCTCCATTAGCGCTAGGCCAACTCCAGCACATTCAGCCCGGCGTCATTTTCGGCATTCTGTTCTACTCGCTCGTTTTTAACCGCATGGGAACTTATCCTGAGATCAGAAAACGAGAAACGGCTGGTATCCGCCAGTTGTGACAGAGAGACGTTGGCAATGCTGCGGAAGATGCTTTCGACACGACCCGGGTGTTCACGGTCCCAGTTTTGCAGCATGAACTTAATCGCCTGTCGCTGCAAATTATCCTGAGAGCCACAGAGATTGCAGGGAATGATCGGAAAGTTCACCAAATCTGAATACAGACTAATCTCTTTCTCCTTGCAGTAGGCCAGCGGCCTTATCACGATGTTGCGTTTATCGTCGCTGAGTAATTTTGGCGGCATCGCCTTCAGCTTGCCACCGTAAAACATGTTCAGAAACAGGGTCTCGATAATATCATCCCGATGGTGGCCCAGGGCGATTTTGCTGGCGCCAATAGAGTCGGCGTAGTTGTACAGAATGCCACGCCGCAGGCGCGAACAGAGCCCGCAATAGGTTTTCCCTGCCGGCACTTTCTCGGTAACAATACTGTAGGTGTCTTGCTCAAGAATCTTGTAGTCGATGCCGAGGTTTGAAAGATAGTCCGGCAGCACATGTTTGGGAAAATCCGGTTGTTTCTGGTCCAGGTTTACCACATGCAGGCTGAAGTCTATGGGTGCATGTCTTTGCAGGTTAAGAAGGATGTCCAGCATGGTATAGGAATCTTTCCCGCCGGACAGGCACACCATTATCAAATCGCCATCTTCGATCATATTGTAATCGGAGATGGCTCGACCCACGTCACGACGCAGGTTCTTACGACTGCGGTTTAGCTTGAAGCGATTCCTGTTAACTGAGCTCATCTGCGATAGCGACTCCATAAATGCTGGTCGGAAAAATCAGACCCGCTCAATGACGGTGGCGATTCCCTGACCCAGGCCGATGCACATCGTCGCCAAACCCAGGGTGGCATCCTTGTCTTCCATATTGTTCAGCAAGGTGGTGGTGATACGGGTCCCCGAACAACCCAGTGGATGCCCCAAGGCAATCGCGCCACCCTTTAGATTAACCTTGTCTTCCATCACCTCCAGCAATCCCAGATCCTTGAGAACCGGCAGGGACTGGGCAGCGAATGCTTCGTTGAGTTCGACACAATCTATGTCGGCTATGCTCAGCCCCGCTTTTTTCAAAGCTTTCCCGGTCGCAGGTACGGGTCCATAACCCATGATAGATGGATCGACGCCGGCATAGGCCATGGACTTGATGCGGGCACGAATCTTTAAGCCCAAGGCCTGTGCCTTCTCGGCGGACATGATTAGCATCGCCGACGCACCATCTGACAACTGTGAAGAGGTGCCAGCAGTGACGGTTCCATTTACCGGATCAAACACGGGACGCAATTTCGACAGACTCTCCAGGTTGGTATCGGCGCGGATGGTCTCGTCATGTTCTATCAGTACTTTGAAACCATCGGCGTCGTGACCTTCTATGGCGACGATCTCATTGTCATAACCACCGCTCCTACGTGCGGCGTCTGCCAATTTATGTGAACGCAGCGCAAATTCATCTTGCTGCTGGCGACCGATGCCGTGCATCTTGGCGAGTACTTCGGCGGTGACGCCCATCATCCATGACGCCTTGGCGATATGCAGGGAGGCCCGGGGATTCAGATCCAGCCCATGGGTCATCCCCACGTGGCCCATGTGCTCGACACCGCCGACGATAAACACCTCACCATTGTCACTCTGAATCGCGGCGGCGGCGGTGTGTATTGCCGACATGGAAGAACCGCAGAGTCGATTGACGGTCTGGGCGCAGGTCGAATGTGGCAGCACCGACATCAAGGCCGCGTTTCGCGCCACATTCCAACCCTGCTCCAGGGTCTGATTAACACAGCCCCAAATCACATCCTCAACCGCTTCCGGTGGTAGCGACGGGTTTCTCTGGCACAGCGCGTCGATCAGGTGGGCAGAAAGAGCCTCGGCCCGAACCTGGCGAAAAGCGCCGGCTTTGGAGCGCGCCATGGGGGTGCGAATCCCGTCTATGATTACCGCATCTGTGGCACTTAAACTCATGTGAATCTCCTCGTTTTTAGGCGTAATAGGTCTCGCCAGCGGCGCCCTTTTCTCTCATCGCCGCGGTGGGCTTGTACAAATCACCGAGTTCAACATACTTGTCCGCGACCCGGCAGAACTCGGCCGCGCCCAGGCTGTCGATATAGCGCAATGCGCCACCGCGGAACGCCGGGTAGCCCAGCCCCAACACCAGGCCCATGTCCGCCTCGATCGCCGTCGCCACGATCTTATCTTCCAAGCACCTCACGGTTTCTAGACACAGGGCCACCATCATCCGCTCGACTATTTCCTGGTCATCGAAATCTTGCTTACTTGCCTGCACCGTCGCTACCAGCGCATCAATCTCCGGATTGGGTAATTTCTTCGGCCTGCCTCTGGCATCCATTTCATATAGGAAGAAACCTCTCCCACTCTTCTGTCCCAAATCCTTGCGTTCGTATAGCTTGTCGATGGCGCTGTCAAAATCAAGATTCATACGCTCGAATCCCGCCGCCATCACTGCCTGGGCATGGACGGCGGTATCCAGACCGACGACATCGAGCAAATACGCCGGGCCCATGGGCCAGCCGAAACGTTCCATGGCCTTGTCGATTTGCCTGAAGTCGGCGCCATCGTGAAGCAGGCGCGAAAACGCCCCGAAGTACGGGAACAGGATTCGATTCACCAGAAAGCCGGGACAGTTGTTCACCACGATCGGGGTTTTACCCATTTTTTTGGCATAGGCCACCGTGGTTGCCACCGTCTCATCGCTGCTGTGCTCACCACGAATCACCTCTACCAGAGGCATTACCGGCACCGGGTTAAAGAAATGCATGCCGCAGAAGTTCTGCGGCCGCTGCAGGGCGGACGCCAGATCATCGATGGAGATGGTGGAAGTGTTACTGGCGATGATCGTGTCTGTGCCGACGGCGGCTTCGAGTTCGGCCAGTACCACCTTCTTGATATCCGCATTCTCAATCACCGCCTCAACCACGATATCCACCTTGTCGAAGCCCGCATATTCCAGTGTCGGGGTGATGCTGGAAAGAATCTTCACCATCTTCTTACTATCGATGCGACCCTTTACTACCTGTCGGTCGAGCAATTTCCCCGCTTCCTGCATACCCAGCTCTATGCCCGCGGGGAGGATATCCTTCATTATTATCGCTGTGCCTTTCAGTGCCGACTGGTAGGCGATACCACCACCCATGATGCCAGCGCCCACTACCGCCGCGCTATTCACATCGGCCGCTTTTGCCAGTTGCTTCTTGGCCTTGGCAGCCAGGAATTGATCGTTCAGAAATATCTGTACCAGGTTCGCTGCGACCTCAGACCTTGCCAACTTAACGAAGCCCCGGTGCTCGACTTCGAGGGCCCCGGCCCGATCCAGTGTGGCCCCATCCTGCATCACCTGTACCGCCGTGAGCGGCGCTGGATAATTGGGGCCTGCCTTGGCCGCCACCAGGGCCTTGGCCGTATCGAACGCCACCATCAGTTCTATAGCCTGCAGGGACAAGGCCGAAGTCTTTTGCTGCCGCAGCTGCATATAATCGAGTTTGCCCGCAATACACTGTTCGATAATCCTCTCCGCAGCATCGATCAAACGGTCTGTTTCTACCACCGCATCCAACGCCCCTTCGGCGAGGGCCTGCGTCGCCCTGATTTGAGATCCGCTACTGATCCATTGGTTTGCATTGTCCGCACCCAGCAGTCGGGGCAGTCTTACGGTGCCGCCGAAGCCCGGCAAGATACCCAATTTAACTTCAGGAAAACCCAGTACCGTTTGCTCACATCCGACCCGATAGTCCGTTGCGAGCGCCAACTCCATGCCACCCCCGAGGGCCACCCCGTTAATAGCACTCACGGTTGGCACCGGGAGGTCTTCGATGTCACAAAAAATCTTGTTCGCTGCCACCACCCACTCCATTATTTGTTCCTTGTCCTGGCGAAACATGGCAGTGAATTCCGTAATATCGGCGCCAACAATGAAGGTCGATTTTGCGCTCGAGAAAATAACGCCGCGAACTTCGGCGTCTTGCAGGGCTGCTACGGCTTCCTGCAGTTCTCTTAATGTTTGTTGATTGAATTTATTGACCGAGGATCCCTCCAGGTCAAAGACCAGGTGGGCGGTGCCGGAAGGCAACACATGGACGCTGAGCGTCTTGCCTGTATAAATCATTGCTATCACTCCACTGTTTGAGCAGGCCCGTTGGGGGGCCGCATTATACCGCCAGCGGCAATAATTAAGAAATGCGAGTTAGCCCGGATCAGAGGATTTTTGGGGTACTATACCGGCTGGAGTTTCTACCGGAATCGGAACAGATGCGTTCTTTCCTAATATTGCTGGTGGTGTTGATGGCTGGCAGCACCGCCTCTCTCGCCGCCGACCACGGCGTGATTCTGGCATATCACCATGTCGCCGATGACACGCCCCCTTCCACCAGCATTTCTCCCGTTCAATTCAGGCGGCACCTGGAGTATTTGCGGGATAACGGTTTTACCGTGATCGGCCTCGACACCTTGATTTCCAGCTTGCGCGAGGGCCGGCAGCTTCCCGACCGCGCCGTGGTCATCAGCTTCGACGATGGCTACATATCCATCTACGAGCAGGCGTTTCCCATGCTGCAAGCCTTCGATTATCCATTCTCCTTATTCCTCAGCACCGAGCCTATTGACTCTGGACAAAGAAACTATATGTCCTGGCAGCAGATTCGCGAGATGTCGAATGCCGGCGTCGTTATCGGCAACCATATGATAGACCACCCCTATATGCTCGAAGGCAAGCAGGGGGAATCCAATCAGCAACGTCTGCAAAGACTACGGCAGGAATTATTACAGGCGGAACAGACTATCTTGAAGGAGACAGGCCAGTCCCATCGATATTTGGCCTACCCTTATGGTGAATATGATCGGCCGATAAAGGCGATGTTGTCAGAACTTGGTTTCGTCGGCCTGGCACAAAATTCAGGGGCCGTGAGCAGCCACTCCGATTTTCAGGCCTTACCCCGCTTTCCCCTCGGCAGTATCTACGCCAATCTCGATACTGCCAGGGTCAAATTCGAGGCCCTCGCCTTCGATGTCGAACAGGTGGAGCCACTGTCACCGGTGACAGGCGATAGGAGTCCCGATGTCACCCTGAAATTCGCCCCGGGAAACTATAATCGCGCCCAGCTCGGTTGCTTTGCCAATAGCAAACCCATACCGATGAATTGGTTGGACATGGATATGGGCCTCGTCGAATTGTTGCCCACGGAAGCATACCGGGGACGTCGATGGCGCTATATCTGCACGGCACCGGATCTGGATTCACGCCGCTTCTATTGGTACTCAGTGCAGTGGATCAATACCGGCGATTGAATTGGCCGCGCGATCCCGGTTGCGCAATTTGTTCTGAATAATAATATTCTGTATTTCGTCCACATAATGTTCGCCGCGCTCCGAATAGCTGCCGAGGCCATAGGCGAGCACCATGGAATCGAGAGTCTGTTGTTGATTGCGCATAAAGGCCCGCAATTCGCGAAGATAGGCGTACAAATGGTGGGTATTGATATTATTGAGATAGCCCTTGACCGACGGCGCAATGGAATCGAATCGTCTTACCTCGTGAGTCGCTCCGCTGGCGCGGCGCTGGGGTACCATTCCGCATCCTTCTTCGTAGCACCACTGGCCGAAGATATTATAGCCTTCCAGAACAAATCGGGACGTGCCCCAGGCAGATTCGTTGGCCGCTTGAGCCAGGGCCAGGGAAACCGGGATCACATCCACCCTCAGCATCAGCTCATTGGCGATTTCTCTATCACTGGACTGCGCCACATCGAGGCCATAGCTTTGTGCGAGTTCCAGCATCCATTCCCGTTCCCGCGAACTCAAGGCGATACCGTCGTTTACGATATCTGCACGTTTTAGCAGCTGCTCTCGTAGCCGGCGGATATGTGTATTTTCCGTGACTATATAGTCCTCGAGAAAATCGAAAAATTGTTGCTTCTTTACCAGTACATCCGGTATCCCTGCGAAATCCGGGAATACGATAATCGGAGGCATCGCCACCACCGTAGTTTCCTCCGTGCTGCCAGGTCCAGCCAGTCGTTGCACCAAAATCACCAGCACCAGCATCGCCACCGCAGTAGCTGCCGCGGCCAACAGTTCCAGCTGACGAGTCTTCATAGGCGCGCTACTCATATGCACTGCTTATCAAAATTACTGAATGTTAGGTTTACAAAAGCCCAGGTCGTTAACTTTCAAACTTGCTGCCACCGCGGCAATCCGGAGACGAGGGAGTAGTTTTATTTCTGTCCTGCCATTCTGAGGCGGTATACAAGTGTAGCGCCAGCGCGTGTACGCCGCCGGCAAGCTCGTCAGCCAAAAGTTTATAGGCATGCTGGTGTCGCTGCACCCGGGACATGGGTACGAAGCAATCCGAGACCACGGTAATTCGGTAGTGAGATTCGGTGGCGGGTCCGCCATGCATGTGGCTCTCATTTTCCACCAGCAACATCGAAGGATTAAGATCCGCGCCCAGCTTGAATTCGATTCCCGCCTGCACCGCCGATTCTGTCATTGCGTACCACCACCTCTGCTGTATGATTCGACAGGGCACCTCTGAACAATGCAGTGATGCCCTAACTGGAGTCTGAGTCTAAATATGCTCAAATTTCCGGCTGCGAATTATGACTTTCCTAACCGCAGTATAACGTAAAAGCGGCGAATAAATCAGAACACAGAGGCGCCTGGGCATGGGCTGCTGTGATCATGAGAGTAGTGGCATGGTAATTTCCTGGTACCCGGGACACATGAACAAGGCCAGGAAGGAACTGGTTAAATTATTGCGTGGTATCCACGTCGTCATCGAAGTATTGGATGCCCGGATTCCCATGGCCAGTGCCAATCCGCTACTGGCCGCGATGACGAAACAATTGCCGATCATCAAGATTCTGAACAAAGCCGATCTGGCGGACAAGCAAATTACCCGAGCCTGGTTGAACCATTTCAATACCCAATCCGCCGGCATTTGCCTGCTCAATGGTCGCGACCAGCCCCTGTCCTTCGAGTCACTACTCAGAAGTGCCTATCAACTATGTGGACCCCGGGGCAGCCAATCCCGAGCCAGGCAAATGGTAATTGTAGGCATCCCCAATGTGGGCAAGTCCTCTCTGCTCAACCAGCTAACGGACAGAAAACTGGCAAAGACTGGCAATGAACCTGCGGTGACCCGCCGCCAACAGCGGGTGCAATTGGATGAAGATTGGTATCTGGTCGACACCCCCGGACTTCTGTGGCCGCGACTCGAGGACCAGGGCGCCGCCTACAGGCTGGCCTGCACGGGCACCATCCGCAACACTGCGGTCGAGGCCGAAGACATCGCCTGGTTCACCGCCGAGATGCTGCTCAGTGAGCATCGTCATGCGCTCTCACGGCGCTACCATATCGCCGCGAGTATTACCGAGCCGGAGCAACTGCTGCGACACATAGCAGAAATCCGTGGCTCCCTGGGCAAAGGCGGCCATCCGGACTGGCACAAGACCTCAGAATTATTACTAAACGATTATCGCTCAGGTAAACTAGGCAGCCTCTCTCTGGAGACACCCCCAGAGTAATTCAACCAAGCCGATTCGGGGCAGGCCACGGCCCATCGCCCTGTACGGCAACAGACCCAGGTTCAAGATGACAGCAGCAAGCAGTTCACAAGCAGACAACAGTCCTGCTCCCCAGGATTTTCACCCCGCTTTCGAATGGAAACGCAGCCACAGAATTCCCTCGCTCCAGTTGGTTATGGAAGAGTACAGCCATCGGGTGACCGGTGCCGTGCATTACCATTTGAGCTGCGACCATCCCGAAAATGTGTTTCTCGTAGCCTTCCGTACGGTGCCCATGGATTCCACCGGCGTCGCCCACGTCCTGGAGCATACGGCCCTGTGTGGAAGTAAAAAGTACCCGGTGAGGGATCCGTTCTTCATGATGATCCGGCGCTCATTAAACACCTTCATGAATGCTCTCACGAGCAGTGACTGGACTGCGTACCCCTTCGCCAGCAAGAACAGAAAAGATTTCAATAATCTACTGAATGTTTATCTCGATGCCGCTTTTTTCTCCCGGCTGCACAAACTGGATTTTGCCCAAGAGGGCCATCGGCTGGAATTTTCGGAACCCGAAAATCCTGAGAGTGAGCTGCAGTATAAGGGTGTCGTATACAATGAGATGAAGGGCGCCATGAGCTCCACCAACACCGTGCTATGGCAGACCATGAGCAGGTATCTGTTCCCGACGTCGACATACCATTTCAATAGCGGTGGTGAGCCGGACACGATCCCGGATTTGACTTACCCCCAGCTCGTCGATTTCTACAAGACCCACTACCATCCAAGCAATTCGGTGTTTATGACTTTCGGGGACATCTCTGCCTGTGAGCATCATCAGGCCTTCGAAGAGCTCGCACTGTCCAGTTTCAAAAAACTCGATATCAATATAGAAGTGAGTAATGAAAAAAGGTACCTGTCACCTGTCAAGGTAGAGGAGTTTTATGCTGCCGAAAACACCGCCAATAGCAAGGCCCATATTGTCATGGGTTGGCTGCTTGGCCACAGCACCAGCCTCGGCGATCTTTTCAAGGCGCAGCTGCTGAGCAGCGTCCTGCTGGACAACAGCGCCAGCCCCCTGATGAGAGCATTGGAAACCTCCAGCCTGGGTACATCGCCCTCCCCCTTGTGTGGCCTCGAAGACTCCAACCGCGAGATGAGTTTCATGGCGGGTCTCGAAGGCTGTGAAGCGTCCTCGACCGCCGAAGTTGAAGGCCTGATTCGACACACCCTGCTGGAGATCTGCGAGACCGGCGTCGCCATGGACCAGGTGGAGGCCGCCCTGCATCAACTGGAACTCAATCAGCGGGAAATATCTGGCGACGGCTATCCATACGGCCTGCAACTTATCATGGCCGGGCTCTCCACCGCCACCCACCGCGGTGATCCAATTCAACTACTCGACATTGACCCGGTACTGGAAGAATTACGGGCACAGATAAAAGACCAGAACTTCATTCCGGGATTGATTCGGGAATTGTTATTGCACAACAGCCATCAGGTCACATTGACCCTGAAGCCGGATACCGAATTGGCAAACAGGAAAGTGCAGTGTGAACTGCAGCAACTGGCCGTGATCAAAGCCGGGTTATCGGAGCAGCAGCGCAACCGAATCCTCGCCGACTCCAAGGCGCTGGCGCAACGACAGGCACAGGAGGATGACCCCGGCATCTTGCCCAAGGTCGGCCTGGAAGACGTGCCGGAGAAACTGACCGAGCCCGAGCGGATCGAATTCAGACCCAATAAATTGCCGGTGAGCTATTATGCCCAGGGCACCAATGGCTTGAGTTATCAGCAGGTAGTGATGCAGCTCCCCGAGCTGGCACCGGATCTTCTCGACTTATTACCCCTGTACACCACCTGTCTCACGGAATTCGGTGTCGGGGACAAGGACTACGCCGAGGTGCAGACCTGGCAGGCGCAGATTAGCGGCGGTGTAAATTGCTTCAGCAGTATCCATAGCGACCTGCAAGACGTGCAAAAAACCCATGCCCTGCTGACGTTTTCGTCAAAATCTCTGGTCCGCAATCATGCCGCGGTAACAGAGCTGTTAAACGCCACCATAGCGCAAGTGCGCTTCGATGAAGATCAGCGCCTGCGGGAATTAATCGAACAGATCTGTGCTCGCAAGGAGAGCAGCATTACCGCCCAGGGGCATGGGCTAGCGATAAGCCTCGCATCCAGCAGGATGAGCCCTGCCGCCCATCTAAGCTATTGTGCCGGCGGGCTTGCAGGCATCCAGGGGCTCAAGGTCCTGCGTGACAAGATGGCCGATGCCGATGAACGCAGCAAGGTATTGGAGCGCTTTGCGCAATTACATCGGGCCATCGTGCAGGCCGACACCCAATTTCTCCTCATTGCCGAAAAACAGCATCAGGACCAGGTGCTGGCGGAGTTGGCCGGCGTGTGGGAAAGCCAGAGCAACGACAGCGGTGGCTCACATCTATCTCTGCCACCGATCCGGGAAGGCACTAGACAGGCCTGGACTACCTCTACCCAGGTTAATTTTTGCGCCAAGGCGTACGCCACGGTTGCCTCCGGTCATGAAGACAATGCCACCCTCCACGTACTCGCAGGATTCATGCGTAATGGCTTCCTGCACAGAGCGATTCGGGAACAGGGTGGCGCCTATGGCGGCGGCGCCGGGCAAGACGCCAACTCTGCCTCCTTCCGGTTTTTTTCCTATCGAGATCCCCGCCTCACAGAGACCCTGGACGACTTCGATCGCGCCGTGGACTGGGTAATATCGGGGAGCCATTCTCCGCGCCAGCTGGAAGAGGCCATACTGGGTGTTATCGCCGCCATGGACAAACCCTCATCGCCAGCCGGCGAGGCCAAACAGGCATTCTATAATCGCCTCTTCGGCAGAACACTCGCGCATCGGATGAATTTCCGGATGGCGGTTTTAGGCACCACCATCGCCGACCTCAAGACCACAGCAGCGCGATATTTTGACCCATCCACCGCGAGTATTGGCGTAATAAGCAACCGAGAGACCATCGATGCAGCTAAGCTGGATGGAATCGAAGTTATAAATCTTCAATAAATTCAATCTCTTATTTGTCTTATATTATCTAGTTTCGAATTTATAAAAAGAAGCCGAACTTTTTTTCGATTTAGTGGGAACTTTGCTACTACGCCACAGTCTGAGTATGTGTAGGTAGATGTTATTCAAAATTGTGGGTTTTGTTTCATTTATCTCTCCCTTGATAGTATATTCAGCCCAACAACCCCTGGTCGTTGGGCTTTTTTATGCCCGCTAGTCCTTCTGTAGTTTTGTAGCTGAACCCCCGTCTTCACCGCCTCTCCATGCCTTTACCCCATGCCAGGCAAGACCTCCCCAGAGTCACCCTGGTGGGTATGGGGCGGGATTCGCTGGCGGCTGGCGATATCGAAAGGCTGAAACCGGCAATGTAGCAGTTTGACTGCATTGCCAAACTGCGGATTTATCGCAAGCACAGTTAATCCACGAAGGCCCGGTGCCTGTCATAAAGTAATTACAATCGCGGTCCTTTTGCCTATAATGTGGGGCTGTTGAAATGCACTCAGCGGCCGTTAAACTCACTACAGCCAGAATTATTTCGACTTACCCCAGTTAATGAAACCTACCGATATTAACGACCCCAGCTACTTTCACAAGGTAGTAGATTGTCAATGGGCATGTCCTGCCCATACGCCCGTGCCTGAATACATCAGGCTCATCGCCGAGAAGCGTTACACCGACGCCTACATGATCAATTGGTATTCCAATGTATTCCCAGGCATTCTCGGGCGCACCTGTGATCGCCCCTGTGAGCCAGCCTGCCGGCGTGGGCGCATCGACGAGCAACCGGTTGCCATCTGCCGGCTAAAGCGTGTCGCGGCAGACTATAAATCCGATATTTCGAAGCATCTGCCAATTATTCCTAAAAAGAAGAACGGAAAACACATCGCCCTGATTGGGGCCGGCCCGGCCGCGCTAACGGTGGCGGCGGACCTACTGCCGCTGGGTTACGAGATCACCCTGTTCGAAAAAGATGGGGTTGCCGGTGGTGCCATGCGCACTCAAATACCCCGGTTTCGCTTGCCCGTGGAAGTGCTTGAAGAAGAGCTTAGCTACGTCATCGATCTCGGTATTAATTGCCGCTTCGGTGAAGAAATTACCAGTATGAGGGATTTGCTGGCAGAGGGATTCGACGCAATCTTCGTAGGCACCGGTGCTCCCCTCGGCAAACACGTGGAACTACCCGGCTTCGAAGAAGCCCGGGATAATATTCACACCGGGATCGAATGGTTGGCCAATATCGCCTTCGAACATGTCAGTTCCATCGGCAAGAAAGTACTGGTCTTAGGCGGAGGCAATACCGCCATGGATTGTTGCCGCACGTCCAGGCGTATAGGTGGCGAGGAGGTAACGGTCGTGGTCCGCAGCGGCTTCGACGAAATGAAGGCCTCGGCCTGGGAAATAGAAGACGCCATGAACGAGGACATCCCTATCCTCAATTTTCACGTCCCCAAACGCTATATCTGTGAAGACGGCAAACTCGTCGCCATGGAATTCGAAAAAGTGCGCAAGGAATATGACAAGAATGGGAAACGTTTGTTAATCCCCACCGGTGAAGATCCCGTAATCCTGCCCTGTGATGATGTCTTGTGCGCTATCGGTCAGGAGAACAGTCTGCCCTGGGTCGAGCGTGACCTCGGCATCGAGTTCGATCAATGGGAGCTTCCTATCCTCAACAAGCTTACCTTTCAGACCACCCATGAAAGAGTCTTCTTCGGCGGCGACGCAGCCTTCGGTCCGGACAATATCATTTCCGCCGTGGCCCACGGACATGACGTCGCCGTGTCGATCCACCTGATATGCACTGAGCAAGACATAAACGACCGACCCGACCCCATCACCTCTCTCGCCAGTCAGAAAATGGGTATACATCAATGGTCATACGATAATGACATAAGCAACGATGTACGCTATATCGTACCCCACGCCGAGAAGGCCAAGACCCTTCACGACGTCAACATGGAAGTTGAACTGGGCTTCGATGAAGCGCTGGCCCTCAAGGAAACCATGCGCTGCCTGAACTGCGATGTGCAGACCGTGTTCACCGATCAGCTCTGCATCGAATGCGATGCCTGCGTAGATGTTTGTCCAACCGATTGCATCACCTTCACCGCCAACGGCAAAGAAAGTGACTTGCGGTCCTCACTGATGGCGCCGGCGGAAAACCAGGACCAGGACATCTATGTGTCAGGCCCCCTGAACACCGGAAGAGTCATGGCCAAGAACGAAGATCTGTGCCTGCACTGCGGCCTCTGTGCGGAGCGCTGTCCGACCAATGCCTGGGATATGCGCAAGTATCTGTTTGATACTGCCAAGGCGAGTGCCTGATGCCTGAACTGATTAAATCCAGCAAGGTGAAAACCATCACCAGAGTCAACGATTTCATCATCAAGTTTGCCAATGTGAACGGCTCCGGTTCTGCCAGCGCCAACAAGTTGTTTGTCAAATCCGTGTTCCGTATGGGCATTCCGGTGAGCCCGAACAATATTTTTCCGTCGAATATTCAAGGTCTGCCCACCTGGTATGAAGTCCGCATTAGCGACGCCGGTTACCTGGGACGTCGTGAAGGCATTGACTTTATGGTGGCCATGAACGAGCAGACCGTCAACAAAGATATCGCGTCAGTGGTGCCCGGTGGCTATGTGCTATATGACTCATCCAAGGCCCTGAGCGCCGATCTGATTCGAGATGATGTGCAATACCTGGGCATCCCACTGAAGGATATTTGTCTGCGGGAGTTTGACAATCCTGCCCAGCGCCAGCTGTTCAAAAACATCGTCTATGTGGGCGCTATGTCTGCTTTTCTCAATATCGATTTCAGGATACTGACCTCGATGGTAGGCGAGCAATTTCGCGGCAAGGAAAAGCTCATTCTACCTAACATTCATGCTCTGGAACTCGGTCACCAATATGCGAAGGAGAATTTTTCCTGCCCCCTGGACTTGCGACTAAAAGCCGGCAACAAGACCAAGAATAAAATACTGATCGATGGCAATACGGCGATCGGATTAGGTTGCGTCTATGGCGGCGCCACCATCGCCGCCTGGTATCCAATTACACCTTCCACTTCGGCAGTAGATAGTTTTGGCAAATACTGTAAGCGCCTGAGAATCGACCCAGGCACGGGCAAGAAAAAATATGCCATCATTCAAGCCGAAGATGAACTGGCGGCGATCGGTATTGCCATCGGTGCCGGTTGGAATGGAGCCAGGGCGTTCACCGCCACCAGCGGACCCGGCATCTCCCTGATGCAGGAATTTTTGGGTCTGGCCTATTTCGCCGAGGTGCCGCTTGTCATATTTAACATTCAAAGAGTCGGGCCATCCACGGGCATGCCTACTCGCACGCAGCAGGGCGATCTGTTGGCCTGCGCTTATGCTTCCCACGGTGACACCAAGCATGTGCTCCTCTTCCCCTCGTCTCCAACCGAATGTTTCGAATTCGCAGCCCGGGCTTTTGATATCGCCGACCGCCTGCAATCGCCGGTGATAGTGATGAGCGATCTGGAACTGGGAATGAATGAACAAGTATGCGACCCGCTGAACTGGGATGACAAGCATGAGTACGACCGCGGCAAGGTACTGAACGCCTCGCAATTGGAAGAGATAGAAAAATTCGGTCGCTACCTGGATGTAGATGGCGACGGTATCACCTATCGCACCTATCCAGGAACACACCCGGACCTGGGCAGCTATTTTACTCGCGGTAGCTCACACAATCCCTACGCCGCTTACACCGAAGACGGCGATGTCTACGCCGACATGATGGATCGGCTGGCGCTAAAGTTACAAACCGCGCTCAAGTATATTCCGGAACCTGAAGTTTCCGGCGGCGGCAAAAACAAACTGGGACTGATGTATTTCGGCAGCACCAGCATGGCCATCCAGGAAGTCCGCGACAGCCTCAACAAGAAAGGCATCAAATTCGACACCCTGCGGGTGAGGGCATTTCCGTTTCATCCTGCTGTCGGTGAATTTGTAGAGCGTCACGAGCTGACCTATGTGATCGAGCAAAACCGGGATGCGCAACTAAAGAGTCTGTTGAAGATCGAATGCAATGCCAATCACGAGAAGATGCAATCCATTCTCAGCTACAATGGCGTGCTGGTGAGTGCACAACGTATCGAACAGGAAATACTGAACTCGATGCAGAGCCTGGAAAACTCCGGGGAGATCCCCGCCTGAACACCTGGCAGGGACAAGGGTAAACCAAACCATGAGCTATATCAGCAAACCGAAATTTCAACATCCGCAATTAGAGACCAACGAACTTGGCCTGACGCGCAGAGACTACGAGGGTTCCTTCACTACATTGTGTGCCGGCTGCGGTCATGATTCGATTAGCGCCGCGATCATCCAGGCCACCGCCGAGATGTCCCTGCAGCCTCATCGGGTGGCAAAGATTTCAGGCATAGGCTGTTCCTCAAAGATCCCCGCCTATTTCCTGAGCAAGTCCCACAGCTTCAACTCGGTTCATGGCCGCATGCCATCGGTGGCGACTGGCGCCAACCTGGCAAACAAGGAACTGCATTACCTCGGCATATCTGGCGACGGTGATAGCGCTTCTATCGGCCTCGGCCAGTTCTGTCATATCGTCAGGCGGCGCATCAACATGCTCTATATCATCGCTAACAATGGCACCTACGGTCTTACCAAGGGGCAGCTTTCCGCCACCGCCGATCTCGGCTCCAAAACCAAATTCGGTGAGGAAAGTCGATTCGATAATATCGACATGGCAACCCTGGCGATCGAGTTGGGCGCCAGCTTCGTCGCCCGCAGTTTTTCTGGTGATAAGAAGCAGTTGATTCCTCTGATCCAGGCCGGCCTGACCCATAAGGGCTTTGCCTTCATCGACATCGTTTCTCCCTGTGTAACATTCAACAACACCGATGCCTCCGCCCAGGGCTATAAAAACACCTGGGAAAACTATGTTTCCTTGAGCGAAATTGATTTCGTGCCCATGCGCGAAGAGATCACCACCAGTTATGACGCTGGCAAGGAAAAGGAAATTACCTTGCACGATGGTTCGGTGATTCGCCTGCACAAGACCGGCATGAATTACGATCCCTACGACAAGGAAAATGCGCTGCATCATATCAACCAGCACAAGAAGCATGGCAAGATCGCCACTGGGCTGTTGTATATCAACCAATCCACTTCCGATTATCATGAATTACAGGATACGGCGGACAAGCCTTTCAACACCCTCACCCAACACGACCTCTGTCCCGGCAGCGAAGTAATGTCAGATATCAACGATACCTTTCGTTAGTCTTCACGTAGTGGCATGACTGACCCGCACTACATGGCGCACGCTCTCGGCGCTAGTTGACCAGTGCAAGAACTAATCGCGATGCAACTTGATTAATTCGTAGGCGGCCTTGATGTCCTGGGTTTTCCTGGTGGCGAGGTCAATCATCTCTTCCGGCAATCCCTTGGCAACCAGTTTATCCGGGTGATGCTGGTTCATCTGTCTGCGGTAGGCTTTTTTCAATTCGGCGGCACCGACGCCTGGCTTGCAGTCGAGAAGTGTATAGGCGCCCTGGAGTTTGTCTTCGACGGATTCATCGCTGGCAAAGTGAGCCTGCCCCGACAGGCGAGATCGAAACTGGGCATAGTCGGCTTTCGAATAACCCAGATCGGCGGCAATCCCCTCCAGGATTCTTTGTTCCCTGCTATCCATGCGGCCATCGGCAAAAGCGGTTGCCGTGACAATTTCCAGGAACATCTGAATGAGGTTGCGGCGTCTGAAACATTCGCGCTTGAACTGTGCCAGCACCTCGTGCACCGGAAAACCATCTTTCTTGCCCGCATTAAATAGTTTGATGGCGACTTTGCGCTGCACAGACCCCAGATGCATCTGCTGGATGACCTGCTCGGTGAGCGCAATCTCATCCGCGGTCACCTCGCCATCGGCCTTGGCGATATAACCCATTAACGCGAAGGTGGTGGTAAAGAAGACGGACTGGACCCGTTCGGTATCCCCTAGTCCTAGTCCTAGTGCAGGCCCGCGTCTGGCGCCCTCGATGCCGCCGTCGAAATAGTTGCCCAATGAAGCACCCATCAGCGCGCCAAGCGGTCCACCCAGCATGAAACCGAAGGTGCCGCCTACTACTTTTCCCCACCAACTCATAGACTACTCTCTGCTACCGAAATGGGGAGTTTACTAGGAAATAAGGCGCTGAAACCAATTCTTGTTCAGATCCCGTCTGCAACTGTCTAACTGCGTGGCGAAGCGGGTTGAATTGGACTGTACCCGGGCTGCCGCGTCCACCAACCACTGCTTGCTGCGGTAGCTGCCACGCTGATAACCCCCGTTACCCTCGTGATATGCATAATACAAATCCCTGGCGTCGTGTCGGTCGATGCGGCTGATACGACTGGAATTGGCGTTATACCAGGCAACAAAGTCTACCGCATCGGCAAAATCTGCGCGGGAGGCACCCCGGTTGCCGGATTTGACCACATACTCTGCCCAGGTGGTGTCCAAAGCCTGGGCGTAGCCATAGGCGGAGGAGGCTCTGGGGCCCGGGAAAATCCAGAGAAAGCGCGAGCGCGCGGGCTTGGCCCGGGCCTCGAATGCAGACTCCTGGTAGATGAACGCCATGTTGACCGCAATTGGCACACCCCATCGTCGTTCTGCATTGCTGGCAGCCTTGTACCAGGCACGGCGATCTTCAAAAATACTGCAGACATCGGCGACGTCACGGGGTGGCGGACTCGCACAGGATGCCAGCAGCATGAGGCATGCCAACACGATCAGATTCTGCTTGTTCAATAAATTCACAGCGTATCCCCATAGCACGGCGGGCCTGGCCCGGCAGGTACTACTGACTTAGAGCATCGAGCAGGGCTAAAAATTCCCCTTCGTCTATCACTTTTATTGCCAAGGCTTCGGCCTTCATTAATTTTGAACCGGCGCCAGGGCCTGCCACCACGCAATCTGTGTTTTTAGAGACACTGCCAGCCACTTTTGCTCCTAGCGCCAGCAATCGTCTCTTCGCTTCGTCTCTGGGCATCTGTTGCAGTGTGCCGGTCAAGACATAGGTTTTCCCCAGCAATGGCCTGGCTTGGGCATTCGCATCGACGGCAATTTCGGGCCACCTCACGCCATAGTCCTGCAGAGCTTTAATCAGCGCGAGATTTTCTGGATTTTCAAAGAAAGTCCTGATATGAGCGGCCACTATTGGACCGATGTCGGGCACCCGTTCCAGGCTCTCCGCATCGGCGGCGGCGATCTGTCCTATGTCGCCATAATACATCGCCAATTGCTGTGCCGTCGCTGCCCCTACTTCACGTATACCCAGGGCAAACAAAAACCGTGGCAGCGTCGTCTGCTTCGATTTGTCTATCGCGGCAATCAGGTTGTCTGCCGACTTGTTACCCATTCTCTCCAAATCGGCCAGCCTTTCTATTCCTAGTAGAAATATATCCGCCACATTGCCGATCATGCCCTCATCCACCAATTGCTCGACCAATTTGCTTCCCAGGCCCTCGATGTCCATCGCCGTGCGGGAGGCAAAGTGCTTGATCGATTCCTTACGCTGTGCCGGACAAATTATGCCGGCACTACATTTATAGAATACCTCTCCGTCTTTCTCGATAGCAGAGCCACAAGCGGGGCAAGCCTCGGGCAAGCGGATTTTCTTACGGTTTTTCTGCGACCTGGATCGCACGACTTTTACAATCTTGGGAATTACATCACCGGCACGGCGCACGATAACTGTATCGCCGATGCTCAAGCCCAATCGTTCTATCTCATCCATGTTATGCAAGGTGGTGTTGCTGACCGTTACCCCACCGACAAACACAGGTTCGAGCCTGGCAACCGGGGTAATGGTGCCGGTTCTACCGACTTGGAATTCGACATCGAGTACCCGCGTGGTTTTTTCTTCGGCTGGAAATTTGAACGCCATGGCCCAGCGTGGCGTTCTGGCATTGCTACCCAGTCGCCGCTGGGTGACGAGGTTATCAATTTTGATGACAGCGCCGTCAATCTCGTACTCCAGGGAATCTCGTCTGGCTAGCAATTCCGTGCAATACGTCTGGCAGGCCTCTATTCCCACTCGGGTGCTTATGTCTGGATTGACCGGCAATCCCCAGCTCGCGAGGAGCTTAAATATTTCGCCTAATTGGTCTGGTAAAGCAAGCCCTTCGAAGATACCCACGCTGTAGCAATACATCTGCAGTGGCACCCGCGCGGTATGACGGGGGTCCAATTGTCGCAGCGCCCCCGCGGCGGTATTACGGGGATTTACAAATATTTTCGAGCCTTCTTCTTCCGCCCTCCTATTGAGACGGGCAAAGCCTTTCTTGCCCAGAAAAATCTCCCCTCTTATTTCGATCAGAGCCGGTGCTGCGGCTATCTCGAGTTGTAGGGGAATGCTGGGTATTGTTTTCACATTGTGGGTAATGTCCTCACCAGTGACGCCATCGCCCCGGGTAGCCCCCCGTTGCAGCACGCCACCACGGTAAAGCAAGCTGACTGCAACACCGTCGACCTTGGGTTCGCAGCTGTATTCCAGCTCGCCGTCATCCCCTAGCCTCTTCTGTAGCCGCAACTCGAAGTCAGCCAGATCTTTCTCGTTTGACACTTTATCCAGGGACAACATGGGCATCACATGGGTGAGCTGGGTGAATTGAGACAGCGCTTCACCGCCTATTCGCTGCGTCGGCGAACTCGGAATAAGCAGGTCATATTGGTCTTCGAGAAGTTCGAGTCGTGCGACCAAGACGTCGTAGTCGGCGTCTGGTATTTCTGGCGAATCCAGGGCGTGGTACAGCCGATTATGGGTTTCGATCTGCGCTCGAAGCTCGCTTACTTCCTGGGTTATTTTGTCAGGAACTGCCATGGATTGTTTGCGGTGCAGGTCTAGCCGCGGCCGCCTACGGCTTTGAGGCACCGTAACTCGAAGTCATTTATGCGTTGTCGATAGTGTTCCATTGTTTGTGCCGTCATCACATTGCGGTGGTCATCCTTCAGCTCGCCGTCAAGCGCTGCCTGAATCTGCTGGGCAACGGCTAACATCTGCTCGAATGCTTCCAGGTTGTTAAGCGCCGCCGGCAGGGCCAGGAACAGGCTGACGCCGGTGGTGCTGAACGCGTCCATGTTATTCAGATCGAAGGTGCCCGGATTAAGAATATTGGCTACGCTGAATAGCACCGGTGCTCTGACTTCGGCAACCAGGCGCTGGTGGAAGATATTCATTTCCCCGAAACTGAGGCCGACGCCGAGCAGCACCCTTAGCAAATCATCGCCGGCAAAGACAAAGCCCTCTCTCGCCATCACGTTGATGACGATCACCTCCGACGGTTCGGTCGCTGCCAGGCTGGTAGCAGGCATGGCATCATCGGCGTCCATTTCCGTCTCTGACTCCGGCTCTGAGCCGGTGGATTCTAGCTCTGTGCCAGGTGCTTCCATCACCGGCGTCACCGGGTCAGCCAGCTCTGTTTTTTCCTTGTTCTTTTTAGCACGGAAGATAGCGAACACAGTTTGCCGCCAGGACCTGGATTCTTCGGCTGGAATTTCATCATCCGACTCATCCGGCAAGGCAAGCGGCTCCGATGCCGCGCTATAGCCTATACGTTCGCCTGCGGCCATGGAGAAACTGCCAAGCTCATCCTCCGCCCCGACAGCTGCCTCGATTGCAGGCTCTGCGCGCCGATCTGATTCTTGCTCTGGGTCATCGATGAAGCCGTCTTCTTCGTCTACCGCTGCCGCCCCGACTTCCTCCCCATTCTCATAGTAAGGCGCAGGCTCCTCGTCTATGTCCAGGTCATTTTCCAGCTCGGGATAATCGGGCTTGACGGCCTCGAGGGCGTCGTAATTAGCCCGCAGCCGGTCTTCCTCTCCCTCATCCTCTTCCTCGGCGTCCAAATCATCAACATCTCGCTGCGGTTGATCATAGTCGAGTAGCACCGTATCCGGATCTTCTTCTGCGCCAGACGATTCAGAGCCTTCGGATGATAAGGAGCCTTCAGCTGATAAATAACCCTCAGCCAGGAAGTCATCGGCAACTACCCGAGCCTGATCCTCAACAAAGTCTTCCGCCGCCTGGGCGAATTCATCCTCGAACTGGAGTCGGCCGTTGGCGGCATCCGAGCTGGGATGAACAAGTGCCACCGCATCCATGAGCACAGGAATCGATTCACCCTCCTCGCTCGACGCGCCCAGGCCCAGCGCCTCGGCCTTGAGATTGGCCGCAGCGACGGCGCTCAGGCCTGCCGCCTGCGCCTCCATGGCGCGATCGACTACTCTGGCCCCGCCACCAGGCAATTCGGCTAATTCCAGGGACTCCAGATCCACATCCTGGGGAATATTCTTGTCGATGGCCAGACGAATCTGCCCGCGGCGGGCCCAGAATGCCACGTACAGCCCCCGCAATATAACCGCGATGACGGCAAATCCCAGCAATAAGATGATTAATTCACGTATGTTCATAGTGGGAATTCAAGCAGCGTTATGGCGCTGCCCGGAATAGTCAAAAAATTATTAATGTTATCTCACAGTTACCGCATTTTCTTTAGCATGAAAACGGCTTTTGAGGCAGGATTTTCAAAACCACTAGATGGCGGCCAATTCCGCCGCTTCGTCGATATCGACGGCTACAACCCGAGACACGCCGGGCTCGTGCATCGTGACACCCAGCAGTTGATTCGCCATCTCCATAGTTAGCTTGTTATGGGTGATGAAAATGAACTGGACGTTGGCGGCCATTTCCCGCACCAGCTTGGCGTAACGTTCTACATTGGCATCATCCAGAGGCGCGTCAACCTCATCAAGCATACAGAACGGCGACGGATTCAACTGAAAGATGGAAAACACCAGGGCTATGGCCGTCATCGCTTTCTCTCCACCGGAGAGCAGATGAATGGTGCTATTTCGTTTGCCCGGCGGCCGCGCCATGATGGCGACCCCGGTATCGAGGAGGTTATCACCGGTCATATCCAGGTAGGCATGACCACCGCCGAAGACCTTCGGAAACAGATTTTGCAGACCCGTGTTAATCTTGTCGAAGGTTTCCTTAAAGCGGACCCGGGTTTCCTTGTCAATCTTGCGGATGGCGTTCTGCAGCGTATTCAGTGCCTTTTCAAGGTCTTCGTTCTGTTTGTCCAGATATAACTTGCGTTCAGACTGTTGCTTGTATTCGTCTATCGCGGCGAGGTTTATTGGCCCCAGGCGCTGAATCCTGTTGCCCAGTTTTTCAAGCGCCTGCTCGCATTGTTGCTGTTCCAGGCCATCCGGAAGCCCTGCCAGAACCACGTCGAGATCAAATTTTGCCGCCTGCAACTGCTCCAGAATACCCTCACGTTTTACGGTCGCGCCCTCGCTCTTCAAACGGATTTGCATCAGGGACTCACGCACCGCATTCAGCTGTTCCAGTTTCTGGTTTCGCTGTTGCTCCAGGGATCTGATGCTGTGCTCGTTGTCATCGACCCTGGCTTTGGCCACGGCCAATTCCTTCTCCACCTCAAGCCTGTTCTGCAGCAATGATTCCAGGTCTTTGCGCATGATCTGAACCGGCTCGTCTGATTCTGCTAACTGGGTATGTAGAGACTCCATTCGTTCTTTCGATCGCTGCACCTGGCTGGCCATACGGTCCATGGTTTCCCGGGTGGATTGCAGCTGCGACTGAATGGATTGTTGTTTCAGCGCCAGTTCATGAGCCAGGTCCTTGTCAGTGGTCGCGTTAGCACGGCATTGCTCCAGCGCCTCCCGCGCTTCGTCTCTGCTGGCTTCCAGTCGCTCGCGGCCACCGATGTCACGTTCCATGCCATCCAGAGCAAGCTGCAAGCGAGCCCTGGCCTCGGCTGTATTCTCCTCCTCCAGCGCAAGCTGGCGCCCGAGTTCCTCTAATTCACGGTGGAGTCGCTGCGCGCGTAAGTTCGCCTCCTCTTCCTTCGCCATGCTGGCCCCGATCAGGGATTTGAGATCACTGAGCTCACGGGATTTGCTGGTAATTTCAGTCTGCGTCGCCTCACGGGCAGACTCATCCTCTGAAAGGGCCAACTCGAGTCGATCCTGCTCTTTAAGTAATTTATCTGATTTATTACTTAACTTTTTGATATGTATGAATAATTCAGATATTAAACCACGTCTTTCAACAACAGAATCCCGCTTATCCTCAGTGCTAATCTGAATCCAGCTTGTACCCAGCCAAGCTCCGTCGGCGGTAAGAATAGATTCGCCAACGGAGAGCTGATCCCGTCGAGCCAGGGCGTCTGCCAGACTTTCAGCCACGTAGATACCTGCCAGCAGATCGCCCAGGTCCCAATCACAGCTTACTTTGTCAATGAGCGGGGTAAGCTCAGCATTCGCGGCCTCAGGCTCTGCGGCGACCGCCAATACATCGATCAGGCCGAACTTGCCCTGTGGCAGTTTCGCCAGCAGAGATTCCAGATTGCCTAGCCCTTCTACGCAGATACTCTGCAGGTTATCCCCGAGAACGGTTTCCACTGCCATCTCCCAACCGGCGGCTATCTTCAGACTCTCGCCGAGTCGCAGCTGGTTATCCATGCCCTTCTGCCCCAGCCAGCGGTTAATCTCCTGCTGGTCCTGACCCAATGCTGCTTGTTGTAAGGCCTCGAGGGACGCCAATTTGCCCCTGGCCGTCTGCAATTCACTGCGCACGGTGTCGAGGTCGGCAGAATTAGTGGCCAGCGCCTGGCGTCGGTCCTCCAGTTGTACGCCTAGCTCAGTATTCCTGGCCTGCCCTGAAGCAATATCTGCTTCGAGCTTGCTGATTTGCCGGGCGGTCTTAGTGATGGATGCATCTTCCGGATTTGCCCTGATAGCCTGTCGTTCCTGTTCCAGGTTCTGCTTTCGTTCCAGACCACGCTCGACGATTTTTTCCAGCTGTTGGATCCGTGATTGCTCCACCTCTGCCGTCTGCCTCGGTTCCTCCGCTCGCTGATTAAAAGCATCCCACTCCTGCTGCCACTGCTGTAAAGTTTGCTCTGTATCCTCGAGTAGCTTGGCTGATTCGGACTCAGAATTCCTTGCCGCTTCCAGCTCGGGGGTAACGATTCGAAGCTCGGCATCGAGCTGGGTGATCTTCTTCAGATCCACATCCAATTCTTCTTTGGTCTGCGACCAGCCCTCTTCGGTCTCCCTGAGATCGAGCTGCAACTGATCGACGCGCTCGATATGGTGTTCGATCGACTGTTCGATACGCGCAATATCGTTTCCCAGGCTATAGAAATGTTCCTGCACTTCACCGAGGTTATCGGTTAAATCCGCGTTGTCAGACAGATGCTTTTCTACGCTCGCGTCTATTTCCCGCTGCTCCGCTGTGGTCGCTTCGAATTTGATTTCCAGGGAATTAATGCTCTCCTGATTGGTCTGTAGTTCGTCATCCAGATTGCGCCAACGCAGTGCGTTCAGGTTCGCCGTCGTCTGCCGCTCCTGCTGCTTAAATTCGCCATATTTTTCGGCGGCAACAGATTGGCGCTGCAGGTGTTGAAGTTGACGCTCCAGTTCGTCTCTGATGTCGGTAAGACGCTCCAGGTTGTCCCGGGTGCGTCTGATCCTGCTTTCAGTTTCCTTGCGCCGTTCCTTGTATTTGGAGATGCCGGCGGCTTCCTCGATAAATACCCTTAATTCCTCCGGCTTCGATTCGATCAGCCGCGACACCATGCCCTGCTCGATAATCGAGTAACTGCGCGCGCCCAGGCCGGTACCAAGGAAAATATCGGTAACATCTTTACGCCGACAACGGGTGCCGTTAAGACTGTAAGTGGATTGCGCATCGCGATCGACCTTGCGCTTGATAGAGACTTCGGCGAAGTTGACGTATTCGCCTCGTAGTTTCTTGTCGTGGTTATCGAACACCAGCTCGACACTGGCCTGCCCCACCGGCTTACGGCTGCTGGAGCCGTTGAAGATGACGTCCGTCATCTGCTCGCCGCGCAGGTTCTTGGCGGAACTTTCGCCCATCACCCAGCGCACGGCGTCGATCACATTGGATTTGCCACAGCCATTAGGGCCAACGACTGCACAGAGGCTGGACGGAAAGTAAATTGTGGTGGGGTCTACGAAGGTTTTGAAACCAGCTAATTTTATACATTTCAGGCGCATGAAATACTCGGAGCACTAACCTTCATCAATTCGATACTACAAGGTTATGGGACTTGCTTTTTGCCTTGGCAGATGTGCCAGGATAGTTGCAAGCAAAGCTTAAATTCCAGGTAAGAAAAGTTAGAATTTTATTTGCAAAACCGGTTAATTAATTGCCCTGGAGTGTATCCGATTTGCGAATTTAATGACACAGAAAAAGTGATCCGGCGCACTCCGATTCCAGCTCTGTCGGCCGCCATTAACTTGATGAGTGACGTGTTAATAATTACAGCCTTATGAAAATAAATACTCCATCACAGCCAGCCCTGCAACCACGCGTTTTCGGTTTGACCGGCATCGTGCCGTCATATTTGTGCGCCATGCTATTGCTGGCTTCAAATGCAAGTCATGGGGACACCCCGCTGGGCTGGATCAGTGCCGGTAATCCCTCTGCCTACACCACGACAGCAGGTGAATTTGAAATCAATGTGTCTGGCCTCGCGGTTAACGACGGTATCGCTCCCAGCCGCATCACTACCCCAGAATTGCCGGGCTTACTACCCGCCACTTGCTTCCGGGTCGATTCCATTCCCGCTTTTTTTATTCCTGAAACAGACCAGGCCCTCAGCAATGAAATCACGCGACTCGCAGGGCACATTAATGCCGCCCAGTACCGATTCCTGAAACTATTGGCAGCGCTGGTGGAACGTCACGCCTGGGGTGGTGATAGCGGCATGAAATCGCCGGCACATTGGTTGAACTATTACTGTGGTATAGATTTAGGTGCAGCACGGGAGAAAGTCAGAGTGGCAAAGCGTTTATCCTCACTGCCTCTGATCGATCAGGCATTTTCCACCGGGGCAATCAGTTATTCCAAAGTCCGGGCGATGACCCGCGCAGCGACTCCGGAAAATGAGGAGTATTTATTGAACACCGCAAAGAACGGTACCACCGCGCATATGGAAATGCTGATCAGAAAATATCATCGCAGCCAACGCTTGAACTCGAGTAGCCAGGATAAGGCGCAACACGCGGCCAGGGAGTTTTCCTGGTTCCACGACGACGATGGCATGTTGGTGTTCAAAGGCAGATTATCCGCCGAGGACGGCGCGGTTTTTCTAAAAGCGATGGACGCAGTGCTGGATCAATTTCGAGAGGACAAGTCCGGGCATGCAGGCCAAACACCAGCAGCGGAGAACCCAAAAAATCAATCGGCCGATGCTCAAGGTGAAACTAGCTCAGTAGTAAGCTCCGACACAGGCAGACCTGCACAAACAGTAAATCCTCGAAAACCAGAACCCGCGGCAGCGCGTGCAGGCTTCCCTATTCAGGCTGAAACAGAAAAAGTTTCAGCTGAAACGTCTTTATTGGACTTTACAGATGAAGTAAGCCAGAGAGTAACTAAGGAGACATTCACCCAAAAAAGAGCCGATGCCCTGATATTAATGTCCGAACATCTGCTTGCTACGCTTGTCGAGGGAGAAGATCACGGCCAACGACAAACTCCTCAACTAAAACCACTGTCGGGAGGCGATAAATACCAGGTCATGGTGCATATAGATGCCACTACAGAGTTGAATGATCACCATGAAACCAGGCAAGCGTGCTGCCAGCTAGATGATCACGGGTTTCAATTACCGTTGTCGGCTAAAACCATGCGCCGGCTATCCTGCGATGCCAGTTTGGTCACGGTGGTTGAAGATTCTGAGGGCAATGTGCTGAATGTAGGCAGAAAGACCCGATCGATCCCACCCGCCATTCGCCGTGCGCTTACTGTTCGTGATCAAGGCTGCCGATTTCCCGGCTGCTGTTAGTCCCGTTTCGTCGATGCGCATCATGTTAGACATTGGTGTGATGGTGGCGAGACCAGTCTGGATAATTTAGTGCTTTTATGCAGGCATCATCATCGCTTGCTGCACCAGGAGGGATTTTCTATCAAGGTTGAGAATAGGTTTGGCAAGGAACACACTAAGAGAATCAGAAAAGGTAGAACTTCACATTTGGTTTTTACGAGTTCGACAGGCCAGGTAATTGAACGGGCGCTGTTTCCTCAATTCAAATCCTCAGATTTGAAGAACGCACATTTTGAGCCCCAGGATTCGGGAGCGGACAAGTTATTGGCCATTGAATCGGAGAACGAGGAGCTGGGTCTGGAAATCGATTCCCAAACGGCCATTACAGCCTGGCGTGGCGAAGCAATGGATTATGGGCTGGCTGTGGATGCTTTGTTTCGGAGATCCGGTTGTCATCAACATTAGCCAAGTGAAACATGCGAATATAAATCTGACCCCTATTTCCTATTAATCGTTTAGCTCCTCGGAATTTCCCGCTACCTCTTCTTGCTCAAGGACACCATCCGGGGTCATGTAGACCTGTTGGATCATAGCCATGTTCGTCAGTATAGTATTTGCTTGCTCTCGAGTGATTCCATGCCTGGCACTACTTTTTAGCTCTTCCATGTCATTTAGTAAATCGGTCTTATAACGAGCGACACAGCTTCTCCAGCGACTTTCCTTTCTTTCCTGGCGTCTGCGTGTATAGCTATCCACATTCGAAACTACAGCGGTACTGCTGCCTACAAAGAAGGGGGCACTACCTGCGGCTTGGACTGGTGGGTTGACAGCCGTATCGGCTGTGATGATCTTTGGTTTCGAACAAGTATTTTCCCGCAGCTCATAATCTAACGCCGCCTGCACATCCTTATGCGTTTCTCCAAAAACAAGACCGGGCAAAGCCAGCAGAAGACAACTCATGAGTACTAATGATTTCATTTTGTAAATTCCTCCATTCGTATACCAGTGTGTCCCACTGGCTCATATCATCTGCCTTCATGTGTAGAATAGGGGACAAACCACGTTTATTGCAACCTCACTGGTCTACCAGTCTATCCTCTAACCCTCTTCGACCCAAGGTGGTGACTAGGGTTCTACCCTGATTTTACGAGTTATAACCGAATCTGGTGTTTAGGCAGTTGAAAAAAAGCGGCGTATCTGGTTGATTTGTTGTTGCGAGACAATAAACAACCAAAAAGGATACGCC